>Ga0070664_100000493_pt1 | contig 29831 bp, 15 predicted proteins | sample KBSC73metaG_FD_65863 | JGI IMG/M metagenome (GOLD analysis project Ga0070664, IMG submission 65863) | Corn rhizosphere microbial communities from Kellogg Biological Station, Michigan, USA - KBS C7-3 metaG | ecosystem: Host-associated > Plants > Roots > Rhizosphere > Soil ... | reverse complement strand
CGAACAGGGGGCAACAGAGTTCTATCGCGCCTTGCTGGCGCGCATCGATGGACTGCCGGGTGTCACCTCTTCGGCATCGATCAATCGTCTTCCCGTTGCGGATCGGGAGCTGAGCGCGCGAATCAAGGTCGATGGCGCCGCACCAGTCGAGGAGGAGGCGCTCCCGGTCACGGCTCTCGCGACAGTCAGCGCTCGGTACTTCGAAACGATGCGAGTGCCGATGCGACGAGGCCGTGCATTCACCGATACCGACTTCGGTGAGAGCTCGCCGTCAGTAGCGGTGGTCAGCGAAGACGCGGCTCGCCTGTTCTGGCCGGGCCGCGATCCCGTCGGCTCGCGCGCGACGATCGTCGCGCCCAACATGCCGAGTACCCCGCTTCAAATCGTCGGCATCGTTGCGAACGTACGAAAGGGAGACATCGACCGTCGAGTAGTGCCGCAGGTGTACGTCCCCACTGCCTGGAAACCCGATCGCACGATGGCCGTCGTCGTCCGCGTGGATTCGGGCGACCCTCTCCAGATGATACCGGCGATCCGCGCGCAGGCCGCGGCGCTCGATCCGAATGAACCGCTTTTCAACGTGGCTTCAATGGAGCAGGTGCTCTACAACGATCTGGCAAGCACCTACACGCTTGCTGGATTGCTCGGAGCGATCGCGATCGTGGCGCTCTGCCTGGCCGGCGTCGGCATCTATGGCGTGGTGTCTTTCATGGTCACTCAGCGAACACGCGAAATCGGTCTCCGGATGGCGCTGGGTGCCCGGCCGGGAGCGGTGCTCGGTCTGGTGATTCAACAGAGCGCGGGCCCGGTTGCCGGCGGCGGGTTGCTTGGCACTCCTGCTGCGCTCGCGCTCGTCTACGTGACATCGAGCGCCTTCGCCCAAATCGACGTTCGCGACCCGGCTCACTACGTAGGTGTCGCGCTCTCTCTTCTGATCGTTGCAGTCGTTGCCACATACGTTCCGGCTCGTCGTGCTTCGCGGATCGATCCCTTGCTGGCACTGAGGCAGGACTAGAACATTTGGGATTGGCTGATCTTTGATTGTTCACAATGATTGACAGCATCTTCCAGGACGTCAAATATGCACTGCGGTCGTTCAGGAGAACACCACAGTTCACAGCCGCCGCGGTGATGACGCTGGCGCTCGGCATCGGCGCGAACACGGCGATGTTCAGTCTCGGCGATGCCACGGCATTGCGCCCGCCGGACGTTCCTCGCGCCAGCGAAATCGTCAGAGTGTTCACGAGCTCGCAGGACACACCTTTCGGCGAGGTCTCATACCCCGACTTTCTCGATCTGCGCGCTCGGACCAGAACGTTGGCCGGTCTTGTCGCATACGAGACGGGCGACTTTGCACTGGCGACTACCCCGCGGGACCCCGCGAAATATCTCGGCGGCTGGATCGTCAGCGCAAATTTCTTTTCGGCGCTTGGCGTCGAACCGAACATCGGTCGCGGTTTTCTTCGCGATGAAGACACGTCCGCGTCGGCCGTCGCCGTGATCAGTCACCGGGTTTGGCAGCGCGACTTCCAGCAGACTCCCGACATTGTCGGTCGTCGCCTCCTTCTCTCTGGCACGGCATTCACGATCGTGGGTGTCGCGCCTGAGCACTTCACTGGAACAGAGCTGTACTTCCATCCGGACATCTTCGTCCCGCTCTCCGCGATGCGCAGCGTGTATCCATCGTTGCCGGATGACCCACTGAATCGCCGCACCAACCGGATGCTGACGGTGTTGGGACGCCTGTCCTCCGGCGTCACGACGACGCAGGCGGCGAGCGAGCTGGGAGTGATCGCACGCGATCTGGAAATCGCGTATCCCGATTCGAATCGAGGGCGAACTGCTGTCGTGCTTCCGGAGATCACCGCTCGAGCCCGGCTCGATGCCGGAGGCGCCGAGGGAGCCCTGGTGATCCTGGCGCTCGTTGGCCTCGTGCTCCTGCTGGCGTGCGCGAACGTCGCCAATCTCGTGCTGTCCAAGAGCGCGGGGCGCGCTCGCGATCTGGCACTGCGACTGTGCGTCGGGGCCACCCGCATGCGTCTCGTGCGCCAGTCGTTGATCGAGAGCCTTCTGCTTGCGGTCGCGGGCGGCGCCGCGGGCGTGATCGTCGGCGGCTGGGTCCTCGCCTACCTGTCTCGTGTTGTGATCATTCCCAGCCCTCTACCGCTATGGATCGACCTGCGTCTCGATGCGCGAGCGCTCTTGTTTACCGCCTTCACGACGATTCTCGCCGCGATTCTCTCCGGTCTCGCGCCCGCGCTGAAGATCTCCGCGTCGTCGAGCCTGAACAGCATGATCAAGAAGCAGGCAGAACCGCTGTCGCGCACGCTGACGCTGCGGACCACCCTCGTCGTACTGCAGGTCGCGATTTCCCTCGTTGTGCTCGTCTGTGCCGGCCTGATGGTCCGTGCCTCCATCACCGCCGAGCACGTTGACCCCGGATTCCGGACTGATCGCGTGCTGCTGGCCTCGTTCAACCCTGGTCTCGCCCAACTCGCCGCAGACGAGACACGCCGATTTTACGAGCGCCTCATCGAGGCGATGCGCGCACAGCCCGGCGTGTCGGCCGCCGGACTCACACGCTACGTACCGCTCGGCGTCACCAGCGGTTCCCTCGGCATCACCATCGATGGTGCGCCGCTTCCTGAGGGACAGGATCGCATCGCAGTGGCTGAGACGGTGGTCGACCCGGGCTATTGGGACGTCATGCGGACACCGATCGTACGGGGTCGTGGCTTTGCTGAGTCTGACACGCCAACAAGCACCCGTGTCGCAATCGTGAACGAGACTATGGTCAATCGCTACTGGGCCGGCGAGGATCCAGTCGGCAAGCGGCTTCGAATTCCGGATGCCCCGGGACCGAACGGGCCTCAGACGTTGATCCTCGAGGTCGTCGGCGTTGCGAAGGATGGAAAGTACTGGCAACTGGGCGAGACCACCCAGCCATTCATCTATCGACCACTCTCGCAGGCACGGCTTGGCGCGATGACGATGGTTGCCTTGGCTGAGGACGGGACTTCACCATTGGCTCTTGCGGCCGCTGTTCGTTCGGCTGCGGCTGGCGTTAATGCCGCGGTGCCTCTGTACGATTTGCGAACGCTGGAGGACCTCTATCGCTCTCGCGCTCTTCTGCCGTCTCGCATGATGTCGCAGATCGTGACGGCGCTGAGCGTTCTCGGTCTCGTGCTGGCGTGCGTCGGTTTATACGGTGTCGTGACCTTTTTGTTTTCAAGCCGCACACACGAGATCGGAATCCGGATGGCGGTCGGCGCGACGCCAACTCGCATACTCCGCACGGTGCTGACGCACGCCATGGTCCTCGCCGGGCCAGGGCTCATCCTCGGACTCGGCGCCGCCGCACTATTGACCCCACTGTTGGCCAGCCCGGCATTCGATTTCGTCGAACCGCATGATCCTGCCGTGCTGATCGCAGCGCCACTGACGATGGCGTTGGTGTGCCTGCTCGCGGCAGCGCTGCCGGCGCGGCGAGCGGCACGCATCGATCCGATGTTGGCCCTGCGACAGGACTGAAGCGCATTTGGGATTCGGTTGATTCGTTGTTGATTGGTGATTTCGGATTGTGGATTCGAGAAGGCACATGGTCGACACCATCTGGCAGGATTGTCGATACGCCGTCCGTTCATTGCGGCGCACACCAGGCTTCGCCGTGGCCGCGATCGTGACTCTCGCCCTTGGAATCGGGGCGAACTCCGCAATCTTCACGCTGCTCGACGCGGTGATGCTCAAACCACTGAACGTACCGGCGCCGCAGGATCTCGTGGCGCTCTACGAGCAGCCGCGCGAAGGCACCCCGGACGCGACCGGCGGGACCGGGCGGTATACGCGCTTTTCCTACCCGCGCTTCGAGCGACTTCAATCCGCGCTTGGCAGCAGCGGGTCGCTGGCGGCGATGACGCGCACGACGACCCTGGTCGTGCGTTTCCCACGAGAAACGCAGTCGGAATCGATCCGTGCGCAGCTCGTGTCGGGGGAGTACTTTGCGACGCTCGATGTCCCCGTGACGCGCGGCCGCGCACTCAGTACGGCTGACGTACGCCCATCGAGCGCCGCCACCGTAGCCGTGATCGGCGACCGGTTGTGGAGGGATCGACTCGGCGGTGGCAATGTGCTCGGCGAGACGATACTGATCAGCGGCGTCCCTACCACCATCGTCGGCATCGCTCCACCGGGGTTCATCGGTGCGTGGAGCGACGCTCGTGCGGACCTGTGGCTGCCGCTGGCGATGCAGCAGGCGTTGGAGTACCGGAACAACGTCAGTTCGTACGGGGAGGTAAACGGCGATCAGCCGTGGATGACGCAGGACCGCATTGCCTGGCTCAATATCATCGGCCGCATTCCCCGAGGGGAGTTGTCGCAGGCGCGCGCGTCGCTCGAGGTCGAGAATCGCGCAGGGCTGCGAGACGTGGCGGCAGCGATCGACGACCCGCGTGCGCGCAGTGAGATTCTCTCGAACGCCCTCGTGGTGCAGTCGTTCACGCAAGGATTTTCCCGGCTGCGCGCCCAGCTCTCGCAGGCATTCATCGCGCTGACCGTGATGGTCGCGGTGGTATTGCTCATCGCCTGCGCCAATGTGGCGAACCTGCTGCTGGCGAGATCGACGGCACGCGCGAAAGAGATAGCCATTCGGGTCGCGGTGGGCGCCAGCCGCAGGCGCCTGCTGCAACAAGGCCTGATTGAAAGCACAGTCCTTGCGGCACTCGGAGGTATCGGCGGATGGCTGGCCGGAATGTGGTCCAGCGGTCTCCTGGCAAGCGCGTTCCTCTCGACCTCACGCGATCGATTGCCCGAGGTCTACACGCCGGATACCCGCGTCTTCATCTTCACAGCCGGTGTGTCGTTCGGAACGGCGCTGGTGTGCGGGTTGTTCCCTGCTGTGCGTACAGCGCGTGCCGACGAACGCGGGACGCTCGTCAAGACGTCGCTCACGCGTACGTCGCCGTCCGTCTTGCGCGGCATGCGGCCGTTGGTCGCGGGCCAACTGGCGCTCGCCGTCGTGGTCGTGTTCTCGGCGGCGCTGCTTGGACGCAGTCTGATCAACTTCGCGAAGATCGATCCTGGCTTTGACACCACGCATCTGATCTCGGTGTCGTTCACTCCGTCCGCCAGCGGTTATCGCCCGAACCAGATCGGGGCGCTCAACTCACGTCTCATTACCGCGGTCAATTCCACGGCCGGCTTCGTGTCGGCGGCAGTGTCCTCGTGCGGACTGCTCGACAACTGCACGAGCAGCGGCTCGTTCATCCTTGACAACGATCGCGCTCGCGGCCCAATCGGCCTGAACGAGAACTATGTCGGTCCGGGATATTTCGCCACCGTCGGCATTCCGGTGAAGGCGGGACGAGAGTTCGATGACCGTGACAGGAGCGACGGAGCGCCCGTTGCCATCGTAAGCCAGTCAGTCGCCGATCGTTACTTCCCCGGCCAGGATCCGATCGGCCGGCGGATCGGCGATCAGGAGTTCAACGCAGAAATCGTCGGCGTGGTGGGCGACGTCCGCGCGTTCAGCCTGCGTGAGGCGCCAGTCGCAATGGCGTACTTCCCGATTCAGCAGTGGCCGAACGCGTCTCACAATCTGGCAGTACGTGTGACGGCCGACGTGAATCAGGCAGTTTCAGCCGTGCGGGATTCGCTGCGGCGCGCGGAACCTGGCCTGGTGCTCGACAACGTCGGCACGATGGCGCTCCAAATCGACCGCAACGTCCTCCGTGAACGGCTCGTCACGTACCTGGCCGCCGCTTTCGGCGCGCTCGCGTTGCTGCTCGGCTGCGTGGGACTTTACGGCGTGTTGTCGTATTCCGTCGCGCGCCGCGCACCGGAATTCGGGGTGCGGCTCGCGCTCGGCGCACGGCCTCGCGATCTCACGCGCGGTGTGTTCGGCGAGGCGCTTCGACTGGCGATTGCAGGTACCGCGGCGGGGTTGGCCGGTGCGCTCTGGGCGGCCGGGCTGCTTCAGGCATTGCTGTTCGAGGTCAGCACATTGGATCCCGTCGTCGCTCTGGCGTCTTGCGCCGCGCTGATGGTCGCGACGCTCACGGCCAGCTGTCTGCCGGCCCGTCGCGCGGCACGCGTCGATCCGATCGCCGCGCTCAAGGCTGAGTGAACTCCCAACTCCCAACTCCCAACTCCCAACTGCACCCACGAAGATCCGAAGACCATAAACGCTACGAAGATCACGAAGACCCCGACGCCGCTAACCGCGGAGACGCGAAGTCGGGGTTGCCGGATGTAAGAGTAGTTCTCGGTGCCTCGGAGCCTCGGTGTGTCGTGATTAAAGCGGGTCAGGTGCCGATCGCACAAATACAGACTCCCAACTTCCAAGGCGGCAAGCTCGTCCAACCACCCGGGCGACGGCGGCCGCCGCATGTGGGACTTGGGAGTTGGGAGTTGGCCGTTTGGGAGTTGGAGCCCCCGTCCGCTTGCGGGACGACGATTTCCCGTCGTCGAACAAATTGCCCCCTGGATCGCGTAAATTTCCTAGTGGATTGTTCGGACCATAGCGTAGCCGGCCGGCACGGGGATTGATGGGTGTGGGCCCCAGGCCCTGGATGCCGGCTCAACACAAGGGATATCGACAATGATCTTCAGACGCTCGTCCTCCTCGGCCCTGACCGAGCCACCGCAACTCGATCCGACAGCTCCGCTCATGTCGCTCAAGAGCGTCGAGAAGTCGTTCCCCGTCGGGGCGGGGCAGGTCTTCGTCCTGCGCCGCATCGCGCTCGACATCAAGCCTGGCGAGTTCGTCTCGATCATGGGGCCATCGGGAGCGGGCAAGTCCACGCTGCTTCACATCCTCGGCATGCACGACAGCGCCTGGAACGGGGAGTACTACCTGATGGGACATCCCATTCACGCGCTGGCGCAGAAAGATCGCGCGGCCCTGCAGAAGCGGCACATCGGGTTCGTGTTCCAGAGCTATCACCTGCTCGACAACCTCACGGTCTACGAGAACATCGAGCTTCCGCTCTCCTATCGCGACGTCAAGAAATCCGAGCGCCAGGGCACTGTCGCCAGCGTGCTCGATCGCTTCGGCATCGTGGCGAAAAAGGATCTCTACCCGAATCAGCTCTCCGGCGGACAACAGCAGCTGGTCGGCGTCGCGCGCGCGATCGTGGCCAACCCGGCGGTGATTCTCGCCGACGAGCCCACGGGGAACCTGCACTCGTCGCAGGGGCAGGAAATCATGGAGCTGTTCAAGCGGCTCAACGAACAGGGCACGACGATCGTCCAGGTGACGCACTCGGAAGCCAACGCCGCATACGGCGATCGTGTCATCAAGCTGCGCGACGGATATATCGAGCAGAGTTGAGATCACGGTCCGGCTGAAACCGGACACTACGTCCGAAGGTGAACGTGCTGACCGATATCAGATTCGCCGTTCGGTCGCTGCGAAAGAGTCCTTCGTTTACGGCGGTCGCCCTCATCACGCTCGCGCTGGGCATCGGGGCGAACGCCGTTGTCTTCAGTATCCTCGATGCAGTGTTGCTGCGGCCGCTGCCCGTCGAGCAGCCGGATCGTCTCTTCTTCGTCGAAGCGCGGCACGGTAACCGCAGCCCGTTTCCGTCGCATTCGTTCCCCGACTATCTCGATTTCAAGAACGACACGACGTCCATCGACCTCGCCGCGTATCGGATTGCCGCAATGGGCCTGCAGAGCGGCTCCGGCGCCGAACGGGCGTGGGGATATCTGGTAACGGGCAACTACTTTGAGATGCTCGGTGTGCGTCCCGCCGTCGGCCGGTTCTTCACGCCCGAGGAGGACACCGCGCGCGGTGCCTCTCCCTTCGTCGTCCTCAGCTTCGACGCCTGGCAACGACGCTTCGGCGGCGCCGATATCGCAGGCACAACGATTCGCATCAATGGCCTGCCGTACACCATTCTCGGCGTTGCGCCTCGCGGCTTCCACGGCACTGAAGTGGCCTTCCGCCCCGAGGTGTGGGTTCCGATGTCGATGCAGCCACAGATCGAAGGACGATCGTGGCTCGATGAACGAACCACGTTGAACGTCTGGATCACCGGACGTCTTGCGCCCGGCATCTCGGTCGAGCAGGCGACAGCTGCCCTCAATACTGTTGCCCAATCGATCGGCGAGGCCTATCCGCGCTCGCATCAAGGCTTGCGTGTCGGGCTGGCACGGCCTGGGTTCGTCGGGAATACGGGCCGTGCTCCGATCGCCGCATTCATGGCGGGAGTGATGGCGCTTGCCGGCCTGGTGCTGCTCGCTGCCTGTGCCAACCTCGCCAACCTGATGGCATCGCGAGCGATCGATCACTTTCGCGAAATCGCCATTCGCCTGGCGATCGGAGCGACACGGCTGACCGTGGCACGCGAAGTACTCACGGAGGCGATGCTGCTGTCGATCGCCGGCGGCGTAGCCGGCTTCGCGCTGGCGGCGGTAGTCCTGCAAGCGCTCGTCCGCTGGCAACTGCCCCTCCCGATACCAGTCCAGTTCGAGGTGATGCCGCATGTGCCGGCTTTTCTTTTCGCTGCCGTCGTCACCGTGCTGATCGCGCTCGGTGCGTCGATTGCGCCGGTGCGCAGGGCATGGCGAGCACAACCCGGCAGGCTCGCGGGAACGGGCGCGCCCGATCGAATCGGACGCCGGTGGAGCTCGCGAGACGTGCTGCTGGCCGGACAAATCATCCTGTGCTCGATCCTGGTGACGACGTCCGCCGTCGCGCTGGAGAACCTGAGAACGGCGCTCACGATGCCGCTCGGGTTCGATCGCGCGGGGGTGAGCACCACTGGATTCGATCTGGCGCTTGCCGGGTACAGCCCCGCCGACGGACGGCAGTTTCAGCAGCGCGCCCTCGAACGCATCGCGGCACTTCCAGGAGTTCGGGCCGCCGCTTTCGCAAATTCACTGCCGTTGAGCATCGACCAATCGACCACGACTGCCTACCCGGAATTTGGCGACATACGCCCTTCTGAAGCCGTGAGCGCACACATCTACCAGGTCTCGCCGCGCTATTTCGAGGCGGTGGGAACCCGGTTCGTGAGCGGACGCGATTTCACTGCAGAAGACACGCGCGACCGACCGGCAGTCGCGATTGTCAATCAGGCATTCGTCCGGCGCGCGATGCGAACGGACGATCCACGTGGCCGCCGCTTTCGAACCGGTGCCACGCGGTTCGTCCAGGTGGTCGGTGTCGTTGAAGATGGAAAGTACGAGGACTTGAGCGATTCGCCGGAGCCCGCCATCTTCGAGCCGGCGGCGCAATCGTACAACTCGACTACAGTCCTTGTCGCCCGATCGAGTGGGCCGGAAGCGGACATGGCGCGGCAGATGGCCGCGATCGTGACGGATCTCGATCCCCGTGTGCCGCTGTTCTCGCAAGGGGGCTTGAGCGACGCGATCGCGATCGCCTTTCTGCCCGCGCAGATTGCGGGAGCCGCGCTCACCTCCCTGGGCGTGCTTGCCGTCGTCCTTGCGCTCGTTGGTGTCTACGCGCTGGCGGCATATTCTGTCAGCGCTCGTTTCCGCGAAATCGCCATCCGTGTCGCGATCGGTGCACGCCGCCGCCATGTGATGCGCTTCGCCCTCGGTCGAACCGTGCTGCTGCTCGCCGTCGGATCGGCCGCCGGACTTCTCGCGAGCGTTGCCGCGGGTGAGATCATGACGGCGATCCTGTACCACGCGTCCGCTCGCGAGCCCGCGATCCTGTTCGCGGCCACGCTGTCGATGTCGATCGTCGGTCTCGTCGCGTCGTGGATTCCGGCGCGTCGGGCACTGGGAGTGGATCCTGCGCGAACGCTTCGCGACGTGTAGCGCGCGCTTGGTCCGTGGTGCATAGTGCTTCGTACTTAGTCCGTTCGTGGTCCCAGTGGTCCCTTGATGTTGATCCACTATGACTAAAAACGGACCCAGGACTAAGGACGGACCTAGCACTGGAGACGGACCCAGGCACCAAGAACGAAGGACCAAGGACACCCGATCGATCACGGGAGAGAGCCTGAATTGATATGTGGAAGGACGTAATTCTGGCGGCGCGCGGGTGGCGCCGAACGCCACTGACCGCGGCCGTCATCGTGGTCACGCTCGCCCTTGGCATCGGCATCACGTCAACGGTGTTTACCGTCGCCTACGCGGTGCTCGTGCGCCCGTTGCCCTTCCCCAATCCTGAACGGCTCGTCTGGGTCAGTACCTACAACACTCGACTGTCGAACGGGGCCGCCAGCGAGGGGGGCTCGAACCGCATGCCCCAGTTCATCGACTGGCAACAGAACATGCGCGCCTTCGATCAGCTCGCAGCCTGGGCAGGTCGGTCCTACGACATTTTCACGATCACCGGCGACACGCCGGAACGCGTGAGCGGTCTGGAAGTCACGCAACAACTGCTGCCGGTGCTCGGGGCGAGGCCTGTGCTCGGTCGACTATTCCTGGAAGACGAGGATCACGTTGGCGCGGCGCCGACGGTCGTCGTCAGCAATCGTTTCTGGCAACGCCGTTTTGGTGGCAGGAGCGACGCGCTGGGACAATCGATCACGATCGATAACGTCCCCCACACGATTGTGGGCGTGGTGGGCGACGAGTTCCCGCTCGAGCGAACGCTCATCGTCGAGAGCCCGATCGATCTCTACCTGCCGCTCATTCGTGACCCGGCGAACGACCTCGGCTTTTACATGACGGTGATCGGGCGTCTGCGAGCCGACGTCACCACCCAACAGGCACTGGTGGAATTGTCGGAACGCCAGAAGGTGATGGCGGCCGCTGCCCCATTCCTCTCCTCTTTCGCGCAGACAGTGACGCCGCTCGCCGGGCCGGTCACTCGCGATGCGCGTATGCCGCTCCTGCTGTTGTTCGGCGGCGTTGGATCCATATTGCTCATGGCGTGCGCCAATCTCGCCAACCTGCTGCTCGTCCGCTCGGGTGGACGGAAGCGCGAGATGCAGTTGCGAGCGGCCCTGGGCGCAACGTCTGGCCGCATTCTCCGACAGACTCTCGTCGAGAGCGGCCTCCTCGTCCTCGCCGGTGGGCTCCTCGGGACCCTCCTCACTGTTGTGATGACAGCAGCGCTGCGCGAGGCGCCATGGCTCGAGGTTCCACGTCTGCCCGATGCATCGGTAGGCGTCGCGGCGCTCGCGTTTACCGGTGCGATCTGCGCCGTCATCACCTTCGCGTTCGGCTCCGTCCCATTCGTGCACGTGCGCCATCGTCATTTGATGGAAACGCTGCGCCCGTATGGCGCGGTGACTGGCAGTCGCCGCGCCGCTCGCGCACAACGCGCCGCGCTCGTCGCGCAGACGGCGTTCGCGCTGATGCTTACGGTTGCCGGTGTGCTCCTGTTCAAGAGCTTCGCGGGCCTGCTCGCTGTGGACCCCGGTTTCAAACCGGCAGGCGCCATGGCGATCCGCGTGGATCCCGCGAGTCGCATCCCTCCGGCGCAACGCGTGCCGTTCTTTACACAGATACTCGAGAGCGTTGGGTCACTGCCCGGTATTCAATCGGCGGCTGTCGCCATCAACATCCCGATGGATCGAAACATGAACTGGGACCTTGAGATCCCGGGACAACCGTTCCGGCCTGGCCTGGACGTCGCCGCTGTCCGTATTGTCAGCCCCGGTTATTTCCGCACAGTCGGCATCCCTGTCATCGAAGGACGTGATTTCGAGTCGCGTGATCGAATCACGACTCCGCTCGTGGTCGCGATCAATGAAACGCTCGCGCGCCGCGTGGGTCGCAATCCGATCGGCCAGACGCTCATTGTCAGCGGTCGACCCCGCCAGGTGATTGCGGTGGTTGGCGACGTCAAACATCGCGCGCTGAATGTCGAGGCCGGCCCGGAGTTCTATGTGTCGTTCGCGCAAACGCCGGGGTGGCAGTCATTTGATCTCGTCGTGCGCACGAGTGGCACTCCGATGGCGATGGTGCCGGCCATTCGCGAAGCTGTCTGGCGCATCGATCCACAACAGGCCCTGGGCACACCGATCGAGTTGCAGCAGCTTGTCGACCGCACCATCAGGTCGCAGCGCCGCCTCAGTTGGTTGTTGAACGGTTTCGCCGGCGCCGCGCTTGTGCTCGCGGCATTTGGTGTATACGGCATCGTCAGCTACCGCGTCGCACAGCAGGCAAAGGATACGGCTATACGCGTGGCGCTGGGCGCGCAACGATGGCGGATCGAATCCTCCACGGTTGGCGGTACGCTGCGCTACGTAGGCATCGGGCTGACGATTGGTGTGCCACTCGCGCTGGGCGCGGGTGAAGCCGTTCGATCCTTCCTTTTCGCCGTCGCTCCCAACGACCCGATGACGCTGCTGACGGCCGCGGCCACTGTCTTGACCGTCGCCGCGATAGCCTGTTACTTTCCCGCGCGCAGATCGTCCCGCGTGGACGCGATCAGCGCGTTGCGCGCCGAGTAGTCACCGCTCGGCATCGCGTACGTCTCCCCAAAACAAGCCGGAGCTTTTTGGGAGTTGGGAGTTGGAATTTGGGCGTTGACGCGGCTTTCAGGCTGGGCGAAAGGCCCGACTTCTAATTTGGCGTGTTGAAACTCGAGGAAGTGTCGACCGTGAACTTCTTGTAACCGGAATATTCAAATGAACCGCTGCGCCGCAGCGTGAACAGGAGACCGACGCGCGCGCTGCCGTTGTACTGCGCCAGTGCCGGCAGCCAGACTTCATCGTTGACCTTACGCCGCAGGAATGACAGATGGGCGCCCTTGTGCATGCGCGCGAGGATACCGAATCCCCACGAGAGACTGTCGATAGCGTCGGCCTCGAGCTTCACGAGCTCATGGTCGCTCTCGCTGACCCACGCCTGTACCGCAAAGCTCTTCATCATCTCGCCTTCACGGGTTTTTGGCTTCGAGTCCGGTCGTGGGGTGAGCGTGAAGGCGATGGTGTCGTGACCCTCGATGCGCTCGCGCCCCGTCATCTTGATGTCGAAAACGGTGTAGATATCAGCGACCGCTTCGTCGCGCTCGTCACGCAGCTTCTGCCAGTCGCGTTCCTGCCGGGCCCCCTCTTTCGCGGGCTCGGTCTCGAGGCGCTTGGCCATGTCGTTGGCCTTCTTGGCCCGCTCCCGATCCTGCTCGGCCAGTTCCGCCGCGGGCACCGGCCGGCCGTTTTCAGAGATGAGCCGCTCCCACCGCGGCTGCCCGGGAAGCCCGGGGTAACTCTCCAAGACCTTGACCGACTGCTCTTCGACGCCGCCATCTTTGTCGAGCTTCAGCTCGCGCCGCGTCTCGACGTACATGTAGTTGCGCTGAACCGAGCTGTCCCTCTGGAGGTGCTTGCGGGTCTCCTTGAGGAAGGCTTCCTGATTGGGCAATGGGCGATCCTGCGCTTCCGGAACGGACACCAGGAGCGCTGATAATCCGAGAGCGACCGCCCACCGCTGGCAACCTTTGTTCATCTCGTCCTATCGTACCAAACACAGCCCAGCGGGTCCCGTCCGGGTCCGGACGCCGTGTCCCAAGACCGAACAGCGCTCTGGCTCGGTGGACGCTTTTCAGGCCATTCGCGGCGGCACGCTGCTTGATGCGCCCGTGCAATGGGCCAATGGCCACGTCACCCTTAGTCCTGGTATCGGCGCGACACGCACGGTATTTCAGTGCCCTGCGGAACGAATTCGGAACGAGCCTCGTCTCCGGGGTGAGCATTCCGCACATCGATCCGATGAAGTTCCACGATCTCCAGAGCCGAGAGCCCGCGGCCGGAGAGCGCTAACACTGAGGGATAATTTCGCGTCGTGCCAACTACTTCTCCACGGATCCTCATCGCCGACGATCAGCGCGATGTTCTCGAGGCCCTTCGCCTGCTGATCAAAGGACAGGGCTATCAGATCGACACCGTCGAGTCGCCGGCGGCGGCGCTGACGGCGCTCAGCCAACGTGACTACGACGTCGTCCTGATCGACCTCAATTACGCGCGTGACACCACGTCGGGCGAGGAGGGTCTGGAACTGCTCCGTCAGATTCACGCGGCCGATGCCATCCTGCCGGTCATCGTCATGACAGCATGGGGATCGGTGCATGTCGCCGTGGAGGCGATGCGTCGCGGTGCGGGCGACTTCATCGAGAAGCCGTGGGACAACGAGCGGCTGCTCACGATCCTGCGAACGCAAATGGAGCTTGGGCGGGCCTTGCGCCGCGCCGGGCGCCTCGAAGCGCAGACGCGCGCGGCCACAGAGGGGAGCGCCACGCTGATCGCGGAAGCGCCCGCAATGCGCCCTGTGCTGCAGATGATCGATCGCGTCGGGCCATCGGACGCCAACGTGTTGATCACAGGCGAGAACGGCACCGGCAAGAGCCTCGTGGCACAGGCGCTGCACGGCGTATCGCCCCGTGCGGCACGGCCAATAGTCACGATCAACGCCGGCGGTGTGTCCGAGGGCGTATTCGAGAGTGAACTCTTCGGTCACGTGAAGGGAGCGTTCACCGATGCCAAGCAGGATCGTGTGGGACGCTTCGAGATGGCCGATGGCAGCTCGTTGTTCCTGGACGAGATCGCAAACGTGCCTCTCGGCCAGCAGCAGAAGCTGCTGCGCGTGCTGGAGACGGGCGAATTCGAGCGGCTCGGGTCGTCGCGGACGCGGAAGGCCGACGTTCGCCTGATCTCGGCCACCAATGCCGACCTGAACGCGGAAGTCGCGGCCGGCCGGTTCAGGCAGGATCTGCTCTTCCGCCTCAACACCATCGAGATCCATCTCCCGCCGTTGCGCGAGCGGCGGGAAGACATCGCGCGGCTGGCCACCTGCTTCCTGGCGACGCACGCGCAGCGGTATCGCAAGGCGATCACCGGTTTCGATCCATCGGCGATGAGAGCGTTGGTCGATCACCGATGGCCCGGCAACGTCCGCGAGCTCGATCATGCGGTCGAACGCGCCGTCCTCATGGCGCTGGGCAACGTGGTCCACACAGCCGATCTGGGCCTGCGTGCCCCGGTGGCGATGGGCGAGCACCTGGACGAAATGAGCCTGGAGGACGTCGAAGCGCTTCTCATCCGCAAGGCGATGGCCCGTCATGGCAACGTGACGCTGGCGGCCAAGGCGCTGGGCCTGAGTCGATCAGCACTCTACAGACGGCTAGAGAGATACAAGCTTTCGTAGACCTGTGTCCATGCGCCAACACGACACACAGAGACAGTCGCCTTCGCCGCAGGCTACGGCGCCCAAGCAGACACGCTGGCTTGCCCGCCGAAGCTTTAGCGGAGGCGGGTGTCCTCGGTGCCTCGGTGTGTCGGAATCATGGAAGGCTGCGTTTTAGTTGGGGTCGTTCCTCACTCACGATCGCCGAGTTACTTTCCTGACGCTGACGACAGCGCTGCCAGCGATCGCGCTGTCGATCACGCTGCTGTGGCTCGGGGACTACTCGACGCTCGTGCGTGTGACCGCGCTCGTCCTCGCCCTCGGGGCCTGGATTGCGCTGACGATCATCGTGCGCGATCGCGTTGCGCGTCCGCTGCAGACCATCGCCAACCTGCTCGCGGCCATGCGGGAAGGCGACTTCTCCGTCCGGGCGCGCGAGGCACCCGGCAGCGATCCGCTCGCGCACGTCATGCTCGAAATCAACACGCTTGCCGAAACGCTTCGCGTGCAGCGCCTGGGCGCGCAGGAAGCCACCGCCCTGCTCCGCTCGGTCATGGCCGAGATCAACGTGGCGATCTTTGCGTTCGACAACGAGCATCGACTGGTCCTCGTCAACCGCGCCGGAGAGCGGCTGCTCGGTCAGGATGCCATCAGCCTCATGGGACATCCCGCGGGCGAGCTCGGGTTGCAGGCCGCGCTGGCCGGCACCTCGACGATCCAGGAATTGAGCTTCCCGGGCGGTACCGGCCGCTGGGAAACTCGCCGCACCACGTTCTGGCAGGGCGGCACGCGCCATGAGCTGCTCGTCTTGTCGGACCTCAGTCAGCCACTGCGCGACCAGGAACGGGAAGCGTGGCGGCGCCTGATCCGCGTGATCGGGCACGAATTGAACAACTCGCTCGCGCCAATCAAATCAATCGCGGGCAGCCTGGAGTCGCTGCTGGCGCGCGATCCGCCGCCCGACGACTGGCGCGAAGACATGCAGCGCGGTCTCGGCATCGTCGCGTCACGCGCCGATGCGCTCAGTCGATTCACCAGCGCATACGCACGGCTGGCGCGGCTTCCGGCTCCCACGCGCAAGAGGCTGGCTTTCGGTGAGCTGATGCGGCGCGTCGTCGGCCTCGAGCCGCGGCTGCCGGTAACGCTCGACGGATGCTTCGAGACGACGCTGTCCGCCGACGCCGATCAACTCGAACAGCTGCTGATCAATCTGTTACGCAACGCGACAGATGCCGCGCTCGAAACCGGTGGTGGCGTCGCCGCGATCTGGACGACGCAGGATGACATGCTGGTGGTTCGCATCGAGGACGAAGGACCTGGCCTTCAGAGCACGAGCAACCTGTTCGTTCCTTTCTTCACGACCAAGCCGGGTGGATCGGGCATCGGTCTCGCACTCAGTCGACAGATCGCTGAAGGACACGGCGGAACGCTCGCGCTCGAGAACAGGAGCGATCGACGTGGCACGCGCGCGACGCTTCGACTCCCGCTCGGAAATCCCTCCTGACGACGACAACCACTAGCCGTCGGTAAGTGTCACCGAACCTCGAGGACTCTCGTACTGCGAGCGCTTTCAGCTGCGGCACTCTCGATCATCCCTCATCGCTCCGAAGATATCGCTCACGGCCGAGCACGACTTGACTACAATACGCGCGAGGCAACGCGACCATGCGATGGATGCTTCGCGCGATGGGTGCCCTGTTCGTGGGAACGGTATCGACGGTGGTCATCGCTGCGCAGGGAGCCAAGCCCACCGGCCCGACGGTGTGGGACGGCGTCTACACAGATGCGCAGGCCGATCGGGCGACGGGGATATTCAGCCAGAGTTGCGAGCGGTGCCATACCCTCACGTCAGAAGGCACCCGGCCACTGAGCGGTGACAAATTCTGGGAGGGCTATACCCAGAAGACCGTTGGCGATCTGCTCAACTTCGTCAAGACCAACATGCCGAACGGCCAGGGAGGTTCTCTCCCGGGCCCGACCTACAACGACCTCGTCGCGCTGATCCTGAAGTCGAACGGCTTTCCCGCAGGAAAGACGGAGGTCACACCGGAAACCGTGGCCAATGTCCAGATCATCCCGAAGGACGGTCCAGGCGAGCTGCCGAACAATACCCTCGTCCGCGTCGTCGGTTGCCTGGCCCCGAAAAGCGGAAGCGATTGGACCTTGACCAGCGCGACCACGCCTCAGCGAATCGACAAGACGGGTCCCGTGCCTGAGGATGCGACCCGGCCATTGGGGGATCGGACGGTGACGCTCAAGTTCGTCCTCAACCGGCTGGACACCTTCGTGGGCCAGCGCATGGCGGTGACCGGGATTCTCATCGGCGCTGGGGGCGTAAACGGCGTCAACGTGGCCACCGTAAATCGCGTGGCTGAGGCGTGCCCATAGGACGCATTTCGGGCAAAAACCTGCAATAACCGTCGCCTTGTTAATACGCAGTCCGTATAGGTATTCCCGCCCTGGCGGACCCGGGCAGGTGTAATATCAGCGTATAGCGGCTCAGTTGCCGCGAACGGATATTTGTGTAGTTTTTGACCGTTTGGGAGGGTGTCCCCGGGGTAGCATTTCGCACACGTCTGTCTGTCGTCACATTGTGAAAAGGTGAGGCCAAGATGCGCGCCGCTCGTAATGCTGGATGGCTTCTAATTGCGTTCCTGACCATTGTCTTTGCCTACCCGGGAGCCTCGGGGCTGGCGGCGGGAGAAAGCCCTCTCGTCGAAGCTGCGAGGAAGGGTGACGTTGCAACCGTCCGCGCGCTGATTGCCAAGCGCGTCGACGTCAACGAGCCTGGACGGGATGGGTCGACGGCACTCCTATGGGCCGCCTACCAGTCTGACCTCCCGATGGCGCAGGCACTGATCGCCGCGGGAGCCCGGCCGAACACACCTAATAAGTACGGCGTCACACCGCTGCTTCAGGCCAGCCGTACGGGTGCAGCCCCCATCATCCAGGCGCTGCTTCGCGCTGGAGCCGATCTCAAGGCCACGCAGACCGAGGGCGAGACCTCGCTGATGGCGGCGTCATACACCGGCAACGTCGACGCCGTGCGGCTATTGCTCGAAGCAGGCGCGGACGTCAATGCCACCGATACCTATCAGGAACAGACCGCTTTGATGTGGGCGGCGACTGAAGGTCACACCGACGTCGTCAAGGCTCTGCTCGAGGCGAAGGCCGATCCCAACATCAAGGCCCACGTCACGACGCTCACGGAGAGGAAGCACGCCGATCATCCGACCGGCGGCTTCACCGCGCTGATGTATGCGGCGCGCAACGGGCACGAGGATACAGTCAAGGCCCTCATCGCTGGCGGTGCCGATCCCAAGCTGACCAACGGTGACGGCGCGAGCGCGACGGTCATCGCCATCGTCAACGACCGGCTGGATCTCGCCAAGACGCTCATCGATCTCGGCGCCGACGCCAACGACGGTTCGCTCTACTTCGCCGTCGACATGCACGATGCCACGACGGACATGCGCGCCAAGGACGGTTCGCGGCTGCGTGCTGATTTTCCGAACAAGCTGACGGCCCTCGATCTCGTCAAGTATCTGCTCGACAAGGGCGCCGATCCGAACAAGGCCTTCGTCGGTCAGCTTCACTCCTACACGCTGTGCTGCGGAGACGATGTCAACTCGTCGCCGTTCTTCAGGGCGGCCGTCGCGGCCGATGTTGAAGCGCTCAAGTTGATGCTCGCGCATGGTGCGCAGGTGGAGTGGAGCCCGACCGAGGTCAAGAAGGAGAAGAAGGAAGGCGCGGCCGCCGGCGGTGGACGCGGCAATCCCAACGTCGGAAAGACGCCGATGATGGTGGCGATCAACGGTGGCCGGGGCGCGTCGTTTGCCGCGGGACCCGGGTTCGATCGACTTGGCCCTCCGCCGTTCCGCGAGGAGTCTAATCGCGAGCCGGTCGATGCGGTGAAAGCGTTGCTTGCCGCCGGCGCCGACGCGAACGCCAAGGCGCCCGATGGCGCGTATTTGATGCATCAGGCCGTTCAGGCGCGACAGGTCGCGATCATCCGCGCGCTTGCCGCCGCCGGTGCCAAGTTCGATGTCGTCAACAAGGACAACCTGACGCCGCTGCAGCTCGCCGAAAAGCCAGAGCCGCCTCCGCCGCCGGGAAACAATACCGATTCACGGACGTGGAAGCCGAAACGCGATTCGCGCGAAGACGTGATCGCGGCCGTGCGCGAGTCGATGGGCCTCGGGCCGAACGATCCGACGCCACAGCCGCCACCGCCGCCACCGGGCACGGACGACAAGAAAGACGAGAAGAAGACCGAGGATGACGCGGCGAATCAGTGAAGGCAGCAAGGACGGCGCAATGAATTTTGTCAGGCAGCGGTTTGGAAAGGCTTTGATGAGCGGCGCCCTCGTGTGGGTTGGCGCCGCGGTACTGTGGGCGCAGACGGCACAGACGCCGACGTCGGCCCGTCCGCAATCCGCGGCGCCGCCGCGTCCGTCATCTCCGGCCCCTGCCCAGGCTCAACCGGCTGCCCCGGCTCGTACACAACCAGCGCCTGCGGCAGGCACGCAGGCAGCCGCGTCGCCTGACGAAGCAGTGAAGTACCAGGCGTGGCTGAAGCAGTACTGCATCAATTGCCACAACAGCAAGACGGCGTCGCCGGCGAACGAGCCGGTCAATCTTGAAACGGCCAGCCTGACCAACCTCGTGCCGCACGCCGCGACGTGGGAGCGTGTGCTGCGGAAACTGAGCGTGCGCGCCATGCCACCGCAGGGCATGCCGCATCCGACCGAGGCCGAATACGCCGGGTTCACGACCTGGCTTGCCAACTCGCTCGATCGCGCGTGGGTCGGGAAGAGCACACCAGGACGCTACGTCGTCCATCGCCTGAATCGCACCGAGTACGCCAACGCCATCCGCGATCTGCTGGCGCTCGAGGTCGACGTGACGGAGTTGCTGCCGAGCGACGGCGCAAACTTCGGTTTCGACAACATCGCCTCGGCGCTGAGCACGTCCCCACTGTTGCTCGAGCGGTATCTGACGGCGGCGCAGCGCATCAGCACAATGGCCGTGGGTGATACGAACGTGCGCCCCGGGACTACTGAGTACTCAATCAGCCGCGAGTTCAGTCAGAACGCGCACATCGACGGTCTTCCCCTTGGCACACGCGGTGGCACGGTCGTCAATCATGTGTTCCCCGCTGACGCCGAATACAAGCTGTTCGGACGTCTCGTGCGTGGAGTCGAGGAAGGTTACGCGGGGGTCGAAAGCAACGAGACCCCGGATACCTTCGTCATTACGGTCGACGGCGAAGAGGTCTTCACGGCTGAAGTCGGCGGCAAGAAGGACCACGAGGTCCAGTCGAAGGACATGAACGAGGCGAAGGCCCTCGTCGATGCCCGCATGACCGGAAAGGTCTTCGTCACCGCCGGCCCGCATGAAGTCGGCTACACGTGGAGAGAGCGACCGGCACGGCGGCAGGATGTGTGGGTGCCGGCACAGCGCGACAGCCAGGAAGTTCACATGATCGGCGGGCTCGCCCGACTGAAGACGGTCGGCGTCGAAGGGCCCTACAACGTCAAGGGCATCAGCAACTCGGCGAGCCGCGATCGGCTTTTCGTGTGCAAGCCGACGTCCGCGGCCGACGAGAGCGCCTGCGCTGAGAAGATCTTCAGCAACCTGGCGCGCCGCGCCTATCGTCGACCGGTGACGACACCTGATATCGATGCGCCGATGACGTTCTACAAGCAGGGGCGTGAGGACAACGGTTCGTTCGATGCTGGCATTCGCGCTGGCGTCGCGCGCATCCTTTCCAGCCCGTCTTTCCTGTATCGCATCGAACGGGATCCGGTTGGTGTCCGGGCGGGCGTGGCGCACCCGGTCAGCGACATCGAGCTCGCGTCGCGCTTGTCGTTCTTCCTCTGGAGCAGCATCCCGGATCAGGCGCTGATGAATCTGGCCACCGCAGGCCGCCTGCGTCAGCCGGGTGTCCTGGCCACGCAAGTGAAGCGCATGATCGCGGATGACCGCGCCGATGCGCTGATCAACAACTTCACCGGTCAGTGGCTGCAGCTGCGGAATCTCGAATCGAAGGTCGCACCCGACATCCTGATGTTTCCGGATTTCGACGACAACATCCGAAAGGCCTTCCGTCGTGAGACGGAGATGTTCTTCGGGTACATCCTGCGCGAAAACCGCAGCGCGATGGAGCTGCTCAGCGCCGACTACACGTTCGTGAACGAGCGGCTCGCCAAGCATTACGGCATTCCGGGCGTGTACGGCACCAAGTTCCGCCAGGTGAAGATCGCGGATCCGAATCGGCGGGGCCTGCTCGGCCAGGGCAGCATCCTGTCGCTCACCTCGGTCGCCACGCGAACCTCACCTGTCTTCCGCGGCAAGTTCATTCTGACGACGTTCCTGAACACGCCCCCTCCGCCACCGCTGCCCAACGTCCCGACGCTCGAGGAGAGCAACAAGGATGCGGCGCCGAAGACGGTGCGGGAACAACTGGAGCGCCATCGCAATAACCCGGTCTGCGCATCGTGCCACCGGATCATCGATCCCGCCGGCTTTGCCCTCGAGAAGTTCAACTCGGTTGGACAGTGGCGCGAGGTCACCGAAACGGGCGCAGCCATCGATACCGGTGGTGTATTGGCGGACGGCTCGAAGGTGGATGGACCGATCGCACTCCGCAACGCCATCCTCAGTCGTCCCGAGGCATTTGCCACGGTGCTGACCGAGCGGTTGATGACCTACGCCCTTGGTCGCGGTGTCGAACCTGCGGACATGCCTGTCGTTCGCAGCGTCGTGAAGAAAGCGGGCGCCACCAACTACCGTTTGTCATCCATCGTCATGAGCATCATCGAAAGCGAGCCATTCCAGATGCGGACCCGGCTGGAGTCAGCCGAACCCACGACCAGAGTCGCACAGTCTCAGGAACGCCCTGTGAGCGTTCCTTAGCGAGGGCACAGCAGCCATGATCATCACGAAGAAGCATCTGTCCCGCCGCACGTTCCTTCGCGGTACCCTTGGCGCCACGATGGCGCTGCCCATGCTCGATGCGATGGTGCCGGCTCTCACGGCCCAGACGCGGACCGCGGCAAACACGCCGTTCCGGTTCGGGGCGATCTACATGCCGAACGGCGTCTATCCGGACACCTGGCATCCGGCTACCATCGGCAGCGACTTCGAGTTCAAGCCGGTCATGCAGCCGCTCGAAGGATTCCGCGAACAGCTCGTCACGGTCAGCAAGATGAAGGCGCCGTGGGGTGAATCGGTTCACCTCGGCGCGAGCTCGGCCTTCTTGAATGGCACCGGCCCCGTGGGGGCGCGCGACGGCTCGGGTGACGCGTTCGGCAAGCTCGAGTCGAAGAAGACGCTCGACCAGTTCATCGCTGACACGGTCGCCGGGGACACACCGCTGCGGTCGATCGAAGTCGGCACCGAGGACATGGGCACGGCCGTGGGCGCCTGCGACGGCTTCCCCTGCACGTTCTTCAATGCCCTCTCCTGGCGCGACGATTTCAGCCCTCTGCCAATCGGCATCAACCCGCGCGTGACCTTCGAACGGATGTTCGGCGAGACCGGATCGAAGGAACAGCGGACGGCGCGGCTCAAGGAGAAGCAGAGCCTGCTCGACTCCGTCATGGCCGAGACGTCGAAGCTGCGGACTTCCCTTGGTGCACCCGACCGCGCGATTCTCGACGAGTACCTCAGCAACATCCGTCAGGTCGAGCAGCAGCTCGATCGCATGGAAACGCGTCTCGGCACGATCACAGGCGAGCCCGAAGCGCCGATCGGGTTGCCGGAAGCGTTCGACGATCACATGACGATCACCTATGACTTGATGCACCTGGCCTTCCAGGGTGACATCAGCCGGGTGTTCACGTTCATGATCGGCCACGAGGCGAGCGACCGCGGTTACGCGCACATCGGTATCCCGGAGACGCATCACAGCATCTCGCATCACGGCAACGACGCCGAGAAGCTGGCGAAGTATGCGAAGCTCTGCACGTATCAGATCGTCAAGTTCAGCGAGTTCCTCGACAAGCTGAAGGCCACCAAGGACGCTGACGGCAACCTCCTCGATCATTCACTGCTCTACTGGGGCAGCGGCATGAGCAACGGCAACCAGCACGATCGCAGCAACCCGCCTGCGGTGCTCGTCGGCGGCGCTCAGGGCCGCATGAAGGGTAATCGTCACATCGAGGCCAAGGAAGCGCCGACGGCAAACCTGCTGCTCGCGATGGCGCACCTGTCCGGTGCCGAGATCGAGAAGCTGGGCGCCAGCACCGGCCGACTCGATCTCTAACGCGTTTCGTCACGACCCGCCGCGTTCACGGCGGGTCCAAAGAACAGGACCCGTGAACGGCGGGTCCGAAGAACAGGACCCGCCCTACACTACAGAATGTCAGCGTAGGGCGGGTCTTGCCTTGTAGACCCGCCGGATAGTCTTGCTGTTTAGACCCGTCGCGATTCACAATCCGTCCCCGAGACAATCATGAAGAACACAATCCTCGCGACAGCGGTGGTGTACGCGGCGCTCTACGCTTCCCTGTCCGTCGCCGGCGCGCAAGCACCAGCATCCCCTGCGGGATGCGCGCCGGCGGGCGGGCTCAATTTCGTCTGCGGTATTCAGAACGCAGAAGACCTCGTACTCGTGCCGAACAGTCGCTGGATGGTGGCGAGCGGCATGGCACCCGGCAGCGGTCTTCACATCGTCGACACCCAGGCGAAGACCGTGCGCAATCTGTACGCTGTCGGCACTGCGAACACACGGGCCGACAAGACGAAATACGCAAACTGCCCGGGGCCTCTCGACGCAAAGCAGGCGATTCTGCATGGCCTCGCCCTCCGTCCGGCCGCAAATGGCCGCTACACCGTGTACGCGACGAACCACGGTGGCCGCGAGTCGGTGGAGGTCTTCGAGCTCGACATGAGCAGCGCCGCTCCCGCTGCCACCTGGATCGGCTGCGTTGTGACGCCCGACAAGATGGCGCTCAACAGCGTCGCCGCCTTCACGGACGGCTCGATCGTCGCCACCGTGCTCATTCTTCCGGGCAAGACCTTCGAGGACGCGTTCGCGCAGAAGAACACCGGCGTCGTGCTCGCATGGAAGCCGGGTGACAAGGCGTTCCAGATGCTGCCGGGTACGGAACTGCCAGCCAACAACGGCATCGACACCTCGCCCGACGATCGTGAATTCTACGTGGCCTCGACGACGACGAAGCGCATCATCGCCTTCCCCCGCAACGCGCCGTACAAACCGCTTCGCACCGCGCAGCTCAAGGAGTTCGGCCCGGACAACGTGCGCTGGACCGGCGACAATCGACTGATCACGGCCGGCATGATCGACAACGAGCCGTCGTGCGGAGGGGCGCCGAAGACCGAGGAAGGCATCAGGTGCCCGCGCGGCTATGTCGTGGTGACGATCGATCCGAAGACGATGGCGGTGACAGAGATCGCCCGCGGCCCCGCGACACCGTCGTTTACGGGCACCGCGATCGCCATGCGCGTCGGCAACGAACTCTGGCTTGGATCGTTCTTCGCCGATCGTCTCGCCTATCGCGCCCTGAAGTAGTGGGGATCGTAGCGGCGGGTCTGTGTGGCCGCGTTCTTAGTTCGTGGTTCTTGGTGCCTGGTCCGTCCTTGGTCAATCGTCCTTGGTCCCGCTGCGGGTGGGTCCACGGGACCGTGGACCACGGAACGGACCAAGGACCAAGAACGAAGGCCCAGGGACTCGCGCTACATCGATTTGGAAAGCGCGCTAGTCCGCGGTGGGAGTCTTCTCGCGCTCGCGGCTTTGCCGCAAATAGTGCGGGCTGTAGCTCAGGCCGTACGAGGTCTGCTGCGTCGCGGCGGCCTTGAGGCGATGGAATTCATCGCGCGACGCCTCGATCGCCTTCAATTCCTCGCTCGTGCACTGCCGCATTGTGACCTGCTCGCGCGGCACGAAGAAGACCTGCCCGATCGGGATGCTGTGCTCCATCGTGATCCCCTCGCCGGGCTGAAGCACGTAGCGGAATTCGGTCTCGTGGGTATACCAGTCGGTCTCCACGCGTACGGACAGCATCGGCGCGAGGGGACGCTCGATCATGTTCAGAATCGGCGTGTAGACCGTGTCCCAGCCGGGCGGGGTCTTGAAGTTGGTGGCGCCACGAAGCGCGATGGCACCAGTGGGTGTGCCCATATCCTCAGGCACCAGGAAGGCGCGCATCACGGCGACCGCTGCCTCGCGCGACAACATCGGCGCTCCCACGAAGGTCACGTCCTCCTTCATCATGCCGATGCCGCCGACAGAGAGGCTTATGGTGACCTGAAAGATCGGGGCTCGCTTTCCGGCCTGCGTCTGCAGGTAGTACACGAACTTGTAGCGCCCGTCACCTTCGAACTCCACATAGACGGATTCCTTCGGCTCGAGCGACGCATACACCATGAATCCGAGCGCGCTGCCCGCCTCGAGAACTGGACAGTGGCGGGCATGCTGCGGCAACAGAGGACGCGACCCTTCCCGCTTCGGTGCCATGCCGACGCCAGGGCGCCTGGTGTTCGAATACACGCGGACTTCCATGGGCGCTATCGTACGCCGGAACCACAAAGAACACGAAGGTCTAGTCCTGACGCAGCGCTTTTACCGGATCCACGCGAGTTACCGCCAGCGCCGGCAGGCAAGATGCGATGAGGGCGACGCACCCGAGCAGCGCGAAGACGCCGGCGTAGGTTGGCGCATCGGTCGGCGTCACGCCGAACAACACTCCGCGAATGGTCAGGGCGACTCCAAGGCTGAGGAACAAACCCACGACCAGCCCGATTACCGTCAGGGCGAATCCTTCGCCGACCACTGTCGACAGCACCTGTCGTGCCGATGCCCCGAGCGCGATCCGGACACCGAACTCGCGGACGCGGCGCTGCATGTTGAACGCGATCACGGCGTACTGCCCGATCGCGGCGATGAGCAGTGATATCAACGAGAAGATGAGCAGTAGCCTCGCGATCATACGCGCCGTGAACGTCACCCCTTCGAGTTGAGCGTTCATCGTCCGTGTCAACACGATGGCGACCCGCGGCTCCAGGGCGCGCAGCACGGGCCCGAGCGCCGACGCCACGGAATCGAGATCAGCGCTGCCGTGGCGCAGGTAAAACGTGATCTCGCCGGGCTCGGCAGGATCGCGACGGCTCGTCGCGAACGCACGCTGCTCTACGATGAACGCGAGGTTCGGACGAGGATCGGGCCGCTCCGGATTGAAGCCCGCAACGAAGGCGCGAGGCGCCACGCCGACGACCTCGACCCGCTCAGTCTCCACGTCGCTCGGGCCACGAAGGCTCAGCTCCCTGAACGTCATCGTCTTGCCGAGCGCGTCCCCGCCGGGCCAGAGCGCATCCGCCATGTTCTGGTTGATCACCGCCATCGCTGCCGGTTTGTCGCGGTCGGCGGCGGTCAGCGGGCGCCCCGCTGCGAGCGACAGCCCCATCGTCGAGAAATATTCAGGTCCGACAACGTGGAGCGAGGCGCGAACGGAATCCATCGCGCCCGTGCCTCGGACCATCTCCCTGCTCCAGGCAAACGGCGGCAGATTTCGGACGTACGAGACCTGTTGAACGCCAGGAACGCTTCGCAGGCGCTCGCGAATCCGGTCGATCAGAAGCAGGTTGGTATCGCGAGTTGTTGCGGCGCCACTTGTACGCACGGTCAACAGAAGCATATTGTTCGTATCGAATCCGACATCGGCCATCATGAGCGAGGCCGACCGAGTGGCCAGCCCCGCGAGCGTGAGCAGCAGAACCGAGAAGGCAAGCTGCAGGACGACCAGCGCGCTCGACAGCCGCGATCGACCCGACGCTACGCTGTGCTCGCCAGACTTCAGCCACGGCAAAGCGTCCTGACGCCATACACGCAAGGCCGGCGCGAGAGTGAAGGTGATGGTGCCGATCGCTGCAAGCACCATGGCGTAGGCGACCGCCTTCCAATTGGGACCGAAATCAATCCCAGCCTCGGCGAAGGGCGAGTCCGGCAATATGCGAGGGATCGCGCGTGCCGCCCAGATCGTCATCAGGCAGGCCGCCAGCAAAGCGACCACGGAAACAGACATCCCCTCAGCCAGCAGCAAGCGCACGATCCTGAAGCGCGATGCGCCCAGCGACTGACGGACAGCGGTCTCGCGTTGGCGGGCGACGGCTCGCGACAACATGAGATTCGCGACGTTCGCCGATACGACCAACACCGTGAGCAGCGTGACGATCGAGAAGAGCGCGAGGAACATCGGCGCGATCGCGGGCACCACACCGCCGGCTGTCGCGGCATAACGCACGACGGCGATGCGCGGCCGCTCCGCGACGGGGTAGCTGCGATTCAACCGCGCCTCCATCGTCGTGAAATCTGCCTGGGCCGCTGCGACGCTCTGGCCTGGCCGCAAGCGTCCGATCAGATCCACCGGCGTCTCGCTGCGATCGGTCATCCAACGGCGGCGTGTGTCCGGCGGAAAACTGCTCCAGTACTGCAGCAGCGGCAGCCACACGTCGGTCCGTTCCGCGAGCATCGTGCCGCGGAAGTCAGGCGGCGCCACACCAATCACGGTCGCCGGTTGGTTGTTCACCGCGATGCTCCGGCCGACGATGTCTTCGGCCCCACCGAACAGGTCTTGCCAGGCGCGATAGCTGACGATCGCCACCTGATCCGCCGGGTTGGAAGAGTCCCCTTCGCTCGGCATGAAGCTGCGTCCCCTTACCAGGCGGATACCGAGGGTCTCGAAGAAGCCGGCCTCGACGGCGTTCGCCATCAACGCATAGCTGCCGGAATCGGCTGTCACCGTGACACGGCCGTTGGTGAACGCCGTCAACGACTGCAGCGTGGTCGTCTGCGCGGCGTAGTCGAGATAGTCCGGGTAGCTGACGAAAGGCGCGCCCGGCCGATCGACGACGGCGATCCTGATCAACCCTTCCCCGGTGATGCCGGGCGCGGGTCGAGTGACCATCGCATTCACCATCGAAAAGATCGTCGTGTTGATGCCGATCACCAGCGCGATCAGGACGGCAGCAGAGAGGCTCAGTCCCGGCGAGTTCTTCAGGATGCGCATGCCGAAGCTGACATCCTGACGCGCGTGCTCGAGCCAGGCCCAGGTCCATGCGGCACGGGCGTCATCCTGCACGAGGGCGACATTGCCAAACGCGAGTCGGGCCTGGCGTCTTGCCTCGTCGGGCGACATGCCGCGGGCGATGTTTATCTCCGTCTCACGATCGAGGTGATCGCGGATCTCGTCGTCGAGCCCATCCAACGCTCTTCTGCGTTGCCTTCTCCACATGGCGTTACTCCGCCCGGATAGAGGCAAGTGGGTCGACACGTGTGGCACGGCGCGCGGGAATGCCCGATGCCACAAGGGCGACTACCGCAAGCAACGCCGACACGACAATGAACGTGGTCGGATCCAGGGGCGTGAGCCCGAACAGCATTCCCTCAACGAGCCGGGAGAGTGCCGCGGCCAATGCGACACCGATCAGAATTCCAGCGACCGCCAGCCCAACACCCTGGCGCAACACCGGCGTGATGATGTTTCGAGGTTTCGCTCCCAGAGCGACGCGAATAGCAATTTCCTTCGATCGCGCAGCAACGTTGTACGCAAGCAACCCGTACAAACCAATAGCCGCGAGGACGAGTGCGGCGACACCCAGCCCACTGGCAAGAGTCGTCACCAGCCGTTCGCGCACTGACGCGGAATCGACTTGTGCGCTGAGCAAGCGGACATCCACGGGCGTGCCGGCCATTCGCCCCTGCAGCGCGCGTCGGATCGTCTCGGAAACCGCCGCCAGCGATCCTGTGGCCAGCACCTGGAGCGTGCTGAAGTTCTGCGACATGACCTGCACCTGGAAGTACGGGACATACACCGTTGGCGGCGGCGCGGCGCGGAGGTCGTTGGCGATCACGTCGGAGACGACACCAACGATCTCGAGATCGACCTCAGGCTGTGCCACGGCTGCGGCGAAATGCCGGCCGAGCGGATCCTGTCGAGGAAAATAGCGTTCGACAAATTGTTCGTTCACGATTGCGACTGTCGCGCGAGGTCCCTCGTCGTTCGCGGAAAACGCCCGGCCGCGCCGGACCACGATGCGGAGCGTCTCGAAGTATTTCGGCGATACAGCCACAAACGCAGGCTCGCGCTCCTCTGCTCGACCGTCGATGGTCACCTTTTCGCTCCATCCGGCCCCGCTCAATGGCGTGTTCGTGGACACACTTACGGCGGTGACACCAGGAACCCGTTCGAGAATGTCGATCGCTTCCCGGTAGAAAGTGAGCGGACGCTTGCCAGCGACATCGACGACCAGCACACCGTCGTGCTCAAAGCCGGATTTGACCGACCGCAGGTTACGCAAGGTTTGGATGAACAGGCCGGCGCCGACAAGCAGCATCAGGCAAAGAGCGACCTGGGCGGCGACGACGGCAGGCAGCAGCCTGCCACGCAGCGAATGACTGGTGCCTTTCAATCCGTCAATCTGTCGTCTTGCCGTGGCCTGCCATGCCGGCGCGAGGCCGAACGCGACGGCGGTGGCAACCGCCAGGGCGAGCACGAATGCGAGGATTTGCGACGTCGTCCTCAAGTCGAATGTGACCTGGAGCGGTCCGGTTGAAAGCACGTCAACGAGATAGCGGCTCAGAAACCCTGCCAGGTAGAGGCCCGATGCGCCACTGGCGAGCGACAGCAGCAGACTCTCGGTGAGGAGTTGACGAACGACGCGCCCGCGGCTGGCGCCGAGCGCCAGTCGAATCGCGATCTCCCTCTGCCGTGTCGTTGCACGGGCGAGCAGCAGGCCGGCGACATTGGCGCATGCGATCAGCA
>Ga0070664_100000492_pt1 | contig 29880 bp, 27 predicted proteins | sample KBSC73metaG_FD_65863 | JGI IMG/M metagenome (GOLD analysis project Ga0070664, IMG submission 65863) | Corn rhizosphere microbial communities from Kellogg Biological Station, Michigan, USA - KBS C7-3 metaG | ecosystem: Host-associated > Plants > Roots > Rhizosphere > Soil ... | reverse complement strand
ATGTGCTGGAGATCACCACAAAGGGGATCACTCTCCTGGAGAGAGACATCCAAATTGGGACTACCGGAGAAACCACTATCGCGTTCCAGGTCCCGGTGATTTATGTGACAGGTCGGGTCATTGCCTCCAATGACGCACCGTTGCCGAAGCTGAACTACATTCGCCTGGTTCGCAGTGGTCCGGACTCCGACGTGTTCTATGGCTTTCCCGATATCGAAGGGAATTTCTCAGTCTTGCTCGCCCCGGGCCAGTATCGAGTGTTTACAGAACGCCTGGGTCCTTCTGTTAAATCCGTTTCGGAAGGTTCGCGGGACATTACAAATACAGAATTCGCATTTCAAGGCCGCAATTCGCAGATTATCGTGACAATCGAACCCGTCCAATAGAAACTTTGGAAACGATTATGAAAAATCTTGCCGTCGTTTTTTCTGTGCTGGTCTTTTTGATCGGGGCGACAGCTATCGCCACTCAAAACAAAAGCAAGACTGACAAGCCCCTTGTGCTGGAGAGCCAGGGCAGCTTTTTCGTTGGAGGCGAGACGAAGACCCTCGCAGCACCTGCAGGAGCGCGAGGCGGCTTCGGCACTGGCGACATCACGATCAACCAGATGTATGTGCAGTACCAGATCCCGCAGAACGGCGACCGGCATATTCCTGTCGTGATGGTGCACGGGTGCTGTCTCAGCAGCAAGACATGGGAGACCACACCGGACGGACGCATGGGTTGGAATGAATACTTCATCCGCAAGGAACGCTCCGTCTATCTCGCCGATCAATCGTCGCGTGCGCGCTCCGGCTTTGATCCGAGCATCTTTAATGCGGTTCGCGGTGGAACAACGCCGCCGAATCAACTGCCGAACATTCTTGCGGCAAGTCACCAGACGTCATGGACCCTGTTTCGCTTTGGACCGACCTTCGGAACGCCATTTCCGGATGAACAATTTCCGGTAGAAGCAGCCGACGAACTTTACAAACAGATGATTCCCGATTTGAACTCCACGCTTCCCATGCCGAATCCCACGTTGAAAAATATGGCGGCATTGGCCGTGAAGTTAAAGGGCGCCGTACTGATGGGCCATTCCGAATCCGGATTTTTTCCGGAGCAGGCCGCACTGATTGATCCTTCCGGAATCAAAGGCATCATCTCCATCGAAATGCCGTGTGCGCCGATGACGGGGCCGCAGATTGCGTCGCTCTCGAAGATTCCCATCCTCGTCATGTTCGGCGACCACCTCGACACGCCGGGCGGCGGAAACTGGGCCCAGTCCTTCGACACCTGTCAGAAGTTCGTGCAGCAGGTCAAAGATGCCGGTGGTGATGCGGAAATGATGCATCTTCCGAAGATGGGAATTCACGGCAACAGCCACATGCTGATGCAGGACAAGAACAACCTGCAGCTTGCGGACCTGATCCTGGGCTGGATCGACAAACACGTGGAAAACAAACGAGGAAAATAGTTATAGAATGTCGCGGGAGTAAACGATGAATCGCGCGCAACAGCGCGCATAAGGAGGGAACATGTGCGATCAGGATCATTCTGAGAAAGAGTTACTGGAGTTGGACGCGCAGGGCAAGATAACCCGGCGGCAGTTCGGCGCCTTATTGGGAGCGGGCATGGTGATGATGCTGCCGCAGGTCCAGAATGCGGTGGCGGTTACCGAATCGGAAGTGACCATCAAGACGCCCGATGGCACCTGCGATGCGTATTTCGTCCATCCCACGACAGGAACGGCTCCAGGCGTTCTCGTCTGGCCGGATATCTTTGGGTTGCGGCCGGCATTTCGCCAAATGGGTAAACGTCTGGCGGAGTCGGGCTACTCCGTGCTCGTCGTGAATCCGTTCTACCGCGTCCAGAAAGCGCCAACTGCGGCACAGGGCGCGGCGACGCCAATTGCCGGATTGGTCCCGCTCATGAACGCTCTGACTCCGACTACACAAGCCACCGATTCGAAGGCGTTCGTCGCATGGCTCGACCAGCAGGCTTCAGTTGCGAAGAATCGCAAGATCGGAACGCAGGGCTATTGCATGGGCGGCCCGATTGCGCTCCGAACAGCGGGTAACGTTCCCGATCGCGTTGGGGCGGCGGCCTCATTCCACGGCGCATCTCTTGTCGGAACTGCAGCGGATAGCCCGAATGTGATGGCCGCGAAAACCAAGGCCCAGTTCCTTATCGCAATCGCGGCGAACGACGACATGCAAAGGCCCACAGAGAAGACTGTCCTGAAAGACACGCTCGGTGCGGCTGCGGAGATCGAAGTGTATGACGGAGCCCAGCATGGCTGGTGCCCGCCGGATTCGGGAGTCTACAACCAACCACTGGCTGAGAAAGCGTGGACTCGTTTGCTTGCTCTGTACAAAAAGGCTTTAGTCTAAACCGAAGGCGCGGTCTGTGACCGCGCGCGCTTTATCGTCCGACGAATGGCGCGCCGATCATAGATCGCGCACACAGGTGCCTAAAACGAATTCCCAAGCCAGGGAAGCATGTGGCCGCAGAATACGACGGCCATCCAGATCACGATGGCTGAGGCAGCAACCAGTTTTGTCGCTGGCCGCGCATCGTCACCATAGCCCACCCGTTCGAGGTTCTCGGCCAGCATGAAATAAAGCACGTTCAATGCACCGGCGGCGATCAGTATCATCTTTAGAAGGAAAAGAAGTCCCGTGTACTGCTCCGGCGTGGCGACAAAAAACATCATGCCGGTGACCAGATTCAGTGTGAATCCCAGCATGCCGAGCGGCAACAACTGCCGCACTGCCCCAAACGACAGCAGGGTTTTCCCGATGCCCAGCATTCGCAGATTGACAACCAGAACCGCGCCGAACAATAGGCAGAGCCCAACAAAATGCAGTGTTTCGCAGGCTGGCCAGACCCAGGAATGATCCTGCACGAACAGTCCCCACGACCGGGCCAGAGTCGGGACGGATGCATCAATGGCAATAGCTTGTGCGGCCTCCGTCTCGGGATGCCGGATCGCGCCGCCCATGTATGCCGCTCGGGACATGAGGCCGAACGCCAGAGTGGCGAATATCAGAACGATTCCCATATTCCATCGCGCGAACCGCGACGGCTGTCCCCAAATCCACAGACCGATCCACGAAAAAAAACCGGTGATTTCCATGAACACAAATGCCACGAGCGCGGCGCTTTCGTGAGCTTCCATCAGCGGATCGGAAACGCCCGGAGTCTTTTTCAAAAGCTCGCGAGCATCGTTTCCGCTGATATACGAAACAATGGTGAGCGCCGCCGCCAGAAACAGAATCACAAAGCCGGCCCGCTGCAGATCCAATTGTTTTGAAGCAAGCGACACCACGAAAAGGGCGAGTCCAATACCGAAACCGATGACAGGAAGATGGTTCAACAATAAATGGACCTGTGCAGGATTCATTGAGATTTAGAGAACACCGGAACTCTTGCCCACGTATGCGAGCAGCCGACCCGATGTGATCGCGCCTATCCAGAAGAACATGGATGTAATTGCCAGTATTCTCGCTCGCGATGACAGCGCCGCTTCTTCAGGAGCAGTGCCATCGAGGAGGAATGAGTTGAACACCTGCTTCTTCAACATCTGCGCGTTAATGACGGCAAGAGTGATGAATGCCAGTTTGACGTAGAAGTCCGGGTTGTGCGTCAGCTTCGTGGCGTTGACCGCCAGCAGAATTGTGCCGGTGATAGCATTGATCCAGAACCCAATCCACATGACCGGGAAGAATTTTTGAAATGCCCGAAGCCGCACGGCCGGCGCAAAACCAAGAATGCGGAGGTCAAAGGTGGTATTGATGCCAACCACGAGTCCCATTCCAATCGTGTGTAGAAGAAGTATTCCCGGGAAAGCAAAAAGAGAGTCGGCTTCCCGCACCCATTGGCAGAAGCCGCTCTCCTCGATCCTTAATAAGAAATCCATTTATGAAAACTGCAGCTCGATCCGACGAACTTTACCGGATTACTGCCGTTGTCCTCCCGCTGGCGCTGCAGCGCCGCCTGGTCCTGCCGCTCCTCCTCGGCCCTGTCCGGCCGGTGGCGGACCCTGCGGTCCAAACAGAGGGACATAGTCGCGGTTGTTTTCACAAACAAATTCCATTATTTTGTTCACGCCCGGACGCGTATCGCCGACGAATGTTCGCGAAGCTCTCCACTGACCTACGGCCTTTTCAGGATCTTCATAGATAATTTCATAGAAGATATTGGTATTGCCGGTTCGTGTCAGGCGCTCAATGGTGTGAAAACTTTCGCTGGGCTCCTGAATGCCGCCGATCGCGTGTCTCCCATTGTACGCGATGGTGTCGATGACCAGCGTGTCACCATCCCAGCGCGCAACGGAATCGCCCATCCAGGTAGGATCATCCTTGGCGTCGGCTCGATGCGGTTGATCAATCGGAATGATTCGGAACGTTCCCGGGTATTCATTGAACAAGGTCACGTAGTTCTTGTTCTGAATGATCTGAAAAGGATAGGGCACCCCGAAGGCGGTGTCCGCAGGAAGCGGCAGACAATCGGCTGTACCTCCCGCGGGATTTGGAACGGCCTGGTTTCGGACGCCCGGCTTCAGTGTGGGCTGCGCTGGAAGATTGGCAAAAGGCGACGCTGGTTGCGCCGGAGCGGCCGCTCCAGCTCCGCCGCGGCCGCCACCGGCGTTGAATCCGGCCATCCCGGTGAAGCCATAAATTCCGGAAAAATCCGGTTTTCCATCGATGCGTGCCATCGTCCCGGAAGCTCCGGCCGCATCAGTCGCAGCGGCTGCAACTGGAGTTGTTCCTGCGACCGTAACGGTCACTGTTTTTGCTACTCCAGCGCCCATCGTAATTGTGTACGTCGTCGTGGCCTTGGGGGTGACCTTGATAGTTCCGCGAAGCGGAACCGGGCCAATGCCATTGTCAATGGAGGGTGTACCAGCCTCCGTCGCCCACGACAATAACAGGGACTCCCCGGGTTTGATCGAGGCAGGACTCGCCTCAAAAGTTACAATTCGAGGAGTGATGGCCGGACCTCGACCACCGCCACGCGCCGGTTGTGCGGGCGCGGCTCCCGGCGCGGCCCCTGGCGCAGGTGTGCCCTGGGGTGCCTGTGGGGCCTGCGCCCACGCCATGCAAACCACGAGCGTCACGACAAACACGATGCCCAACGAGCGTTTCATGAAGCCTCCAATGATGAATGAAAACGACTAGGATGAAATCTCGCGGCCATCGGCGAGTTTCATTCGGCTCGCGATCATTGAGGGATCGCCGCTCTTTGCAAACATTCCCGTCGCCGAAACGATATCTCCGACCTGAACCGTCTTGGCAGTCCAGCCGTAGGATCGAAGATGATTCAGGCTCATCAATTCCACGTCCCACACAACGGTTTTGCCCGCCTCATCCTTGGTCTCAACGTAGACGTGGGCATGGGGGTTCGTCCATTCGAACTTCAGGACTTTGCCGGTGACGGTCCGGGAACCCGTGTACATTGCGGTCGAATGATGAGCGCTTAGCGGTGCAACGGTAATAAATACGGCACAAACCACAAGGAGCGCCAATGTTCGTTTCATATGAAAATCCTCCGATTTTGAATTGCCGGGTACGACGTTTTTGGATCGCAGCAATACCATACACCGACAGTCGACGGAAACAAATATTCATGGATCAAAAATGCACAATCCAATATCGTTCTGGCTGAGACGATTGGGAGGTTTGCCGGTATGAGGAAATTAACGAACATCATCGTGATTCTGGCGTTCTGTTCGGTTGTTCTATCGCAACAGCGCGCTCCTGCAATCGAACCGAGGATCCTGTCGTTCGAGGCGAGGCCCGCGACAATACGTCCGGGTGAAACCGTACAGCTGGTCTGGCAGACCGAAGCCACACGGGCTCTGACAATCGAGCCCCAAGTGGGCCCCGTCGCTGTTCGAGGAAGCAAGCAGGTTTCCCCAACTCAAACGACAACGTATACGCTACGCGCCAGCGACACCGTAACGAAAACCGTGACGGTGACCGTCGCCGGAACACCGGCAAAGCCCACGACAAACGCAGCGTCCGCCGCAGACGCTAAAGGCCGGATGGATGGTCATCCGGATTTTACCGGCGTGTACGGAAACGCCGGACTTCCTCAGGGGGCTCAAGCTCCTCCTCTGAAACCCGGAGCCGAAAAATACCAGGTGATTCGGACGGCAAACGATATTCGCGGCAGAACGACGCTCGTTCAGGAATGTGTTCCTCTTGGCATTCCTCAAACTTACATCACGCCATATCCGTGGCAGTTTATCCAGACACCGAAAATGATGATTCAGGTATTTGAGTATCCGAATGCCATTCGATTCATTCCTCTGGATGGTCGGCCGCTTCCCCCGGATCCCGATCCCGCGTGGATGGGCACCGCCGTTGGCCGCTGGGAAGGAGATACTCTCGTGATTGAGTCGGCCGGATACAACGACAAAACGGAAGTGCATGGCTTCCTGCACACCGAGTCGCTGCATGTCATCGAAAAGTTTAAGAAACTTGAAAACGGGAATCTGCAATACGAAGTGACGGTGGAAGACCCGAACGTCTGGGTGCGTCCATGGGCAATACCTGCCAGAACATTCCAGCTCCGACCGGAAACCGAATACGTTTCGGAGTTCGTCTGCGACGCGCCAGTTGTCGATTACCAGAAGCTGTTCGGGAAGTGATCGCCGGGCCGGGCAATGGCAGACTTCATTAAGCAATCGTGGGTGTTTCCAGTGGTCCAGTCAGTCCACCTCATCGGTTTGACGATGCTGGTCGGATCCATTGGCCTGGTGGACCTGCGCCTTCTCGGTATCGGGAGACGCCAGCCGATCGCCGAATTTGCATCCGATCTGGCGCCATGGACAACCGGTGGCTTGCTGACGGTACTGATTACGGGGCCGCTGATGTTCGGGTCGGATCTCACGCGGTATATGAACAATCCCGCATTTCTTTTGAAGATGGGGTTGCTTGCCGTGGCACTTTCAGGGCAATTTACGCTGCATCGTCGTGTCGTACGTGATAGCGGCACGTCCAGCTCCCCAAGGCAAAAATTGACGGCCGTTTTCTCGCTGATTCTGTGGAGCAGCGTCGTCCTGGCGGGACGCGCAATCGCGGATTTCGATCTTCGCGTCGTCTGAAATCGCACATGTCGATTCCCGAGTTGTGCGAACGAATTCAGGAGACGTGGGTGAGCCGTACAATCAGTGAATCGACCTGGGGGTATCCCATCGTCGCCGCTCTTCACGTTCTCGCGATTGTACTTTTCGGCCTGGCGGTGCTGATCCCTCACCTTCAGGTGCACGTTCGCGAACTTGATACCGACGTACGATGGATTCGGCGCGCCGGCATGGGCCTTATTCTCTTCACCGGCGTACTCGTGTTTGCATCCGGCGCATCGCGGTATTACGAGAGCACTTCCTTCAGGATCAAAATGGGTCTGCTTGTCCTCATTGCACTGAATGCGGTCGCTTCCCGTCAGCACCGCAACAGATTCAACTCCGCGGTCGCGATAGTGCTATGGGCTGCGATAATTTTTGCTTCTCGTGGAATCGCGTTTCTTTGATCATCGACGGATTTTTGATGGTTGTCTCAGTTCCTCCTGAGGCAGAGCGGCAGGCAGGTACGATAGGCGCGGTTTGTGATGCTGCGAATGAATTGGAATGAGTGCCATTGCCTCGCCTGTCCAGGTCACATATTCCGTGCGAATGCGCCGACAGGGAGCCAAATCGAGATTCCCGACCCATTCTGCTAAGCGTCTCCGGATCAGGAGGCCAGTGCGCGGCTTCCGATCATTCGAATTAAAAAACACCGTATTAGAGAGTTCGTGCCAGCCAGCGGGAAAGTTGAGTTGTAAAACGCACGCGTCCGTCGTGATTCATGTGAACGGTATCAAAGAAGTATCGCGGATCTTCAAGATCATAGAAAGCGTCCTCGGCCATAACCTTGACTCCCGGACTATTCCAAAGCAACGGCATATATGAAGCGAAGGGCCCGTTCCTTCGGATCTCATCGACCTGCGGAAGAACTTCGGCCGGCATTCTTAAAAACACAAGCGTTGTTTGTGTTCCACGATACGCCTGAATAAATCGCTCAATCCACTGTCTGGAATATTCATCATAATGGTCGGCGTCCACGACGCCCGGCCCTGCGAGGTAAGCCTGAACCTGGGCACGCTCCATCTCAGTAAGGCGTTCCGGAAAATGCATTTCTCCGGACCGGGAGTCATAACGGAGGCCCTCCATGTTCTCGTCTCGACCAGCATAGTCCAGGGCGATACTGTCTTTGATTTTGCGCCGCAATGAAACCACACGCTTCCGAGTGATTGGGTGCAGCAGGAAATTCTGAAAATCCATCTGATAATTCAGACTCTGCACCAGAACCCTTGAGCCGACCTCGAGGCGTTTTTCTCCGGTCGTGTAGGTCCTGGCAAATTCCAGATACTCGCGGGAGCTGAGGATTGGAAGCAGAAGATCCGCATCCAGCATCCGATCGTTGAGATGTTCGGTTTCGGTTGAAGACTTTTTGCGGTATGTCGGCAGGCCTATGACGATTGCATGGTATCGATCCCGCTTCGGATCGAGAATCGTCTGATAATAGTAAAGCGCACGTAGCGTCGCTCCGGGAATTCCTCCCTGCACAAAGTTCGGACCGCCACCTGCTTCGTTTCTGTTGGCGAGACCGGCCCAGAATCCTTCGCCAACCTGGGAGTCCCCAATTACCAGGACATCCCCTCGATGAGAAGGCTCCCGTTCACGTTCATATTTCACGTAGTAGGCAGCAGTCCCCACGATGGAGTCGGGAGAAAGAATCCGGGAGTACAGGGACGTTCGAAAAATCGCGGTGTCGAGAACGAGGAAAACCGCCAGCCCCACAATGACCCTCAGGACGAGCGCGAATGCCATACGATTAGAATCGCGCATAGATGAATTGCCCTCCTTCAACAACTTTCAGAAGAACGATGGCGAAGAGGGCAATCCCGTAAATCAGATAAAGGCGCCGGCCGTTTGCTTGAGCCAGGAAATCTTCCACATTCCGTGAAAACAATCCATATCCCAGAACGAAGGAAATGCAGGCAGCGGCCAGCGCAGCCCGGAAAATGTCTCCGTCCAACGGTGCGACTTCCGATGAAACCCTCCCTTCCTGAGAAATTCTTCGCAGAATGTGGGCTGATGCACTGAGCGACGAGGCTCGAAAGAAAATAAACGCGAGTGTGACAAGATGGAAAGTCACTACTTGTCCCCAGATCCTGCGGAATAAACGCGCTCCCTCCCGCGACTTGAAGAAAGTATTTCGCCAATTCATCGTAGCGACGGAGCTGATCATGAACACCCCATGCAGCAAACCAAAGGCCAGATAATTGGAGCTGATGCCGTGCCAAACTCCAATAACTACCATGTTGATAAGGATGCTGACCGAGAGTCCCCACGCTCCGGCTTTACGGAACACCATTCGCAGCGGAAGAAACAGATAATCGACCAGCCAGCTGGTCAGACTCATGTGCCACCGCCGCCAGAACTCCTGAATATTGATGGCAGCGAAAGGACGGTTGAAGTTAGGAGGCCCCTGAATTCCAAACAGCATGCCAACGCCCAACGCCATCAGTGTCAGGGCCGAGAAATCTGCGAAAAGCATCAAGGTGTAAAGATAGGAAGACAGCAGCACCGCCAGGCCCGAATGGACATCCAGACCGCCGTCCACCTGGGCGATGAATGGCGCGATGCGATCGGCGATTACCAGCTTTTCCAGGAGGCCAAGCAGGACAAACCCTACTCCGATGTCAAACACAGGAAGGTTCAGACCGGCTGAAATGCGAGTCTTCAATTGCTCCATGAAGGCGGGCGCTCGTTGAATCGGCCCGGATAATATTTGTGGAAAGAAAGATGCATAAAGCGCTAATGCCGCAAAGTTTCTTTCTGCGGGCATCCTTGCCCAATACACATCCAGGACATAACTAATCAGCTTGAACGTGTAGTAGGAAATACCGAGAGGAACTGCCAGGTTGTTCAGGAACCCCGGAGACAAATTCTGCCAATGCGGAAGAAGCTTGAATCCCGTCAGGATTCCGGCAAGAGGAACAACCGCGGACATCGCCGCAATTCTTCTTGCCCGATCCGACGAAGCCCGATCCGCTGCAATCGCCAGAAAATAGACCAGCGCTGTGAGGACGAAGAGCAACACGGTGTATGGAACGCTCCATGTCATGTAGAAGAAATAAGAAAGTATCAGCAGAAAAGGACTTCGCCATCGAATCGGAAGACAGTAAAACAGGAGGATAGCTGGAACGAGGCAGGCAAAGAACCTCAACTCCGTAAAAGTCAACTCCCGTGCCTCTTTTGTTGTATGCGCGGCTTGTGACCGTGCACATTCCTGAATTCAAAACACTCCGCACTTGCGCGTTCTGCACGGTCACAAACCGCGCTTACCGTGAGATCGTCCTGGATCAATGGCGATTGGCCTTTTCCTGCAGCCTGATATCGATCAGCCGCTGCAAATCACCGACTTTTTTAAGTGCGAAAACATCACGCATGCCAAAGCGCAGTCCGAAGCGTTCTTCAACGGCAGCAATGACGGTGATGTGCGACAAGGAATCCCACCCTGGCACCTGACTCGCCATCGTCTCATCGTTGATATCCCAATCGTCCAATTTGATTGCAGCCAGTATGGTTGCCTTAAGCTCAGACGTGATCACTTGTATGTCTTTCTCTAATGCGGACGTTTGAACTCGTTATGAAATCAACCCCACCCTGTCTTTGTTTGCCTGCCGGCTGGGTTTGCCTGATGAACTCTTTATCAGGAAGCGTGGAGGCACCAGATAAATATTGGTAATCGAAACATCGATAGCCATACCGGCCTTGAGAATATCGATGCGCAATTGCTTTTGCCCCGAAGCATCCGCAATAGAGGTTTCAGCCATGATGCACAGACACTCCGTCCCCATTGTTTTGTCATCCTCGCCGAATGCGACCACTCGTCCGGGAATGACACCGCTGACGGTGCCGATCGCAGATTCAACGTCCTCCGGATAAATATTGTTCCCGGCGACGATAATGATGTCCTTCTTCCGGCCAATTACAAAGAAGTCGGTACCATATTTGAATCCAAGATCCCCGCTGTAATACCAGCCGTCTCGCAGAACCTCCGCAGTCTTTTCCGGATAGTTCCTGTAACCGTCAAACATCGACACCGAGCGAATTGCGAATTCTCCAACCACGCCTTCAGGAAAATCGAGGCCGACATCATTCACGATGCGGACGTCGCATCCAGGAATCAGCGAGCCGGAAGAAACGCAGAGCCTGGCCTCACTTTCGCCTGCCGCCATGGAGACCGTCCCTTTTGCAAGTTCTGCCCTGTTGACGCCCAAGACAATAGGTTGGGAATCCGGTACGGATTGCGTCACGGCAAACGTCGCTTCCGCCATTGCGTAGCACGTGGCGATCGAATTTTCGCCTAACCCGAATGCGTGAAATCGTTTTCGGAATTTCTGATGGCTCTCGTCCCGTATGGGCTCACTGCAGTTGATAATCAACCTCCAGGACTTGAGATCGATGTTTTCAAGATCGGCGTCCCTGACCTTGTCCGCCATCATGTCGAAAGCGAAGTTGGGGAGCCACGAAATCGTACCCCGTTCTCTCGAAACGACATCCAGGAGAATCGATGGGAACGTCACCCACTCGAATGGGCTGATCTGGACAGTGGGAATGCCTGATGCGAGAGGAAGATGAAATGCCGCAATGAGTCCCATGTCGTGGTAGAGCGGCAGCCAATTGACGATCTTGTCCTGATCACCCAGCCTCAACACTTTGGCGTAGCGATTGATATGTTCCTGGACTGCGATATGTGACAACAACACCGGCTTCTGAAGGCCAGTCGTTCCAGAGGAATGTTGCAGCAGCAGCGGATCCGAAGCCGATATCCCATCGTGAATCCGACTCTGCCTGGCAAGGGCTTCACTTCCGAGGCGAGATTGAAAATCCCATTCGAAAGGAAACCGGACGCCCTGTATGGTACTGCCGGTGGTGCCGACGTTCCCGATAAGTGGCCGAATCGTGGGTTCCAGGTCCCGTTCCGTCAGAATCCAATCCAGCCCGGAACGATGAGACATTCCTTCAAGGCCCTGTCGAAATTTGTCCGGATGAAGTCGCGCATTGGGATACGCCAGTATCGCTGGGATGACTCCGATGCGGACGCATCCGAGATACAGTGGATAAAGCCTCGGATCGTGTCGAACGATCAGCGCGCATACTTCACCTGGCTGGATACCATTCTCGAGCAGAGTGGCCGCGCATCGTTCCGCGGCTTCGATCAACGCGGCGAAGGTCCAGCGGAAAGGATCTCCCTCAGCGAGCCAATGAATAATCGCGTCCCTTGACGGCTGCCTTTCCGCATTCCTGCGCCATCGGCCCCACATGGTCGTGCAATTGTCAGTTTGAATGTGGGCCATAATGCTCGTGACTCGGTAGAATGACGCCGCTCTTCTTAAACCTGGAATGATCGGCAGCCAGTATACAATCCCAGCATGACTGCCGCTTCCGTGTACCGCATCCAGGACCTGCGATTTGCGTATGCCAGGACGCCCGTGCTCAACGACATTTCAACTTCGATCTTGGTTGGAGACTTTGTCGCACTGGTTGGGCCCAACGGGGCGGGTAAGTCCACATTCCTGAAGATCCTCGCGGGACTGAATCGTCGATATACGGGCACGGTGGAATTCGACGGCGTGTCTCTTGCAAAAGTGACCGCACACGATCTGGCTCGCCGCGTGGCCTTTGTTCCGCAGGAGACGCACGTGGTGTTTCCGTTTTCCGTGAACCAGATGGTGCTGATGGGTAGGGCGCCACATCAGCCCGCGAGCTTGTTTGACAGCGGCATCGATATCGAGCGCGCCGAATATGCCATGCGGCTGACCGATACTCTTGATCTTTCGAAGAAACCTTTTACCGCGCTCAGCGGCGGAGAACGGCAGCGCGTGGTGCTTGCCAGCGCGCTGGCTCAGGACCCCGAAGTGCTGCTGCTCGATGAGCCCACGGTATATCTGGATCTCAAGCATCAAATCCATTTTTACGATATCGTCGAACGGCTGAACCTGGACCATCGCATGACGATTGTCAGCGTGACCCACGACGTGAATCTTGCTGCTCGCTATGCCCGCCGCATGATCGCCATGCGTGCGGGGAGATTTGTGGCGGACGGCGTCCCGGAGTCGGTTCTTACCCCTGAACACTTGTATGAAATCTTTGAAGTCTCCGTCTCCGTTTTTAAAAGAACCGATGGCCGAGGCAGCTACATTATCCCGGTCTGAAGGAGCAGGCGGACTTTCGGTGAGGCGGTTCCTCACCGTGGTCGGGTCTTGTGTCCTCGTGCTTGCCGCTGTTCTCCTGATCGCACCGTTGATTGGCGATCAAGGGCTTTCACTCCGCGGCATTTTGTCGAGCGGCTCGACGGAACGCGACATTCTCGTTCTAGTACGGTTGCCCCGCATTCTATTTGGTGCGCTTGTTGGTGGTGCGTTGGCCGTTGCCGGAGTTCTGTTTCAAGCTCTGCTTCGAAATTCGCTGGCGACGCCGTTCACTCTTGGAATTTCCAGCGGAAGTTCTCTTGGCGCGGTGATTGCGATATGGCTCGGACTGGACGTGGCATTTCTCGGACTGCCCGTCATCCTGTTCGCCTTTGCAGGTGCCCTGCTCACGGTTGTTCTGGTTTTCTTTATCGCCAGATCCAGCGGCGGCCTGCCCACTTTTACCCTGCTTCTGGCGGGAGTGACACTGAATTTCATATTCGGAGCTCTGGTGCTGTTTTTTCACTACTCTTCGAACTTTGCTCAGTCTTACATGATGACGACCTGGATGATGGGAAGCCTGAACGTGGTCGGCTATACACCATGGGTGGTCGCCGTCCCCATGGTTCTGCTGGCATTTGCGATCGTGATGGTGATGTCGTCGAAGCTGAATCTTCTGGCGGCCGGAGAAGACTGGGCATCGACGCGAGGAGTGAATGTGCATCGGCTAAAGATGTCTTCGTACTTTATCGGTTCAATCCTAACCGGCGCAGTGACGGCATTCAGCGGTCCCATCGGCTTCGTTGGCCTTGTGGTTCCTCACACGCTTCGAATGATTGCCGGTCCGGATCATCGCATTCTGGTGCCGGGCTCCTTCTTTCTGGGAGCGGCTTTTCTGGTATTGTGCGATACCGCTGCACGCACCCTTCTGTCCCCGACTGAACTTCCGGTCGGCGTCATTACGGCGCTGCTCGGAGGACCATTCTTTATCGCGCTGTTGAAGAGAAAGCCGGGAGAATTGTGGTGAGAATGAAAAGGAATCTTGAACAGGACGCAACCAACAACGCAAAGGAAAGCCGCGTGGGGGTGGTTCCAAAGCCACATTCTTATAAGGTTCGCTTCGGAACCACCCCGGCCGTTTGGGCCACCCCTCCTGACTCAGGAGGGGAGTTTTTCAAGAGACACATTGTTGCGGCCGGCTTAATTGTTGTTCTTGCGATCTCCCTTCTCGCCCAGAACATCCCCACCTCCATTCTCTCCACGGATGCGATGCGTACGTGGTTGACCTACATCTCTTCCGACGATCTGGAGGGCCGCGGCACGTTCAACGAAGGGCTTGGCCTCGCGGCAACTTACATTGCGGACCAACTCAAAGATGGTGGTGTTTCTCCCGGAGGTGATCACGGGTCTTACTTTCAGAGGGTCCCGGTTCTCGGAATCCGGAACCTTGGCCGCTCCTCTCTGACCGTCGAAGTGAAAGGTCAGACGCGGACATTTCGAGATGGGGAAGGGGTGACGTTTCAGAAGTTCGTTGGCGTATCGCGGACATTTACTGTCGATCAAGTGGAATTTCTTGGCAACAATGCCGAATCCACGAAGACTGCGGACTATAAAGGAAAAGTCGTTGTGTGGCTGGACTACCCGGATTCGATCACATTGCTCGCGGCTGAGGAAGGTGGGATTTCCGCCGTACTCACGGCCGGTTCGAGCAACCCGGGTAGCGACAGCTCGTCCGGTGCCCCGGATTTTGTCACTTCGCAGCGCCTGGATTTGCCACGCATGCCGAGCATTACGGTGGGACCGGAGCTCCTGGATTTTCTGTTCAGCGCATCGGACACAAACTACGGCCAGATCCGCACGAGAAGCAGCCGATCCGAAGCATTGAAGGCATTCGCTCTGAAGGGCGTCCGGCTGACAATCAATATCGATGGGAATTATCGTGTCGTGAGTAGTCAGTTCACACGGAATGTTGTTGGCATTGTCGAAGGCAGCGATCCACAACTTAGGAGCACATTTGTAGCTTTCGGTGCTCACTACGACCATCTCGGCTACATTCAAGGACCTCTTTATGGCGAAGCGACAGATCGTATTTACAATGGAGCCGATGACGATGGTTCCGGTACGACGGCGCTGATTGGCCTCGCCCGCGCCTTCGCGAAAGGTGAGAAAACCAGGCGATCACTTGTATTTGTGTGGCATGCGGGAGAGGAACTGGGACTTTATGGGTCGAGGTATTTTGCGGATAATCCTCCGGAATCCGTAGGCGATATCAACAACATCGTTACCCAGTTGAATATCGACATGATCGGCCGCAATCGAGATAACCGTTCAGCGGAAGCCAGCACCGTGTACGCCGTGGGGGCCGATCGCATCAGCACGGAATTGCACAATACGCTTGTCGATGCCAATGCCAGCATGTCACGACCGTTGTCGATCAATTTTGAAATGAACGATCCTTCCGACGGCGAGCGAATTTATTATCGTAGCGATCACTTCAGCTACGCGTCGAAGGGTATTCCGATTATTTTCTTCTTCAGCGGATTGCACCCGGATTATCACCAGGTGACGGATACCGTGGAGAAGATCGATTTCGATAAGATGGCGCGCATCGGCCAGCTCGTTTACGAAATTGGTCGCCGTGTGGCGAATCAGGATCGCGCTCCGGTGAAGGACTTCCGAGGACCCCGAGCGGGCAGAGGCGCCACAGGAAAGCTGTCGACGAATTAGCGCAACTAAGGAGATTCCGTGATGCGACTCATCAGTTTGTCGATCGGGTTCGCGAGCCTGCTCTTCGCAGGACTCGCTCTCACACAGGCGCCGCCGGCACCACAGGCGCCGGCACCGAACGCGGAAGGGGCTGCGGTGTTCCAGCGCGAATGTGCAAGCTGCCACATCAATCCATCGGCGGATTCCCGCGCTCCCACGCGTGAGGCCCTTGGAGGACGCACACCAGACGCCATTGTTGCTGCGCTTACCGACGGTGCGATGCGACTGCAGGGAGCTCGTCTTAGTGTCGCCGAACGGCGTTCGGTCTCGGCGTTTCTGACTGCGGCAACGACGCAAAGGCCACCAGCCGCCGTCGCTGCGGAAGCCGCAGCCCTTTGCAAGACTGCGCCGCAACGAACATCGGATCCCAACGCGGCACCGAACTGGAACGGTTGGGGGGGGACCGTGAAGAACACGCGGTTTCAGTCTGCCGAGCAAAGTGGATTGACCGCTGCACAGGTTCCAAGCCTGAAACTCAAATGGGCGTTTGGCGTGGATGGCGTGGTTCAATTCCGCGTCCAGCCTGTTGTCGTTGGAGGCCGGGTTTACGTCGCCAGTGAGACCGGCGCCATCTATTCGCTGGACGCAAAGACCGGCTGCACTTACTGGATCTTTCGCGCGGAGACAGGCATTCGGACCGCAATATCCGTGGGACCTCGCGCGGTTTATTTCGCGGACGCAAAATCCAACGCATACGCTGTCGATGTAGTCACGGGACGACAGTTGTGGATTCGAAAGGTTGAAACTCATCCCGCCGCGCGCGCTACCGGTGCGCCGACACTTTATGAGGGCAGGCTCTATGTGCCGATCACGGGAGTCGCGGAGGAGAACACCGCATCGAGCCCGAATTACGAATGTTGCACATTTCGAGGAAGTGTTACTGCACTGAACGCCGATACCGGCGAGATTATCTGGAAGTCTTACACCGTTGATGAACCGAAACCGCGGGGAAAGAGTTCCACCGGCGCTCAACTTTACGGACCAGCGGGGGGTGGAATATGGAGCGCCCCCACGATTGACGCAAGGCGCGGTCTGGTTTATGTCGCAACCGGTAATGGCTATGCCGATCCAGCTCAGCCGACGACCGATGCGGTGCTCGCATTTGATCTTCAAAACGGAAAGTTGAAGTGGGCGAGTCAGGTTGCGAAGGACAACTGGGCGATGGGCTGCGGTAATGGTCCGGTGAAGAACGCCAATTGTCCGGAGACGGTGGGACCGGACTTCGACTTTTCCGCTTCGCCAATTCTCGCGACGCTGGAGAACGGCCGCCAGCTCATCGTGATTCCGCAGAAATCCGGAATCGGATATGCACTCGATCCGGATAAGGAAGGCGCCATGGTTTGGAAGTATCAGGCTGGCCGTGGAAGTGGAATCGGTGGAGTCTGGGGCGCAGCGGTCGATGCGCAGCGAGCCTACTTTGCCGTAGCGGATCAGCTGACGCCAGCCCCCGGCGGCTTGCATGCCGTCAATCTCGAGACCGGCGAGCGCGCGTGGTACACACCGCCGAAGGCTCCCTTATGCGGAACTGGTCGGGGCTGCAGCGCCGCCCAGTCGGCCGCGTTGACTGCGATTCCAGGCGTTGTCTTTTCCGGATCTGCGGACGGTGGATTACGCGGTTATTCCACGAAGGATGGCGCCATCGTCTGGGAATTCAATACCAACAAGGACTTTGAAACGGTAAATGGAGTTAAAGCCAAAGGCGGTTCGATGGATCTCGGAGGACCAGCAGTTGTGGGGGGAATGCTTTACGTGAGTTCCGGCAATGGCGGAATTGTCGGGATGCCTGGCAACGTCCTTCTCGCTTTCGGGATGGAATAAAAAAAGGGGCCTGACGCGTTGGAAAAAAGGAGCCTGACCCGGTCTGACCCCTTTTTCCAACCCGTCAGGCCCCCTTTTTTCTTACAGGGTGAGTTTGCTTTTGTTCTTCGCAAGCCACTGATCGAAATTCTGCAGTTCCGGATTCAGTGAGCGCGTCACATCGACGCTGCGAGCGGCGACGAATTCTTTCTCGAAGTCGCGATAGACCTGGAACATGTTCCCCAGGTCTTCCGCACCTGGAAATCCGAACCCGCGATAGACCTCCGGGCTGACCTCGTTGTACTTGCAGTTGATTCCAAGCCCCTTCGAGTACTTCTCGGCCATCTGAGCGCCCGTAAGATGTTCTCCGGCAATACCCACCGTCTTGCCAATGTATTCATTGCCCTTCTTGAAGATTCCGTATGCACACTTTCCGATGTCTTCACTGGCAATACCGGACATCCGCTTGTCGCCCATCGGGAACGTGATCGTATACGAGCCATCGGCCTGTTTGGATGGTCCCATGCCGAACATATAGGCGTTGTCCCAGTAAAAGGACGTGTTCAGAAACGTCACTGGCAAGCCGGCATCCGTAAACACATGATTGATTTCACCCTTGGCATCAAAGTGCGGGACCTTGTACTTGCCCTGAAGCGTCGGCATGCGGTTGTCGCTGAGTGGAACCCATTTCCGTGTGTCTTCCAGCGTCGACCAGATCACATGCTGAACCCCGGCGGCTTTTGCGGCGCGAGCCATATTGTTGGCATTGGCCTGTTCCTTTTCAGGAGAAAAGTGCGCCCAGAAAAAAGTGACGCAATAGACGCCGTAGGCGCCTGCAAATGCTTTCTTCAAACTCTCTTCGTTGTCGATGTCTGCGGCAACGACTTCCGCGCCCAGAGCCGCGAGGGCTTTGGCCTTGTCGCTGTTCACATCTCTTGTGATTGCGCGGGCGGTGAATTCGCCGTTCTTGTCGGCCATGATCGCCTTCACCAGTCCGCTGCCCTGTGAGCCCGTTGCTCCCATCACTGCGATTACTTTCTTAGCCACGTATCCTCCAACTTCCAATTATCGAATTGTTAACAATCTGAAAAGCGATGCGCTGAAAAGCTATCCGCCCACTTCTTTTCGAACGATGGCGGCGCCTTCCGCGAGTGACTGAAGTTTCATTTTGGCGACCATGCGAGCCAGGGGCTTCATGCCGCAATCCGTGCTTGGATACACGCGATCCGCATCAACGTGCTTGAGCACCGTTCGAATGCGGTCTGCAACCTGTGTCGGCTTCTCGATCATCATGTTGCGGATATCGAGCACGCCGACTTGCACGTCTTTTCCTTTGGGAAGATTCTTAAGGAACTCGATTCCCGCCATGTTGCGGTTGGCATAATCGAGAACGAATTGATCGATTCCGGGCGTGTCGAAGAAATGTGGCAGGACCGTCTGGTAGCCTTCGGGGAAGTTGGCGCTCAGGATGTCGTTCCCCCAGGCATTACCGAAGCAGAAGTGCCAGCCAATCTTCGCCTTTACACCATCGCAGCACTGCGCGACGACGTCTTTGATCCATGTGTAGTCATTCTTGTCATTCGTAAACAGCGGCAGCCACGCGCCGAGATCTTCAAACTGAAGATACGTTGCGCCTGCTTCAACGAGCGATTTCATTTCTTTGTTGAAAATTGGTGCGAGAGCAATGCTCAGTTCCTTGGGATTCTTGTAGTGTTTGAAATAAACATGCCATGCGAGGTTTGCCGGGCCGGCGCCGACGGAGACCTTGACGGGCTTCGTCGCATGCGCTTTCGTCACGTTGTAGAGATCCGTCAGCCGGATCGGACCATGAGTTACGGGTCCGCTGTTGACGACTCCACCCCAGTCATCCAGGATTGCCTTGCCCTGGCTCTTTGCTTGCCCGACACCCGATGGATGCGGTTCGCGGGCCGATTCAAATCCACCGATGCGCTCATACATGTACCAGCAGAACGAGCCAATGACGCCGACATAGTCGTCGTACCACATGTTGCCGTCGGTCACAATGTCGAGACCGGCATCTTCCTGGTCGCGTACCACGGCTGCCACGGCATCCTGGTACGTTTCTTCATATGCGGCTTCTTTGAAAGCGACCTGGATGTCGCGGCCCAGTAATTGTTGCTTGTACCAGGATGGACGCGGATACGATCCGACCATGGTGGTTGGCAGAACTTTATTGACGATCTTGATGGCCATGATTGGCTGCTCCTTAGGATGACTTGAATGACTTGAGTGGTTGCTGACAGAGCGGCTTCCGCTCCGCAAGACGCGCAATCCTATCGCACGCTGAATAAAGACGTCAAGCGAAGGATCTCGCAGGAACGCAGCGCTTTCGAGTCTCATCTGCTCCACTTTCAGCTGTGGGCGTGGTCTGTGACCGCGCGATCCCGTGTTACGCGAGTGCGCCGCCGCAGACCGCGCCTACAGGAGAACAGCGACCAAATCTCGAAAGGATCCACAGGTGCGCCACTTGACCAACGCCAGTGCTCCACGCATAATCATTCGCCGAAGAGCGAGATGATTTAATCCATTCGAATGGCAGAGAGAGGAATAGCAATGCGGTTTATCACACGAGGAATTATAGGAATAGCACCATTGCTGGTAGTCATGGCGGGCTGTCGGCCTGCTGCAGAAAACCCGGAAAAAGTAGCGGCGACAGCTGCGCAGGCACAATCGCCTGTCGAACGGGGCAAGTACCTGGTCACCGTCGGTGGCTGTCACGATTGTCACACTCCGAAAACATTTGCCAACGGAGCTCCTGAGTTCGATATGAGCCGGCAATTATCGGGAAATCCGGCTGGAGAGAAGGTCGCGAAGGTTCCGCCGACATTGATTGGACCGACAGGCTGGGGAACAGCGGCCAGCAATCACCTCACCGCGTGGGTCGGACCCTGGGGCGTCAGCTTTGCCATGAACCTCACACCAGACAAAGATACCGGCCTTGGCAGCTGGACCGAAGAAATGTTCATGAAGGCCATCAAGACCGGAAAACATCAGGGTGTGGGTCGCGACATTCTTCCTCCCATGCCATGGAACTGGTATCGCAATATGACCGACGACGATTTGAAGGCGGTGTTTGCGTTTCTTCAATCGTTGCCGCCGATCAAGAATGCGATTCCCGACCCACTTCCCCCGGATAAGATTCCTCATTAAGATTAAGGAATGATGAAATTTGTAAGGGCGCTAAAACATGTTGGACTTCTGACAATCCTATTGGTATTTGTTGCCAGTTGTGGCGGCCCTCAAACTTCCGAATCCGGGCAGAAGCCGGCAGCAAGCACACGCCCAGGGCCCTCCGGAACCATCCGCGGGGCCGTACGTCTGATGGGGAAGGGGCCCGCCCCGGCAACCGATCCAATCAAAGCGGATCAGACGACATGTGGAAGCAGCGTTTCCCTGCCGCGCATCACGCTTGGTAAAGACAACGGCGTCAAGGACACCTTCATCTTCCTCGATGGCGTTTCCGCAATGGAAAACTCTGAAATGCCACCGCCCGCCTCCATCCTGATGGACCAGAAGAATTGCCAGTACGTCCCCCATGCGATGACCGTGCCCGTCGGCACCGAGCTTGAAATAACCAACAGCGATTCCATTCTTCACAACGTCAACGGCAAGATCATTGCGACAGAGGGTCTTCTGCCCAAATTCAATATCGCTCAGCCGATTAAAGGGCAGAAGAACAAGACGCCCGCGCTGGACAAAGCTGGAATCGTGACTCTGAGCTGCGAGGCTGGCCATCCATGGATGAATGCATTCGTTCTGGTCACGGACCATCCTTACGTTGCCGTGACCAAAGCCGACGGGGAGTTCGTGATTTCGAATGTGCCCGTTGGCACCTATCGCATCAAGATGTGGCACGAAGGCGTGACGCTGAAATCGAACAACAAGGCTCTCCAGCGATACGAATACGAAGATCCTTATGAGACAACCAAAGATGTTGAGGTGACGGCAAACGGAGAAACGGTCGTCGATTTCGATCTCACTCTGCGAAACTAGCGGCGTTCACCGAACTTCCGGGAGGACCATGCGGCGATCATCATTCTGCGCAACACTCGGTGTGCTGGTTCTGACCAGCCTCCTGATTCCGGGAAAGGCTCAACAACCGGCAACGAACGTTGCCCCAAATGCGGCGCCGGCGAGCGACGTCGTGATTGGTTCCGGCAATTTCAGCCCCATCGTCTGGGATCTGGAACGGTCCCTCCGTTTCTACAGTGATCTGATGGGATCTCCAGTTCCCGCGACGATTCCCGCATGGACCACGGACCCGGCTCTGTTGAATTTTCTGGCAGCGCCAACCGGACAGGTTCGCTTCGGCAGTGTGCGGATTCCCGGTTCAACAATGTCGGTCGAAATCGTCGAATACAAGGACGTCCCCCGAACCCCATTGCGCTATCGATTGCAGGATCCCGGCGCCGTCCGTCTCATCCTGACAGTTCGCAGTCTGGATTCCCTGCTTGACCGACTCAGGCGACAGGGAGTTCCGGTCGTGACGATCGGTGGAGTGCCCCTTACTGTTCGCAACCACAATGCGGGCCGTTCGGTGATGATCCAGGATCCTGACGGTTTTTATATCCAATTGATTCAGCCCAACGTGTTGCCGGAAACCACCGCTCCCGCCACCAGCAATGTCATTGGCGCGAGCTTCGGTCTGACCATCAACGACACGGATCAGACCATGAAGATTTATCGAGACCTGTTCGGATTCAAGGCGGAGATCGAATCTATATTTACCGCGGACAAGACAGTGGCGGATTTGATGAACACCCCGGGTGCTCAGGTGCGCCGCAGTGTCGCAAAGATCCCAGGGTCGGCGGTAGAAGTAGAGTTTTTGGAATTTAAAGGTGTCGATCGCAAGCCCATCGGAGCGCGCATTCAGGATCCGGGCGCAACCCGGTTTCAGTTACGCGTGCGTGATGCCGATATGGCTGTGAAGACTCTCGTTGCCAATGGCGGCACCGTGGTTACCACCGGCGGTGACGGTGGTCCCATTCTGATGAGCGGCCTGCGCGTCGCCATCGTTCGCGAACCCAACAACCTGTTTCTCGTCGTCATGACGTCGGTTCCCCGTCCCGCTCGCGGCACTCAGTAGTGCGGAGCAAAACCGGACGGCTGTAAGCGCGGAACTGACAGCGCCTACAGATGGGCGTGTAAATCGAAATCCACATTCATCGCGGGACGTAGGTCCACTTGATGAGCAGCAACTCCCCAGCCATCTCGTTCGCGGACAGAGTGCCCTTGAGTTCGGTACCCTGGAATTTCCCATCCAGTTTATAGTTCGTTCCCGATGTTTCATCGACAGCTTCCAACAGAAGCTTTCCTGTCTTGGGATCAAACGATACTTTCCTGATGTCCATCTGAACCGGGGTGAGAAACTTGCCCGACAGCTTTCCCGAATCCTGTTGAACAAACTGGACCGTCACGGCATTCCAGACTCCACCCTGGGTGACCCAGTTGCCCGACCACGTACCACTTATCTCTACCGTTTCCGAAGCTGCGGGCAAGGCGACGAACATTGCAAAGATTACTAGCATTGATAGTTTTGCTTTCATGGAACCTCCATACGTTCGGTTGAAAGTGTGGCCATCCCCTGGATGCCAGTTAGATTCCGCAGAATTCTATAGACGGTCTGCTCCAAAAATGTGAGTTTCCCGACTCGTACTTTTCAAGGTCAATGCTATGTTCACGGTGAAGAAGCCCTGCAGGAGGAGCCCATGCGAATTCGAAGTGGAACAATTGTGGTTTTGGGAATCGTCATTTTGGCGTCAGTCCTGTTCGTGGGTGTTCTCGCCGAAGGCCAGACATTTTCGGCTAAAGGCGCTGCTGAAATCGATGCGCTCCTTCAGCACGCAGTGCAGGCGGGAACCGTGCCCGGTGTCGTCGCCATCGTTGCCAGTAAGGAGCACATTCTCTATCACCATGCTTACGGCCTCCGGGAAGTCACCGGGCAGAAGGCCATGAAGGAAAATACGATATTTCGCATTGCCTCCATGACCAAGCCCCTCACTTCCGCCGCAATCATGCTGCTGGTGGAACAGGGGAAGCTTCGACTGGATGATCCGGTGTCGAAATACATTCCTTCATTTGCGAATCGAGAGACCATCGCCTCATTCGACGCTTCCAGCGGCGCTTTCACTACACGAAAATCGGCCAGTGAAGTTCTTATCCGACATCTTTTGACGCATACCTCCGGCCTCGCATACGGATTCTCGAACACCATGGTTGCGCCCTTGCAGCAGAAAACGGGAAAATCGGCCGAAGAACTTCCGCTGCTCTATGATCCTGGAACGAAGTGGACATATTCCGGCAGCACAAAGGTGCTCGGTCAGGTGGTAGAGAAGGTCGCTGGCGTCTCACTCGATCAATTTCTGAACGAGAACTTCCTCAAACCTCTAGGCATGGACGACACCTCGTATGTCGTGCCGCCGAACAAAACGGATCGGGTTGTCACGACGCTGAATCGCAGTACAGGTGTACTGGTGGAGACGCCGAATCCTGCCACGATATTGTCGCCGGTTGCCGGAGACGGCGGTCTGAATTCCACTGCGACCGATTACATCAAATTCCTCCAGATGATGCTGAACAATGGCAACTGGCAGGGAAAGAAGATCCTGAGCAAGTCCACCATTCAGACAATGACATCGAACCAGATTGGAAACGTCGTCGTGGAAACTCAGCCGGCAGCACTCCCCAGCCTCACGCGGCCGTTTCCGGTGGGTCCTGCGGCGGGACGAGACAAGTTTGGCTTCGGTTTCGAAATCACGGCGTCCAACAAGGAAGATCCCAACCTTCGTTCTGCCGGCAGCTATACCTGGGCAGGCATTTACAATACGCACTTCTGGGTAGATCCGAAGCGGGGTATCGCCGGTGTCATCATGTTTCAGGTTCTGCCCTTTTATGATGATGCGACGATGCAGGTCTACCATGATTTCGAGGAGACTATCGGCCGGAATCTTCACTGATACGCGAACAGTTTGCTGACCCTTGAAAAGGCTGACTGGTGATTCCCTCTCCCGTGCTGCTCTGGAGTCTCGCCTCGTTTCTCTCGAACAAGACACTGCCGAACATCGCGCCGCAACCACCGCCAGCGCCCAACACCAAGCAGCGAACGCCGTCTTAAACAATACCCACAAACGAACTGTTGACCATGTGCGTCGGTGGGGCTAACGTTGCTCGCATGAAACCCCGCCGAATTGCCAGCCTCGGAATTCTTGTTCTCGTTTTCGGATTGTTCGCAATTACGCCGCAGGCGGCGGACACCATTCCGGCGCAGATTACGGACCCGGAATTCTGGAGAATGATTGGGGATTTTTCCGAACGCGATGGTGATTTCAGCGTGATGTCGATCATCACATCGAACGAAGTGGATTATCAGACAGTGATCCCGGATTTAAGAAAGACAGTCAAGCCCGGAGGCGTGTATATCGGCGTCGGACCGGAACAGAATTTCACCTATATGTCGGCGATGCGATCCAGGATTGGCTTCGTTATCGATATTCGACGCGACAATATGCTTGAGCATTTGATGTACAAAGCTTTGTTTGAGATTTCGAAGGATCGCGTCGACTTTATTTCGCGGCTTTTCGCGCGCAGGCCGGCTGGCACTATTCAGAATTCGACTGCGCGCGCCATCATGGCTGCCTTCGCTAATTCAAAAGTCGACACGATGCTTTACCGAGACACGCTCCGGGCAATCGGAGCTCAACTGCAGACGGCGCACAATTTTCCAATCAACAGCAGCGACCTTAAACGGATTGAATATCTGTACAACACGTTTTCCATGCAGGGCGTCCTGTCATTTTCAAGCAGCCTGAGTTTCAAAAGCCCCGGGTACACCTATCTGATGACAACCGATGACAGGAATGGAACGAACTGGAGTTTTCTTGCGTCCGACGCGAATTTTCAGTTCATCCAGGAACTCCAGCGCAAGAATCTGATCATTCCTGTCGTGGGAGACTTTGCCGGCTCGAAGGCCATACGGGCTATCGGACAATATTTGAAGGATCACGGCTCAACTGCAGCATTGTTCTATTTGTCGAACGTGGAGTACTACATATCTCCTCCTCGCGCTTCTCAAAAGACATGGGAGGCATATTGCCGCAACGTCGCCTCCCTGCCGGCCGATGCAAACAGCATGGTCATCCGGTTCGATCCCTATAACATGACGCGGCATCCGGAGCAGACCATTGCATCGTTGCCCGAGTTTATCCGGGCGATTCAAGCCAATACCATTCCGGATTATGTCCGTACGTTGAATATGGCCCGATGAGTATCGGGTACGAGGTGTCTCGATGAGACGATTGGCCGCCACACTTTTTGTCACGTTTCTCGTTTTCCAGGTCGTCCCATTGCGGGCTCAGCTGGGCCCGTCCAACAGCAGTGGCGTGTCCATTGGCCACGTCCAGTTGACCGTGCGGGATCCGGAACAGCACAAAAAACTCTGGGGGTTGCTTGGAGCGGTCGTGACGCATTCCGGATCACTGGAGTTGCTGCGATTTCCCGGCATCTACATCGTTCTCACGCCCGGGGAAACGACGGAAGGATCCGAAGGTTCCACAGTGAACCACTTCGGATTTGCAGTGAAAAATGTCGACGACATTCACACAAAGCTCGCTGCGGCGGGTCTTCCGACGGTTCAGGAGCTTACCAATCCCAAGCGTTGGGTCACCATGTTTCCCGACAAGATCAAAATCGAGTTCACGGAAGACCCTGCACTGAGTATTCCCATCGCCGGCCACCATCTTCATTTGTCCACGACGGCTGCGAATATGGAGAACCTTCGGTCGTGGTATGTGAAGACATTTGGAGGAATCGCCGAAACCCGGCGGGGATTCGCGAGCGCCGTCTTCAATGGAGGTGAAATAAACTTTCTCCAGGCCAATGCACCGCAGGCCCCCACGAAAGGACGCGCACTGGATCACATTGGATTTGAGGTCCAGGGGCTCGACGCGTTCTGCAAAAAACTGCAGGCCGCTGGAGTCGTGTTCGAAACTCCGTATCAGGAAATGCCGCAGTACGGATTGAAGGTTGCTTTCATCACGGATCCGGACGGAACTCGCATCGAGCTTACCGAAGGGCTTGCCGGTCTGCGCCCTTAGCGGGCATCGATAGAGCAGCGGTATCGTCGCTCTGCCTCTCACCATCGACGGAAGTCAGCCTGGAGAGTACCGCTTCGAGTAGTGGAGTCATGCATCGCAGTTGCCTGGCTCGAATCACAAGATTCCAGAGCCGTTCGAACTTTTTCCATCCAGCAGCATAGAAAAAATGTTTTGCCTGATGTTTGAGTGAGCCGTGCTCGAGCGCTGCGCCGGCAATGGCAGACCATCGATAGAATTCGCGATATGCCCAATCATAGCCATCTTTGAGATCCTCGGATTGAAGGCGCGCCGGGCGATAGACGACGTGACGGGTATCGTATCGATTCCAGTCCCGCGACACAATTCGCCCTTCCTGCTCCATTTGTGCAAAGAGCCTGGTGCCGGGATACGGAGTCTGAATGTGAAATGTCGCCGTGGTAATCCCGTTCTCGATGGCCCAGTCGACGGTCCGCTTGAAGACGTCGGGTTCATCGTCGTCCATACCGAACACAAAGCTGCCGTTGATCATGATGCCAAGGCCGTGCAAGCGATCGGTGACCGCTTTGTAACTGCGGCCCAGGTTCTGAATCTTATTGCTTCGAGCGAGGTTACCCGGGGTGAGCGTTTCGAACCCCACGAAAACGCTTCGAAGGCCGGCTTCCGCGGCGCGCTCGATAAGATTGCCTTGAAGAATCGAATCCACGGTTGCCGCTCCTTGAAACAAGCGGCCAAGGCCGCGCATGCCCTCAAACAGTGCGCCCGCGAATCGCCGGTCGCCCAGCAGATGGTCGTCGAGAAAGTACAAATGGCGTCCCGGCAGGCGCGATATTTCGGCAAGGGCGGCATCGACCCGCTGAGTGTAAAAGGAACGGCCGCCGGTGAAGAACGCATCCTTATAGCAGAAGGCGCAGTGCTGAGGACAGCCTCGTGTCACAACGATGGAGTTTGGTACCAGGTAACGCTGGCGAGCGATGAGATCGCGTCGAATCGGGGGCAAACGATCCAGGGTCCTGCCGGCCGTTGACTGGTAGACCGTTTGTATGCGGCCGTTTCGGAAGTCCTCCAGGAACCAGGGAAAAGTCTGTTCACCCGGGCCGAGGAAGATCGTGTCTGCGTGCGGCATGGCCTCATCCGGCAGCGACGTTACATGGAGTCCGCCGAGCGCCACAATGCATCCTTTCACCCGGTAGTGATCGGCGATGCGATACGCACGATAAGCGTTGGTGATGTAAACCTGAATGACGACCAGGTCCGGCCGATCGCTGGTGTCGAGTGTTTCAACATGTTCGTCGACGATTACTGCATCGTCGTCCGGCGTTAAAAATGCGGCAAGAGTCGCCAGGCCGAGCGGGGGGAACAGGGAGTATTTGATCGGACGCCAGTAGGGGCTGGTCGCTTCAGTCAGTGATGGAAGAATGAACTTTGCGCGAAGCGGGCGCCCATGTAGTTTCACGCATAGTACTTTACACTACGAAGTTATTTGTTCGAAAGCACCAAATGCGGCTAGAGCACTCCGGCATCGTGAACCACACGGCCGTCGACAACCGTCAGCACGGATCGAATCTTTCGAATCTCCGCGTCGGGTACGGTGAAGTAATCTCGATCCAGGACTGTGAGATCCGCAAGTTTTCCAGTTTCAATGGAGCCGACCTTATTCTCCATCTTCAGAAACCAGCTGTTGCCGCGAGTGAAAAGGCGCAGAGCCTCCTGTCGCGTGATCTGCTGATCCGCATTCACGCGGTCTCCGAAAGAATTGATCCCAGTGGTTGCGAAGTGGATATGCAGCCAGGGATTCAGCGGAGCAATGTGGACGCCGTCGCCGTGCATGCCGGCCTGAATGCCATGATCGACAATGGTTCGAAACGGCGCGCCCACGACAACCTTGGGATCAGTCGAAGTGACCCAGCGGAAGGCGGCCATCTGGACGCCGCACCCAAGTGCGCGAAGGCGGTTCAGCAGATCGGCATTGACCTCCGGGACGTGATGCACCATCCATCGCAGCTTCGTGATATCGAATTCCTTGTTCACCGCTTCGTAGGCCTCGACAACCTGCCGCAATCCGGCCAGATTCTGAACGGCATTTTCATTGCGCCACCCTGCCTGTGCCACAAGACGCTGCGCTTCGCTCCACACGGCACCACTTGTCAGTGGCGCTGCCCACTCGCCGATGGCGCCGGTCATCATCATGTCGTCGCCGAAAAACTGGAACTGATTCCGAAGGCGTTCCTTCAATTCCGGCAGGTTCGGATCGGTCTGGTTCTGGAGGAAGTTCATCTGCAATCTGATGATGGTCTTTCCTTCCCGGTGGAGATCCAGCCACGGGTCGTACATCCGATACTGATCGAGGTTCGAAAGAATCTGGCTGGGATGCAGCGGGCCTGGTGTCGGAAACAACACCTGGTCCAGATGCGACGTCAGGCCCACACTCGCCGAATAGTTCATTGCATCCAGTGTGCTGCGCTTCCTGTCGTCGAAAGTCTGGAGGCGGCGAAGATGAAACAGCGCCGAAGCCGAAGGACCACCGCCCGCGAATCCGGCGGCCGCGATGGCACCGTTGGCAGAAACACGCACAGCTTGGATATCCGGATGAACCTTCGGCGCCATGTCCGCAGCATCAAAGAAGGCCTTTGCGAGACTGTTGACTGCGCACGGGCCTGTGAATCGCTCATAAAGAAACACGGGACGATCGGGAACCGCGTCGTCGAGCTCCTTCAGCGTGGGATGACGGTGTTCGGCCCATTGGTTTGGATGCCAGCCTCCCATCGAGGTGATCCATTGTCCCGCCGGCACAGCACGCCGTCGCGCGGCAAGAGCCTCTTGAATTTCACGGATGGATGTCGTGTTCTCCAGAATGGTGTGATACCCGGGACGGTTGCCCAGACTCACGGAGTGAATGTGCGCCTCGATGAGACCCGGTACAACGGTGCGACCTTTCAAGTCGATGACACGCGCATTTGCGGTTGCGGGTACTGCCGCGTCCCCAACCGACACGAGT
>Ga0070664_100000490_pt1 | contig 29945 bp, 28 predicted proteins | sample KBSC73metaG_FD_65863 | JGI IMG/M metagenome (GOLD analysis project Ga0070664, IMG submission 65863) | Corn rhizosphere microbial communities from Kellogg Biological Station, Michigan, USA - KBS C7-3 metaG | ecosystem: Host-associated > Plants > Roots > Rhizosphere > Soil ... | reverse complement strand
CGCGATGCCGACCTCGGCGCGGCGATTCTCTCGGCCGTGCCGCTCCCCTGACGCACGTGCGCGCGACGATGCTCCGCACCATTCGGCCGCTCGACGCCCGCCGCGCCGTGCCACGCTAGAGCGCATGTTCGCGGCGGCGCGCAGCCTCGAAAACTGGGCAGCGTCCTGGGCGCGCCGGCGGCAAGGCGCGGACTCGCACTCGGTCGTGCTCAAGCGCCGCAGGATCTACATCCTGCCCACGCGCTTCGGCTCGATTTTCGCCCTGATGGTGTTCGTGATGCTGCTCGGCTCCCTGAACTACGGAGCGAGCCTCGGCTTCATGCTCACGTTCTTGCTCACGGGCCTCGGTCTCGTCCTGATGCACCACTGCCACGGCAACCTGCTCGGCTGCGAGATCAAGATGCTCGGCGCTCATCCGGTCTTCGCGGGCGAGCGCGCCGAGTTCAGGGTTGCGCTGCGCAACGACACGGGGCAGCCGCGCCATGAGATAGAGCTCGCGCATCAGGGTCACGCGACGAACCCCGTCGACGTCGCCCCTGGGACGCAAGAGACGCTGCGGATCGCCGTGCCGACCGAGCGCCGCGGTTGGGTTGCGCTCGGGCGCTTTGCCGTCGTCACGCGTCATCCCGGAGGGCTCTTCCGCGCGTGGACGTGGGTGCACATGGACGCGCGCTGCTTGGTCTATCCGCGGCCCGCGCCGCCCGGGCGGCCGCTGCCCGAGAGCGCCGGCCACGGTCTCGGCGGCAAACCCGACCTCGGCGACGCGGACTTCGCGGGCCTGCGCCCGGCGGCGCCCGGCGACCCGCCGCAGCGAATCGCGTGGAAGGCTTTCGCGCGCAGCGACGTGTTGTTGCTCAAGCAGTTCGCGGGCGGCGACCGCGAGCCCTGCGAGCTCGACTGGGACGCGCTGCCCTACCTCGCGCCCGAAGCGCGTCTCTCGCAGCTCGCGCGCTGGTGCCTCGACGCCGCCGCCGATGCGCGGACCTTCGGGCTCAAGATTCCCGGCGCGCGTCTGCCGCTCGGCGCGGGCCCGCAGCATCTCGGCGCGTGTCTCGAAGCGCTCGCGCTCTGCGAGACGGGGGAGCGATGAAGCTCGCCACGCCCGCTTCGTCGACGCCGGCCGCGGAGCTCGCACGCCTTCACTGGACGATCGCGATCGTGGCCGGCGCGACGCTGCCTCATTGGCCGCTGCTCCCGTTCTGGGTGCCTTTGCTGCTCGGCGTCGCGATCGCGTGGCGGCTCGCGATAGCCGCGCTGGAATGGCCCGTGCCGATCCGCACGCTGCGCCTCCTGCTCGCGCTCGCGGCGTTCTGCATCGTCCTGTTCTCGTATCGAACGATCAACGGAGTCGAGGCCGGCAGCGCGCTCCTCGTCGTGATGATCGCGCTCAAAGTGCTCGAGTCGAAGGGCCGTCGCGACCAGCTCGTGCTGATCATGCTCTCGTACTTCCTGCTGTTCGCGAGCCTCTTGACCGCGCGAGGACCGTTCACCGCGCTTTACCTGCTGCTGCTGGTCTGGCTCACGACGGTCGGGCTCGTGCAGTTGAGCCGCCGCGGACCGCTGCTTCGGTTGCGCTCGACTGGCGCACTCGCGGGCCGGCTGCTGCTTCAATCGTTGCCGTTGATGCTCGCTCTGTTCGTGCTCTTTCCGCGCTTGCCGGGTCCGCTCTGGGCCGTTCAGGGCACGTCCACGAGCGCCACGAGCGGGCTCGGCGACACGGTGAATCCCGGCGATATCACGTCGCTCGCGCTGTCGGACGAGATCGCGTTCCGTGTCGAGTTCTCTTCGCCGCCGCCGCCCGCGCGGGATCTCTACTGGCGCGGGCCGTCGATGACCAACTTCGACGGACGCACGTGGTCGATGGCGATCGACTACCGCCGCAAAGCGGCCGCGAGCATCGAGTACCTGGGTGCGCCGATCGAGTACCGCGTGATGCTCGAGACGACCGGGCGCAACTGGGCGTTCGCGCTCGAGATGCCGAAGCTCCCGCCCGATGAGCGGGCGCCCCTGCGAATGGGCGGCGACTATCAGCTTCGCACGTTCCCCGGGATATCCCGCGGCACGCGGCTCGATTACCGGCTCACCTCGTACACGCGTTTTCGCGCGCTCGACCCGCTCGACGATGCCGATCGCGAATTGTTCCGCAGGCTGCCGCCGGAAAGCAGCCCGCGAACGCGCGCGCTCGTGCAGAGCTGGCTCGCCGACAACCCGACACCCGAGCAAGTGATCGAGCGCGGCATGGATTACCTGCGCTCACAGCCGTTCTTCTACACTCTCACGCCGCCTCGGCTCGGGGACCAGCCCGTCGACGAGTTCCTGTTCGACACGCGCGAAGGGTTCTGCGAGCACTACGCGTCGGCGTTCACCCTGATGATGCGCGCGGCGGGGCTCCCGGCGAGGATCGTGACGGGCTATCAAGGCGGCGAGCTGAACGGCGTCGGCGGCTACTACATCATCCGCCAGTCCGACGCCCACGCGTGGACTGAAGTTTGGCTCGAGGGCCGAGGTTGGGTTCGCGTCGACCCGGTCTCCGCCGTCGCGCCCGAGCGCGTCGCGCTCGGCTCGTGGCACAACGCGCTTGCGGGCGACCGCGTGCCCGGCACCGCGCTCGGCCGGCTCGAATGGGTGCGCCGCGCGTTGCTCGTTTGGGACGCGGCCGCGACGACGTGGAACGAGTGGGTAATCGGCTACGGGCCGCAGCTGCAGCGCGGCCTGCTCGACGCGCTCGGGTTCGGCGGCGTCACGGGCTCGGAACGCTGGTCGAAGCTCATGTTGTTGTGCGTGGGCGCGATGCTCGCGGGCTCACTCCTGCTGACGTTGCAGCTCGCTTGGCGTCGCCGCCGCCGGACGCCCCCGGACGACGCCGCGCGCGAGCTCGCTGCTTTTACACGGCGACTCGCCCGCCTCGACGTCGCTCCGCGCGCGCCGACCGAAGGCCCGGTCGCCTACGGCGAACGTGCCGAGAACCGCCTGCCCCATGCCGCTCAGGAGATTCGCGCGATCATCGCGGCGTATCTGCGCGCGCGTTACGAAAGCGATGCGGATATGTCCGCGCTCGCGGAGCTCCGCACGCGCGTCGCCGCGTTCCGCTAGGTCGCCGCGGCTTCGCGCGTCGCGAAGAAGTGCAGCTTCGGCCAGCGTTCCTGCGTGAGCGCGAGCGCGACGGTCGTCGGCGCGAGATAGACGAGCTCGCCCGCGTGGTCCCTCGCGACGTTCGCCGCGAGCTTCTTCGTGAACTCGTCCACTTGAGCGCGATCATCGCCGCGCACCCAGCGCGCGGCGGCGACGTTCACGGCCTCGAATTGGCATTCGACGCTGTACTCGTCGCGCAGCCGATAGGCCGCGACCTCGAACTGCAGCGGGCCGACCGCGCCCAAGATCAGATCATTACCTAACAGCGGGCGGAAGAGTTGCGTCGCGCCCTCCTCGCACAGCTGCGCGAGCCCCTTCTGTAGCGCTTTGAGCTTAAGTGGGTCCTTGAGCACGGCGCGCCTGAACAGCTCCGGCGCGAAGCTCGGTATTCCGGTGAACGCGAGCGGCTCGCCCTCCGTGAAGCTGTCGCCGATGTTGATCGTGCCGTGGTTGTGCAAGCCGATGATGTCCCCGGCGTAGGCCTCGTCGACGTGCTGGCGGTCCGCGGCCATGAACGTGATCGCGTCGCCGACGCGCACCTCGCGTCCCATGCGCGTGTGATACATGCGCATGCCGGGCCGGTACTCGCCCGAGCAAACGCGTACGAACGCGATGCGGTCGCGATGCGCCGGGTCCATGTTCGCCTGGATCTTGAACACGAAGCCCGTGAACGAATCCTCGTCGGGCGCGACGGGTCGCGTTTTGGTCGCGCGCGGCTGCGGCGGCGGTGCGAAGTGGACGAACGAGTCGAGCAGCTCGCGCACACCGTAATTGTGTATCGCCGCGCCGAAGAACACCGGTGTCTGCTTGCCGGCGAGATAGAGCCCGAGCTCGAACGGCTCGGTCGCGCCGCGGACGAGATCGAGCTCCTCGCTCAAACGCCGCACACCGTCCACGCCGATAGCCTGGGCAAGCTCCGGCGCTCCGATGCCGTGCACCTGGCGCACGTCGGGGAGCCGGCTGCCGTCGCGGTTCTGGTAAAGGAAGGCGCAGTCCTCGGCGAGATGGTAGATGCCGCGGAACTCGCGGCCCATTCCGATGGGCCAGGTCATCGGCGCGCACTTGATGTCGAGCACGCTCTCGATGTCGTCGAGCAGATCGACGGGCTCGCGGCCGTCGCGATCGAGCTTGTTCACGAAGCTGATGATCGGCGTCGTGCGTAGCCGGCAGACCTCCATGAGCTTGATCGTTCGCGCCTCGACGCCCTTCGCGGCGTCGATGACCATCAGCGCACTGTCCACGGCCGTCAGCGTGCGATAGGTATCCTCCGAGAAGTCCTCGTGGCCCGGCGTGTCGAGCAGGTTGATCAGCGCGCCGTCGTATGGGAACTGCATCACCGACGAGGTGATCGAGATGCCGCGCTCCTGCTCGAGCCGCATCCAGTCCGACGTCGCGTGCCGGGTCGCCTTGCGCCCCTTGACCGTCCCCGCCATCTGAATCGCCCCGCCGAACAAGAGCAGCTTCTCGGTCAACGTCGTCTTGCCCGCATCGGGGTGCGAGATGATCGCAAAGGTGCGTCGTCGGTTGACTTCTTTAGCGGTGACTTCGAAGCTCACGGCATTCCGTTGCGGGCAAGGCGGTGTGGATGCGGGTTCGCGGTGGCGCTAGCCGCGCGAAACCGGCGCAAGTCTACAGCATTGCGCTTGGACCATGGGCAGGACGAGCGGCGCCAATGCCCGCGCGCTCAGACGACCACACCGAGCGTCGACAGCAAAAGGCCGATGCTCGCCGCGCCCATGACGACCGTCGCGGCCCAGCCGCCCACGGCGAGAGGCGTCGAAATGCGAAAGCGCCCCATGACCCTGCGGCTCGTCGCGAGCGCCATCAGCATCGTCATCACGGGCACTGCCACGATCCCGTTCAGCACGGCGGCCCAGACGAGCGCTTGCATCGGTGCCACCGGCAGCACGTTCACGAGCGCGCCGACGACGGTTGCCGCGGCGATCGTCGCGTAGAAGCGTTTGGCCTGGGCTACCTTCTTCGAGACGCCGACGGGCCAATCGCGCGTCTCGCCGAGCGCGTACGCGGCGGAGCTCGCGAGCACCGGGACGGACAGAAATCCCGTGCCGATGATCCCGGCCGCGAAGACGACGAACGCGAATTGGCCGGCGATCGGACGCAGCGCTTCGGCTGCCTGTGCCGCCGTGTCGATCTTGGTGATGCCCCCGGCGTGCAGCGTCGCGGCCGTCGTCACCATGATCGCGAGCGCGACGAGGTTCGAGAACGCCATGCCGACGAGCGTGTCGACCTTGATGCGGCCGAGCGCGCTTGCCGCTTCCCACGGCGCCCGACGCAGCGGCTCGAGCTCCGGATCTTCTCTCGTCTGCTCCACCTCGAGGGTAGCCTGCCAGAAGAACAGGTACGGGCTGATCGTCGTACCTAGCACTCCGACGACCATCGTCAAAAAGGATCTCGACAGCTCCATGTGCGGCAGCACGAAGGAGCGCGCGAGAGCCCCCCAGTCGACTTCAACCGCGGTGAGCGCCGCAAGGTAGAACAGGAGCGACAGCGTGAGCCACTTCAACACGGCGACGTAGCGCGCATAGTTGCAGAAAATCTGTGCGCCGAGGCACACGACGGCAAAGAACGCGACTGCCACCCAGCGCGGCATCGTCACGCCGAGAAGCGTCGTCGCCTCCGCCATCGCGCCGAGATCCGCGCCGAGATTGATGACGTTCGCCGTGATCACGAGAGCGATGAGTCCGTGCACCAATGGGCCGGGATAGCGCCGCCGCAGATTCGCGGCAATGCCGAGCCCCGTCGTGCGCCCGATGCGCGCGCTGATGGTCTGCACGGCGCTCATCAGCGGATACGTCAACAGCAACGTCCATGTGAGCCCGAAGCCGAACAGCGCTCCCGCCTGTGCGTAAGTGGCGATGCCGCTCGGATCGTCGTCGGACGCGCCCGTAACGAGGCCGGGGCCGAGCACCGCGAGCGGGCTGCATCGAGCGTCGGGTGACTCGGCCGGCGGGTCGGACATCGAAGAGTGGCGCTATTTACGTGAACCGTCTTGACCGTGCAAGTACGACGCCAAGAGGCATGTCTTGCCGGCTCGAGTCGGTCGGTCCTCGGGTGACCGTCGCCGCAAGGCGTCGGCGCTCAGCGATGGTTCGGGCGAGTCTCGCCGACGGCTTCCAAGAAGACCTTCAGGGCCGCCGCGCTGACGGGCTTCGTGAAGTGGTAGTTGAAGCCATGAGCGAGCGCGAGCCGCTTGTCGGATTCCTGACCCCAGCCTGTCACCGCGGCCAGCACGGCAACGTCCTTGCCGAAATCGGCGCGCAATAGGTCCGCGACGTCGTAGCCGCTCATGTCGGGCATTCCGATGTCGAGCAGAACGAGATGGGGCTTGAGTCGGTGGGCAGCCTCGCGCGCCGACTTGCCGTCGAACACGGCGTATGACTCTTGGCCGAGCGCCTGGAGAAGCATTTGCAGCGCCTCGGCGGCATCGCGATTGTCATCGACGACGAGCACGCGAAACCGGCGTAGCGCCCCAGCACCGTTCTTCGCTTGCGGCTCGACGGCCTGCAGGGCGTGGGAACCGTGGACCGCCGACGGCAGAGTAACCGCGAACTCGCTTCCATGACCTAGGCCGGAGCTCTTCATGCGCACAGTTCCCCCATGCAGCTCGATGACGCGGCGAACCAGAGCGAGCCCGACGCCTAGCCCACCGAGGCCCGCGTCGGCGGGGCTCACTTGCGTGAATAGGTCGAAGATGCGCTCGGCGTCCGCAGGCGCGATGCCGCGTCCCGTGTCGATGACGCGAACGGTGACGTCACCGACGCGAGGCTCGACCGAGATGGTGATGAGCCCGCCGGGCGACGTGAAGCGCGCGGCGTTGTTCAGTAGGTTCGCAAACGCCTGCGCGAGCCTAACCGCGTCGCCATTGATCGGGATAGCCCGTTCCGGCATCGTGACGGTAAGCCTGTGTGCTTGCGAGTCGATCAGCGGCCGGCTGGTCTCGAGCGCACGGCGTATCACGTCGCGAAGGTCGATGTCTTCTTTGACGACGGCGAACTGACCGCGCGAGATGCGGTTCACATCGAGCAAGTCGTCGATGATTCTCGACAGCGTCGCGACCTGCCGGTCGACCGTATCGCGCATCGCTTCGAGCGTCCGATCACCCATGCCGCGCTTACGCATGAGCTCGACGGCGTTGCGAATCGGTGCGAGCGGATTACGCAGCTCGTGCGCGAGCATCGCGATGAACTCGTGCATGCGCCGCGAGGTTTCGGCCAGTGACTCGGCGTTTCTGCGCTGCGTCAAGTCTTGGAGCACGTGCACGTAGCCGCGGTGCTTGCGTTCCGCGTCGTAGAGAGCGCTGATCACGGTGCTCGCCCAGAACCGGCTGCCGTCCTTGCGGACGCGCCAGTTTTCGTCGGAAGCGCGGCCCTTGTCGTGCGCCTCGCGTAGCTGCTGCCACGGCTTGGTCGCGTGGATGTCCTCGGGCGTGTAGAAACGGGAAAAATGCTTGCCGAGCATTTCTGCCGCGGCGTAACCGGTGATCGCTTCGGCGCCGCTGTTCCAACTCGTCACGACGCCAGTCGCGTCGAGCATCAAGATCGCGTAGTCCGTGATCCCCTGCACGAGCAGTCGCAGCTGCTCCTCGCTCTCGGCCAACTTGCGCTCGACTTGCTTTCGCTCCGAGAGATCGCGCGTGATCTTGGAGAAGCCGATCAGCGCGCCTTCCGGGTCGCGCAACGCCGTGATGACGACACTCGCCCAGAACCGCGAGCCGTCCTTGCGTATGCGCCAGCCCTCGTCCTCGAAGCGGCCGTCCATCTCGGCCATTCGGAGCTCGTGATCCGGCCAGCCGCGGTCGATCGCCTCCTGTGGATAGAAGCGCGAGAAGTGGCTGCCGATGATCTCTTCCGCGGCATACCCCTTCAACTTTTCCGCGCCTACGTTCCACGTCGTGACGAATCCATTTCCGTCGAGCATGAAGATCGCGTAGTCCTGCACGCCCTCTATCAGCGTACGAAAGCGCTGCTCGGTTTGGTGAAACGCGGTTTCGCGAGCGCGCCGCTCGGTCGAATCGCGCGTCAAGCTGGAGAAGCCGATCAGCCTGCCGTTCTCGTCGTGCACGGCGCTGATCAACACGTAAGCCCAAAAGCGCGAGCCGTCCTTGCGAACGCGCCAGCCCTCGTCCTCGAAACGACCCAACGAAGCGGCCTTCTGGAGGTCCTGATCCGGCCGGCCGCTGTCGATCTGCTCTTCGGTATAAAAGCGTGCAACATGCTCGCCGATGATCTCGGACGCCGTAAATCCATGCGTCGCAGCGGCGCCCGCCGACCACGTCTCAACGCGCCCGCGCACGTCGAGCATGAAGATCGCGTAGTCGCTGATCGACTCGACAAGGCTGCGGTAGATCGCGTCGGAAGTCGCTGCTTGCGGCGCAGCGCTTGGCGCGTCGTTCTCGACGCCGTTGACTTGGGACATTCGGTCTCTTCTCCGTGTTCTTGTGCCGGCCAGGACGGCTAGCCGCCGGTGGTCTCGCCGCCCATGACTTGCAGGACCGTGCCCGTAATATATGAAGAGTCGGCATTCGACGCTAGAAACACATATGCGGGCGCGAGCTCTTCGGGCTGCGCGGGACGACCGAGCGGACTCTGCTTGCCGAACTTCGCGACATCCTTCGGCTCGAGCCCCGCATCGGACGGATTGAGCGGCGTCCACACCGGCCCGGGCGCAACCGCGTTGACGCGAATGCCTTTGTCGATTAAGGACTGCGCCAGCGTCTTCGTGAAGGCGTTGATCGCGCCTTTGGTGGCAGAGTAATCGGGCAGCTTCTCGGAGCCGAACAGGCCTGTCTCCGAGCTCGTCGCAATGATTGCGCCGCCGGGCTTCATCCGCGGCACGGCGGCACGCGCGAGCCGCATGTACGCGAAGATGTTCGTCGCGAAGGTTCGCTCGATCTCTTCATCGGAGACCTCCTCGAGATCGCTCTTGCGCTCCTGATGAGCGGCATTGGAAACGAGGATGTCGAGCTTGCCGAGCTCCTCGACGGCCTTGTCGACCAGCCGTTCGCAAAAACCGTTCTCGGTGAGATCGCCGGGGATCAAACAGCACGTCGCGCCCGTCTTCTCGATCTCCCGGCGCGTCTTCTCCGCATCGGACTGCTCGACCTCCAGATAGTTGATCGCGACCGACGCGCCCTCGCGCGCGAACATCAGGGCAACGGCGCGACCGATTCCCGAATCTCCGCCCGTAATCAGGGCGGCTTTGTCCTTCAGCTTGCCCGCGGGCCGATAGGTTTCGGCCCTGAATTTGGGCTCTGGGTCCAACTTCGACTCGAGGCCCGGGCTCCTCTGGTGTTGCTCCTTGAACGGCGGCTTCGGCTGACGCACACCCGACGCCTCGTCGCGATGCGACCGAGACCTCTGGTCCTTCTTGCTCATCTCGATGCTCCAATGGGGCTATCCGGCGTATGCAAGAATGCGGCCGACGCGCCGAACCGCCCCCCCGATCGGGCGAGGGTGTTGGCTGCGTAGCAAAACCTGCAATCTGAGCCCAACAATTGGGGCACGGAGAGGCGCGCACGCGTCAGCCGGAGTCGCGAGATCGAGGCGGCGGCAGCGCCTGGCTTCCCGGCGCCGGAACCAGAAAGCAGCGGAGCTAGCGGCGGGGCGTAATCAGCAGGGACAGGACAACCGCATCCTCGCGGCCGCGCTCTGCCTGATAGTAAGCGGGCCGGATGCCGATTTGGTCGAATCCGACCGAGCGGTACAGGCGCAGAGCGCCGAGGTTCGACGGCCGCACCTCGAGGAAGATCTTCTCCACGTCCGCGTCCTCCGCCTTGAGCAACAACGCGTTCAGCAGGCGCCGGCCGTAGCCGCAGCGCTGCGCGTTCGGATGCACGCAGAGATTCAGAAGGTGCGCCTCAGCCGCCGCGATCGACATGATGCCGTACCCGGTGAGGTTCTTGCCGACGTCGAGCACGAGGCAGTAGTAACCCGCGAGCAGGCAGTCGCGGAAGATACCGAGGCTCCACGGAAACGCATACGCGGCCCGCTCCACGGCCGACACCGGCTTCAAATCGGACGGCTGCATGAGCCGGATCTCGGTGCGGGGTTCGACGGCGGCGCTCATGCTCGTTTCTGCAGAAGCTCCTTGACCATGCACAAATCCGTCCAGGCGGTGGCCTTTTGTAACGGACTGCGCAGCAAGTACGCCGGGTGATACGTCACGAGAAGGGGCGTCCCGGATTCGCCGTAGCGGAAGACTCGTCCCCGAAGCCTACCGATGGGGGCATCGGTCTGCAATAACCATTGGGCTGCGATGCGCCCCACGGCGAGGATCGCGCGCGGGTTCACGAGCGCGACCTGGCGCGACAAGTAAGGCGTGCAGAGACTTGCTTCGTCCGGCTGTGGATCGCGATTGCCCGGCGGCCGGCACTTCAAGATGTTCGCAATGTAAACATCGCTGCGCGGAAGGCCAATCGCGCGCAGCATCGCGTTCAGCAATTGACCCGCCCTACCGACGAACGGCTCACCTTGCCGATCCTCGTCGGCGCCCGGCGCCTCGCCGATCACGAGCAGCTCCGCGTCCCGGCGGCCGACGCCGAACACCGTCTGCGTGCGTGTCTTATGCAAAGCGCAAAGAGTGCACGCGCGGACTTCTGCGGCAAGGCGTTCCCAAGCGTCCGCGCTCGGAACGGCGGGCGGCGGCTCGGCGACGGCGGACGCGGTCTCGGCGGCTGTGCGCGGCGCTTCCGCGAGCTGCTCGGCAAATCCGCGTCGCTTGTAGACCGTGATGCCGATCTCCGCGAGATAGCGCTCCGCGCGCTCGCTCATGCTGCGCCCGTGCGCAAGCTCGCGCGTTTCGCACGCCGCCGGTGCCACAGCCAAGCGCTGGGACCCGAAGCCGCGTAAACGACGAACAATACGAAGATCGTCACCTGCGGCGCGACGGCGATGATGATCATCACGAGCGGGATCAGGAGCAGCCTCCCGAAGCGCACGCGCTCGCGCGGATTGATGTCCTTGAAGCTCCAATAGGCGAAGCGCGACATCATGAGCAGACCGGCAATAGCGGTGATAGTGATGCCGGCCACGAGACCGACGAGCCCTTCGATCTCATAGTGCGTCGAGAGCCAGACCATCGATGCGACGATGGCGGCCGCGGACGGGCTCGGCAAACCTTGGAAGAAGCGCCGATCTTGTCCCGTGTTCGCGTTGAAGCGCGCGAGCCGGAACGCGGCCGCCGCGCAGTAGAGGAACGCGGCGAGCCACCCGAGGCCGCGCCACGCTTCGCCGTACTCCGCGAGCCGCGCGACGCCCCATTGATACGTGACGATCGCGGGCGCGAGCCCGAACGAAACCATGTCGGACAAGCTGTCGTATTCTTTGCCGAACTCGCTCGACGTGCTCGTGAGCCTCGCGACGCGGCCATCGAGCCCGTCCAGGAACATTGCAGCGAAGATGCTCCAAGCAGCAACGCGGAAGTTGCCGTCGATCGCGGCGACGATCGCGTAGAACCCAGCGAATAGCGCACAGGTCGTGACCAGGTTCGGAAGGAGATAGATTCCCTTGCGTCGAATTCTCTTCGGGCCGGCGTCCACGATTGCAGATTACTCCAAGGACCGCGGAATGCTGCGCGAAACACCCTCGCGACGCAAATGCGAAGGCCGTGCTGGCGTTGCCGCGGGCAGCGCGAATAGAATCCGGGCGTCTTTCGGGGTGGGATCGAAGGCCGATGAGACCCGCGGCTCTAGCCATGCTGCTCTCGCTGCTCTGCGCAGCGCTCGGCTCCGCCGTAAATGCCGAGGGTCGCCCGCGCGACGCTCGAGAGGGACCCGATCCCGAGCTACGCGTGATCCTGCTCGACGCGATTCAGAACGCCGACAGCTTCCAGGACCGCTTCGATGCCGAAGTCTGGCTCACGGATATGTCACGCCGGCTCGAGGACCAAGTGCCCGATCCGAACGAGCGGCTCGAGATCCTTCGCAACGTGCATCGCAACGCGATGCGCGTCCATTTAGAGCCCGAGTTCGTGCTCGCGGTGATCGACGTCGAGAGCAATTTCGACAAATTCGCGATCTCAGCGTCGAGCGCGCTCGGTCTGATGCAGGTGATGCCGTTCTGGGTCCCGCAGCTCGGCTACAAAGACAAGAACGAGCTCTTCAAGATCGATACGAATACGCTGCTCGGCTGCCAGATATTGAGGTATTACCTCGACATGGAGCGCGGCGATTTCGTCAAAGGCCTCGCGCGCTACAACGGCAGCATCGGCCGGCGCTGGTATTCCGATCGGGTGCTCGAGCGGCTGCGGACGAAGTGGCGCAAAATTTGAACGCGCGTCTCAGCCAAGTGCGTCGAAGCGATCGGGAGCCGTCCCCGTCCACTCCTCGACCTGCACGCTCGCGACGCGCGCGGCCGGCGGCCCCTGCCACAACCACGCGGCGAACTCCGTGAGCGCTTCGAGCGGGCCGCTTGCGACCGCTTCGACGCGGCCGTCCGAAAGATTCTTGACCCATCCACCCAGGCCGAGCTGGGTCGCCCGCTCGACGGTCGCCGCACGGTAATAGACGCCCTGGACTCTCCCCGAGACGATGCAGCGTATCGCGCGACGCGCGTCGTGCGCCCTGCCGGAGCTCAACGCGCGCCCTGCTCCGCTGCCGATTGAATCGCGTGCAGCGCCTGACTCGCGCGATTTTTCGCACGCACCGCATTCATCCGCGCTTGCCCGTAGGCTTCCTCTTGGATCTGCCGCTCCGCGTCGGCGAGGAACCGGTGCGCGTCGTTCAGGGAATCGGGCGCGGCCTTGACGCCATTGGCTTGCTCGGCCGCCGCGATCGCCTGGCGCGCGTCACTCATCTCCTGAACGGGCGGTGTCGTGCACGCAACGACTGCGATACACGCAAGCAATAGTGACAGCGCACGAAACACCAGCGTCGTATTCTTATTGAGTCGGTCGGAGTCGAAGCCCGCGAGAACGTAACAAGCGGCACGGCGGGGCGTCAAGGCAAGCGGCGACGCCCCTGGCGAATCCGAGCGCGCGTTTCTACACTGCGCGTTCGTCGAGGGCAGCAGGCCCGTGATGGGTTGCACGTGGAGCCTTGAGCCGGCGGCTCGTTCTCGAGAGCGCGAATCTAACACAGTCGCCTGAGCCGCCGAATGAATTCGACCATCCTCGTTCTCTACTACTCCCGCGGCGGGCGTACTGCGGCGCTCGCTCGTCACGCCGCGCGCGGGGTCGAGAGCGCCGGCGCGATCGCGCGCATCCGGACGGTGCCTCCCGTCTCGCCGACGACCACGGCGAGCGAGCCGCCGGTCCCCAAGGACGGGCCGCCTTACGCCGAGCTCGCGGATCTCGTCGACGCCGACGGCTTATTGCTCGGCAGTCCGACACGCTTCGGTAACATGGCGGCGCCCTTGAAGCACTTCCTCGACTCGACGAGCGAGCTTTGGCTCGCGGGCACGCTCGCCGACCGACCGGCCGGCGTTTTCACTTCGACATCCTCCGCGCACGGCGGTCAAGAGAGCACGCTGCTCAGCATGACGCTGCCGCTGTTGCACCACGGGATGCTGATCGTCGGTGTGCCCTACACCGAGGCGGCGCTCTTCGACACGCGCACGGGCGGCTCACCCTACGGCGCCACCCATCTCGCTACGGCATGGAATACGGCGCTGTCGAAAGACGAGATCGCCGTCGCGCACGCGCTCGGTGCGCGCGTGGCGCGGATCGCGCTGCGCCTGCGCGCGCCGCGCTAAGGCGTCGCAAGCAAGTCGCGGATGAACGGGATCGTGAGCTTGCGCTGCTCGGCGAGCGAAGCTCGGTCGAGCCGGTCGAGCCAGCGCTGCAAGCCGAGCATGTCGCGATCGACGCGATCGAGCAAATATTCCGCCGCGCCGCGCTCGAGATCGAGCCCGCGCGCACGCGCGTGCGCAAGCAGTGCGTCGACACGATCGGAGTGTGCGAGCGGCTGGAGCCGATAGGCGACGGCGCCCGCGGCGCGCGACGCAAGATCGCGAAGCTCGAAACCCGCCGCTGCCGGTGGAACGAGCGATGCGAGCAGCAGGCCGCCGCGTTTCGCCGCAATCTCGTTGTACAGCACGAACAGCTGGCGCTCCCACGCGGGGTCGCGTGCGACGACGTCGACACGGTCGAGCGCGAGCAAGTCGAGCCCCTCGAGTCCGACGAGAATCTCCGGCTCGGCCGCATGCTCCTCGAGCAGCGCAACGTACATCGCGCGGCGCCCGCCGAGCGATGCGCTGCGGCAGGCGGCCTGGAGCAGGTGTGTCTTGCCGCTCGCATGCGCGCCGGAGATCCATACGATGTCCGGAGCTCCGTCGGCGAGCGCGCGTACGTGCTTCACCGCTGCTCCGTTCGCGCCCTCGACGAACGTCTCGAAGCGCGCGTGATCGGCGAGCCCTAGCGCCAGCGGCAGTTGGCCCATCGCGCCGTTAGGCCGCACCGTGCGCGACTCGCCACGCGCGCGCGCTCCAGCGGAGCACGTACGTGAGGCCGCTCACGAGACTCGTGAACACCACGGCCGCGCCGAGCACGAGCAGCGAGATTCGCGGCGGCAGGCCGAACGCCGCGTTCGTGATCGTGAAGAAGACGAAGCCGAGCTGGCAGGCGGTGTTGAGCTTGCTAATGCGCGCAGGCTCGCCCTGCACCGGCGCGATCAACACCTGATAGGTCAGCGCGCCGGCGACGATCACGACATCGCGGCCGATCACGACAGCCGTCAGGTCCAGCGGCGTGAGACCGACATAAGTCAGTGAGCAGAACGCCGTGACGAGCAACAGCTTGTCCGCGGCGGGATCGAGCAGGCCGCCGAGCCGCGTGCGCCAGTCGAACGTCTTCGCGAGGAACCCGTCGAGGCCGTCGGACACGCCGGCGATCACGAGCACGCAAAGTGCCGCCACGTAGCTTCTCTCGACCAACAGCACCGCGAGCGGCACGGCGAGCAGCATCCGGAGCACGCAGATCGCGTTCGGCAGCCAGCGCCAGCTCATGGGCGCGCCTCGGCGCTCGCGATCCGAAACACGAGCGCGCCGCCGGCCGGCGCGGCGGAGTCCGGGCGCAAGACGCCGCCGAGCGCGAGCATGCGCTGGAGCACTTGCGCGTCGCCGCGCGCGGCAACGCGGACGGTGAGTGTGCCGCGCTCGAGACTCTCGACGTCGACCGATTGCAGCGAGCTCACCTTCTCGAGATAGCTCATCACGCGGCCATAGTCGGCCGGTGTCGCGACGTCGAGCACGCGGAGCCGCGAGGTCGTCGTGCCGCCGCCGGCGCTGAGCTCCGATGCGTATTGATCCGCGACCGCGTCGAGGCCGTCGCGCACCGCCGTGCCCTGCAACATCCGCCGCTCGCCGTCCTTGAAGAGCACCCATTCGACCTCGTTGCCGACGAGCCCCGGATGGAGGCGGCCGACCAGCACCGCATCGGCGCGATAGCGTACCGAAGCCGCCGTAACACGATCGTCGCGCCCGCCCGAAACGTCGTCGATCGTGACCACCGCGAGATCGTCTGCGTCGAGCCGCGGCAGCACGAGCGGCAGTCCGCGCTCGTCCGCTGCCGCCGCGAGCTCGGTACGCAGCATGGTCAGGAGATCGACCGTCGCGGGCGTCGCGTCGGCCGACGCGTCGCCGCTGCCTAGCAGCGCGCGGCCGCCCTGGCCGTCGTCGGCCGCGACCCAGATCAGCGTGAGCGGACGCTCCGAGCCCCAGATTCGCACGTTGAGCCCGGCGAGCGCTTGGTCGACGCGCGTCGCGTTGAACCCCACGATCGCGCGGCCTTGCCGATCAGTGCCGTACTGCGTCGTATAGCGCGACGCATCCTTGATCAGCGGTTGCAGCGCGGGATCGAGTCCCGCGTAACGGTTGCCCGTGACTCGCACGAGGACGGCGGCGAAAGCGGCCCCGGTCGCGGCCGCGCGCTGGTCTGCCGCCGCGGGGTTCTGGTTCACCGTCACCGAGTACAGGTTCGGGAACGTCGCCGCGTGTGCCGCGAACGACAGCGAAATCGCGAAGGACGCGAGCGACGGCAGCACGCGCTTCCAAGCGCACGCGCGCGCCGCGGGGTGGCCTGCGGGCATCTCGAATTTTCCGTGCAACTCCGTGGGCCGCTATTATAGCGGCCCTCGCATGAGCACTTCGAAACCGCGTATCGCCGTCCTGATCTCGGGCGAAGGCACGAACCTCCAGGCCCTGATCGACGCCGTCGCGGCGCACAAGGTCGCAGGTGTGATCGCGCTCGTCGTGAGCAATCGCGCGGCGGCCCGGGGTCTCGAGCGCGCGCGCGCCGCGGGTATCCCGACCGAATACCTGCCCGCTCAGCGCGGGTCCGAGCGCGCGGCTTACGACCGGACGCTCGGCGACATCCTCGACCGGTACGCGCCCGACCTCGTCGTGCTGGCGGGGTTCATGCGGATCCTGACGCCCGAGTTCGTGGCCCGCTTCGCGGGACGGTTATTGAACCTCCACCCCTCGCTGCTGCCGAAGTATCCGGGTCTCGACACGCACCGGCTCGTGCTCGAGAACGAGGACTCCGTGCACGGCGCGACCGTGCATTTCGTGACCGCGGACCTCGATGCGGGGCCGCCCGTGATTCAGTATCGGATCGCGGTGCGCCCGGGCGAGCCGATAGAATCCCTCGTCGCGCGCGTGCACGCGGGCGAGCATGTGATCTTGCCGCGCGCCGTCGACTGGTTCGTAACCGGTCGCTTGAGGCTCGAAGGCGACACAGTCATGCTTGACGGCAAGCGGTTGCAGCAACCGGTGATCGTGGAAGGTGACGCATGAAGACGATCGTCTCGGCCTCGCTCGCAGGCGCCACGCTGCTCGGAGTCGCCGCTCGCGCTCCGGCCGACACGGCGGTGCAGACGGTGCCGACGTACACGGCCACTTACCAAGCCGAGTACAAGGGCAAGAACATGGGCTCGTCGGAATTCAAGGTCACGCACGACACCGCGAAAAATTCCTACGAGTTCATGTCGACGACGGTTGCCAAAGGCATTCTCGGCAAGCTCGCCGCCCCGAACCCGACCGTCCAGCGCAGCATCTTCACCGTCGTCGACGGCAAAGTCCGACCCAGCGAGTATTGGTACAAGGACGGCACACGCAAGGCCGACGGCGACAAGCACATTCAGTTCGATTGGGACCGACACATCGCGACGGTGAGCGACAAGGATGGGCGGCGCGAAGTGTCGCTCGACGACATCTCGCTCGACGACGGTAGCGTGTACGTCGCGCTCATGCAGGACCTGATACTCAACGGCAAGCCCGGCCAGTATCGGATCGCGGACGGCGAGCAGGCGAAGATTTACGGCTTCGAAGACAAAGGCGAGGCACAAACCGACACCGGCTTGGGCAAGCTCGCGACGCACTGCTACATCCGGCATCGCGAGGGCTCTTCGCGGACGACGTATCTCTGGGTAGCGCCGCAGCTCGACTATCTGCCCGCGCGAATCGAGACGCGCAAGGACGACGAGGTTCAGACGGCCCTGACGCTGATGTCGGTCGAAGGGATCGAGAAGCGTTAGTCGCTCTGTCGGCACGCGTCGCCGCGTGACGTGCGCTCAGGTCTTCGGCAACGTCACGCCGCGCTGGCCTTGGTACTTCCCGCCGCGATCCTTGTAGCTCGTCGCGCAGACTTCGTCGGACTCGAAGAAGATCATCTGCGCGATGCCCTCGTTAGCGTAGATCTTGGCAGGCAGCGTCGTCGTATTCGAAAACTCGAGCGTCACGTGCCCTTCCCACTCGGGCTCGAGCGGCGTCACGTTCACGATGATTCCGCAGCGTGCGTACGTCGACTTGCCGACGCAGATCGTGAGCACCTCGCGCGGGATCCGGAAGTACTCCACCGTTCGCGCGAGCGCGAACGAGTTCGGCGGGATGATGCAGACCTCGCCCGACATGTCGACGAAGCTCGACTCGTCGAACTTCTTCGGATCCACGATCGCCGAGTTGATGTTCGTGAAGATCTTGAATTCCGGCGCGCAGCGCACGTCGTAGCCGTAGCTCGACGTGCCGAACGAGATCACGCGGTCGCCGTCGACGCTGCGCACCTGGTCGGGCTCGAACGGCTCGATCATCTTGCGCTGCTCCACCATGCGCCGGATCCAACGGTCGGACTTCACGCTCATCAATCGTCCTCGACGGAGATACTTGGAAAAAGTCGGCTGTAATCTTTCGTTCGCGCCGCGAGCTCGCCAGCAGCGCGCAGCGCGACGTCGCGGAACGCGCGCGCGAGCGCGCCGTCGGGCTCGGCGACCACCGTCGGCTTGCCATCATCCGTCTCGACTCGGATGCGGCGGTCGAGCGGCAGCGCGCCGAGCAACGGAACCCCATACTGCGAGCTCAGCGTCTCGCCGCCGTGCTCGCCGAAGATATGCTCTTCGTGCCCGCAATTCGTGCACACATGGAGGCTCATGTTCTCCACGACGCCGAGCACCGGCACGTTGACCTTCTGAAACATCTCGAGGCCTTTGCGCGCGTCGGCGAGTGCGATGTCTTGAGGCGTCGTGACGATGACGGCGCCGCTCACCGGCACGCGCTGCGCGAGGGTGAGCTGGATGTCGCCCGTGCCGGGCGGCATGTCGACGATCAGGTAGTCGAGATCGCCCCAGTTCGTCTGCGTGAGCAGCTGGTTCAGCGCCGACGTGACCATTGGGCCGCGCCATGCCATCGGCTGCTGCTCGTCGACGAGGAAACCGATCGACATCGCTTCGAGACCGTGCGCGACGAGCGGCTCCAGCGACTTGCCGTCGCGCGTCTCGGGTCGCCTTCCTAGGAGCCCGAGCATGCGGGGCTGGCTCGGGCCGTAGATGTCGGCGTCGAGCACGCCGACGCGCGCGCCTTCCTGCGCGAGCGCGAGCGCGATGTTCACGGCGACGGTCGACTTGCCGACGCCACCCTTGCCCGATGCTACCGCTACCAGGTTCCGCACACCCGGGAGCGGCTTCAACCCGTGCTGGACCGAATGCGCGACGATGGAGCTCTCGATCGCCACAGTGAGCGGCGCGCCCGCGAGGATCGGCGCGCAGTGCGCCGTGATCGCGGCGCGAAGCTCGCCTGCGCTACGCGCGAGCGGATAGCCGCACGACACCGCGACGTGCCAACCGCCGTTGCGCGCTTCGACTGCGATGGCGGTGCCAGCCGAGCCGAGCGGCCGGCCCGTCTCTCGAACGACGAGCTGATTGAGATGCTGCGTCAGCAGCGCTGCCGTGAGCTCGGGCATGTTTCGGGGGGTTACGAGGGGCCGGCATTGTAACCTAATGCGGCCGCGCCGGACGGCCCCGCGCCGCGCACCCGCACACGCGTTAAACCTGTGATCTGCGTTACGTTTCCAAAAAAACCGTGTGGCATAATCCCACGCCATCGGAGTTGATTATGTTCGATCCTCGGGCGCCTGCGCACCGGCACCGGGCCGGACTCTCCAGTCGTTTCACTGAGGGCAGTCGCTTTCGGATCGATTCTCGCGGCCGATGAGTTTCTACACCGCATTCCAAGCCGATCGGCTGATCTCGCAAATTCGTGAGGAAGCCGACCCGACCTCGCCCAACGCGAAAAAGGCTTTTCAGAAGCTCGGTAAGCTCGGCAATGCCGCGGTCCCGAAGATCCTCGAGGCGCTCGCCTCTGCGGACAAGCGCCAAACCGTGGAATACGTAGAGCTGCTGAGCAGCCTGACCGACGACAAGACGCTGCCCGTGATCGCACGCGGCCTCATGGAAGACGAGCCGCGGATCGTTTCCGGCACCGCATGGGCCCTCTCGACCAACCGCCGCTACAACATCAACCGGCTCGTCGACTTCCTCGGCGAGGACGACTATTCCAAGCCGGCGCTGATCGAGGTGCTCTCCGCGCACAAGGAACGCTTGAACGTCCGCCAGCTGCTCCAGCAGGTCTACAACCTACAGCCGAGCGAGAAGGCGGCCCTGTTCAAGCTCATCGACGAAGTCACCACCGAAGAGATGGTCCCCGACCTCTTGGCGCGCATGGACGGCAAGGACCCGGTCGTGAAAATGCACTTGCTCAACGTGATCGCGCGCTTCGACCTTCCGACCGTCGGCAAGGCGCTGCAGGAATCGCTGAAGGATCCGAACAAGCTCGTGCGTCAATCCGCGCTCAACGCACTCGCGCGTTCCAAAGGCACGATCGATCTCGAAGTGATCGCAGGCTTGCTGCTCGACCCGGACCTCGAGGTCATGAACAAAGCGGTCGAGGTGATCTGTCGCGCGAACGACCCCGAGACCGCGAAGTTCCTGATCGCGGCTCTGAAGTCCGAGAACGAGTTCAGCCGCCGCGCCGCGGTCGAGATCCTGAACGAGATCGGCACGACGCACAGCATCAAGTACCTGCTCGACGCGATCTCGGACGAAGACTGGTGGGTGCGCTCGCGCGCGTCCGACGCGCTCGCGCGAATCGGCGGCCCGCGCGTCGTGGACGCCGTGCTCGACCTCATCAAGGACAAGGACGAGAACCTCCGCCGTGCGGCTATCGAGATCCTCGTCACTTGCCGGGACAAACGTGCCGTCGACAAGCTCATCGAGGCGACGAAGGATCCCGATTGGTGGGTCAGCGAGCGGGCCGCAGACGCGCTCGCGGAGATCGGCGACCCGAAGGCCCTGCCCGCGCTGCTCGAGATGGTCGCTCGCAACAACCGCTCCCTGCCGATCGCCCTGACCGCGCTCGGCAAGGTGGGCACCGCGCAACTCCTCGACAAGGTGCTGCCGTACCTACAACGACCGGAGAAGGACGTGCGCGTCGCCGCGATCGGTGCCGCGGCGCAACTCGCCGGAGAACAGCACGCCGAGTTCGTAAAACCCCACATTCAGCAGGCCGCCGTGGGTGCGGAAGAAACCGTCGTGCGTGCGGTGAACAAGGCCATGCAAAAGCTCGAAGGCCGCACGTCGATGACCGGCCGCCTCACGCCCTCGTCGTCGGCGACTTTCTCGACTCCGGCTCCTTCGCCCACTCCACTGCCCGCTTCGGGGCCGACGATGGCTCCCACGCGTACAGCAGCCGCTCCGTCGCGCGCTGCCCGCGGCCCGACGATGGTCGTGCAACCACCTCCTCCGCCGGTGCCCGCCAGCGCAACCTCAACCGCCCGCACGCTGCTCGTCGAGGGGCCGGACGAGAAGGTCGAGACTCCGCCGCCCGAGGCGCCATCGTTCGATTTGAACGCGCTCAATCCCGGCGACATGATCGAGGGCCGCTACAAGTTCATCCAAAAGATCGGCAAAGGCGCATTCGGGACGGTGGTGCTCGTCGAGGACACCGTCGTCGAGGAGCGGCTGATTCTGAAGTTCTTGAACGCGAACGTGGCTTCGGACGAGGAGATGCTCAAACGCTTCGTCCACGAGCTGCGCTACTCCCGCCGGATCACTCACAAGAACGTGATCCGGATTTACGACTTCCTGTACGTCGGCGGCAGCTACGCGATCTCGATGGAGTACTTCCCGTCGCACACGCTCGGTGCCGAGATCGCGAACGAGAAGCCGATGAAGCCGAAGAAGGTCGTCGCGTATGCATGCGACATCTGCATCGGCATGAGCGTGGCTCACCAGCAAGGGATCATTCATCGCGACCTGAAGCCGGCCAACATCCTGCTCGACGACACCGGTCTGCTCAAGATCGTGGACTTCGGCGTCGCGGCCGCGGCCAAGAGCGGCGACACGCAGCTCACGAAAACCGGCTACGTGATCGGCTCACCGAAATACATGGCGCCCGAGCAAATCCTCGGCAAGAAGGTCGACGAGCGCGCCGACATCTACAGCCTCGGGGTGATCATGTACGAGATGCTCGCCGGCACGCCGCCGTACAGCCGCGGCGACCACATGTCGGTGATGTATCAGCACGTCCAGGGCAAGGCGCAGCCGCTCCACGAGCTGAACGCCTCGATCCCGGGCGATCTCAGCGACATCGTCGGCAAGACCATGCAGGTCGACAAGGCGAAGCGCTTCAACTCGATGGAAGAGCTGCGCGCGGCGCTCGTCGCGAGCACCGCGAGCCTGGAGTAATCGACCATGGCCCGTATCGACGCGTTCCTGAAGCTCGGCCTGGCTCAGGGCTGCTCCGACATCCACCTCGCGGTCGGCGTGCCGCCGATGTTGCGTTTGCATGGCGACTTGATGCCGATCAAGTTCCGCGACCTCGGCGACACCGAGCTCGAGGGCTACGTCGCCGAGATCCTGAGCGCGAACCAGAGGGAGCGCTTCCACAAAGGCGCCGACCTCGACTTCTCGTACGTGAGCAGCGACGGCGGCCGCTTCCGAGTCAACGTGTTTCGTAAGGCGACCGGCATCGGCGCGACGTTCCGCACCATTCCATCGCAGGTCCCGACGCTCGAAAGCCTAGGCCTGCCGCCAGTGATCACGAAGTTCTGCGACCTCCAGCAAGGCATGGTTCTCGTCACGGGCTCGACCGGAACGGGCAAGTCGACCACGCTCGCGGCGATGATCGACCACATCAACGCCACGAGTAATTGCAACATCATCAGCCTCGAGGACCCGATCGAGTTCGTGCATGCGAGCAAGCGCTCGCAGATCGTGCAGCGCGAGCTCGGCACTCACATCCCGAGCTTCGCCGAAGGCGTGCGCGCGAGCTTGCGCGAGGACCCCGACGTGATTCTGGTCGGCGAGCTGCGCGACGGCGAGACGATCAGCATGGCGATGACCGCCGCGGAGACGGGCCACCTCGTGCTCGGCACGCTCCACACGACGAGCGCCGTCAAATCCGTGGACCGCATCATCGACGCTCTGCCCGCGGAGCAACGCGAGCAGACGAAGAGCTTCCTCGCTCACTCCTTGCACGCGGTGGTCACGCAGACGCTCGTGAAAACCCCGGACAACCGAGGCCGGCGCGCCATCGTCGAGATCTTGATCATGAACCGCGCCATCGCGAAGCTCATCATGACTGAGCAGACGCACCAGATTCCGGCGCAGCTGCAAACCGGCAAAGACGTCGGCATGCAGCTCATGGATCAGGCGCTGCTCGACGCGATCGCGAAGAAGACGATCGATCCGGACGACGCATACCGTTTCGCGGGGGACCGCAAGAAGTTCGAGCGTTTCGTGACCGACACGACCGTGCTGCCCAGCAGCGCGAGCGTCGGTTGAGCGGAGACACCGATGTCGCTTATCGACTCTTTCTTGCGCAGCATGCAACTGCGGAAAGGATCCGACCTGCACGTGATCGCGGGCGATCCTCCGCGCATGCGCGTGCACGGCGACCTGATCACGCTCGACAACAACAAGCTCGATCCCGAGGAGCTCAAGGCGGAGCTGTTCGGCATCATGAGCGAGGCCTCGTTGAATCAGTTCAACGTGCACGATTCGGCCGACTTCGCACACTCGATTCCCGACGTTGCCCGCTTTCGCGTGAACGTGTTCCGCCACTTGAACGGCATCGGCGCCGTCTTCCGAGGCATCCCGTCGAAAGCGCTCACGCTCGACGAGCTCAAGATGCCGAAGTCACTGCACGAGCTCGCGACGGCGAACCGCGGCCTGATTCTCGTGACCGGCAAGACGGGATCGGGCAAGTCGACCACGCTCGCGGGCGTGATCGACGCGATCAACGCTCGCGTCAAAGGCCACATCCTCACGATCGAGGACCCGATCGAATTCGTTCACCAGCGCAAGCTCTGCCTCATGAGCCAGCGAGAGATCGGCATTCACAGCTCGTCGTTCGCGGACGCCCTGCACTCGGCGTTGCGCGAGGATCCGGACGCGATCCTCGTCGGTGAGCTCCGCGACCTCGAGACGATGAGCATCGCGATGACCGCGGCCGAGATGGGCGTGCTCGTGATGGGCACGCTGCACACCAACGGCGCGGCTGCAACGATCGACCGGGTCGTGAACATCTTCCCGTCCGACAAGCAGGACCACGTGCGCAACATGCTCTCGACGTCGCTGCGCGGCGTCGTGTCGCAGCAGCTGCTCAAGCGCAAGGACGGCACGGGGCGCGTCGCGGCGCTCGAGATATTGATCAACACGCCGGCCGCCGCGAATCTGATCCGTCAGGGCAAGCTCGAACAGATCGAGAACGTGATGCAGTCGAGCGCGCGCGAAGGCATGTGTACGATGGACTCGTCGGTCAAGAAGCTGCTCGACGAAGGAATGATCTCCGGGCAAGAGGCGTATCTCAACTCGTTCGACAAATCCAAGTTCGAGCAAGTCAAAGACCTCAACTAAAGCCCGCGAGCCGATGGCATAATGTCCACGGCTCGGACTTCCGCTCTTCGCGACCGGGCCCCTTCGGTTGCGGAGCCTGCTCGACTTGACCTCCAAGCGCACAATACTCGTCACGAACGCGTTGCCGTACGCGAATAATTCGCTGCACCTCGGCCACGTCCTCGAGCACGTTCAAACCGACGTCTGGGTGCGGTTCCAGAGGCTGCGCGGGGAGACGTGCTGGTATGTCTGCGCGAGCGACGCGCACGGCACGCCGACGATGTTGCGCGCCGAGCAGGAAGGCATCGCACCGGCCGACCTGATCATGCGCGTGAGCGCGGAGCATCGGCGCGATTTCGCGACCTTTCGGATCAGCGTCGACAACTACATCACGACGCACGACCCGGAGAACGAAGAGCTCACGTCGGAGATCTACCGGCGGCTCGCTGCACGCGGCTTCATCGCACGCAAAATCGTGAAGCAAGCGTACGACGAGGAACGGCAGATGTTTCTGCCGGACCGCTACGTGCGCGGCACGTGCCCGAATTGCGGCACGCCGGACCAATACGGCGACTCGTGCGAGAACTGCGGCGCGACCTACTCGCCGCTCGACCTCAAGGACGCCGTCTCCACGCTGTCGGGCACGAAGCCGTCGGCACGCGAGTCCGAGCACCTGTTCCTGAAGCTCGGCAGCTTCGAGAAGGAGCTCGCCGAGTGGGTACCGAAGCACGTCGACCCTACTCTTGCGCGCAAGCTCGACGAGTGGTTCAAGGCAGGCTTGAAGGACTGGGACATCTCTCGCGACCCGCCCTATTTCGGTTTCGCAATCCCGGGCGAGAAGAACAAGTTCTTCTACGTCTGGTTCGATGCGCCGATCGGGTACATGGCGAGCTTCCTGAATCTCTGCCGGCGAATCGGCCTCGATTTCGGCGAATTTTGGGACGCCGGCAGCCGGCACGAGCTCTATCACTTCATCGGCAAGGACATCCCGTATTTCCATGCGCTGTTCTGGCCCGCGATGCTGTCGGGCGCCGGCTACCGCAAGCCGAGCGCGCTGTTCGTGCACGGCCATCTCATGGTCGACGGCGAGAAGATGTCGAAGCGCCGCGGCACGTTCATCCCAGCCGGCATCTTCGCGAAGCATCTCGATCCCGACTACCTGCGCTACTACTACGCGTCGAAGCTGAGCTCGCGGATCGAGGACATCGATTTGAACTTCGCGGACTTCGTCGCGAAAGTGAACTCCGACTTGGTCGGCAAGCTCGTGAACATTGCGAGCCGCTGCGCCGGGTTCATCGAGAAGCTCGGCGGCGGCAAGCTGGCGGAGCGGCTGCCCGACGACGCGCTGTACGCGGAGTTCTCGTCGGCCGCCGCCGCGATCGCGACGGACTACGAGCAGCGCGAGTACTCCCGTGCGGTACGCCGGATCATGGCGCTCGCCGATCGCGCGAACCAATACATCGACGAGAAGAAGCCCTGGGTGCTCGCGAAGAACGGCGAAGCCGCGGCCGAGGTCGTCGGCGTGTGCACGCTGGGGCTGAACCTGTTTCGAGCGTTGATGATCTATCTGAAGCCCGTGCTGCCGGCTCTCGCCGAGCGTGCCGAGAAGCTGCTCGCAGCCGGCGAGCTCAACTGGAGCGACGTCACGTCGCCGCTGCTCGGGCGCAAAATCGCGCGTTTCGAGCCGCTGCTTCAGCGCATCGAGCTCGCGACGCTCGAGAAGATCGTCGCGGAGACACAGGCATTAATCGAAGGTACGAAGACCACCATGCCAGCCAATGACACAGCCAGCCCCGCCGACGGCGCGGCGGCCGAGATCGATATCGCGCAGTTCCAAACGACCGACCTGCGCGTCGCGCGCGTGCTCGACGCGAGCTTCGTCGAGGGCGCGGACAAGCTTCTCAAGCTGACGCTCGACGTCGGTGGCCCGCAGCGAACCGTATTCGCCGGCATTCGAAGCACCTACGATCCGAACGCGCTGGTAGGCCGGCTCGTGATCCTCGTCGCGAACTTGAAGCCTCGCAAGATGCGCTTCGGCGTGTCGGAGGGAATGGTGCTCGCCGCGAGCGGTGACGCGGGCGGCCCTTTCCTGTTGAGCCCGGACAGCGGCGCTGCACCCGGAATGAAAGTGAGCTGACGATGGGCGAGCTACTGCTGATCGTCGTCGCGGCGGCGCTCGTCAACAACTTCGTGCTCGTGCAGTTCCTCGGGCTCTGCCCGTTCATGGGCGCGTCGCGCCGGCTCGAAGGCGCAATCGGCATGGCGCTCGCGACCGGGCTGGTGCTCACGGCGGCATCGGGCTTGAGCTTTCTCGTCGACCGATTCGTACTGCAGCGCTTCGAGCTGCAGTACCTCCGTATTCTCGGGTTCGTCGTCGTGGTCGGCGCATCGATTCAGCTCACGAACGCGCTCGCGCGGCGCTTTTCGCCGCTGTTGCACCGCGTGCTCGGCGTCTACGTGCCGCTGATCGCGAGCAACTGCGCTCTGCTCGGAGTCGCGCTCCTGAACTCCGCCGCGAGCCGCAGCTTCGTCGCCGCGCTCTTTTACGGCGCAGGAGCGTCGGTCGGCTTCGGGATCGCGCTCGCGCTGATCGCGGGGCTCCGCGAGCGCATTGAGCGCGCGGACGTGCCGATGCCGTTTCGCGGCGCAGCAATCGTGTTCGTCACCGCAGGCATACTGTCTCTCGCGTTCCTCGGCTTCGCGGGATTCGCCAGGCTCTGACAATGACGATGCACTTCGACGTCGCGCCGGCTCCGCACGCGCGCGCGCTCGACGCCGTGCCGCTCTTCATGCGCCGGGTGCTGTACGCGCTCGCGCCGGCCGCGGTGACCTACACCTGGTTCTTCGGCTGGGGTCTCCTGATCAATTTCCTGATCGCAGCCGTCACGGCGCTGCTGTGCGAAGGCGCGGTGCTCAGGCTCCGCGGCCGCAGCACGCGCGTGGCGCTCAACGACGGCAGCGCGCTCATCACGGCTGCGCTGCTCTCGTTCGCGTTGCCGCCGCTCGTGCCCGCGTGGATTCCGGTGCTCGGCACCGCGGTCGCGATCGTGATCGCGAAGCAACTCTTCGGCGGGCTCGGCAAGAACCTGTTCAACCCCGCGATGGTCGGCTACGTGTTCCTGCTGGTCTCGTTCCCGGTCGAGATGACGCAGTGGATCCCGCCGCGGATGGGTGACATCGACTACATGCATCTGAGCCTCCTGGGCCAGCTCGAGTACTCGTTCCTCGGCCGGCTGCCGAGCGGTCTCGACGTCGACACGCTCACGCGCGCGACGCCGCTCGACATCGTGAAAGAAGGGTTGCGCTCCGCGCACTCGTTCGACGAGCTGCGCGGCGGATCGTTGTTCGGCGACTTCGGCGGCCGCGGCTGGGAATGGGTCGCGAATTTGATCGCGGTCGGCGGCCTATATCTGCTCCTCACGGGCACGATCCGCTGGCAGATCCCGTTCGCGTTGTTCGTCGGCCTCTTGGCGCCGGCGACGGCGTTCTACTGGATCGATCCGCATCACTACGCGGCGCCGGAGTTCCATCTCTTCAGCGGCGCGAGCATGCTCGGCGCGTTCTTCATCGCGACCGATCCCGTGTCGGCGTCGACCACGAACCGGGGCCGGCTCGTCTACGGCGCAAGCATCGGCTTTCTCACGTACGCCATCCGCACATGGGGCGGCTATCCCGACGGCCTCGCGTTCGCGGTGCTGCTGATGAATGCCGCGGTGCCGCTCATCGATCGCGTCACGCGTCCGAGGATCTATGGCCGGCGCTGAGGGAGGACCGATACGCACGGCCGCGCTCGTGGCTATCATCGCGCTGGCGGCCTGGTTCGGCATCAGCGCAAGCCACGACTTCAGCAAGGAGCGGATCGCGGCCAACCGCCGCGCGCGGCTGATCGCGAGCCTCAACAGCGTGCTCGATCCGGCGCTGCGCGAGCGAGATCTCGCGACGGTGCGTATAGGCGTCACCGACAAGGATCTCTTGGGCAACGAGCCCATCGACGTCTACGTCGCCGAGGATCGCGACACGCCGGTCGCGGCCGTGTTCGCGACCGCCGAGACGCAAGGGTATAACTCCACGATCCATCTCCTGATCGGCGTCTCGCGCGACGGCGTGCTCACCGGCGTGCGCGCCGTGAGCCACCGCGAGACTCCGGGCTTGGGCGACGCGATCGACATTCAGAAGTCCAAATGGATCACGCAGTTCGACGGCAAGTCGCTCGACGTGCCGGATCGGTCGCTCTGGCTCGTCGACAAGGACGACGGGAAGTTCGACTCGATTACCGGAGCGACCGTGACGTCGCGAGGCGTCGTCAAGGGCGTGAAGAACGCGCTGCTATACTTCGAGAGCCATCGTGACGAGCTCTTCACCGCCGCCGCAGCCGCCCGCAGCCACGACGATGCAGAACAGTAACGACCAGCGCGCCCTCTTCGCCACGGCTTTCTGGCGCGACAACGTCGCGCTCGTCCAGCTGCTCGGGCTATGCCCGTTGCTCGCGGTGACGACGTCGGTGGTGAACGGGCTCGCACTCGGTCTCGCGAGCGCAGCAGTGCTCGTGGTCTCGAACACCATCGTCGCGACGACTCGGCGCGCGCTGCTACCGGCCGCGCGCATTCCGCTGTACGTGCTGATCGTCGCGTCGCTCGTGACGTGTATCGACCTCGTGAGCAACGCGCTGCTCGACGATCTGCACGAGAGCCTCGGCCTGTTCATTCCGCTGATCGTGACGAATTGCGCCCTGCTTGCGCAGGCCGACACCGTCGCGAGTCGTAAGCCCGTCGGCGAGGCCTTGCTGACGGGCATCGCGACCGGAGCCGGCTTCGTCGTGGTGCTCGTCGCGCTCGGCGGTCTCCGCGAGGTGCTCGGGCACGGAACGCTGTTCGCCGGCATGCCGATGCTCGCCGGCGGAGCAGCGGCCTGGATGCAGCTCAATTTCCCGTTCCACGGAATGCTCGTGGCAGTCCTGCCGCCCGGCGCATTCTTCGGAGTCGCGGCGCTCATCGCGCTGCGTAACTGGGTCGGCCGAGAGCGGCCCGCGCCCGCAGCTGCGCCAGTTGCCGAGATCGCGGCGGCGCCGGCGCAGCAGTGAAGCCCGCGAAGCGCCGCGAGATCTTCGAGCGGTTCGCGACAGCGAACCCGAGCCCGTCGACGGAGCTCAGGTACACGTCGCCGTTCGAGCTGCTCGTCGCCGTCATCCTCTCGGCGCAAGCCACCGATCTCAGCGTGAACAAAGCGACCGTCGAGCTTTTCAAGGCCGCCAATACGCCGCAGGCGATGCTCGACCTCGGCGAGGTCGGGCTCAAGGATTACATCAAGACGATCGGGCTCTTCAACAGCAAGGCGAAGAACCTGATCGCGACGTGCCGCAAGCTCGTCACCGAGCACGCTGGCGTCGTGCCGCGCGACCGCGACGCGCTCGAGGCGCTGCCCGGCGTCGGCCGGAAAACCGCGAACGTGATTCTGAACACCGCGTTCGGCGAGCCCACGATCGCGGTCGACACGCACATCTTCCGCGTCGCGAACCGCACGGGGCTCGCGCACGGCGGTACCGTACGCGCAGTCGAAGACGAGCTCGTGAAGGTCACGCCGGACGAGTTCAAGCGCAACGCGCACCACTGGCTGATCTTGCACGGGCGCTACGTATGCAAGGCGCGCAAGCCGAGCTGCCCCGCGTGTCTGATCGTCGATCTGTGCGAGTTTCCGG
>Ga0070664_100000487_pt1 | contig 30067 bp, 28 predicted proteins | sample KBSC73metaG_FD_65863 | JGI IMG/M metagenome (GOLD analysis project Ga0070664, IMG submission 65863) | Corn rhizosphere microbial communities from Kellogg Biological Station, Michigan, USA - KBS C7-3 metaG | ecosystem: Host-associated > Plants > Roots > Rhizosphere > Soil ... | reverse complement strand
AGATAAAAAACTTATATCAGATAAAATTGTTCAACAAGGCATTTTGCCTTTATACTTTAATTCGGACGAAACCGTAAGCGTGGAAGTATTGAGGGTCATTTTCAAAGCAGGCATCCGGGCTGTTGAATATACCAACAGGGGAGAAGCAGCACTAAGTAATTTCAAAAAATTGGTTGAAGTAAGAGGAAAGGAAATGCCCGAAATGTTCCTTGGTGTTGGAACAGTCAAGAGTTTGCAGCAGGCAGAAAATTATATAAATGCCGGTGCAGATTTCATGGTAAGCCCTGGTCTTATTCCTGAAGTGGTAGACTACGCAAATGATAAAAATATTTTTTATGCCCCGGGTTGTATGACGCCCAGTGAGATCATTGCGGCAGAAAATAAGGGAGTGATATTTATAAAACTTTTCCCCGGTAATTTGCTCGGCCCTGAATTTGTTAGCAGCATCAAAGAAATTTTTCCAAAGTTATTATTTATGCCTACCGGCGGTGTAGATACGACTAAAGAAAACCTCGAGGCGTGGTTTAAAGCCGGAGTATGCGCAGTGGGTATGGGAAGCAAATTGATCAGCAAAAAATTAATGGAACAAAAAGACTATGCAGCAATTGAAAAATTGACAAAGGAAGTAATGGATATGATTCAGAAAATAAAAATGTAAAACATAGTGGAGTTAGGTTCTTCCAGGTCAAATTTTCAAAACTCCCCTTCACCGGTTGGGGGCACCTACAGGTGGACGATCTGTGCGCTTATCTTCTTTGCAACTACGGTAAATTATCTCGACAGGCAAGTGATCAGCTTATTGAAATCAACGCTTTCCAGCGAGCTTCATTGGGATGATGCTGATTATACCAACATCGAGCTGGCTTTCAAAATTTCTTATGCAATAGGTTTACTGCTTGCAGGCCGTTTCATCGATAAGATCGGGACTAAGATGGGTTATGCATTAGCAATAACGATCTGGAGCTTAGCTGCAATTGGTCATGCCCTGGCGAAAGGGCTTTCAGGATTTATAGTGGCTCGCTCTGTTTTAGGAGTCAGTGAAGCAGCCAATTTCCCTGCGGCAATTAAAACTGTGGCTGAATGGTTCCCTAAAAAAGAAAGAGCATTCGCGACAGGCATCTTTAATTCCGGGACAAACATTGGGGCAATCATAGCGCCGCTTACCGTACCTGTAATGACACAGGCCTGGGGATGGAAATGGGCATTTATTATTACTGGCGCATTCGGATTAGTGTGGCTAATACTTTGGTTTATATATTATGAAGTACCTGAAAAACAAAAACGATTATCAAGAAGTGAATACGATTACATCCACAGTGACCGCGACGAAAAAAATTTACATGAAACGAAACCCACAATATTGTGGGCGAAACTTCTTCAATACAGGCAAACATGGGCCTTTTCAGTCGGGAAATTTCTGACAGACCCGATCTGGTGGTTTTACCTGTTTTGGTTACCTGATTTTATGGAAAGCCAATATGGTCTCAAGGGAACAGCGGTAGCAGCGCCGGTTGCCGTCGTTTATACAATGTCAGCCATTGGAAGTATTGGTGGCGGCTGGATCCCGCTGAACTTGATCAAAAATGGATGGCCGGTTTTTAGAGCGAGAAAAACTTCTATGTTGATCTTTGCCTTTTTTGTTGTTCCTATTTTATTCGCCCAGGTGCTTGGTAATATCAATATGTGGCTGGCGGTAATGGTCATTGGGATTGCGGCAGCCGCACACCAGGCATGGAGTGCAAATATTTATACAACAGTGAGCGACATGTTCCCTAAAAGTGCAACCGCTTCGGTAACAGGAATTGGAGGAATGTTTGGAGCATTGGGAGGGATTTTTCTTTCAGCAGCTGTTCAAAAGAAGATGTTCGTTCACTATCGTTCTATCCATCACATCGAAACTGCCTATTATATAATGTTTGCACTTTGTGCTTTCGCGTATTTAGCAGCATGGCTTATTATTCACTTTCTTGTCCCGAAAATGAAAAAAGTAGAAATATGATAATTTGTGATTAAGCAGCCACCGTCACATGCTGTAATATTCCTTCCAGCGAGATATCGGGATGGCTCTCATGAAAGATACATTGCCCTCCGTTAATTACTAAAATTTGTGGGGACTGATGAGGTACTCCGAATATTTCCGAAACTTTTTCTGAAATAGGATTGTAATCGTTCAGGTCGAGAAAGTGAAAATCGATGTCACCCGGGCAGCAATTCTTTTGCAAGCGCTGAAATACAACTTCGCTGAACTGACAACAAGAACTGTATTTGAAAATTACCTGAGGCTTTTCCTGGGACTTTACAATGATTTTTTGTAACTGGTCCGCAGCAGTGAGATGGATCCAATGCATGGCTTAAGCAATTAATTTGATCTTTGTTTCATCCTCTAAATCTATAACTACTTTGAGGATTCATGGGGCACCCTGATTTCCTGGAAGAATAACATGAACTGATGGCCAGCGCAACTAAAGCCAATAGGATAAGAGTAAGAAACTTGTTTTTCATTCGGAATAATTTGCTTAAAAACGGGTTTAAACCGTCAATTATTTTACAAATATACATTTCATTTTTGTTTGCGATGCCCAAAGGTAGTTTTTAATTCAAAGAGAGCTATTGAAAATGAAAGTTTTATGATTTACACCTCAGGCTGATATTGAATTTTGGGACGTTTGGTTCATCCCAATAAGTGTAAATAATTATGGAAATGATCTTCGACACCTAAAAAAGAATGGCGAAAACTAAATAATGATGTGAAAGGCGTTTGGTCAACCGGCAACTGTGTTAATGATACTTTTTATAGTTTAACAACCTCATTAACCCGTCAAAAAACGGCGTGAAAATTACTGAAATAGAGTTACGTTTGCAGACAGAAATAAAATTCGATAATGCCGCTTCAACTGAAAAAACCACTTGCCGTAATCGATCTTGAAACTACTGGGACTAATTTAGGGTCGGACCGTATCATTGAGATTGCAATTGTGAAACTACTACCCGACGGAAACCAGGTGGTGAAGCGCAAACTTATCAACCCACAAATGCCTATTCCGAAGGCAGGAATAGAACTTCATGGTATTACTGATGAAATGGTGAAAGATGCCCCGGTTTTTAAACAGGTTGCCCATGAATTAAAGCAGGTGCTTGACGGGTGTGATCTTGCCGGATATAATTCTAACCGGTTCGACATACCTATGCTTATGGAAGAATTCTTACGCGCTGGTATGGACCTTGATATGAAGAACCGGAAACTGGTTGATGTACAAAAGATCTTTCACCTGATGGAGCAACGCACCTTGAGCGCGGCTTATAAATTTTATTGCAATAAAATGCACAATAGTGCTCACAGTGCTGAGGGAGACGCTTTGGCCACCCTGGAAATTTTTCATGCACAGCTTGAGCGTTATCCTGATCTCGGTAACTCGATAGAATCAGTTTTAAAAATAATCGGAGAGGACGTAATTGTCGATTTTGCACGCCGGTTTACAATTGAAAACGGTGTCGAGATATTTAATTTTGGAAAACACAAAGGACGCCCGATATGTGAAGTGTTGAAAGTGGAACCGCAGTATTATGATTGGATGATGAAAGGAGATTTTCCTATGCACACCAAACAAAAACTTACAGAGATCTATACCCGCACCATGTTGAAGAAGATTTAACAAACCACTTATACGATTTCAGAAGTCATCAAAATTCCAATTCCGTAATTTAGTTCATGGCTGAGAAGGTTGTGGTCATACCAACGTATAATGAGAAGGAGAATATCTCTGCTATTTTGCATTCAGTTTTTGATCTGCAACAGGACTTTCATGTAATAGTTATTGATGATGGATCGCCTGACGGCACGGCTCAAATTGTAAAACAACTGCAGCTAAAATTTCCCGGGCAATTATTTATTGAAGAACGTGTCGGCAAGCAAGGTCTTGGCACCGCTTACATTCACGGATTTAAGTGGGCCATTGCAAGGGGCTATCAATACATCTTTGAAATGGATGCCGATTTTTCCCATAATCCAAATGATCTTCCGCGGCTTTATGATGCATGCAAAAATGGCGGTGCAGATGTGGCGATTGGATCGCGGTACGTAAAAGGAGGCGGTGTTGTGAACTGGCCCTCGGATAGAAGAGCGCTTTCGAAAGGCGGATCATTATATACAAGAATGATCACCTGGATGCCGATAAAGGATCCCACAGCTGGCTTCATGTGTTATAAAAAAGAGGTGCTCGAGACAATTAATCTCGACCAAATAGTTTTTGTCGGTTATGCATTCCAAATAGAAATGAAATTTGCCGCATGGAAACTTCACTTTAAATTAAAGGAAGTACCGATCATTTTCCAGGATCGCACACAGGGAATATCTAAAATGAATAAAGGTATCATCAAAGAAGGGGTGCTTGGCGTATTGAAACTCCGGTGGCTCAGTTTGTTTAAGAATTACCGGAGGAGAGTTAAGAATACGGAAGATGCCATCAACACACTTCAGCAAAATAAAATTGTGGCAGAGGGAAAATAGAAAAGAAATAATACCGTATAGATGATGGAAGTTGAGATATCGTTTCTCAACTTTGTTTTTTATAGCTTTATAATCTTCATGAAGAAGGCTTTTCTCCAACTCCATTTTGCTGTTTTTCTTGCCGGCTTTACGGGCGTGCTTGGACGATTGATCACTTTAAATGAAGGTTGGTTGGTTTGGTATCGTCTCTTGATCAGCTCCGTGACCATGTGGATCATATTCTCGCTGGCTAAAAAACTTCAGCGGGTTTCAATAAAAGATATTTTGAAACTATCAGGGATCGGCTTCTTGTCTGCGCTGCACTGGGTTAGTTTCTATGGCTCTATTAAATATGCGAATGTTTCCGTCGCCCTGGTTTGTTTTTCCGCCACTGGTTTTTTTACAGCCTTGTTTGAACCGTTTTTTTCAAAGAAAAAAATAAATGGCACTGAAGTATTGCTTGGACTAATGGTCATCGCCGGTATCTACGTCATTTTCCATTTTGACCCGAAATATAAAACCGGAATTATCCTGGGTGTTATCTGTGCTATATTGCTTGCGTTTGTTATGATACTGATCCGCCAGTTTGTACATAAAATAAATTCTCAAACAATACTTACTTATCAACTAAGTGGTGGATTCATCACCTTGTCCCTGTTCATGCCTTTTTATCTGAGAGCATTTCCCACCTCTTATATTGTCCCCAATTTCAGCGATTGGATGTGGTTGCTCGTGCTTTCCTGGTTTTGCTCGGTTCTCGCATTCCAGTTTTCGGTTAATGCATTAAAAAAACTCACTGCTTTTACAGTCAATCTTTCTTTCAACCTTGAGCCGGTATATGGAATATTACTTGCCTTTTTGAGGTATCACGAAAACAGGGATTTGAATTGGAGCTTCTTTATCGGCGTAGGTTTGATCGTGCTGGCCTTGTGTCTTCAAATGTGGAGGATCTGGCGGCAATCAAAATTTTCTGTTGCCAGGGCATTTTGATAGGATGTCCCTCACGCTGCCGGGTGTGAAATATATTTTACCAGGCTTCTCTTTGCGATTGGTAATAACGTTTCGTTGTAAGGAAAACCAAGATCAATTTCGACAGCATATACTGCCGGGTTCGGAAGCTCATTTCTGTGACGGATGAGATCAGCCTTTATGCTCTCGTACGTGTTCGTCATACTGCGGCGAAGGTTGTCAATGTATGCAGTTTTGATGCTGCGGTATTTCTCATCATGTTTTTCAAAAAAAGAAAGGCGATAGTGATAGACCCATGTATTTTTTTTGCCGCTGCTTAGAAAGAAGTAGCCTTCGTTTGTGTCCAGGGGCACTAAACCAATCGGGCTAATAATGAGCTTATGCTCGATGAATTCATAAATTTCGGTCCCGCTCTTAATCGTTCTCTTTATGGTAGTGGTTGAATAATTAATGATCTCTTCCAGTTCTTTCATCAATTCAGTGTCTTCTACCATTTGTTCATAAAGAAATTGAAGTTTTTCCAACTGTATTCCCGTCAGCTTTTTTGGGAAATGTTCCTGGAGGAATTTTTTGTTTTCTCTGAATGCGACCAGATTGTTGTAATGAAAGATAACGTCAGCAAGCTGGGGATATAGTTTGTTTTCGTTAAAGTATTTATTTACTTGCTGCAGGTACGCAAGCAGGGTATATTTTTTTAACTCAAAATCAATATAGCCTTCAGCGAACCAGGTTTCAGATAAACTTTTCATAGTGTCTGTTTAGAAGTCTGACCAATATAAAAAAAAGACTTCATTAATGGAATAGGAGTTTAACTTTAAACTGTTAATATCCACAAATAATGCCTAACTAAAACCCCATAAAAACGAAGTTGTATGAGATCTTTCGTCTTTGTCATCATTTTGAGTTCTTGCTTCATATCGTGCACCCGGACAATCTATATAGTTCGCCATGCCGAGAAAACTGCATCGTCAGACAGCGCCGCGAAAATGATGCAGAATGACCCTCCACTGTCTGAGGCTGGAAAAGTAAGGGCACTTGTATTGAAGGACGAGCTGGCCAGTAAGCATGTTGACCATATCTATTCAACAAATACTACCCGTACCAGGTCCACTGCCGAACCTTTAAGCCAGGCAATAAAAGTAAATGTTGAAACGTATAGCAATATTGACTCTTTAATAAGTACGATTAGATCAATAAAAGGAAACGTATTGGTGGTGGGTCATTCAAATACGGTTGATGACATCGTTAATAAGTTATGTGGCCAAACCAAAATTGCGTCAGATTTGAAAGACGGAGAATACGACAATCTGTTTATCGTGAAGATAAGAGGTAAGAAAATTATTTTCCACAAACGTAAATATGGATATCCGTCCAATCCCTGATGGTACGGTCAAAGTTTGATAAATTTTTCAATGATTTTCTGGTCTTGTTTTTCTCCCCGGATAAAATAGATTCCTGGCCGCAATTGGCTAATGTTGATTGTCTGAATTTTTGAGGTAATTGTTTTTCTAAGCTGTATTTGACCGGAAATGTTTACCACTTGCAACTCCTTACCAAACCACCTCGTGTCGGATTCTACATTAACGATAAGCTCAGTACTTGCGGGATTGGGATAAATTTTTACCTGCAACCAACGCGGAGACGGATCAGGCGGCGGGATTTCTGAATTTGCCGGAGTTCCCAGGGCGTGTGACGAGACAATAGAATAACGGACTCCTCCCGGTTCAAACAATGTTCTCATTTTTTGTCTTTGCCCTTTTGAGAACATAACGAGACAAACATCATTTGTAAAATCCATATAGTTCATGTACATGTCCCCATACGGCGCATTGTTGCAACTGATGCGAACGCCGGTTGGGCAGCCATTTGTCCAGGTCTCTTGTTTAGGAGTATCAGCCACTCCGTCATCACCACAATCGGCGTCTCCCCACAAATGTTTTAGACCAAGCCAGTGACCAACTTCATGAACGGCGGTTCGCCCCATTGAATAAGCGCCAGCCAGTCCGTTTCCGAAGGCATTGTTACTGATAACCACTCCGTCTGTTTCAGACGGATCACCGGGGATAGTTGAATATCCAAGAAATTTATCCAGCGTGCCTACCCAAATGTTCAAATAACTCGTAGGATCCCATCCATCGTCTCCCATCTCTGAAGAGAATTTGATCTTGTCGTCGGCAACCCATTTTGTAATCGGGGTATACTTATGAATAATGCCTGAAGTAGCCCGGCCTTCCGGATCCACTGTGGCCAATTGAAAGTCGATTCCGCAATCTGCAGCAAGTGCCTTGAACGCTTCCGGTATTTTGATAGTGTCAGGATTTTGTTTTCCAAAGTCCCTGTTCAACGCGAAGATTTGCGTTTCCACCATGCTGTCGGAAATATTTTCGTTGGCGTAATGATAGATAACATGTACAACGACAGGAATTGTTATTGCCTTTCCTATAAGATTAGATGAAGTTCGCGATGACTCATTGAGAAGGACAAAATTCTGCACCGCATTTTGTAAAGTTTGCAAGCCCGGATCTTTTTGAATCAGCTGCTGCTGGTATTCAAATGATCTGCAATCACGCTGGGCGGAGACAACACAGCATGCCAATAGGCCGATCCATCCTAATAATACCGTTCTCATATGTACTTTTAGAGATTAACTTATGCAGAGATCTTCTGCGGTTTTAAACCGGCATTGGAAAAGGATAACACGAATATTGGGGAGAATCTTAAAAGGAATTCAAGGGATCGGGTTCAGGAAAGATTTTTCGGAAGGGTGAGATTTCATCCAAATATAATTGGTTTAGAGTTTATATCAAAGAAAGTTACAGGCTTTTACCTTTAACAAGGTCAATTCATATCAAACCTTATTTTTGTGCGAACTCATAATATAAAAATGACTTTTTACTCTGGTATTTTTACTACAGTCCTTCTTACTTGCCTGTTAGCTTGTAACAATGGACCTGAGCCAACTTCTACGACTGCGCCAGCACCGCCGGCAAGCTTAAGCTACACCATTCAAAAAGTGTTTCCTCACGATACCTCCTCATTTACAGAAGGTCTATTGATCTACAAAGGGTCACTTTATGAAAGTACCGGTAACCATGGGAAATCTAAATTGTTGAAAATTGATTTGAACACGGGTAAAGTGGAGAAACAACTTGATCTCGATCCAAAATATTTTGGAGAGGGTATCGTCATTTTACGCGATACTATCTACCAACTGACCTACCAGGAAAAAGCAGTTTTTGTATACACAATGGATTTTAAAAAGATCAAGGAGTTTACCATTACTACTGATAATGGGCAGGGCTGGGGAATGACGACGGATGGAACAAGCCTTATAGTGGATGATGGCAGCAGCAATCTTTATTTTTATGAACCTTCAACATTTAAACTGATCAAAAAACTTCCTGTAACAGATGCGGGTGCACTTGGATATAATTTGAATGAGTTGGAATATATTGATGGGTATTTATACGCCAACCAGTGGCAACTGCCTTATATTTTAAAAATAGATCCTTCGGATGGGAGAGTAGTTGCTAAGGCCGATCTAACCGATATCTGGAACCGCATTCAGCAGAAATCCCCGAAGGCAGATGTACTCAACGGTATTGCGTATGATTCTGAAACGAAGAAGATCTACATTACGGGAAAGAACTGGCCCGAATTATACGAGATTCAATTCAATTGAATCAGTTTGAGATGATATAGATAACAGAACTGCATTTCTTCTTATCAAACAAAGCTTCCACGTTCGATACAAACCCGTTCCAGCTTGCAGCCAACCAATTTGTTCTTCCTTGTTTGTTCCCGCGGGCATTTTTGTATTTGCTGCTGAGAAAACTTACATAAAAACTATCGAACCACATCGGTTTATATTTAACTATTCTCATCGCATTTTTCCCGACCAGGAGTTTCATTGATAACGGTGAAAAATGATAGAGATGCCGTGGCACATCATAAGCTGCCCAGTATTCTTTGTAGACAGAAGCATCGAATGACGTATAATTGGGGACGGCAATAACCAGCCGGCCATCGTGCTTCAATAATTTTTTCAATTGTTGTAAATAGACATGCAGATCGTGTACGTGCTCCAGTACATGCCACAGCGTAATAACATCGAAGGCGTTTTCCGGAAGGTGAAACAGCTCGTCGATGGTCTTTAGGTCACAATCAAAACTGGCTTTGGCAACCTTTCTTGCATCCTCGTCAGGTTCAAGGCCTGTTACAGTCCAGCCACCTTGCTTCATTTCACTTACAAAAGCACCGGTACCACTACCTACGTCTAAAAGAGTTCCAGTTTTTCGGCCTGTTACTTTACAGAGCAATTTTCGTTTTTGCCTGAGAGTCGTTCTTCTAACAATTTGGTACAGGTAGTTTATAGTACCCGCGGCCGTGTTAGTATGGGAAATATAATTTTCAGACTTGTAGTATTGGCCTATTGAATTGATATCCGGAATATCCTGGGTAAATCTCAATGTACAATCGGTGCATTCCCAAATTGAAAACGATTTTCTGGAGACAGAATAATCTTTTGTAGTGAGAACGGGGTTTATTGATGACGAATTACAGGCGGGACAATGAGTATAATGAACGATGGAATTCATTCTCGTTAAATGATGCGCAAAGTAAAGCGAATTTGCAAATAGATGGTTTTATGGAGTCAGTTGATACCCGGCCGGGCCGTTGGCTGGAGAAATTTTTAAATGGTTTCCTGTAGATGCACTCTTCAAGCCATGCTCAGAAAAGTACCAACCAAGAAATATAAAAATAGCAACAACAATAGCAATAGGCCACGCCCACCACTGGTATTTTCTTTCCTGAGGAACAGAATTCAATAGCTTATTCATTTCAGTAGAAGTTTTTTCAACTTCACCAACAAGCATCCGGTGCTCAACATTTTCCCTGATTATTTTTTGCCCGGGAACGTTTTCAAGCCAGGAAGGTCCCTCCTCTGCGCCTGTGAATTTAATTTCTCCCGAAAGTTCTTTTTGAAAACTTCCTATTTTTTCCCAGTGTATCTCTTTCCCTTCTTTGAGTTTTCTTGCCAGGTCAAATATAAATTGGTTGAATTGGATCACGGCCTCGCCATCTGTAATATCAAAATGCGAGGCCAGCCACGCGAATAGTTTTCCGCGGGGAATTTCATCTCCTCTTTCAAGTGTGAAAAAATAACGGGGAGCGGAAAAATGGCGATCGATAATTTCAGACCTTGAAGATTGCAAGTGCAATGCAATTGTTCCAATGCCGGGTAGATCAAGCTTTTTATATTTGATCAGGAACCTGTAGAGACATTCAAACATTTCAATTCTTTTGGTCGAACGCAAAGATAACACCCGCCACGAAGTTAAAACCATATACAGGGTATTGGTTCCAGCGCTGGTATTTCCTGTTGAAGATATTATTGAACTGGGTCCAAACCTTTAGATTTTTTGTGACCTGGAAATCAAGACCGGCATTTAAATCGAAGGCTCCATTCAATTCCCCGCCGTCGCCACCGGTTTTGAGATATTTTACACCATTCCATGCAAACAAATCACTAGTGAGATAAAGATCTTTCAACACTTGCACCCTCATCGCTGCATTTAATTCAACTGGCACCAATCCATATGCCTTGGCATTGTCTTTTAAATTCATATAGTCATTCAGGCTGAATCCGGCTTTTAAAGAAAATTTCTCCTGCACGGTGTAGCCGATCTCACCATCATAATGCAGTACTTTCATCTGTGACTCGTTCAGCACAACAAAAGATTTGCCGTCTGCGCTGTCGTTTACAAACAAGGGTTGATTGGTTAATTTGTTGAACCCGGCTTTTGTGCTGTAAGAAAAATGATCACCAATAGATCCTTTAAAACCAACGTAGCGTTCTTCAATTCCAGTATTCTTCAGAGATGCGGGCGCCCATATCCACGGATTGAAGGAGGCGAGATATTCATATGTGGTTTTGCGCAAATAGCCTATCCAGCCTGCGATCAGGTTAAATCGTTTGTCTGGTGTTCCTATTTCGGCTGTTATATTTGGGAAGATCCTCGGATCGCCATTATCCCATGTTGGGCGAATGCCAGCCTGGATATTAATCGTCGGTGTTCTGTACAATACAGAAGGCGAAATAGAATATGCTGTATTGTTGATGGCAACGCCCTTTCCGCCCGGTTTATATCTCGTCAGGTCAAAATTTAATCCAAGGTCAACAGCAAAATTTTTTCCAACTGTTTTTTCGACTGGCAGATTGATGACCGTGTTACTTTCATTATTGTTATGATTATCGTTGAACACATGAATATTGATGTCGGGAGAATAGTTAAGTCCAAAGCTTGTCGGTTGAATATTATGAAATGAAACTCTCGCGATCCAGGTTGTAAAATTTTGTTTTATTGAATCAGTAGGGAAAGACAATATTTCCGGCAAGTAGCCATATTTATAGGTCTGGTCACTCTTCATTCCCAATTTCGCGTCCCATTCTAAATTTTTTGACGTCTGGAAAAATCCATTGAGTCCAACATCTGTGTGACTAAATTGCTGGAAATCTTTGGTTCCCTGCGACGCTACATGCTTTGCATAAATGTTCAGCCCCGCATTTTTGCCGTCACCAAAAGAAATGCCCGCCTGCAGGTATGGCGTTTTCTGACTTCCAAATCCTGCTTTGATATAACTATTATTATCCCATCTTCCACCCGTATCAATATTCAATGCTAGCGGTTTTAGGTTTCCCGGTTGGTAGTCGAACAATAAATTTTCATCAGGCAAATTGTACTGCAACTTTGGTTTTGTAGTATCAACATCGGGCGGTGTGGCATTCATATTGATCTTGGCCGTCTCGTGAAGCACAGGCTTGAAGGTGGAAGTAACTTCTACCGTCCGTTTTTTTGTTGCTGTATCAACTTGGGCTTGCGAGTAAATTCCTGATAATAAAATCCCAATTCCACAAATGATTTTCGTGTAGTGTCGCCGTTTTATCATTGTAATATTTTATTTTTTGTTGTCAGCCTATGTACCCACCTCACGCCTGTTACCTGCCTGCGGGTAAGAAAGTGTCACTCACTTCAGCGTTCGGTAATTCTATTTGTCAAACATTGAACTCCTCCCGGAGTTTCCTGCGTTCAACAGTTAAAACTCGTTGCTAGTGAAGTTTCGCTCCTTGCGAGCAAACCGCCCGCGTCCTTATTTCCTACTAGCCACTCATCATTCACCACTCACCATTCACCTACTGCCCCACCTTGCTGTTTTTGCCTTCTTCTTCGATCACTTTGCTCAGCTTCGTCTGCGCCTCAGTTTTTAATTCCATATTTATACTATGGTCAACAATGCTCTGGAACGTTGCCTTTGCATTGAAATAGTCTTTCTCTTTGAAATAGATATCGCCAAGGAGAATGTAACTCTTCGTCACCCAATAATCATATGACCCGGATTTATTGATCGTCTCAAAGGCTGCCTTTTCGGCTTCGCTCAAATGGTCGACGGCAAACCAGCTGTTTGCAATTTCATACCGCGCTTCTGCAGCTAATGCAGACTTGTTAATAGTAACTACGGTTTTGTAGTTGGCAATAGCGAGATCATATTGACCGCCGACCTGGTATGATTTAGCAATGGCCATGTTGGCAAGTGCCTTGTCATCGCTACTGCTGCCTTTCTGGTTCAGCAGGTCTTTTGCGTTATTCACCGCATCGGTCCATTTCTGCTGTTGGTATTGGCTGCGCAACAGGCCGCGCATCGCCTCCAGTTTATTTTCCTGGCTGGTTGTGAATTGCTTTAGTTGAGTATAATATGCTTCGGCCTTTGTATAATTCTTTAGTTCAAAGAAATAAATACGCGCAGCCGTCAACGCAGACTTTTCTGCATACGTGTTTGGCGCTTCAGCCACTACGACTTCGTAACCGCTTAAGGCATTATTCCAATCACCCTTGCTGTTATAAATTTCACCGCGATAAAAATTTGCCTCAACGGTATGAGCACCCTCAGGAAATTTTTGCAGGTAATTATTAAAGGAATTCAACGAAGCCGTGATGTTCCCGTTTTCATACTGTGCTTCAGCTGCAGAAAATGTGAGTGAATCCTCCGCATCCACCGACAGAGGCTTGCCCGCTTTTTTCATAAAATCCACATAGTCATTTGTCTTGCCCGTCTCAACCGAGATGGTTTTGACATCATCTAATGCATCATTCGCTTCGTCGGAGTTCGGATACTGCGCGATAAGAGTTTTATATTGATTCAAAGCTTCACCCGTATTATTTAAATTGTAATAGCAGATGCCAAGACGCAAGTAAGCCTGGGGCTTTTGTGAACTGCTGCCCTGTTCCTTGATTATATTATTCAAATAGGGGATCGCATCTTTGAATCGTTCCTGTGACATATAACCTTTGGCGATTTCCATATTGGCATCAGTCACTAATGATGAAGTGGGAAATTTCCTGTTCATCGTATTCAACAGATTGATCCTATCGCCAGGGTTTTTTATACCTGCGATCATTGCCTGCTGGAAAGTAGCATAATCTTCTGCGGGCCATGAAAATTTAATCACGTTACCGTACATAACATTCGCCTTGCTGTAGTCACGGTTCATGAAATAGCAGTCGGCGGTGCGTACGTATGCATCCTGTGTAACTGCATCTGAATTCAATGAAGCATTCTTTCCAACGGGTTCAAAGAAACTCAATGCCGCAGGATAATTTTCTTTGCGGAGATAACTATATCCTAAATTATATTTCGCATTTGTGGCATTAGCTTCACCACTCGCAGGTGAACCGGCAGTTACATAATTATTGTAATAGCGGATCGCATCATCGATCTTATTGTTGCGATAAGCGATCTCACCTTTCCAGAAATTTATAAAAGGAAGCATGGATGAATTGGCAGGGTCCTTCATGGCTTTGTCAAGTAAAGCATCCGCTTCGGCCAACCTTCCGTCATTGATGTATTCGGTGGCGCGTCCAAATAAGATCCGCGGATATAATTTTTTTACGTTCTCTGAAGGTTTGTCCACGGTCTGCAATAAATTCAAAGCATCGGCATAGTTGCTTGTATTGGCAAGAACAGAAACCAATAATTCCTTTGCCTCTTTATTATAGGTTGAGTTGGGATATTCGCTTAAAAAAGATTGCAAGCCATTGAGGGCTTCATCCTGGTAACCCAATTCATACGAAAGCTTGGCATAGTTGTATTTCGAAACTTCCTTCAGTGAAGAATTACTGCTATTTGATGCGCAAAACAAGTAAGCATTTCTTGCATTTGCTTTTTGACCGGTTTTCAAATAAGCATCTCCAAGCATGTACATGGCATGCTGGCTTAGCGTATCCTCTTTACCACTTAGCTGTTTGAATCCTTCGATCGCTTTTGGATATTGTTTCGCCTGGTAATAGCAATAAGAAAGCTCGTAAAGATCCTCGCGACGTACCTTCTTTGTTTTGTTCACATAGGCTTCAAGAAAGGGTAGGGCTTCTGTAAATTCACCTCTTTCAAAATGAGCGTGACCCAGCAACTGGTTCATTTCAACATCATAATAATTAGTGCCTTTTTTTAGCTTCTGTTGCGCATAGGCAATCGCTTCTTCCTTCTTGCCCTGGATGTAATAGATCTGGGCGATATAATAGGGAACAATGGTTTGATAACTTTTTTCATTTTCTACGATCTTAAAGCTTTGTAAAGCCTCGTTATAATTCTTATCTCTGAAAGCAAGAAAACCGTAATAATAATTCGCATCGATGTAATTAGGATCATCCTTTACCTGCCGGATACTGTTAAATAATGGTTTTGCTTTGGCAAACTGTTGCTGTACAAAGTATGAGTATCCTTCGTGGAACTGCATATCGGCGATTTCGCGATTGCTAAGATTGGCAATGTTGGCCTGCTCATATCTTTCAGTTGCTTCCGGAAATTTTTCCTGGCGGTAATAATATTCGCCCAGGTGGAAATTCATCTGTTCCACCCGCGCATTGTTCTTTTCGAGGTCAATATAGTTTTTCGCCATTGCCTCGGCACGACCTTCATTTTGTTTGAGTGCACAGGCTATCGTGTAGTAATTTATTTCCTGCACCGTGGTAACACTATTGATCCTATCCGTTTCACGAACAGACTGCTGCAATTCCTTCAATAAAGGATAGGCAAGGCTATACTCTTCTTTCTGATAATACTCTTTCGCTTCTTTGAATTTCTCTTCGGGGTCAGAATAGAAACGTGTTTGCTGAGCAGTGGCCGAAATACTAAAAAGCAAGGCGAGGATTACAATGCATTGAGTCTTCATGTTAATTTGTCCTTTAACCGGTTGAGGGATTAACGTCGTAAATATTCAAATTATTTCAGGGCTGACCAAACATCATTCCAAACAGCTGTGGAAAACTGCGCATGTCGTTAATGTTTTAACAATTCATTCGTTTCTTCTTGCTGTTTGCTAGTCGCCGGTTGTTTGTTTGTTGCTGGTTACATTCATCAATTTTTAGGTGAACATTTACCTAAAAATTTTACTGAAATCAAGACGAGTAACCGAAAAGGCAGGGTCAGCAACCAGGAACTAAAAACCAGTAACCAGGAACGAGAAACCAACAACCATTTCGTAACATTGTATCTCGAAATTCAGCGTATGAAAATTGCAAGTACTAAATATTCCGATGCCGCTTTCTCATTCGCGACTCTTATTCTCCGCCTGGGGCTCGGAATCATAATGATGGTATCGCATGGTTATGATAAACTGCAGCATTTTTCAAAATATTCAGCTGGCTTTTCTGACCCGTTTCATTTAGGCAGCAGGGTTTCTTTGTCGCTCGACATTTTTGCCGAGTTTTTTTGTTCCTGCCTCCTTGTATTGGGTTTATTCACACGGCTGGCCTGTATTCCTCTGATCATTGCTATGTCGGTTGCGCTTTTTAATGCACACCAGGGCGATGCTTTCGGAAACGGGGAAAGAGCTGCTTTATATCTCTGCGGCTATATTGCATTGCTCTTTGTGGGGCCCGGGAAAGTGAGTGTAGATAAATTGATCGGAAAGTAAGAACGTGAGTTGTCAGTCGTCAGTCGTGAATGACGGTTACGAGTCGAAAATATTCTCACGATTCACTCCCGATAGCTATCGGGATCACGATTCACGACTAAATTGCAGGATGTTCCTCTCCGAAACAAAAGTCAGGGTTGGTTACGCCGAGACCGACCAAATGGGCATCGTCTATCACAGTAATTTCTTTTTATATTACGAAGTGGCAAGGGCAGAATCCATTCGTCATTTAGGCTACACTTATGCGGACATGGAGAAAATGGGTGTGATCATGCCTGTGGTGGAAGTGCAATCAAGGTTTTTGCGACCTGCCCTGTATGATGAGCTGCTGACAATTAAAACGATTTTAAAAGAACTACCGGCTCATCATAAAATTGAATTTCATCACGAGGTGTATAATGAGAAAGAGGAACTGTTGGTGACAGGCAAGGTGATCCTATACTTTATGGAAGCAAAGACAATGAAGCGAACAACGATGCCTGAGCAGCTGTTAGGAAAAATAAAGCCTTATTTTGATTAATTTTATTTCATGGAGAATATTCCGCCGCATTTTTCACCTGATCCCCGCCCTGAAAACAGGGATGCAAACGATACATTTCCTGAACCGTCAGCCGGATATCCGCCCAAACCCGAATTGGAAAATAAAAAAGGAAATGTATGGATTCGCTCCATTACAAGCCTGGCTCTCTATCTTTTGATCGGGTACTATTTCTTTAGCTATTTTTTTAGCGTCAATTGGGCTTTGCTCCTCATTCTTACAGCTATTGTTATTTTTCACGAGCTTGGGCATTTTCTTGCGATGAAAACGTTCCACTACAAAGAACTGGGTATTTTTTTTATCCCATTGCTGGGTGCCTACGCCAGCGGTACAAAGAGAGAGGTGTCACAAAAACAATCGGCGATCATTTTATTGGCCGGTCCAATGCCCGGGATCATTATTGGTATCATTTTATTGCTCGTATCGAACAATCATTTTGTTGAAGATTTTTATCACATTGATCTTTTAAAATGGACAGCCCGGTTATTGATCTTTTTAAATATTCTAAATCTTCTTCCGATTTATCCTCTTGATGGCGGACAACTTTTGAACAGGTTATTCCTGGATGAATCAAGGCTCGTGGAAAAAATATTCGTAGTAGTGTCAGCACTGGCGCTTGGATATTTTGCCGTTAGGATCAGTTTTTATCCTTTGCTTGTTTTCCCTGCCATGATGTTGTTCAGGTTGAGAAACGAAACACGATTTGACGCGCTGACGCGTAAAGTGGAAGAACAAGGTATTAACCTTGAAAAAACCTACGAAGAAATTACCGACGAGGAATATTGGCGTATCAGAAACATCCTGATAGAAAATAATTATTCCACATTACGAAACGTAAATCCTGCTCCGCCTTATGAATACTCTGCTTATGAGAACAGGGTCGTTAGTGCTATTGAGAATCTTTTGCAGAGGACGGTGATCCAGGATCTTTCGTGGTTTGGTAAGTTAATTATTATCCTGGTTTGGGCAGGAAGCTTTGCGGTTCCGTTCCTTTTCAATATGGATATTCCATTCTTATCCTATCATGCACGATGATGGTCAGCCCGCCAGTTCTGAATTGCTTTTTTAATATCAACTCCCTTTAGATTTTTATCGACTGCGTGTCGACACAGATCAGCAAACTCTTCGTCAGGTGCAAAGCGCAAGGCAATGATCTGTCCCATACGGAGACGATGATCCAAAGGCTTCCCTGTAAGAATAAAATGGCGAAAATTTTCTTCGGCGCGAATCGCCCTGTCCTGCGCTTTCAAAGCAAAGCTGCGGCCGAACCAGGCCAGGCTTGCAAGAATGAGGGAAACAACAACAAGTAGAGAAGCGGAGTAAAGATTTTCTCTTGACGAGTTAACAAGATTAATAATGCTGCCGATGATCACGGCTATGATTGCCAAATAAGTCACAATGTGAAACATGAAAACGTATCGGCCGTGATTTTTAAAGCTTTGTTCTTTCATAATTTTTAGTTTTGATTCTTATGCTTTCCCAATGAGGCACAGAACCCCAGAATTCAGTTTTTCTGTGATTGCCTGCCTATCGGCAGGCAGGTGTGGCAAATATGGCTGACGTTCTTATCATCTTTTTATTTTAAAACATCCAGGACCTTGTACATCTTCCTGATCACGCCGGTTGAGGTTCCGTTATAGTTATTCACCAGGAAGGAAAAGATATATTGCGTTCCATCACCCGCAGTATGATAGCCACAAAAGCTTTTTACATCACTTATCGAGCCGCTTTTCATCTTCATATTATTGTACTCAGGTAATGCATTAAAGAAATATGAGAACCAGGCTTGTTGCCTTGCATATTTCAAAACTTCAACCTGTGCATGCGTCGTGACCCGGTTGAGAGGTGAGAGACCCGAACCGTCATAAATATTGAGTTCGTTTTCATCAAGACCTCTTTGTTTCCAGAAGTCTTTTACAATAACAACACCGGTGTCGGTTGCACCGAATCCTTTTTTCTCGTAGGCAAAGGTTTTTATCAATGCTTCGCCATAGAGATTGATGCTTTTTTGAAGGAACCAGTAAATAATAGAATCAAGAGAAGGGGAGTAGTGGGTATGCAGTATTTGACTTGGATAAGACATTTTTTCATGATAAGCCGCGAAGGCAGTACTTGTTTTTGGCTCATCGCCAGAAATATTAATACCTGTCTCATTTATTTTATTACCTAAGAACATAACAGCATATGCAGAAGGAAGCTGAAATGAACCTGAGATGATAAACGATTGTTCGCCTAAAGGGATAGTTCCTCGTACGAAGCCATTGTAGCTATATGGTGCCAGATAAATGTACGCGTTATCTCCACTTCCTTTTGAGCCGGTTCGTAGTTCGTTAATGAGGTAATTGTAATCAAGTTTGGGATCAGTACTGAGAATCTGTACTGAATCTCCCTCTTTATTTCCGGCTCGTAGTTTCATGTCATACTGGTTTTCGTGCCAGTTTAATCCGGAAACGCCCGCGCCATAGTAATTACCGATATCTTCCCATATCCATCCTCCTGGTGTAGTTTGAGTTTCAAATTTGTTATCTACGCCGACAATGTCTCCATCGATTTTTTTGATTTTTAGTTTTTGAACGGCGTTTAGCCAGCCATTTAAAATAACGGTATCTATCGTTGATGTATATCTCCAGCTGCCTAACGTAGGATCACCATAGCCCACAATGCATAAATCTCCCTTAAGAATTCCGTTTTCAATTTTCCCGTTATAACCCAATTCCGTTTTATATTTATAATCTTTCCCCAACAACTCAAACGCCGTCGTCGCGGTAATAATTTTTTGTGTGGATGCTGGCGCTAATCCAATTTGAGAATTCTTATCAAATACCACTTCACCCGTTTTTGCATTGATAACATACAATGAACTGACAGCATACTTTAATTGGGAATCGGATTCAAATTGCTGATAAGCCTGCTGCAATTTTTCTTTTACAGATTGTGCAGACGGATGATGAAATAAGAGCCAGCAACCAAAAACAAGGAAAACTTTTTTCATAAATAAAGTGGTTATTACTTTGCGTTTAAATTACTTTATTTCTATTTAAGCACTATAACTTTTAATTGTGGTTAATGCTTCTATAATTACAATTGGCGACGAATTATTGATCGGTCAAACTATTGATACCAACAGCGCATGGATGGCTACGGAATTAAATAAGATTGGGGTGTGGGTAAGACGCCGCGTGGCGGTCGGTGATGCCTGGAATGACATCTGGAATGCGCTGGATGAAGAAAGTAAAAAAGCCGATATCATTTTAATAACAGGCGGGCTTGGACCCACAGCAGACGACATTACAAAGCCTGTTCTTTGTAAATACTTTGGTGGCAAGCTCGTCGTGAATGATCAAGTGCTTGCGCATGTAAAATATTTGTTTGAAAAGGTTTTTCGCAGGACTGGACCTATATTGGAAAGGAACTTAAAACAAGCTGAAGTTCCTGACGTTTGTACCGTCTTAATGAATGAAAGAGGAACAGCGCCAGGGATGTGGTTTGAAGCCCCCCAGCCCCCTAAAGGGGGTGTGGAGGATTCTGCTAAAAAAGTTTTTGTCTCTCTACCGGGCGTCCCTCATGAAATGAAAGGTCTTATGAAAAAGGAAGTGTTGCCACGCTTACTGCAACATTTCAAGATGCCATTTATACTTCACCAAACTTTTCTTACTTACGGAATTGGAGAATCATTTTTAGCGGAAAAAATAAAAGATTGGGAAGAGAACCTACCGGCGCATCTTAAGGTTGCTTACCTGCCTCATTATGGAAATGTTCGACTCAGGCTGACTGGAATGAGCGATGATAAAGATAGACTGGAAAAAGAACTGGAGGCGCAGTCGGAAACTCTAAGGCCACTGATCCAGGAATGGCTGGTGATTGATGATGACATGACTATTCAGCAGGTGGTGGCAAAACTTTTGAAAGAACGAAAACAAACAGTAGGGACAGCAGAGAGTTGTACAGGCGGTTATATTGCGCATTTACTGACCATTGATCCGGGAGCTTCGAGCAATTTTAAAGGAACTGTTGTGGCATATGATAACAAAGTGAAAGAAGATATCCTTGGTGTCTCGCACAAGACAATTGAATCTGCTGGCGCGGTAAGCGAAGAAACAGTAAGACAAATGGTAGAAGGAACGCTTAAACGATTAAAAACGGACTATGCTCTTGCAACATCTGGTATCATGGGACCCGATGGTGGTAGTGAGCATAAACCCGTTGGTACTGTCTGGATCGGCGTTGGGAATGATAAAAAAATTGAGGCGCAATTGTTTCATTTTCGTTTTGACAGATTGCGTAATATTGAACAAGCATCACACACGGCATTAAATCTGTTAAGGAAATTTATATTGCAGAACCGGGAGCATCAGGATTCCAAATGATTGAAAGGAAAAAATTACCTTTGATTCAATTAGTAATTGATTGCTATCTTGCCAAATAGAGTTGTTGCCTTATAAAGTTCGAGATCAAGATTGATCGGGACAGGCAGCAACAAATGATAATAGTAGTAATGCAGCTTGTAAACAAACAATGATAAAAATGGCTACAGTTGACCTTATAATGCCGAAGATGGGCGAAAGCATAATGGAGGCGACTATTTTGAAATGGCACAAGCAGCCCGGCGATCACGTGAAAATGGATGAAACAATTCTTGAAATTGCTACTGATAAAGTGGACACTGAAGTGCCAAGCACAGCAGAAGGGACTATTGAGCAGATCTTATATAATGTGAATGATGTGGTGCCTGTGGGAAGTGTGATAGCAAAAATTAAAACAGAAGCAGAAGAAGCTACAAGCCATAAGCCGCAAGCCACAAGCGGTGGACAGCGTGATACTGACCATGAGAATTCAACGTATAGCGAAGAAGCTGAAACGGTTTCACATTCGAGGGCAACCTCAAACTTCAAACCTCAAACTTCAAATAGTAACGGTCGCTTTTATTCTCCTCTTGTATTAAACATTGCTGCCAGTGAAGGTGTGAGTATGTCTGAGCTTGAAACGATACCCGGTACAGGCAATGAAGGTCGCGTCACGAAGAAAGATATTCTCCAATATGTTAGCAGTCGGAAAGTTTCAGGGTATAAGCAACGGAGTAACAAGGAAGAGGTAATGGTTGTTCCTGTGAACAGGGTAGAGCAGAGCAGCGACCAGCAACCGATAACCACCTACTCAGGAAATGTAGAGATCATTGAAATGGATCGTATGCGCAAGCTCATTGCCGAGCATATGGTAAGAAGTAAACATACCAGTGCACATGTAACGAGCTTTACCGAAGCCGACGTGACCAATATTGTGATGTGGCGTGAAAAAGTGAAAAAGGAATTTGAAAAAAGGGAGGGGACTAAGATCACATTTACGCCATTGTTTATTGAAACGGTAGTTCATTGTATAAAAAAATTCCCATTGATCAATAGTTCTGTTGAAGGCGACCGGATACTTGTGAAGAGGGACATCAATATTGGAATGGCAACGGCATTGCCGAATGGAAACCTAATCGTACCCATTATTAAAAATGCCGACCAATTAAATTTGGTAGGGCTGACCAAACAAGTGAACGGTCTCGCCGACAATGCACGCAATGGACGACTAAGACCGGATGACACACAGGGAGGAACTTTTACGCTAACCAATGTTGGTACATTTGGAAGCCTCATGGGAACCCCGATCATTAATCAGCCCCAGGTAGCAATCCTCGCTGTAGGAGCGATCAAAAAGAGACCTGTTGTGGTTGAAACTCCTCATGGTGACAGCATAGCTATCCGACATATGATGTACCTGAGTTTGAGTTATGATCACAGGATCATTGACGGCAGTCTCGGAGCGACATTCCTGACCTCGGTAGCCAATGAATTGGAGAACTTCAACCCAGACCGGGACTTTTAACAATTCCCTGCGTACTTTCCGCGGGACTTTTTCATGCTTATTTAACTGCGTTTTAAGTTTAGCCGTATTATTTTTGGCTCATCAAAAGCACACCACTATGAAAAAATTCTTCTTATTATCCGTGTCATTCCTCCTCGCCTTTTCTTATTCCAATGCCCAGTTAAATAAATTCTTCAAAAAAGATTCATCTGGTAAGAGCGGTGTCGACAAGATCGTTCAAAAATTGCCTGGTAAAGGATCAGGAAGCCTGACCAATGATGAAGTCGTGAACGGGTTAAAGGAAGCGCTTGAAGTAGGAACAAAAAATGGAACGGACAAGCTTTCCATGGTGGATGGCTTTTTTAAAGATGCTGTTATAAAAATTTTAATGCCACCTGAAGCAGAGAAAGCGGAGAAGACATTGAGAAATGTTGGATTAGGCAAGCAGGTCGACAATGCAATTCTTTCTATGAATCGTGCAGCTGAAGATGCAGCAAAAAGCGCAGCTCCCATTTTTATTGACGCGATCAAACAAATGAGCATCCAGGATGCTTTTGGAATTTTAAAGGGTGGAGATTTTGCAGCCACCAATTACTTAAAAGATAAAACAACAGCTTCACTCACTGAAGCGTTTCGCCCGGTCATAGAAAGCTCATTGAAAAAAGTTGACGCTACCAAATACTGGAATACTGTTTTTACAACTTATAATAAATTCAGCAGCGAAAAAGTAAACACTGATCTATCAGCGTATGTAACTGAAAAAGCATTGGCAGGAATTTTTTACCAGGTTGGACAGGAGGAGCAAAAGATCAGGAAGGATCCTGTTGCAAGGACTACAGATATCTTAAAGAAAGTATTTGCTAATTAGCCTAAGAGATAAAGTGATTGAGAAAGAGATAAAGAGCTACTCCTCTTTGTCTCTTTTTATTTGTAGTGAGAAGTATCGGATTGATGTATTATCTGTCACCAAAAGAGAGAATGGTTGCATCATAGCAAGCGGTTTAAACCGTTCGCTATGATGAAGGAATAATCTCATTTTCGCTTAGCTATAATGCAATCCCAATCGACACACCGAATCTCACACCCATTAACGGACCATTGAAATCAGCTGTGACCGTCCTGTTCATATCGTCAACATGAACGTCTACCTTGTGCCGTATAAATGGAAACTGGTTCAAAAAGTCTTTGATGTCCTGTTCTGCTTCGTCCGCCTGGATGTTGGTCCATGCGCCGGAGTGGTATTGATCAAGAGCCCTGAAATTATTGGTTGAAGAAGTCAGTTGGGGGCCAAAGAAGAATAGGTCAATGACCAATCGCCGGGCTACAATAAATTGCGCGCCCAACTGTACACCTAAGCCGACGCCATTATAAGCATTATTGAAGTCCATAGTTACAGGCTGACCATCAAGTTCTCCTTCGCCCGTGCCATCACTGGTATGATGAACATAAGTAAAGAATGGCTCGATATAGAAGCCCCTCATCACCTGTTTCGATAAATATCTTCTGAAACCAGCGAGGAACGAAACCGCCTTCATTTGCATATCGACCTCATGGCCGTCGAACGTGGCGTCATGGGACCAGCCAACCGGAACACCAATTTTTGCGGTGAGTGATGATTTTGTAAGAAGACTATATTCTACCTGGAAACTTACATTACCGAGGATCAGACCTGTAGGCGCCCATTTCAGCGTGATCTTTGGTTCAAACGCTTTATCCTGTGCATTTATAATGTAACAAGTAAGAGAGAGGACCAGGATGAGGATCAATTTTTTCACAGCTCACAGTTTCATGACTTCTGTATAACGAAAGCGAGGATTTTTTATTCCGCCTTATTTGCTGAAGCAACAAATCAACGCATCAAAAAGCCCGTTGCAAGGAACGGGCCATTATTAATTTTTAACCAGTCTTTTTTATTAAAGATGTATTGCTTCACCATATGCGACCTCGATCGCGTCTTTTACACTCTCATTAATAGTAGGATGCGGGTGAATGCTATTTAATACTTCCTGGTAAGTCGTTTCGAGTTTTCTGGCTACAACTGTTTCGGCTACCATTTCAGTTACATTATAACCGATCATGTGCGTACCCAGCCATTCCCCGTATTTGGCGTCAAAAATGACCTTGATAAAACCTTCCATATGGCCCGCTGCAGAAGCCTTTCCACTTGCACTCAATGGGAACTTGCCCACTTTAACTTCGAAGCCGGCATCACGGGCTTGTTTTTCAGTATAACCAACTGAAGCAATTTCCGGGTAGCAGTACGTACACCCGGGCACATTATTATAATCCAGGGCCTCCGGTTTGTGATTGTATTTTTTTTCGTTGAAGCCTATATTCTCAACACAAATGATTCCTTCCTTTGATGCAACATGTGCCAATGCCTGGCCAGGTACACAATCCCCGATGGCATAAATGCCGGGCACATTTGTTTGATAGAATTTGTCAACAAGGATCTTTCCTTTATCAGTCTTAATAGCTAGTTCTTCCAAACCAATTCCTTCAATGTTTGATGAAACCCCGACAGCACTCAACAGAATATCAGCTTCAAGGATTTTTTCTCCGTCAGGGGTTTTCACTTTTGCTTTTACACCGTTACCAGAAGTGTCAACAGAAGTTACTTCACTGCTGGTCATGATCTCAATACCCTGCTTTTTAAAATTCTTGTCCAGCTCTTTTGATATCTCTTCATCCTCCACCGGAACTATTCTTGGCAGGAATTCAACGATCGTAACTTTTGTTCCCAGGCAATTATAGAAATAACCAAACTCAACGCCGATAGCGCCACTCCCGACAACGATCATCGATTTTGGTTGTTGAGGCAAGGTCATTGCTTCGCGATAGCCAATTACCTTCTTACCGTCGATCTTTAAATTGGGTAATTCGCGGCTACGTGCGCCAGTCGCCAGGATTATATGTTTTGCTTCGACTGTTTGTTTTTTGCCATCGGCGCCGGCTACTTCGATCTTTCCTTTAGCCACCAATTTTCCAAAGCCATTGATCACGTCGATTTTGTTCTTCTTCATCAGGAACTGCACGCCCCTGCTCATTTTATCCGCTACGCCCCTGCTCCTTTTTATGATCGCATCGAATTTTGGTTTGCCACTAGCTTCCACGCCATATGATTCCGCATGCTTGATGTATTCGACAACCTGTGCTGTTTTTAGTAATGCTTTGGTGGGAATACAACCCCAGTTCAGGCAAATACCGCCGAGGCTTTCCCTTTCAATGATTGCTGTTTTAAATCCTAACTGGGCAGCCCTGATCGCAGCAACGTAACCACCCGGACCGCTTCCAATTACAACTACATCGTAGGCCATAAAGATTTCAAATTTGAGATTTTAGATTTCGGATTTAGCCGGTTTAACTTTGGGTCATTGAGTCATCCGGGTCATTGAGTCATTTGGAATTTTTAATGACTTAATGACTAATGACTTTCTGACTTGAAATGAGGTGCGAAGTTATTTGAAAAAGGATAATCCATCAAAAGCTTGGTTAACGTCATCTAAGGTCATTGGTCATTGAAGTCGTTAGGTCAATTGAAAATCCTGGTGACTCAATGACTAACTGACTTACTGACCAACCGAATCTGACGAAAGGAAAGGAACGACGAACAGAGTCCCGATGCATTGGGATAAACTATCACAGCATCGGCCAAATCAGGGCTAAGCCGCTGGTAACATTATTACCTTAATCAGATTTAAGTCCGGCTAAAACCATCAAAAAAATCTAAAATCAGAAATCAAGAATCTGGACTCTTTCCCCTACCTTTGCCTCCCGAATTTTCGGGACTTAAATTTCGAATCGTCATGGCAAGAGTATGTCAGGTTACAGGAAAAACTCCAATGGGTGGTCACAAGGTTTCACACTCAAATATCAAGACCAAGCGTCGTTTTCTGCCCAATTTGCAGACAAAACGCTATTTCCTGGCCGAAGAGGATAAATGGATCACGCTGAAGGTTTCAACTGAAGCCATCCGCACCATTAATAAGAAAGGGCTTTATAATGTAGTAAAGGAAATGAGGGCAAACGGGCAACACATCTAACCCTTCGACAAACGTATCTACCGGCAGGCTCAGGGCGACAACAAGCTAAGGAGGAAAAATAAAAATTAATTAAAATGGCAAAGAAAGGAAACCGTGTACAGGTAATTTTGGAATGCACAGAGCACAAGAACAGTGGTCAGCCTGGCACCAGCCGTTATATCACAACGAAAAATAAAAAGAACAATCCGGAAAGATTGGAGTTGAAGAAATATAACCCCATTCTGAAAAAGATGACCGTTCACAAAGAGATCAAATAGATTTTGGAAAGTGCGATTGGACATTGGGAAATTGCCCGAGAGCACTAAATTTCGAAATTTCCCCTCCCGATAGTTATCGGACCAAAATTTCAAAATATTGAGGTATGGCAAAAGCAGCAAAAACCGCGATAAAATCAAAGGATGCAAAGGCAGCCGCTGAAGCAAAGAACTGGACAAAAGTGATCAAAGCTGTTCGCAGCCCTAAGTCAGGCGCTTACACTTTTAAAGAACAGATCGTCCATAAGGATAAAGTGAAAGAATTTTTGGCTCAGAAGTAAGCTCATCTCCGCCGTAGGTGGAGAACACGAGATTAGCTATCCGCCTGCCGCGGATGGCTTTTTTGTTTTAAGAAATGACTAAATCCACATCGTAAATCAAAAATCGCAATGGGTTTCCTCGATAAAATATTCGGTAAAAAGGAAAAAGAGAGTCTTGACCAGGGTTTGCAAAAAACCAAGGAAAACTTTTTTTCAAAGATCACAAAGGCTATTGCGGGAAAGAGTACAGTGGATGATGAAGTATTGGACAATTTGGAAGAAGCTTTGGTAGGAGCTGATGTTGGAATAGATACTACGGTAAAAATCATCGAACGGATCGAAGCAAGGGCCGCAAAAGATAAATACTTAAATACAACAGAGCTTAATAAATTTCTGCAGGAAGAGATCGAAAACATATTGGTAGATGCGCCTTCTTCAAATAGTTATGATTTTCATTCAGAGCTGCCTTCTAAACCGTACATCATTTTAGTGGTGGGAGTGAACGGAGTTGGAAAGACAACCACGATCGGAAAACTGGCTCATAATTTTAAGAAAGCGGGGAAGAATGTATTGTTGGGTGCGGCTGATACTTTTCGTGCGGCTGCTGTTGACCAGTTAACGATCTGGAGCGAAAGAGCGGGAGTTCCAATTGTGAAACAGCCGATGGGCTCCGATCCGGCTGCTGTTGCATTTGACACAGTACAAAGTGCCCTCTCAAAACATGCGGACGTTGTGCTTATTGATACGGCTGGTCGTTTGCACAATAAAGCTCACCTAATGGACGAGCTTTCAAAGATCAAGAGGGTCATTCAGAAAACAATTCCATCGGCTCCGCAAGAAGTATTATTAGTGCTTGATGGTTCAACAGGGCAAAATGCATTGGAGCAGGCAAAACATTTCACCGCCGCAACAGATGTCACGGCACTAGCTATTACGAAATTGGATGGTACTGCAAAAGGCGGTGTGGTATTAGCAATTGCGAATCAATTTAAAATACCAGTGAAGTTTATTGGGGTTGGAGAGAAAATGGAAGACCTGCTGGTTTTTGATAAACACGAATTTGTGGATAGCCTGTTTAATTTAGATAAAGAAAATAGATGACAGATGATAACGGATAGATGAAATTGATTAATTATCAGCTATCATCTCTAAAACTATTATCTCGTAATATGAAGACAAAGACATTAAAGAGAGATAAGGTAAACATCATCACGCTGGGTTGCAGCAAGAACATGGTGGACAGTGAAGTGCTGAGCGGGCAGCTATTGGCCAACGAGATCGATGCAGTGCATGAGAACAAAAAGAAAGATCACAATATCGTTATTGTAAATACCTGCGGCTTTATTGAAAAGGCAAAGGAAGAATCCATTAATACAATTCTTGAGCAGGTCAATCTTAAACAAAAGGGCAAGCTCGATAAGGTATATGTGACAGGTTGTCTCAGTCATCGCTATCGAGATGATCTCGAAAAAGAAATTCCCGAAGTAGATGCATGGTTTGGAACGATGGAGCTTCCCCTTATCCTAAAAAAATTTGAAGCTGATTATAAAACTGAACTGGTAGGTGAGAGATTGTTGGTTACGCCACAGCATTATGCCTACGTAAAGATCTCGGAAGGTTGTAATCGCACCTGCGCATTTTGCGCCATTCCATTAATGCGGGGCCGCCATATAAGCAAAAGCATGGAAGAAATTGTAAGAGAGGCGGAAGGTCTTGTGAAGAGAGGTGTAAAGGAAATTATGTTGATCGCACAGGAGTTGACCTACTATGGATTGGATCTTTATAAGAAAAGAATGCTTGCCGATCTTTTGAAACATCTGAGTGATGTAAAGGGATTAGAATGGATCAGGTTGCATTATGCGTACCCTCATAAATTTCCTCTCGAAGTATTAGACGTTATGCGGGAAAGAGAGAATATCTGCAATTACCTTGACATGCCATTGCAGCATGCTGCTAACAACATGCTGAAAGCAATGAAGAGACAGATCACAAGAGAAGAAATGGAAGAATTGATCTGTGCGATAAGGGAAACGGTTCCCGGGATCTGTTTGAGAACAACCTTGATCGCAGGTTTTCCCGGCGAAACTTTGGAAGATGTAGAAGAGTTAAAATTGTTTTTGGAACAGCAACGGTTTGATCGCGTGGGCATCTTTACGTACTCTCATGAAGAAGGGACCTCGGCATTTGAACTTGCCGACAACATCCCGCAGGATGAGAAGGAGAGAAGGGCCCAGGATGTTATGGAAGTGCAGCAAGAAATTTCCTATGAGAAGAATGCAGAAAAAGTTGACAGAGTATATAAAGTGATCATCGATAAGAAGGAAGCAGGACGATATTTGGGACGAACTGAATTTGACAGCGTAGAGGTAGATAACGAGGTTGTTGTTCATTCGACTAAGGAATTACCAGTTGGTGAATTTGTAAACGTGCAGATCACAAAGGCATACGATTATGATCTGGAAGGAAATGTCGTGGAATGATCGATTTTTGCTACTGCAACTCAGTATAAGCTAATAACGTTATTGGCTTTGGGTGAAAACTTGGAATATAATCTAACCCCTGGCGGGGCCCTCCCTCCCAATGTCGTTTAGTTAAGGACTCATATCGCTCGTTTGTAATTGGTGTAGGTTTGATATTTTCCTTTTTTACGTTTGTACCGGACCATTCGTGCATATATTCTGCCTGGTCTTATCGGTTC
>Ga0070664_100000479_pt1 | contig 30222 bp, 30 predicted proteins | sample KBSC73metaG_FD_65863 | JGI IMG/M metagenome (GOLD analysis project Ga0070664, IMG submission 65863) | Corn rhizosphere microbial communities from Kellogg Biological Station, Michigan, USA - KBS C7-3 metaG | ecosystem: Host-associated > Plants > Roots > Rhizosphere > Soil ... | reverse complement strand
CGAGCGCCTTCACGAGCTGCGACAGTTCGAGGACCGAGATCCCCTTGATGTAATCGACCACCTGCTGCTGATTCAATTCGGCCATTTCTGTCTCCTGAAAACCGTCGTAATGATTCCGGCGTTGTCTGTTTTTTTACTGTGTCGCGGGGCCCCACCCCCGCGACCTGCCAGCCCCTCGCCTCGGCCCGGGGCCGCTATTCATCGCATGTATCTGCTCAGTGAAGGTTGTCAGGGTGAAAGAACAGGCTTTGCCTTTCCCTTCTCCCTCTGGCTTTTTCCCTTCTACGAGGCGGCCTCGCCCTGCTTTTTCTCAGCTTGCACCAGGACGCTGAGGAGGTCGCGTGCGGGAGCGTTCAGCACGCTCACCAGCTGCACCATCGGCGCCTGCAGCACGAAGAGCAGCTTCGCGTAGAGCTCCGGCTTGCCGGGGAGCGACGCGAGGTCGGTGACTTCCGCCGCCTTGATTGCCCGCCCCTGAACGACGGCCGCCTTGATCTGTAACGCCGGCGTCGCCTTCGCGAACGTGGTCAGCACCTTCGCGAGGGCCACCGGGTCGTCGCCGCTGTAGGCGACTGCGGTCGTCCCGACGAAGAACTGGGTCAAGGGCTCGAAAGAGGTGCCCTTGATTGCACGCGTCGCCAGCGTGTTCTTGACGACCTTGTAGCTGCCGCGGGCGCCACGGATCTGGCGGCGAAGCTCGGTCACTTCCGGAACCTTGAGGCCGCGGTAGTCGACGATGATCGCGCTCTCGGTGCCTTTGAAGGCGCCCTGGAGCTCCTGAAGTTCGGTTTCTTTATCCGCTCGTGTGACTGCCATTAGTGCTTCACCACTTCCGTCACGTGACTCGTATCGATCACGATTCCCGGGCCCATGGTCGACGACATCGTCACGCTCTTCAGGAACTTGCCCTTCGCCGCGGACGGCTTCGCTCGCACGACTGAATCGACGAGCGCGTGAGCGTTCTCGATCAGGTTCTGCGATGGGAACGACACCTTGCCGATCGGGGCGTGGATGATCCCGGTCTTGTCGACGCGGAACTCGACCTTGCCCGCCTTGATTTCCTTGACCGCCTTGGCGATGTCGGGGGTGACCGTGCCAGTCTTCGGGTTCGGCATCAGCCCGCGCGGGCCGAGCACCTTTCCGAGCTTGCCGACGGCGCGCATCATGTCGGGCGTCGCCACCACCGCGTCGAAGTCGACCCAACCACCCTGAATCTTTTCGACGAGCTCCTCGCCGCCGACAAAGTCGGCGCCGGCCGCCTGCGCGTCCTTCTGCTTATCCGCGCCGGCAATCGCAAGCACGCGTTTCGTTTTCCCGAGCCCGTGCGGCAGCACGACCGTGCCGCGGACCATCTGGTCGGCGTGCTTCGGGTCGACTCCCAGGCGCATCGCGATCTCGACGGTCTCGTCGAACTTCGCGAACTTCACCTTCTGCATGAGGGGGACGGCATCTTCGATCGAGTGCGGCCGATCGGGGACCTGCTGCCGGGCGGCAGCGAATTTCTTTCCGGTTTTTCGCATGTGTTACCTCGGTGGTTCAGACGGCCGTGAGGCCTCCCACTGTTCGAACTACTTCGGGGTTGATTGAGCGTTCAGTCAGCTTTTCTTATTGGCTCGCGGGGCCCCACCCCCGCTCGCCGCATGGGGCCCCACCCCCATGCGCTGCCAGCGCCTCGCTCACGCTCGGCGCCGCTGGCTTGCGGCAACACGCCGCTGGGATCAGCAACTCTTCAGCCGATCACGTCGATTCCCATCGATCGCGCCGTGCCCGCGATCGTTTTGAACGCAGACTCGAGCGTGTCCGCGTTCAGATCGGGCATCTTCAGCTTGGCGATGTCCTCGACCTGCTTCTTGGTCACCGTGCCGACCTTCGTCTTGTTGGGTTCGTTCGAGCCCTTCGCGAGGTTTGCGGCGCGCTTCAGCAGCACCGACGCCGGCGGCGTCTTGGTGATGAAGCTGTACGACCGATCCGCGTAGACGGTTACCACGACCGGGATGATCAGCCCTTCATCCTTCGAGGTCTTCGCGTTGAAGTTTTTGCAGAAGTCCATGATATTGACGCCGTGCGGACCGAGCGCGGTTCCGACTGGCGGCGCCGGGGTGGCTTTCCCCGCCGCGATCTGGAGCTTCACCATTGCCTGTACTTTCTTCGCCATAGATGCTTGGGCTCGCTGTCAGTTGCCAGTTTCCGGTTCCCAGTTCCCAGTCAAGAAAAGACGTTCTGGAAACGGGAGACTGGAAACTGGGAACTACAATTTCTCAACCTGTAAAAAGTCCAATTCCACCGGTGTCGATCGCCCGAAGATCGTCACCATCACCTTGAGCGTGTTGCGATCGAGGTTCACCTCGTCCACGGTGCCGTTGAAGCTGGTGAACGGGCCCTCGTTGATGCGCACCTGATCGCCCTTTTCGAACGTGTACTTCGGCTTCGGCTTCTCGGCGGCGATCGTCACCTGGTGCAGGATCTGATCGACCTCTTCGCGCGTCAGCGGCGTCGGCTTGGCGCCGGCGCCGACGAAGCCGGTCACCTTCGGCGTGTTCTTCACCACGTGCCACGCGTTGTCGGACATGTGCATCTCGACAAGGATGTAGCCGGGGAAGAACCGTTTCGAGCTCACGACCTTCTTACCCGCGCGCATCTCGACGACGTCCTCGGTCGGGATCAGGATTTCACCGATCTCGTCCTGCAGTCCGTACGCCTGCACGCGCTGGGCGAGCGACTCCGCCACCTTTTTCTCGAAGCCAGAGTACGTGTGGACGATGTACCACTGCTTCGTACGGTCATCGGTCATGGTCGTCATGCCGCTCCCAGAGTCCGGTAGATCCAGTTCACGATTTGCGTCAGGAGCAGATCGACGCCCCACAGGTACACGCCGAAAAACACCGACGTCAGAATGACCACGATGGTGGTCGCATACACTTCCTTGCGGCTCGGCCAGGTGACGCGCGCCGTTTCGTTGCGCACCTCGGAGAGAAACCGCCGGGACCGGCCCCACCAGCCGGTCACGCTCTCGCGGGCACGCTCGCTGATGGAATCCTTTTCGTCGTGTTCGGCCATTGCCATTGTTTTCATGTCACAACTGACGCCGTCGTTTGTCAGTCTCCAGTTGCCAGTCTCCAGAACGTCCACTCACGACTGGGAACTGGAAACCGGTAACTGGCGACTCTAACTGGCAGGACAGGAGGGAATCGAACCCCCAACCCCCGGTTTTGGAGACCGGTGCTCTGCCAATTGAGCTACTGTCCTCTATTACTCCGAGTGGCTTCGCCCCTCGGACTCCCCTTACACGCGCTCTCGCTCGCCGCTTCGCCGGCTCGCTCCGAGCGCGTGGCTCGCTTCGCTTCGCTCGCACCGGCCACTGGACTTCCTGACTTCTGAACGTTGAACGCTGATCTCAATGCTCTTCAATCAGCAATCAGCAATCAGCAATTCACTTCGTCTCCCTGTGTCCCGTGTGCTTGCGGCAGAAGCGGCAGTACTTGCTCAGCTCGAGCCGTTCGCTCGTCTTCTTCTTGTTCTTCGTCGTGCTGTAGTTGCGGCGCTTACACTCGGTACACGCCAGCGCGATGATGTCTCTCATGGCCTGAAACCTTCGCGGCTTGCGACTCGCGACTCGCGACTCGAACCTGATCGAGCCGCGAACCGCGAACCGCGAGGCGCGGTCTATTCAAGAATCTCGGTAATCGTGCCAGCGCCGACGGTGCGGCCGCCTTCACGAATCGCGAACCGGGCGCCCTTTTCGAGCGCGACCGGCGTGTGCAGCTCCGCGGTGATGCTGGTGTTATCGCCGGGCATCACCATCTCGACGCCTTCCGGCAACTTCAGCGAACCGGTGACGTCGGTGGTGCGGATGTAGAACTGCGGACGGTAGCCGTTGAAGAACGGGGTGTGACGACCGCCTTCATCCTTCGACAGGATGTAGACCTCACCCTTGAACTTCGTGTGCGGCTTGATCGAGCCGGGCTTGGCCAGCACCTGGCCGCGCTCCACGTCGTCCTTTTCCACGCCGCGGAGAAGCACGCCGATGTTGTCGCCGGCGACACCCGCGTCGAGCAGTTTGCGGAACATCTCGACGCCGGTCACGACCTTCTTCTCGGTCGGGCGGAAGCCGACTATCTCGATTTCCTCACCCACCTTGACCTGGCCGCGCTCGACGCGGCCGGTCACGACGGTGCCGCGGCCGGAGATCGAGAACACGTCTTCAATCGGCATCAGGAACGGCTTGTCGATCTCGCGCTCCGGAAGCGGGATGTAGCTGTCGAGCGCTTCCATCAGCTTCAGCACCGAGTCCACGCCGTCCTGCACGCCCTGCAATGCCTTCAGCGCCGACACGCGGACCACCGGCACGTCGTTGCCGGGGAATCCGTAGGAGGAGAGCAGCTCCCGCACCTCGAGCTCGACCAGGTCGACCAGCTCCGCATCATCCACCGCGTCAACCTTGTTCAGCGCAACGACCATGTACGGCACGTTGACCTGCTTGGCGAGCAGCACGTGCTCGCGCGTTTGCGGCATCGGTCCGTCGACGGCGCTGACCACGAGAATCGCGCCGTCCATCTGCGCCGCGCCGGTGATCATGTTCTTGATGTAGTCGGCGTGTCCCGGGCAGTCGACGTGGGCATAGTGCCGGTTCGGCGTCGAGTACTCGACGTGGCTCGTCGCGATCGTCAGGATCTTCGTTGCGTCGCGGCGTCCCTGCGACTCGGATGCCTTGGCGACTTCGTCGTACGGGATGAACTTCGCCCAGCCCTTGTCCGCCGCAACCTTCGTCAGCGCGGCCGTCAGCGTGGTCTTGCCGTGGTCGATGTGGCCGATGGTGCCAACATTGACGTGAGGTTTGGAACGGTCGAATTTCTCTTTTGCCATGTCGTTGTGTGCTCCGAATGACGTGCTGCCGTTATCTATCCGAAAATGTGTGACTCAAAACGTCAGCCGATGACCAGGATTGAACTGGTGACCTCGTCCTTACCAAGGACGCGCTCTGCCAACTGAGCTACATCGGCATAAGCGGGAGACGGGGATCGAACCCGCGACCAACAGCTTGGAAGGCTGTGACTCTACCACTGAGTTACTCCCGCACATTTCTCAGCTGGGAGCCTCGCCCCCAGAACCGCTTCGTCCGCCTTCGCTCCTCGCGGAGCTACGGCGAGACAGGCTCATGTCCGTGTGCTTGTCCACTTCACCCACACAGCCTGCCTTGCCGAAGCTCGCCCGAAGGGCGAGCGAAGGCTGGTGGCGAGGGGAGGATTCGAACCTCCGAAGACGCTGGGTCGACAGATTTACAGTCTGCTGCGTTTGACCGCTTCGCTACCTCGCCGATGTGATTCCCCGCTGGCTGTTTTGCTGAAAAAACGAACACGCTTCGGCGAGACACGCTCGGGTGCAACCACTACGCTGATGGCTGCCCCTCCCGCAAAATTGTTTGGATTTTCGCCGTTTACGACGTCCCCTGCGGAACTGCCCGAAATCCCTTATCGTGCTCGTATTTATCCACCTTCGCGCTTCCGCGTTGCGGCGGACAGGTGGAGCTGGCGAAGGGATTCGAACCCCCGACCGGCTGATTACAAATCAGCTGCTCTACCGGACTGAGCTACGCCAGCCCAGACAAAAGATTATTTGTAGCACACGCCGTGCCACGCGTGCAACTTTTCAAGTAACAAGTTAAAAGTTAAAGGTGAAAAGTTATTTAAATTCAACAACTTACAACGGTCATCAATTTTTGCGATCTCGCGCGGCTCTGGCCCACACGCCGCGTCTCCGTGCTTCTCACTTTTGACTTCTAACTTTTAACTTTTGACTTTGTCCTGTCGCTGCCGCGCCGCCTCGAAGAGCACCACGCCGGCGGCCACCGAGACGTTCAAGCTCCCGACGGCTCCGTGCATCGGAATCGACACGATCCGGTCGCATCGTTCACGCACGAGACGACGGAGCCCGGTGCCCTCGGCGCCGAGCACGATCGCCGTCGGCAGCGTGAAGTCGACGATGTCGTAGGCATCGGTCGCGTCGCCGGCAAGGCCAACCGTCCAGACGCCGAGTGCCTTCAATTCCTCGATCGCGCGCGCGATGTTCACTTCCGTCGCGATGGGCACGAGCGCGACCGCGCCGGCCGACGCCTTGGCCGCGATCCCGTCGAGGGACGCGGCATGACGTGCCTGACGAACGATCCCGTGCGCACCGGCGGCATCCGCGGTCCTGAGGATCGCACCAACGTTGTGCGGATCCTCGATGCCGTCGAGCACGACGATCAACGGCGACAACGGCGCCGCACCGTCGACCAACTCCCGCAAGGAATAATCGTGCGGCGGTTCGAGCTCGGCGACGATTCCCTGGTGCACGCCCCCGTGCGCGGCACGATCGATCATCGCCGCATCGACGCGCTCGACCGGCACCCGCTTCTCGCGCGCCAGGGCCAGCACGCCGGCAAGGCGTTGATCGGCGCGTGCTGCGACGCGAACGCGTCGCACCTTCCCGGTACGCAATGCCTCGAGGACCGGATTGATACCGTAGATAATCATCGCGCGCTGACGCTGACTGTGATCACAGGTACCCGTGGCGCGGCGCTTTAGCGCCGCGAATCGGATCGCGACGACCGGACTACCGTCGGGCGATCTCCGCCGCGAATGCGAGCGCGCGGTCGCGAGATCCCGAAATCGGAGCCAGACCGGCACTCGACGGCAGAGACGCCCCGCGCTCGATCGCCGGCACCGCAAGATCGAGCTCAGGCCCGGCGCCTTCGCCGGTCAGCGCGACGCGGATCGGATGAAACAGCGCCTTGCCTTTCAGTCCGGTCCGCTCCTTCACTCGATTGGCCATGGCGCGAAACGACTCGCGATCCTTCAGCGGCCCTTCGATCGCATCGGGCAATGCCGCAATCACCTGGCGCGCCCCGCTCTCGTGCAGCACACTGGCGACTTCGTCGCGCGCCAGCGACGCGGCCGGGTCGAATTCGAACAGAAACTTCAGCCGGTCCGGGATTTCTTCGAGCCGATCGGCGTATCCGATCGCCATCGGAAACACCGACACGAGATACTCCATGCCCTCGTCGGTGCGCCGGCGCAGGTACCCGCGCGACATGAAGTACCGCGCCGACTCCGCCGCGAGCCGAGCCGGCGCCGCCTCCTTCATGTAGTGGCGATTCATCCAGGCCAGCTTTTCGGGGTCGAACACGCCCGCGCTGTGGCCCACGTCCTCGAGCGCGAAGCGACGGGCCAGCTCCTGGATCGGCAAGAGCTCCTTGTCGCCGCCAGGCGACCAGCCGATGAGCGCCAGGTAATTCACGAGCGCTTCCGGCAGATACCCGCGCTCACGAAACTCCGAGACCGATGTCGCTCCGTGTCGTTTCGAGAGAGGCGTGTGGTCGGGCCCCAAGACGAGCGACAGGTGCGCAAATTCCGGCGGCGTGAACCCGAGCGCCTGGTAGAGCAGCACCTGTCGAGGCGTGTTGGAGATGTGATCTTCGCCGCGGATCACGTGCGTCACCTCCATCACCGCATCGTCCACAACGACGGCAAAGTTGTACGCGGGCCGGCCGTCGGATCGGACGAGGACCGGGTCACCGATCACGTCGCTGCTGAACGTCACATCGCCTCGGACGAGATCGCGAAAGGTGACCTCGCCGACGTCCGGGACCCGAAATCTGATGACGGGCCGTTCACCTGCATCGATACGCGCGCGGGCCTCATCCGGAGAAATCGTGCGGCAGGTGCCGTGATACTTCGGCGGCCGACCCGCCGCAAGATCGGCCTTGCGGTCGTCGTCGAGCCTGGCCGGGGAACAGAAGCAATAGTACGCGTGGCCGCCGTTCAGCAGCTCGTTCGCGTAGGACGCATACAGGTGCAGCCGCTCGGATTGACGGTACGGTCCATGAACGCCGCCGACGTCGGGCCCTTCATCCCAGTCCAGCCCGAGCCACCGAAGATCTTCGAGAATGCCGACTTCCGACTCCCGCGTCGAGCGCTCGGCATCGGTATCTTCGATCCGAAGAATGAAGGTGCCGTCCTTGCCGTGGGCGAGGAGCCAGTTGAAGAGCGCCGTGCGCGCGTTGCCAACGTGAAGCAGACCGGTCGGACTTGGTGCGAAGCGAACCCGCATGGTCAGGATGCGCGGAGCAGCGCCACCGCGTGCGCGGCGATGGCTTCGCCGCGTCCGACGGCATCGACGCCTTCGTTCGTCTTGCCCTTGACGCTGACGCGATCCGCTTGAACGCCGAGCGCGGACGCAAGCTGCGCGCGAATCTGATCGATGAAGGGCGCAATCTTGGGACGTTCGAGCACGATGGTGACGTCCACGTTTTCGACCGCAAACCCCTGGGCGTGAACCAGACGCAGAGAGTCGCGCACCATCTGAATGCTGGACGCCCCCTTCCACTGCGGATCCGTGTCAGGGTAGTGCTGCCCGACGTTGCCGGCGCAAACCGCACCGAGCACGGCATCGATCACCGCGTGGCACGCGACGTCAGCGTCCGAGTGACCCGCCGCTCCCTTCTCGAACGGAATGGTCACGCCTCCGATGATTAGCGGCCGCCCCTCCACGAGCCGATGGAGATCGTACCCCGTGCCGATTCGGGTGCTGACGGCGGACTGTCGGCGCGCGGCGTCGAGATCGCGCGCGGTCGTGATCTTCAAGTTCGCCGGATCTCCCTCCACCACATGCACGCGATGGCCGGCGCGCTCTGCCAGCATCGCCTCGTCCGTGGCGTCCACGCCGGTCCGTCCCAACGCGACTGCGGCGCTCAGGATCTCGCGCCGGAACGCTTGCGGCGTCTGCGCGAGATAGACGCTCGCTCGCGGGATCGTTTCGACGATCACCGTTCCCGCGCCGTCGCCGTCGACCCGCTTCACCGTATCGCTGGCAGGAAGCGCCGCGATCGCGGCTCCGTGCTCCGCCGCCGCGTCGATCGATCGCGAAATCAACTCCGGCGACACGAACGGCCGCGCCGCATCGTGCACGAGAATCACGTCTGATTCCGGACGAACCCGATCGAATGCATTGGCCACCGAATCCTGTCGCCGCGTTCCTCCGGCAACGACGCGGACGCCGCTCACCGTCAGCCAGTCGGGAGGCGCCGCCGCCAGGGCGTCCGGCAGCACGACGATCACGTCGTCGACGCGATCGTGGCTGACAAAGGCCGCGACGCTGCGCTCGAGAATCGAACGATCTCCGATTTGGAGCAGTTGCTTCGGCACGGCTGCGCCAAGCCGGCGGCCTTCGCCGGCAGCCGCGATGATGGCGGTCACATGCATGGAAAGGAACGCGGTCCCCGGATCAAACGATGATTATAGCGCACGCCGGTCAGACGGCTTGTGTCGGGGGAGGTTCGTCAGCGCCTCGACGAATCACCTCGTGGACTTCGGCGGCGAAGTCGCGCGCGTGCTCGCGGGTGATTCCTTCGGTCGTAATCGCCGGATGAATCGTGACGCTGACCTCGTGGGGCCTGACCATCAGCTGCCCCTTCATCATGACGAAGCGGCTGCGCGCGATGCTGACCGGCAGAACCGGAAGCGAGGAATCGATCGCCAGCAGGAAGATCCCTCCCTTGAATCGACCCACCGTTCCGTCAGTGCTGCGCGTGCCTTCGGGAAACACAATCACCGATCGCGCGGCAGCCACGAGCGTGCCCATCCGCTTCAGGATCCCGGCTCCGGGATTCTTGCGGTCGACCAGGAGGTGTCCCGTTCGCTGCAGGTGCCATCCGAGAAACGGAATCCGACCGAGCGACTCCTTGGCCACGATTCGCAGTTGCAGCGGAAGCGTGGTGAAAATGATCGGAATGTCGTAAATGCTCTGATGGTTCGCGGCAACGACGTAGCTGCGGTGTGAATCGACGTGCTCCAGGCCGGCGACCCGCACGCGGACGCCGGTGGTTTTCAGAATGAGCCACGCCCACGCTCGGGCGCATCGATGGCCGAAGTCACCGCTCCGATCGAAGATCGTCGACAACAGCGACGCGGTGCCGAGAACGATCGTGTAAAGAGTGACAGCCGGAATGAGAAAGAAGACGGTTCGCCACCAGTCGTAGGGCGGCACTGCGGCTATTTGCTCACCTGCGCAGCTTGACCGGCCGTCTGCGTTGCGGCCACAGGCGGATGCGGCGCCGGAGCCGCTCCCTCGATGTAGCGGCCGAAAATCATCTTCCCGGCCGTCGTCTGCAGGACGCTGGTGACGACGATGTCGATGTTGCGGCTGATCATCCGTCGCGCGTTGTCGACAACCACCATCGTCCCATCGTCCAGGTAGGCCACACCCTGGTTGTATTCCTTGCCCTCTTTCAGGATGAATACCTTCATGAACTCGCCAGGCAGCACGACTGGCTTCAACGCGTTGGCGAGCTCGTTGATGTTCAGCACCTCGACGCCCCGAAGCTGGGCGACCTTGTTCAAGTTGAAATCGTTGGTGACGATCTTGCCAGCCAGCGAACGGCCGAGCTCGATCAGTTTGAGGTCGACCTCTCGAATCTCCGGAAAGTCGAGATCCGAAATCATGACGTCGAGCCCCGACATCTTCTGGATCTTCTGCAGGATGTCGAGCCCGCGGCGGCCACGGTTGCGCTTCATCGAATCAGCGGAGTCGGCGACGAGCTGCAGTTCCTTGAGCACGAATTGCGGGATGACGAGCGTGCCGTCGAGAAACCCGGTTTCGCACACGTCGGCAATGCGACCATCGATGATCACGCTGGTGTCGAGAATGCGGTACCGCTTCTTGGGACCGGTATCGCGAAACAGGGCTGCCAGGCGAGCGGGCTCCAGCCATTCCCCCTTGCGCGCCCCCATCACGATGCCGAGGTACGGGAACACCAGCAGGATGAAGCTGTGAAGGAAAACGATCCGCCGGTCGCCGGTGTCAGCCCAGAAGAGAGCCGCACCGATCGTTTTCGCAAGCCCCAGACCGATGGCGCCGCCGATCAAGGCACCGAGCAGGTCGGTGACCTCGGCCGATCGGAGCCTCGTCTCGATCCAGATGATCAGGACGCCGAGCGCGGCGCCCACCAACGCACTCAGGGTTGTGTCGGGGCTGAACGGACGCGTCAGGATCGCCGCGTACGTCACCGCCAGTACAAAAAGGACGCGGACAAGTATGAACCACACCATCAAACGCTCCGGGTATGAACTGATGTCTATGATACTTCGGGGGGAGCATCACTGATCACTCATCACCGATCGGGAATCCCGATCCTCGGATCCTGGAATCCCCGGATCCCCCCTGCGCGATTCGAGGATTCGGCGACCCGAGGATCAGGGATTCAAGGATTCGTGATCAGTGATGAGTGATTGCCCTACCAGTCCGTCAGCGCGTCCAGGGCCTCGGACACGTTTCTGACCGGAACGAGGTCGCAGCCGGGCGGGGCATCGTCAGGCGCGCAGTTGCCCTGTGGAACGATGCACCTCACGAATCCCATCTGCGCGGCCTCACGCACGCGAAGGGAGGCCTGGGCAACCCCGCGCACTTCGCCTGCCAGCCCGACCTCGCCAAAGACGGCGGTCGCCGGCTTGATCGGGCGGTTGCGCACGCTGGACGCGACGGCGGCAACGATGCCAAGGTCAGCAGCCGGCTCGTCGACGGATATGCCTCCGGCGACGTTCACGAAGACGTCGTCGGCAACCAGGTTCAGCCCCGCCCGCTTCTCGATCACGGCAAGCAGGAGCGACAGGCGATTCTGATCCAGTCCGCTCGTCATCCGGCGCGCGTTGCCGTACGTGCTGGTGCTGACGAGCGCCTGGATCTCGACCAGCATCGGCCGCGAGCCTTCGACACAACAGAGGACGGCGGAGCCGGGCACGTTCGCGGGCCTCTCCGCAAGAAACAGTTTCGACGGATTCGGCACCGCGCGAAGTCCCCGGCCGGTCATCTCGAACACACCGAGCTCGCTCACCGCTCCGAACCGGTTCTTCACGGCACGCACGACACGATGCGCATGATGCTTCTCGCCCTCGAAATACAGCACCGTGTCGACGATGTGCTCGAGCGCTTTGGGCCCGGCAATGTTGCCGTCCTTCGTCACGTGTCCGACGAGAAACGTCGGAATGTTCTGACCCTTCGCCGCAAACAGCAGCTGCGTCGCCGCTTCGCGTACCTGACCAATGCTCCCGGGCGCCGACTGAAAGCGGAGCGAGAACACGGTCTGGATCGAATCGACGATGACGAATGCCGGTTTGAGGCGGGCGATTTCCTCGAGGATGCGTTCGAGGCACGTCTCGGCGAGGATGTACAGTGGCGCAGGGGCGATGCCGAGCCGTTCGCCACGCGACTTGATCTGGTGCTCTGATTCCTCTCCGGAGCTGTATAAGACTGGACCGAACGTCTCCGCGAAGTAGGCGGCAGCCTGCAGGAGCAACGTCGACTTCCCGATGCCCGGTTCGCCGCCAATGAGCACGAGCGATCCGGGAACTACGCCACCGCCGAGCACGCGATCGAACTCATCGATGCCGGTCGTCAGCCGCTCGGCGACAACCGTATCGATGTCGGCGTAGAGTTGCGGCCCGGCTGCGGCGGCCAGGCTGTATCGCTTTGCGACGTCCGAGGTCGCCACCGGCGCGTCAGCCGCTCGCTCCTCGACCAATGTGTTCCACGCGCCGCATTCGGGGCAGCGTCCCAGCCACTTCTGTGACTGGGCGCCGCATTCTTGGCAGGCGAAAACGGTCTTAGCCTTCATGAGCGTCGCTAGTTCCCAGTTTCCAGTTTCCAGTTTCCTGTCTCCAGTTTCCAGTGAGATCGCAGGATTCACACAACTGGCTACTCCGCTGCGTTCTAATTTCCGAACCTGGAAACCGGGAACTGCAGACTGGCAACTGACTGTTACGAATACACTCTCTCGATTCTCGCCCCTACCCTGCACAGCAGTTCATACGGAATCGTCCCGACTGACGCGGCGATCTCACGGACGTCGAGCGATTCATTTCCCTGCTGGCCGATGATGACGACCTCGTCGCCGGGTGCAACCTCGGTGCCGGTCACGTCGATCATCGTCATGTCCATGCACACCGATCCGACGATTGGGGCGCGACGGCCGCGAACGAGCATGTAGCCGTTGCCGGCAAGACGCCGGTCGAGGCCGTCAGCGTACCCGGCGGGGACAACGGCAATCGTCGACGGGCGATTCACGACCGACTTGAGTCCGTAGCCAGTGCCTTCACCTGGCCGCAGGCCCTTCACGTGCACGATACGACTGTGGAGTGACAGGGCAGGTCTGAGCGTCAGCGTCGCCGAGAGTGGCGGAGGCACGATGCCATAGAGCAGCAATCCGGGCCGGACGAAGTCGTACCAGACCCGCTCGTCGCGCAGGAGTGCCGCGCTGTTAGCGGCGTGCCGGGCGCGTGCAGTGATTCCGAGTGAGGCCAGCGTCGTGCAGGCGGTTTCGAATCGTTCGCGCTGCGCGGCAAACGCAGGGCTCTCCGGTTCGTCGGCGGTGGCAAAGTGCGTGTAGACGGCGTCGATCGACAGATTTCGGCTCGCCGCGACCTCCGGCAGCGTTCGTGCGATGTTGTCGTGGCGGAAGCCGAGCCGATTCATGCCGGTATCGATCTTCAGGTGGCACTTCAGGATCGCACCATGCTTTGCGGCCGCCGCCTGCAGCGCGCGCGCCGCCGACGGCGTCGAGATCGTCGGCGTCAGGTAATGCTGGAAGACGCCGTGCAGATCGCTGATCCCAAGCGCGCCGAAGACGAGGATCGGGACGCGCACACCTGCGCGGCGAAGGACGATGCCTTCCTCGATATCGGCGCAGGCGAGCATTGCCGCACCGGCTTGCTCGAGGGCGGGCCCAACTTCAGCCGCGCCGTGACCGTACGCGTTTGCTTTGACGACGGCGATGATCTTTGGAATCGGTTGGTGTGAAGACGGCGCGACAACGTTCGAGATTGCGCGGAAGTTCGAACGAATGGCGTCAAGATCGACGCGGGCAACAGTCGGCCTGTTACTCACGGTGTCCCGTGTGCGAGGTTTTCGAAACGCGTGTGTTCCTTGATGAACGCGAGCTTCGCGGTTCCGACCGGTCCGTTGCGCTGCTTGCCGATGATGATCTCGGCGGTGCCCTCGGCTTCCTGATTCGGGTTGCCGTCGGCGTCGCGATACTGCTCCTCGCGAAAGATGAACATGACGACGTCAGCGTCCTGTTCGAGCGCGCCAGACTCCCGCAGGTCGGACAGCTGCGGCCGGTGATCGGAACGCGTCTCCGGTGCGCGAGACAGCTGCGACAACGCCACGATTGGCACCTGGAGTTCCTTCGCCAGCCCCTTCAGTGAACGCGAGATCGACGCGAGCTCGGTCTGCCGACTCTCGAACCGTCCGCGCCCCGTCATCAACTGGATGTAATCGATGATGAGCAGGTGCAGTCCGTGTTCGGCTTTCAGCCGGCGCGCCTTGGCGCGCATCTCGAGTACACCGATCGACGCGGTGTCGTCGATGAAGACGCGCGCCTCGGCAAGCGTGCCGAGCGCGTGCGACAGACGGCCGTAGTCCTTCTCGTTGAGGTAGCCGGTCCGGAACCGATGCGCGTCGATCCGCGCCTCGGACGTGAGCATGCGCATGAACAGCTGCTCTTTCGACATTTCGAGGCTGAAGAATCCAACCGTCATGTCGGTCGACGTGCCCACATGCTGCGCGATGTTCAGAACGAAGCTCGTTTTTCCCATCGACGGGCGCGCAGCAACGAGGACCAGGTCTGAGGGCTGCAGCCCCGCGGTCATCTCGTCGAGATCCACGAAGCCGGTTGGCACACCGGTGACCAGCCCCTTGTGCTGCTGCAGCTTCTCAATCGTCGTGAAGCTGCCCTGCACGAGGTCGCGCAGCGGAACGAATCCCGTGCGAATCCGATCCTCGGCGATGGCAAAGATTGCTCGCTCCGCACCGTCGAGCAGCAGATCCGGTTCTTCCTCGGCCTCGTAGGCGTCGGCCAGGATCTTGTTGGCCGAATGAATCAGGCTTCGAAGCGTCGACTTCTCTTTGACGATCTTCGCGTAATACTCGACGTTGGCCGATCTCGGCACACCGTCAGCCAACGAGGCAATGTAGGCCGGCCCGCCGACTTCCTCGAGATCGCCCTTCCGCGACAACTCTTCCTTCAGCGTCACGAAATCGATCGCGTCTCCTCGCTCGCTGAGCGCGACCATGCGATCGAAAATGCGACGGTGAGCGTCACGAAAGAAATCTGCGGCGTCGATGACCTCGGCCGCCGCGTTGAACGCGTCGTTATGGATGAGGATCGCACCGAGCACGGATTTCTCCGCGTCGAGATTGTGGGGAAGCGTGCGTGTCGGTGCAGCGAGGTCAGCCAAGGAGCGTCGTTAAAAAAAAGGGGCGCCGCGATTATCGATCGAGGCGCCCCGAAGTGAGTTGCTTTTTTTTGATCTTATTTGCTTTCAGCGACGACGCTGACCTTGACCTGAGCTGTCACATCTCTGTGGATCCTGATCGGCACGGTCACTTGACCGAGCGCCTTCAACGGCTCCGCGAGTGTGATCTTCCGCCGGTCAACCTCGAACCCCTTCGCGGCGAGCGCCGCCGCGATATCGGCTGTGGTGACCGAACCGTAGAGCGTGTCGTTCTCGCCAACCCGGCGCGGGATCGCGATTTCGGCTTCGCCAAGCCGTGCGGCAAACGCTTCCGCCTGCGTCTTCTCTTCGAGTTCGCGCGCTTCGGCGTTCTTGCGCTCGCGTTCGATTTGCCGCTTGTTCCCCTCGTTGACGGCGAGCGCCAGCTTGCGGGGAAGCAGGTAATTTCGGGCGTAGCCTGCGGCGACCTTCACGATGTCGCCTCGGCGTCCCAGATTGTCGACGTGTTCTCTGAGAATGACTTCCATGGTGTCGTCCTAATCGGTGACGTAGGGAATCAACGCCAGCTGGCGCGCGCGCTTGATGGCGACCTGCAGCTTTCTCTGATGGAGCGCGCACGTGCCGGAAATCCGGCGTGGCTGAATCTTGCCGCGCTCGGGCAGGAACGGCGCGAGCAGGCGCACGTCCTTGTAGTTGATGTAGTCGATCTTCTCCGCGCAGAACTTGCAGACCCGACGGCGCCGGAAGAATCCGCGACGGGGCGCGTCAGCGCCTCCCTTCCCATCCTTCTTGTCGCCGCCGCGGCCGCGGCCGCCTCCTCGTTCTTCCCTCATCGCTGGGCCTCCAGACCTTCCATGTCGTCCTGGGAATCGCCGTCGCCTCGGCCTTCACCCGGCTGACGCTCGGGCGGCAACCCTCGTGCGACCCGCCGGCGCGCGACAAACGCCTTCCGCGCCTCGCTGGTCCGCTGCGCGACGCGCAGCTCCTCGTCGACGCGAACGACGAGATGCCGGATGACCTGATCGATGACCCGCAGCCGCCGATCGATCTCCTTCATCAGCTCTCCCGAGCCAGTGATCGTTTCGACGACGTAGTTGCCTTCGCGGTGATGACCGATGTCGTAGGCGAGGCGCTTGCGCCCCCAGTTCTCGGTCTTGTCGAGCGTGCCGTTGAACCGCTGGACGATCTGCTCGATCTGCGTGTGCAGGTCGGCAATGTCCTGTTCGCTCGCTTCTGGCGTAACGATGTAGACGAGTTCGTACTGTCGTGCTGTGCTCATGTGTCTCCTTATGGACTATGCGGCTACTTGTCAGTACCAGTTCCGGGTTTCCAGTTCCCAGTGGCTTTCACTGGAGACTGGAAACTGGCAACCGTGGAGTAGCAAGGAGAAGATAGGTTGTCTATTCCCCGTCTTCTTTCCTGTTAAACCTGTTCATCACCGAGACGATGCCTTCGGCGACGAACAGTTCGGCGGCATCCGCAGCGCGTGACGTCGCCTCGGCGATGTCGGCCCGCTCCTCCGGGTCGAACTTCGCCAGCACGTGATCCGCGAGGTCGCGCCGACCGTCTCCGCGCCCGACCCCGACTCGCAGCCGTGCAAATTCTTCGGTCCCGAGCGCTCCGATAATCGACTTCAGGCCATTGTGGCCGCCCGCCGATCCGGAAGGCCGCGCTCTCAACCTTCCCAGTTCCAGATTCGTGTCGTCGACGACGACGAAGAGATCCGGCAGCTCGATCTTGTAGAACCTCAGGAGCTCGCCGATGGCGCCACCGCTCAGGTTCATGAACGTCAGCGGCTTGGCCACCATCACGGACGCGGCCCGCCATCTCGCCTGCATCGCCTCGGCCGGCGCCGATTCCCACTCGAGCCGATGCCGTTCCGCCAGCACATCGAGCACGTCGAACCCGACATTGTGTCTGGTGCCGGCGTACTTGCGGCCCGGGTTGCCGAGGCCAACTACGAGCTTCATATCAATTGGTGAATCTGTGAATTGGCGGGTTGGTGAATGAGGCTCGCACGCGCTACCGCGCGTGCTCTTAGAGCGCGGCGGTCGCCGCGCGATGCAAATTCACCAATTCACCAGATCACCAATTCACCAATTGCGCTACTTCTTCTCCTTGGCCGCCGCTTCTTCCTCGGGCTTCTCGACCTTGCCCTTCTTGATGACTTCGGGTTCCGCCGGCGTTGCCGTCGCTGCCGCAGCCGCGTCAGCAGCCGCTGGCTCTTCCTCGACCCGTAGCGTGACGACGTGGACGATCATCATGTCGGCATCGCTCGTCGCCTTCCACTTGGCCCCTTCGGCCTGCAGGTCGCGCACGCGCACACCTTCGTGCAGCATCAGCTCGCTGATGTCGACGGTGATGTTCTCGGGAATGTCGCCGGGCAGGACTTCGATCTCGATCTCGCGATTGACGAAGTCGACGATCCCACCCTGCTGCTTGACGCCCTTCGCTTCGCCCTTGAGAACGATCGGAACCGTAACGGTGATCGTCTTGTCCATGGCGACCTGGTAGAAGTCGGCATGAAGCAGCTTGTGGTCGATCGGATCGAGCTGGTACTCCTTGACGAGCACGCGCGTATCGCTGCCGTCGAGAGTCAGCCCGATCAGTGTGTTCACTCCGGACTCGGAATGGAGAATCCTGAGGAGCACCTTTGGATCGACGGCAATCTCGACCGCCTTGCCCTTTTCCGCCCCGTACACGACCGCGGGAATACGGCCTTGCGCGCGGAGCCGCCGCGCTTCGTTCTTCCCGCGCCCACCACGTTTTTCAGCTTGTAAGACTGCGTCCATTTTCAGTTACCAGTGTCCAGTTGCCAGTTACCAGTTGGCGGTGTCCAGTTCCCGGAACTGGAAACTGGAAACCGGGAACTGGAAACTTTCGCTTAAACAAACAACGACGAGACCGACGTCTCCTCGTGAATACTCCGAATCGCCTGTCCCAGCAGGCGCGCGACCGACAGCACCTTGATCTTGCTGCACCGCGCCCGATCACCGGTCAGCGGGATCGTGTTGGTGATGATCAGCTGATCGATCGGCGCCGCCTCGAGCCGCGCAATCGCCGGACCGGACAACACCCCGTGGACCGCACACGCCAACACGCGCTGCGCCCCGTTCTCTTTCAGCGCATGCGCGGCCTTCACAATCGTTCCCGCCGTATCGATGATGTCGTCCTGGATGATGCAGGTCTGACCGCTGACGTCGCCGACGACGTTCATCACTTCCGCCGTGCCATCATCGCTGCGCCGCTTGTCGATGATGGCGAGATCCGCGTCGAGCCGCTTCGCATACGCGCGGGCGCGCTCGGCGCCGCCGGCGTCCGGCGAGACGATCGTCAGGTTCGGAAACGCCAGACGCGAACAGTAATCGATGATCACCGGCGCCGCGAACAGGTGATCGACCGGGATGTCAAAGAACCCCTGGATCTGCGCCTTGTGCAAATCCATCGTCAACACGCGATTGGTGCCGGCGGCACTGAGCAGGTTCGCCACCAGCTTGGCCGAAATCGGCACCCGCGGCTTGTCCTTGCGATCCTGCCGCGCGTAGCCGTAATACGGAATCACCGCGGTGATGCGGGACGCCGACGAGCGGCGGAACGCATCGATCATCACGCACAGCTCCATGATGCTGCGGTCGACATCCGCGCACGTGGGCTGCACGACGAAGACATCCGTGCCGCGGATGTTCTCGTCGATCTGAAACGAAACCTCGGTGTCCGGAAACCGCTGTAGCCTCGCGTGCCCCATCGGCACGCCAAGGAAGTCGGCGATCTCGTGCGCGAGCGCCGGATGGGCGCTGCCTGAAAACAGTTTCAGTTGGCCGCCATTCATCGTCAGGTCCGGCTACCTAATCCAATCGTCCGACATCCATCGAACGTTGCCGCCGCGCGCGCCGGACCCGTCGAGCAGTCCGGACAACGGTCGAACATGCCATCCACAATGTGGTTGGGGCGGGAGGATTCGAACCTCCGAATACGGGATCCAAAGTCCCGCGCCTTACCGCTTGGCCACGCCCCACTGCGGGTCGGCTGCGGCCCTCACATCCCGCGCCCGGACGCCGCGGCCGCCCGGCCAGGGTCCTCCGGAGACATTGCTCGACTCGCAGCCTCAAGACGCGGCCCAAAAGGGCTGTCCGAAGAGGTCAAGTGTAGCCGGTTTCAGCGCTTTTTGGCAACGGGGCGCGCGCGGCGCTCGTACGCGGCGCGCGAGATGGTCCGCGTCAGCAGCGCGTGATGGCCGCCTTTCGATAACGGCTTCACGCATCGCGCGGCGTCAGCTCGACTGCGAAACAGGCCGAAAACGGCCGATCCGCTGCCCGACATCGCCGAGGCCACTGCGCCCGCCTCGCGCAACGCGGACTTGAGCTGCGTGATTTCAGGATGGCGACGGAGGACCGGCGGTTCGAGGTCGTTGATCATCTGCGCGGCGCGTGTCGGCCACGGCACCGGCAGTATCTGCAGCTCGCGCGTCTCCTTCAACCCAGCCGACCGGTCGTCGTCGTACCAGGAATAGGCCTCGGCAGTCGACACGCCAAAAGGCGGTCGAACGATCACGATCCAGTGAGGCGGCAGATCGACCAGCGGGTAAATCTCTTCACCAAGCCCAAGGCCGAGTGCCGTGCCGCCCGACAAAAAGAAGGCAACGTCGGCGCCGATCGCGGTTCCGACTTCGCGCAGTAGCGTGACCGGTGCACCGCCCCAGAGGCGCGCCAGCGCGAGCAGCGCGGCGGCGGCATCAGCGCTGCCGCCCCCGAGACCAGCCTGGATCGGAATCCGCTTGTCGATGGTGACCTCTACGTCGCACGGCGGACCCGATCGCCCGAGCGCTTTCCAGAGTCCGGCGGCGGCGCGCCAGACGAGATTGTTCTCGTCGAGCGGCACGCCGGGCATCCGGCACTTGACGTTGAAGGGACCTCGACGCTCGACGGAGACGAGCGTATCGTGCAACTCGATCGCCTGGAAGACGGTCCGCAGCTCGTGAAACCCGTCAGGCCTCGTGCCGAGGACGCGCAGATCGAGATTGACCTTCGCGTGCGCACGGGTGAGCAGCGTTCGGCGACGGAGTGTCATGCGTGGCTTCGGAGGAGACGAAGTGAACGGTCCCCGATCACAACGAAGGAACGAAGAACCGGAGGACGAACGGAGAAAAAGATGCGCTCGGTACTCTCCTCCTCCGTTCCCGCCGCAGCCTCTGCCTCTCCCCCACCCAGCGGTCCCGCTCTCCGCAGCTCCTCCAGCGTCAAAGGCACCGCATCCTTCGGGACCTCGACGCTGAAAACCGCGTTCTCGAGTGGCACGTTCACTTCCCGCTGCGAAATTCTGATCGTGAGATCCGCGGCGGCGACGTTTGCCGACGCCGTCGTGTGAAGGTGCACGGTGGCTGGCTGGCCACCGGTGAAATCAGCGTATTCAACGACAAGCGATCCGCGGCGGAGGGCGGCCACCCGCGGTCGGTTTTCGATCGGCCGAAGAAAGACCGTGGTCTTTCCGGTCTGGACCGATGTCCACCCCTGCCCGAACGATCGGCCGTCGGTCGCCTCATCGTTGTCGATGGCGCATCCGGTCATCAGCGCTCGCATTTCATCCGGCTCGAGAGCGATGCCGGCCAGCGCCTCGATGATGGCCGCGGGTGCCGCACCGCCAAGCACGCGGTTATCACGTGTGAGCACGAGCGTGGCGTCTCGGCCGGTTGCGACGAGAATGAAGAACGGCTTCCCTCCGAAATTGATGCGCGGATAGCCTTCGAGCCGGAGTCGTCCCGGTTCGGCGAATCCGGCATCCACTCGCGCCGACAGCTTGGATGACCCGGCGCGGCCCGACAGATTCAGCGACGCGGTCAGTGTTCTGGCGCCACGACACTCACGAACCGCATCCGCATACCCGGGAATCGCATCGGGGAACGGTGTGCCGGCGCCTGACGGAAGGGTGATGCGCGGCGTGCCGCAGGCGGCCGGCAGAATGAGCCATGAGAGCACGCCGACCCGAACGATCGCCAGGCGAGCCCGACCCGATCCCCGCGTCATCAACGTTTGACGCGCTGACGCGCGTCGCGTACTTTCTTCTCCACTTTCGCGCGGTCGATGGATTCTCCGTCGCCAGCAAGCGAGCGCTCGAATGCCGCCACCGCATCCGCGTAGCGTTCCTGCTTGAACCGCAGATCGCCGAGGTGTTCGTTCACCGCCGAGCTCGTGGGCAATTGCTCGGCCGCCTGCGTCAGTGCCGGATCCGCCAGATCCAGCTTGCCCTGACGGAAATAGGCCCAGCCCAGGCTGTCGAGAAACGAAGGATTCGCCGGCTCGACCTTCAATGCGCGTTGCACGAGGTCGACTGCCTCATCGAGGCGCACCCCGTGGTCCGCCAGCATGTACCCGAGCGAGTTGAGCGCGTTGGCATCTTGAGGATCCTTCGCGAGCAAGTCACGGAGCGCTCGCTCCGCGTCGGGCAGTCGGCCGGCGCGCTCGAGGAGGCTGGCATATTCGTACACCAGCGTGCCGTCGCGCGGCGACCGCTTCATCAACCCCTCGACCGCGACGATCGCGTCGTCGTACTTGCCGCGATCGCGCAGCAGCTGCGCTTCGAGATACACACCTCGCGGATCGTCCGGAAACGACGCCTTCAGCTTCTGCATGGTCGCGGAGGCGCCATCAGCATCCTTCAAGCTTCGCTGCGCCTGCGCGAGCATGTAGAGCAGGCCGGCGTCAGGCGCGGCGGTATTCTGAATCTTGGGCAGGAGCAGCGCGCGAGCGTCGGCGGCCTTGCCGGCGTTGATGAGCGCCGCGGCCCGCTGCGCCGTGACCTCGATGCGTGGATTCACCGCCGCAGCGTGCGCATATGCGTCAGCGGCGTCCATGTACCGTCGTTCCGCCTCGTACAACTCCGCCAGCCGAAGTGAGGCGCGATAGTAATTCGGGTTCTCCTCCAGCGCGCTCTCAAGCGTCCGGATTGCATCATCGGTCTGATCAGCCGCGTCCTGTGCGGCCGCCAGCAGCATCGCGCCCTCCGCGTATCCGGGCTGATCGTCCAACACCTTGCGCAGACTCGATATCGCCTTCGGGTAATCCTTGCCGCTCAGATACAGCCGCCCGAGCATCAACTCGAGATTCACGTCGAGACCGGCATCGCCGCGGCTCTTCTCGAGCGCCGCAATCGCGCGGGCTGCGTATTGGGCGGGATCGTCTCCAGGACGGAACGGGCGACGCTGTTCGCTCAGCGCCGCGTAGACAGTCCCCAGGATCCGGTTCGCCTCACGGTTGGCCGGGTCGCGCTGAAGTGCCGCTTCCGCGCTTTCGAGCGCCTCACGCGCGCGATCCTGGCGCGCATACAACGCGGCCAGCTCCGCCCGCAATTCCGCAGAATCCGGCACGAGTGCAATCGCCTTCTGGTGCGCGGCGATGGCTTCATCGATCTTCTGTTGGTCCTCCAGATGGCGGCCGAGCATGAAGTAATAGGAGGCAGGGGCGTCTTGAGCCGACGACGGCGGCGGGGGCGCCGGTGGTCGCTGCACGGACGTGGACGCCGACGCGATTCCGCCGACACACACCAATGGGATGACAATCAGGAATGCCCGCATCTTACTGACTATAATGACCTCAGGCCGATGATATAGTCCACCGGGTTCCACAAGGTTCTGCCGGGTTCTGCTCGATTCTGCTCGGTTCGCACAAGAACGAACCTCGTAGAACCCTGCAGAACGCCGTAGAACCCTGTAGGACCTGTATCCGAATAATATCGGGCGTGAGCCCTGAAACCTTGTTCCTCCTGGAGTCTAGCGATGCCCGTCGATCCGGAGTTGCTCGCGATACTGGCCTGCCCGAACTGCAAGACGAAAGTGGAGCTCGTCAAGAACGGGACCGCCCTGAAGTGCGGCCAGTGCAAGCGCGTCTATCCCATCAAGGACGACATTCCGGTCATGCTGATCGATGAGGCGACGATCGAACAGTGACGGATCGCGGCTCGCGATTCGCGGCTCGCGGCTCGCAACACCGTGAAAATCCTACTCATTCGCCTCCGCCTCATCGGCGACGTCGTCTTCACCACGCCGATGCTGCGCGCGTTGAGGCGGACGTTTCCGGAGGCGCATCTCTCGTATCTGGTCGAACCGCCGGCGGCGCCAGTCGTTGCCGGCAACCCTCATCTCGATCAGGTGATTGTCGCGCCGCAGGCGACCGGACTCGCGAGGATTGTGGCGGATCTCCGGCTCGCGCGGCGGCTGCGGCGGCAGCGATACGATCTCGTGATCGATCTGCATGGCGGCCCGCGAAGCGGGTGGTTGACCTGGCTCTCAGGGGCGCCCGAGCGGATTGGCTACGAGATCACCGGGCGAACGTGGATGTACACGAAAGCCGTCCCGCGGCCACGTGCGCTGCGGGCGCGGCATTCCGTGCGGAACCAGTGGGACCTGCTCGAAGCGATCGAGGCGTGGCCCTCGAGCGAACCGGACCGGTCGAGCGACGCCGTTGAGATGGCGGTCGATCCCCGCGCGGACCAGCGAATCCAGCAGCGGCTGGATGAAGTCGGGATCACACCGGCGCATGAACTGGTCATCATCCACGTCAGCGCCGGCAATCCGTTCCGGCGTTGGCCAGAACCCGCGTTCACGCAGGTGGTTGCGGGGCTTGCGGGAGAGTCGGCCGAGCGGCGCGTCATCCTGAGCTCCGGGCCGTCGGATCGAGCGGCGGCGGGACGGATTTTGGACGAGTCGAGGCGGATACTGGGAGCCGCCGGCTGCCGGGTCGTCGACTTTGGCGAGTTCGACCTGGCCGAGCTGCGGGCGCTCATCGGCCGCAGCCGGCTGTTCATCGGCGGGGATTCGGGGCCGTTGCACATTGCCGCAACCACGGCGACGCCAATAGTGGGAATATATGGGCCTACGGAGCCGGCTCGATCGGCGCCGTGGCGGGATCCGCGGGTCCGCACCGAAGCGGTGGAAGTCGCAGGGCTGCCGTGCCGGCCGTGCGATCAACGAGTTTGTGAGCCTGGCGATTTTCGATGTCTAACTACGTTGAAGCCCGAAGACGTCCTTTCGGCAGCGATGCGCGCGATGAACGCGCACGCGTAACTGTCGCGGGCAATCCGGCCGAAGGTCTCGAGCGCGCCGCGTACTACGCCCTCCTGGCATTCGTGGCGCTGCTGCCGTTCTCGATTGCGGCCTCACAGGTGCTGCTCACCTGCAGCGGCGTGCTCTGGTTCGCTCTGATCGTCCGCGGGCACGAGCGGTTCGAAGCGCCGGGGATGTTCTGGCCGCTCGTGGCATACGCAGGCGCGACGCTCGTCGCCTCGCTCTTCTCGGTCGACCCGAGAACGAGCTTCATCGATTGCAAGCAGCTGCTGCTGTTTTCGATTGTGCCTATCGCGTATCGGCTGCTGCCGGGCCGCCGCGCGTTGACGGTGATCGACGTCATCATTACCGCCGGCGCGATCAGCGCGGTGATTGGCCTCGTCCAGTTCGGCATCCTCGAGTTCGACTCGCTCGGTCAGCGCCCACGCGGTCTGCTCGGCATGTATATGACCTACTCCGGGCAGCTGATGCTGATCGCCTGCACCGCGGCGGCGCGTGTGCTGTTCCGGAAAGATGATCGACTGTGGACTGCGCTGGTCATGCCCGCGCTGGTTGCCGCACTGGCCGCGACGCTCAGCCGAAATGCGTGGGTCGGCGCCTGCGTCGGCATCGGCCTCCTGTTCCTCATTCGCGACTTCCGGCTGTTCGCGCTTCTGCCGGTCGCGCTGGCGGCCTTCATCGCCTTCGCGCCGACGCAGATGACCGACCGTTTGTACTCGTCGTTCCGGGTCAAGCATCTGAAGCACGATACCGCGGCGACCGAGGCCAGCCTGCTCTCGAACCGCGACCGACTCGCGATGCTGCGGTCGGGGTGGCGAATCATCAAGGATGATCCCCTCACGGGCGTCGGTCCTGACATGGTCGTCACCGTCTACGCGTATTACCGCGATCCCAGCGCGGTGCAGCAGCTCAATTCGCATCTCCACAATGTGCCGCTGCAGATTGCGGCGGAGCGTGGCCTGCCGGCGCTCGCCATCTGGCTCTGGTTCATGGGCACGCTGATTCGCGATTTCGTCAAGAACCGGATGAAAGCCGATCCGTCGCTCGCGTATGGCGCGCTTGCCGTCACGGCCGCCATGCTTGCCGCCGGCATGTTCGAGTACAACTTCGGTGATTCCGAATTCCTGATGCTGTTTCTGGTGCTGGTGACGCTCCCCTATGCTGCCAGTCGCAGCACACCCGCGTCGCCGCCGGCATGACGGCCGCTTCCGAACTCCTCTCACGCCTTCAGGGCCGCACGCTCATCGTCGTTGGCGACCTGATGCTCGATCACTTCCTGGTCGGCGCCGTCGATCGCATTTCGCCCGAGGCTCCCGTGCCGGTGGTCAGGTTCGATCACGACCGCTTCCGGCTCGGCGGAGCCGCCAACGTCGCCAACAATGCCGCAACCCTGGGCGCGCGCGTTCAAGTCGTCGGTATCGTCGGCGACGATGAGGCGGGAGCCTTGATCAGAAGCGAGCTCGCGAAATTGGGGATCGACCCGTCCGGACTCATTTCGGATCCCGGACGGCGAACCACGCGCAAGCTCCGCGTCGTAACGTCACGCAATCAACAGGTGGCGCGAATCGACTACGAAGACGATCGGGAAATACAGGGGGCCGTCGAAGCCGCCGTCGTGTCACGCATCGACGAGATGTCGTCGGCGGCAGACGCGATCGTCGTCTCGGACTATCTGAAAGGAATGGTCTCGCGCGGCGTCGCCGGTGGGGCGATCGCGGCCGCAAGGCGGCGCGGTGTTCCGCTGCTGGTCGATCCGAAGGTGCCGCACATCGACTACTACGCCGGGGCTACCGTGATCACGCCGAATCATCACGAAGCGGAAGCCGTCACCCACATGCGCATTCGCAGCAGCGACGAAGCCATGGCCGCGGCCCGGCGTTTTCGCGCGCGAGCGCAGTGCGACAGTGTCCTGGTCACGCGCGGCGAGCACGGCATGACGCTTCTCTCGCCAGGCGACGAAGCGACGTTACCTGCGGAAGCTCGCGAAGTCGCAGACGTCACCGGGGCGGGCGACACCGTCATTGCCACGATGGCGCTCGCGCTCGCTGCCGGTGGTTCGCTCGTCGACGCGGCGCGACTGGCGAATCGCGCCGCCGGGGTGGTGGTTGGAAAGTTCGGGCCGGCGACTGTGTCGATCGAGGAGTTATCCGGGGGCTGACCTTCAATCAGCGGTTTTCACTGTCACACTGGAAACACGCTCGAACAGGAGAAACGAGAGAAACGAGAGAAAGACTTTTTGGTCTCCCGTTTCTTCAGTTTCTCCTGTTGAGCTTTAAGGAAGCGTGCTCGGCTGTGTACAGCGGTTGGTAATGAGCAGCACCTCGGGTAACGGATCCCGGGCAAGGACCGCTTTGAGTTTGATGTTGACCGTCGGCCGCCGATCGAGCACGCACGTCGTCACACCAGCGTCGCGCGCGATCTCTTCGTAATCGCCAGCGGACAGCACGGCGAAGACCCGCTGGTCCCCCTTCAGCAGCTTGAGAAAGGCCTCGCGGTCGAACAGGATCTCGATGTGCCGCTCGAGGTAATACACCATGCTGGGAAGCGCGACGTTGTAGTGCGCGACGATGTCTCCGTCGGTGAGGCGGCTCTGAATCGCTGCGCTCAGCGGTGGAACGGGCTTGTACCGTTCGAAGCTTGGCAGCACCCGGATGACGAACACCCAGTTGAGGGTGATGAGGGAGATGAGCACCACCATCAGCGCGAAACGCGCGCGGTTGAACAGCGCGAGTCCGAGCGCAAACGCTCCGCCAAGGGCCGCGACGCCGCCGACGAACGCCGCGCCATTCAGCGCGTACACTTTTCCGACCGTCTCAAAAATGTAGAACGTTCCTGCACCGGCTACCGCAAGCAGCAGTCCCGTCAGCACGGCTGTTGCACGGAGCACCCTCGGCAACGGTGAGATTCCAGCCGCGTCACTGCGAGCGATAAAGAGGCCGCCAAGCGCGGCGACGGCAGGCACGATCGGGAAGATGTACAGATCCTGCTTGGCAGCGGAAAAAGTGAAGAAGATCACGATGACCATGATCCACAGCCACAGGAGGGTGCGGATTCGAAATCCCGGATCAGGGATCGCGCCGGTGCGATTGCGCGCGCGACGATCCATCACCCAGAGCGCCGCCGCCCCGAACAGGCACAGCGACCACGGAAACGAGTCGCTGAAGACGACCGGAAGATAGAACGACAGTCCCCGTCGCTGCTCGACGCCGAGCCCTTCGGTGTACCTCGCGATGTTCTCCCCGACGATGAACGAGGTGATGTAGGTCCATCCGTATCGTTGATACAGGGCGGCATACCACGGGACGACGATCGCGAGCACGACAATGATGCCGACGGGGATCATCATCTTGGTGACGCGCCGCAGTTCGCGGTGCACGAGCAAGTACATCCCGAAAACGGCGGCCGGCAGCACCGCGGCCACCGGTCCCTTGGTCAGCACACCGAGCCCGACGCTCGCATACATCAACAAGAGGAATAGCCGACGCCGCTGGGGATAGCGCTCCGACAGCGCGAAAAACGTCAGCGTCATCGCCATAAACATCGAAATGTAGATGTCGATGAAGATGCGCCGGCCAAACATGAGAAGGCGCGGCGCGACCGCCAGTCCAACGCCAGCCCACAGCCCGGCTTCGAGGTTGCCGGCCATGCGGGCCAGGAGCAACGCCGCGAGAATCATCGATACCGCGGCGAGTGCAATCGGCAACCGCTGGACGGAGACCGAGACGCCGAACACCTTGTAAAACGCCGTAACGATCCAGTAGCTCAGGACCGGCTTGTTCAGGCGGGGAACGTAATTGAAGGTCGGGCTGACGAAATCGCCCCGCTGCAGCATCTCCCGAGGCGTCTCGACGTAGAACGCCTCATTAGCATCCCAGATCGACGAACCGCCCAAGTCGATGAAATACGGCAGAACCGCCGCAATCAGCAGCAGGAAGAGGGCGAAGGTCTTTCTCGAATCACTAATCACGAACTACGAACCTGTATCCATAAGTCGTCAGCGCGAGCCGCGAAAGATTCTAATGCCTGAAATGCCGCCGCCCCGTGACAACCATCGCCAGCCCATGCTCGTCGGCGGCGGCAATGACTTCGGCGTCGCGCACCGATCCTCCTGGTTGCACGACGGCAGTCGCGCCGGCAGCGGCAACTGCATCGAGGCCATCGCGGAACGGAAAGAACGCATCCGAGGCGGCGACGCTGCCTGCCAGTGAACCGCCCGCCTTCATCACCGCAACCTTGACCGCATCGACCCGGCTCATCTGCCCTGCCCCAATCGCGAGCGTCTGATCTGCACCGGTAAAGATGACAGAGTTGGATTTCACGTGCGCACAGACCCGCCACGCGAAGCGAAGCGCGATCCATTCCTCAGCGGTCGGCTGACGCTTCGTGACCACTTTCGGGAAATCCTTCGAGGGCCACGGGGCCTCCGCTTCTGTGACTCTATCGGTCTCCTGAGACAACGCTCCACCCAGAAACGATCGCGACTCCTGCACCTGCCTTCCGGGTGCGAGCGGCTCCAGCGCTTTCGAGAAATCGGTGGTCACGACGCGCATGTTCTGCCTCGCCGCGAGCACGGCAAGCGCCTCGCCGTCGATCGACGGCGCGATGACGGCTTCGATGAACGTCGACGTCAGCGCACGCGCGGTCGCAACATCGACATGTTGATTCAATCCGACGATCCCGCCAAACGCCGACAGCGAATCGGCATCGCGGGCGCGAACGTACGCCGCGTCGATCGTCGCGGCGGTCGCAACGCCGCACGGGTTCGTGTGCTTGATCACCACCGCCGCCGGTTCGGAGAACTCCAGTGCGATCCGCAGCGCGGCATCGAGATCGAGAAGGTTCGTATACGACAGCTCCTTCCCCTGATGCACCTTCCAGGCGCGGCCGGAATCCGGTGGAAACTGGATCCACGATGCGGTCTGATGCGGGTTTTCGCCGTATCGCAGCGGTCGGGGACCGCCGTGCGGCGTGTTCGTCGGTTTGACCGGGGGACGTCGCGTCATCGCGCCGCCCGCAGGATCCACGTGCGCCATCGTCATCGCAATCATGCCGTCGTACTGGCCCGTGTGCATGAACGCCCGCTTCATCAGCTCGAACCTGAACTCGAGCGATGGCCCATTCTCGCGCGCCAGCTCCTGGAGCACCTTCGGATAATCCTCCGGGTGCACGACGACGAGCACGTCGCGAAAATTCTTCGCCGCCGCGCGCAGCAGACTCGGTCCTCCGATGTCGATCTCCTCGATCAGGCTGTCGAACGGAGTATCGGGATTTTCCGCTGCTTTCCCGAATGGATACAGGTTTACGACGACGAGATCGATAGGCGTGATCCGCTGGCCGGCGAGGGCGGCGAGGTCATCGGGACGACCGCGACGCGCCAGAATTCCACCAAATATCGCGGGATGTAAGGTCTTGACCCGCCCATCCATCATTTCTGGGAAACCTGTTATGTCTGAAACGCTTACAACAGGAAGCCCAGCCGTATCGATTGCTTTCGCTGTCCCACCGGTTGACACGAGCTCGACGCCCAAGCCGACCAGTCCTCGTGCAAATTCCACGAGACCCGTCTTATCGGAGACACTGAGAATTCCGCGCATATTGTTTGATTTTCTTGACATCGCTGAGCCCTGACCGCTACTATTCACCGACGCTGGCGAGGGCCAGCGTCGTAAGCCGAGGCCGCGTACTCGCGGCTTTTTTTATGTCCGGGCCTCACGGCACTACCCGCGATTGTCCGCGGCGTGGACATAACCGTGGTTAGCCCCGAGAGGCGAAGGACAGGTGTCACGTCGGCGCTTCGGCGCCGCGCCATTGCAAGGCAGGAAAAGTACGATGCGTATCACAGGCAAGGTCAAGTGGTTCAACAACGCTAAGGGTTACGGATTTATCGAACGCGAAGGTGGCAGC
>Ga0070664_100000478_pt1 | contig 30240 bp, 33 predicted proteins | sample KBSC73metaG_FD_65863 | JGI IMG/M metagenome (GOLD analysis project Ga0070664, IMG submission 65863) | Corn rhizosphere microbial communities from Kellogg Biological Station, Michigan, USA - KBS C7-3 metaG | ecosystem: Host-associated > Plants > Roots > Rhizosphere > Soil ... | reverse complement strand
CCCGGCGTCACGACGTGCCGATTGGTGAGGATCAGGCCGCGCTTGGCGTCGACGACGAAGCCGGTGGCCTGGCTCGACATGTTCCACTCGGTATCGAACGCGCGCGCCAGGTCGACCTGGATCGTCACGACGCCGCTCGCGACTCGCTCGAGCGTTTTCGTCCAGCGCGAGTCGTCGGCCTCGGAGACCGGGACCACGCTGTTGGCGGCAGCGGCAGCCTCGCGTGCTTCGGCGACGGCCGAAGACGCAGTACCGGGAGGTGGCAGAGGAGCTTCGCTGGCAGCCCAAGCCGGGCTGCAAAGGGACGCGGTCAGGAGTACGAACAGTGCGGTTCTTTGCATGCAGGAAACCGTTGAGGAACACGCTCAGCCAAGCAACAGGAAGCCCCAGATCACCGCCAGCACGGCGAAGGATAGCAGCACGGCGGTGGAGCCCACGTCCTTGGCCAGACCTGAAAGCTCATGTCGTTCCAGACCGATGCGGTCGACAACAGTTTCAATTCCAGTGTTGAGCAGCTCGACGATCAGCACCAGCAGCACCGAAGCGACCAGCAGCGCCTTCTCGACCGGCGTCTTGCCGAGCCATGCGCCGAGCGGCAACAGCACTACGGCCAGCGCAACCTCCTGGCGGAACGCGGCTTCGAAGCGGAACGCGCCTTTGAAGCCCTGCCACGAGTTGACGAATGCGAGCACCAGGCGTCGCATGCCGGAAAGCTTGGGACGGTCTTGCATGACGGAGGGGACGTCGCTAGCCACGTTGATATGTCAGATCCAGTTGCTTCGCGGCACGGACATCGTCCAGCCGGCGGACCGGGAGAGTATACGGGGCGCCCTTGACCTTCGCGGCATCCTGTTCGGCCTCCCGCTGAATCGCAATCATCGCCTCGATGAAGGCGTCGAGCTCCTCCTTCGCCTCGGTCTCGGTCGGCTCGATCAGCAGACACTCCGGCACCAGCAGCGGGAAGTAAGTGGTCGGCGCGTGGAAGCCGTGATCGAGCAGCCGCTTGGCGAAGTCCATTGCGTTGACGCCGAGCTGCTTCGCCTGGCGCTTGAGCGTGATGATGAACTCGTGGCTCGCGCGACGTCCCGGGTAGGCGGCATCGAATCCTGCCTGCTGCAGACGCGCCAGCATGTAGTTGGCGTTGAGCGCGGCATATTCGGCCACACGCTGCATGCCGGCGCGGCCGAGCATGCGCATGTAAACGTAGGCGCGCAGCAGAACGCCGGCGTTGCCCATGAATGCCGACAAGCGGCCGATCGTCTGCGGGAGGTCTTGCGCGTCGAGCCAGCGATAGCGATCGCCGTCGCGGCCGACGATGGGAATCGGCAGGAACGGCAGCAGCCGTTCGCCAACGCCGACTGCACCGGAGCCCGGACCGCCGCCGCCGTGCGGCGTCGAGAACGTCTTGTGCAGGTTCATGTGGATGACGTCGAAACCCATGGTGCCCGGCCGCACCTTGCCTAGAATCGCGTTGAGATTCGCGCCGTCGTAGTACAGCAGACCGCCGGCATCGTGCACGAGCTTGGCGATCTCCTGGATACGACGCTCGAACACGCCGAGCGTCGAGGGATTGGTGAGCATGATGCCGGCGGTGCGCGGACCAAGCGCCTGCTTCAGTGCTTCCACATCCGTGTCGCCGTTCGGCAGCGAAGGAATTTCGACCACGGTGCAGCCGCACATGGTCGCCGTCGCCGGATTCGTGCCGTGCGCGGCGTCGGGCACGATGATCTCGGTCCGATCGAGGTCGCCACGCGCCTTGTGATACGCGCGGATCATCGCGACGCCCGCGAACTCGCCTTGCGCACCCGCCATCGGCGTGAGCGACACGCCCTTCATGCCGGTCACTTCCTTGAGCATCTCCTGCAGTTCGAACATGCAGGCGAGAAAGCCCTGGCTGACCGAATCCGGCGCGAGCGGATGCCGGCCGAGGAACTCGGGCAGCATCGCGAACTGATTACACGCGCGCGGGTTGTACTTCATCGTGCACGAGCCGAGCGGATAGAAGTGCGTGTCGATCGAGAAGTTGAGCTGCGACAGGCGCGTGAAGTGGCGCACTGCCTGCAACTCCGACACTTCCGGCAGCTCCGCGCGCTTCTTGCGGCGAAACTTCTCCGGCACTTCGGCTGCGGCGGCCTGCGGGTATTGCCCGGCAGCGCTGCGGCCGGTGCGTGAATGCGTGAAGATCAACGGTTCGTGCATGGGTTGGCTCACTTCAACACTTCGCCCAGGATCTTGGCGTACTGAGCGATGTCTTCGTCGGTACGCGTCTCGGTCGCACACACGAGTAACGCATTGCCGAGGTCGGGGTACTGTCGCGACAGGTCATAGCCGCCGACGATGCCGCGCTTGGCGAGCGCATCGAGGACATCGCTGACCTTGCGATCGAGTTGCAGCACGGCTTCGTGGAAGCGCGGCCCGCTGAATGCGAGCTTCACGCCCTTGATGCGCGTGAGCGCCGCGACCAATGCACTCGTCTGCGTTTGCGACGCAGCTGCGACTTTCTCCAGACCGGCGGAGCCGAGCAGCGACATGTGGATCGTCGCGGCTGTGACCAGCAGACCCTGATTCGTGCAGATGTTCGAAGTCGCCTTGCTGCGGCGGATGTGCTGCTCGCGAGCCTGCAGCGTCAAAGTGAATCCAGGCTTGCCGTCCAGGTCGACGGTGCGGCCGATGATCCGGCCTGGCATCTGGCGCACGTGTTCGAGCTTGGTCGTCATGAACCCGAAATACGGGCCACCCGAAGACAGCGGCACGCCGAACGGCTGACCATCACCGACGACGATGTCCGCGCCTTTCGTGCCCCACTCGCCCGGCGGCTTCAGCAGCGCGAGCGATAGCGGATTCACGACGGCGATCAACAACGCGTTGTTGGCCGCGGCCCAGTCAGTAATTGCGTCGACATCTTCGAGCAGGCCGAAGAAGTTCGGCTGCTGCACGACGACTGCCGTGATGTCCTGACCCTTGTAGGCATCCAGCGAGGACGTCCCCAACGTGCCACTCGGTGCATCGTAAGGAAGCACGTCGAACTTGAGGTTCTGTCCCTCAGTGATCGCACGCGCCACTTCGAGATAAGTCGGATTGACGGCAGCCGGCACGAGGATGCGCGCCGACTTCGACTTGCGATGCGCACGCACCGCCATCAAGCACGCCTCCGCCAACGCCGATGCGCCGTCGTAGAGTGATGCGTTCGAAACCTGCATCGCCGTCAGGCTCGCCATCATCGACTGGTATTCGTACAGGAGCTGCAGCGTGCCCTGGCTCGCCTCCGCCTGATACGGCGTGTACGCGCTGTAGAACTCGCCACGCGTCACGATCGCCCAGACTGCGGCCGGGATGTGATGCTCGTAGGCACCCGCGCCGAGGAAGTTGAGCGGACGGCCGTCGCGCGATGCACGTTGCTGCATCAGCCGGCCTGTCTCCATCTCAGTCAGCGCTTCGGGAATGCCGTCGAGCGACTTGATGCGCAGCGCGGCCGGAATTTCTTCGAACAACGCATCGATGCTCGGCGCGCCGATGGCGGCCAGCATCTCGCGAACGTCGGTTTCGGTGTGCGGGATGAACGGCATGTCAGTGCCCAGCCTCCTCGACCACCTTCTCGTAGGCTTTCGCGTCGAGCAGGCTCGACAGCTCGCCGCTGTTGCTCGGCTTCACCTTGAACAACCAGCCCTGCCCGTACGGATCGCTGTTGACCAGCTCGGGCGTGGCGCTCAGCGCCTCGCTGTTGTTGGCGATGACCTGACCCGACACCGGGCTGTACACGTCGGACGCCGCTTTCACGGACTCGACTACCGCGGCAGCGCCACCCTTGGTCAGCGCACGGCCGACTTCCGGCACTTCGACGAACACCAGGTCGCCGAGCGCGCCCTGCGCGTGATCGGAGATGCCGATGGTCACGGTGCCATCGCTTTCGACGCGGGCCCATTCATGAGAGTCGAGATACTTGAGATTGCTGGGAATGGAGGACATGGCTGTACCTGTCTTGATTCGATAGGGCTTAGATCAATGCTTTGCCATTGCGCACGAACGGATACTTCACGACGCGCGCCGCGAGGAGCTTGCCGCGGATGTCGACCTGAACCTGCTCGCCAGTCGCTGCCGGAACGCGGGCGAAACCGATCGAGCGCTCCAGCGTGGGCGAGAAGGTGCCGCTGGTCATTTCGCCATCGCCGACGCCGGACACGACGACTTTCTGATGACTGCGCAGCACGCCGCGATCTTCGAGCACCAGCCCGACCAGCTTGCGCGGCACACCACCGCGGCGTTGCGCTTCCAGCGCTGCGCGGCCGATGAAATCGCGATCTGCCGGGTCGAATGCGACGGTCCACGTGAGACCGGATTCGAGCGGCGTGAGGTTTTCGTCCATGTCGTTGCCGTACAAGTTCATCCCTGCTTCGAGGCGCAGCGTGTCGCGCGCGCCGAGTCCGCATTGCTGGACGCCTGCGTCGCGCAGCGCCGCCCAGAAAGCCGCGATGTCCTTCGCCGGCAGGATGACTTCCCAGCCGTCTTCGCCGGTGTAACCGGTCGTCGCCACGAAATGGTGCTCGAGCTGACGCGAGAAGAACGGCTTCATGCCCAGCACGGCGTCGGCGCTCTTGCCGATCACCTTCGCGGCTTTGGCGCGTGCGTTCGGGCCTTGCACGGCTACCATCGCCAGGTCAGTGCGCGGCTGGATGTCGACCTGGAACGGCCCCGCCCAGCGCTTCAACCATGCCGTGTCCTTGTCGCGCGTGCCGGCATTCACGACGACGCGGAAGTGTTCGTTGTCGCCGAAGTAGGTGATCAAGTCGTCGACGACGCCGCCACGCTCATTGAGCATGCAGCTATAGAGCGCCTTGCCGGGATCCTTCAGCTTCGCGACGTCGTTCGCGAGCAGATGGCGCAGGTAATCGCGCGCACGCGCGCCGCTGACATCCGCGATGAGCATGTGCGACACGTCGAACATGCCGGCGTCGCGCCGCACGGCGTGATGCTCTTCGATCTGCGAACCGTAGTGGACCGGCATGTCCCAGCCGCCGAAATCAACCATGCGGGCACCCGCCGCGACGTGCGTTTCGTACAAAGGCGTCTTGAAGCCCATCGTTGCTCCAGCAAAACAAATGACGGCAGCGACCGCGTTGTAAGCGGGCTGCCCTCTGTCCTGCGACCTGAGAGATCCGGCGCGCGGCGCGGGCCGCTACCTCTCCCCTTCGGTGAGCCGGCCATAGTCATAGACGTGGCCGACTACTCTCCAGAGCCCCTCTTCGGATGGTGAATCCGTCGACATGCCGTTCTTTGTGCCTGAGCGTTTCCGGGCGGTTGCGCCTTCGGCGGACGAAAGGAGGCCCTTTCGACTCTCTCCGGCCATGCCTTGCGATGGGTGCGGTATGGTAGCAGAGAAGCGCTATAGAATTTGCGCCATGTCCACGCTCCCACGCCGCCGCTCCATCCCCGTCCACATCGGCACCGTCGTCGTCGGCGGCAACGCACCCGTGGCCGTGCAGTCGATGACGAATACCGACACGGCCGACGTCGAGTCGACCGTCCGCCAGGTTCAGGATCTGGCGCGCGCCGGGTCGGAGCTCGTGCGCGTCACGGTCAACACCGACGAAGCCGCGGCTGCAGTGCCGCACATCGCCGAACGCTTGGCGCGCGCCGGCGTGTTCGTGCCGCTGGTCGGGGATTTCCACTTCAACGGTCATCGCCTGCTGAAGGCGCACCCCGCGTGCGCGCAGGCGCTGGCGAAGTACCGCATCAATCCCGGAAACGTCGGGCGCGGCAGCAAGCGCGATCCGCAGTTCGCCGAGATGATCGAAGTCGCGTGCCGCAACGCCAAGCCGGTGCGCATCGGCGTGAACTGGGGCAGCCTCGATCAGGATCTGCTGACCCGGATGATGGACGAGAACTCACAGCGCGAGCAGCCGCTCGACGCGAACGAAGTCATGCGCGAGGCGCTGGTCGTGTCGGCGCTCGACTCCGCGGAGCGCGCGGTGGAACTCGGCCTCGGTCGCGACCGTATCGTGATCTCGTGCAAGGTCAGCGGAGTGCAGGACTTGATCGCTGTCTATCGCAACCTCGCCGCGCGCTGCGAGTACGCGCTGCATCTCGGTCTGACCGAGGCAGGCATGGGCTCGAAGGGCATCGTCGCCTCGACCGCCGGCATGGCGGTGCTGCTGCAGGAAGGCATCGGCGACACCATCCGTGTCTCGCTCACACCGGAGCCGAATGGCGACCGCACGCAGGAGGTGATCGTCGCGCAGGAGATCCTGCAGACGCTCGGGCTGCGCTCGTTCGTGCCGATGGTGATCGCGTGCCCGGGCTGCGGGCGCACCACCTCGACGTACTTCCAGGAGCTCGCGCAGAAAATCCAGACGCACATCCGTCACCAGATGCCGGAATGGCGCAAGCAGTTCGTCGGCGTCGAGGACATGACGGTCGCCGTGATGGGCTGCGTCGTGAACGGTCCCGGCGAGAGCAAGCACGCCAACATCGGCATCAGCCTGCCGGGCACCGGCGAGCGGCCGGTCGCGCCGGTCTACATCGACGGCGAGAAAGGACCGACGCTCAAGGGCGATCGCATCGCCGAAGAGTTCCAGTCGATGGTCGAAGACTATGTCGCGAAGACTTACGCACGGAAGGAGTCGGCATGAGTGAGCTCACCAGCAAGAAATGTGCACCGTGCGAAGGCGGCATGCCGGCGCTGTCGCGCGCCGCCGCGCAGAACCTCATGCAGGAGCTGGGACCGGAATGGAAGCTGGCGAATGATGCGAAGAGCATCGAGAGCGAATGGAAGTTTCGCAACTTCTTTCACACGATGAGCTTCGTCAACGCGGTCGCGCACGTCGCGAACGCCGAGGACCATCATCCCGATCTCGAGGTTGGGTACGGCTATTGCCGCATCCGCTACAACACGCACGCGATCGGCGGCTTGTCCGAGAACGACTTCATCTGCGCAGCGAAGATCGACGCGCTGCCGAGAACCTGAGTCAGGCTAAAGCCCGACGCACACCAGACTCTTCTGTGGGTCAGGCTTCAGCCTGACTCTGTCGTGACTTCTGCTGGCATGTACACCGGACCCACCGGGTGCCGGAATTCCTGTTTCGCGAATTCGATCCTCTGCTCGGCCGACGCTCCGAAATCGGCGCGCTCTTCGCAAATCCTGAGACGCCGCAACAGTCCCTGGCGATTGGCAATCTGAATAGCCAGCCCCGGACGCGCGTTCATCTCCAGCACGAGCGGCCCGAGGTCGCGATCGAGCACGAGATCGACGCCGATGTAACCTAACCCAGTCAGCTCGTAGCAGCGCGCAGCAATGGACAGAATCGTGTCCCAATCTGGCACGCGCAGACCGGCGATCGCGTGCGTTGTGTCGGGATGATGAGTGACGACTTCGGTGCTGATCACGCCATCGAGCGTCATGCCAGTCGCAATGTCGACGCCCGCGCCCACCGCGCCTTGATGCAGATTCGCCTTGCCGCGCGAGCCGCGCGTCGGCAGGCGCACCATCGCCATCACCGGCACGCCGCGAAACACGATCACGCGAATGTCCGGCACGCCCTGATAGCTGATGCGCTCGAACAGCTGCGAGAAACGCACCATGTATTCGACGATCACCACGTCCTGAACGCCGCCGAGGCTGAACTGACCGTTGATCGCGTTCGACAGGTGATGCGAGAGGAAGTCCTCGTCGAGGATGTCGCCGCCGATCGTGCGGTAGCGATTGCCGCTGCGCCCGGCGATGACGACGATGCCGTCGCCCGCGCTGCCATGCGCCGGCTTGAGCGCGAACTCGTTGTGACTGCGCACGATGTCCGGCAGCGTGCGGATGTCGTGCTGCGTCTCGATGACGCCGTACAGCTGCGGCACGGCGATGCCCGCCTCCAGCGCCAGGCGCTTGGTTTTCAGTTTGTCGTCGACCAGCGGATAGAGCCGCCGCGGATTGAAGCGCGAGATGTAATCGCCGTTGCGCTTGTTGAGGCCGAGCACGCCTTCGCGGGCGAGCGCGGCGTAGCTGCCGAACATCAGGTCGTGCTCCCTGACGGCGTGTTGCCCGAAGGACGCAGCGCCTTGAAGCGGCGGAGCTCGAGCAGTCGATAACCGGTGTAGCGGCCCGCGAGCAGCGCGGCAGCGATCACGAGCAGCAGCAGCTCTGGGAATACGAAGATCAGGTGTGCCACCGCGGCGATGCCCATCACGACGTACGCCGCAGCGGCTACGACGAGGCTGCCCGCTCCGTCCTGGATCGCTTCCGAAGCGCCGCGCTCTTCCCAGACGATCGACATGCGCTCGATCGTCATCGAGATGATCACCATCGGAAACAGCGCGATCGACAATCCGGGTTGGATGCCGAGCTTGTGACTGAGCACACTGATGCCTGCCATCAGCATCACGACGATCGTCAGCACAACCGTCAGACGCGGCACCAGCAGCAACCGCAGCTTCTCCAGGTAGAAGCGAATCGTGAGACCGAGCGACACGATCACGACGAAGAGCACGATGCCCCACACCAGCAGCGTTTCGCGGAACGCGAGCGCCACGAGCACGGGCATGAAGGTGCCGAAGGTTCGTACGCCGACGAAATTGCGCAGGAACAGGATCACGAGCGCGCCAATCGGGATCATCAACAGCACGCTGTAGACCGCCTGCGTGGCGATCGGCAGCGAGAACAGCGAGAAGTCCATCGAGTGCGAGCCGATCTTCTCGGCGCGCCGCTCCGCGACCAGCATCGAGTCGAGCAGGTTCTGCTGCACGGCCAGCGTCACGTCGGGCGCGGAACCGCCCTCGACGTCTGCGATGCGCTCGTCGCCGCGCCACCAGATGAAGAAGTCGTGCGGCAGGCCCTGCTCCAGGGTCCGAGGATTGAAGTACAGCCACTGCACGCCGTCGTGCACTTCCAGCAACTGCTCTGCCTCGACCGGACCGGGCTGACTGCGCAACATGATGCCGTGTGCGATTCGCGCCGGGATCTGTGCGCCGGCGAGCAGCACCGTCGCAAGGTGCGCACGATCGGAAACGGTGCTGCCGCGTTTGAGGAACACGCTGACGTACGGATCGTTCTGCGCAAGATTGAGATGTCGCAGCAGCTCGGTCGTGAAGCTCGCGACGTCCGCGGACTGCCGGCGGACTTCGGCGATCAACCCTTCCATCGCGATACGCGAGGGCTCGTCGAGCTCGGGTTGCGCCGGGAACGGCGGCGTCGTGTCCTCGGCGATACGCGTGGGGTCCCGGTACACGAGCGCACGGTAATAAAGCGTCTGCGGGCCGCTCGCCTGGCGCAGCGTCCATTGCGCTTCGCGTCCGGCAGGCGCGTTGCGGGTCGCAAGGCCGAAGCCGCGCGAGACGAAGTTCTCGTCCAACAGGGCGAAGCCGGGAGTCAGGCTCGGAACGCGCAGCGTCGCCTTCACCGCCGCCGGACCGGGCTCGAAGCGCACCGCCGCCTCGATGTTCCAGATCTGCGTCTGCTCCTGCGGGCGCAGCGGGAAGCCCAGCACGTGCACCTTGTAGGCGAACAGGCCCAGGCCGAGCAGCGTCAACACTGCCGACAGCACGTAGATGTGGCGGTTATTCAAGCGCGCACGCAGCGTTCGACAAAGGGCGCCAAGCCTACACCAGCAGCCGCGACTCTTGCGCGACCGCCGGCAGCTCGCCGCTCGTGCCCATCGCCCTGCCCATGAAGAACCTTTTGGCCAGCGCGCTGCTATCGACTGCGCTGAGACCGGTACGGCGGATCCAGCCGAGCGTGCCGTTCGGATTGCTGAACAGCCGATTGAGGCCGTCCACCATGCCGAGCGCGATCAGGTTCTCGCTCTTGCGCCAGCGCTCGTAACGTCGCAACACCCGCAGCTCGGCAAGCGACTCGACGTTGCCGCCAGCCTCCACCTCCTGCGCGAGCACCTGCACGAGTGCTGCACAGTCGAGGAATCCCAGGTTGACGCCCTGCCCCGCGAGCGGGTGGATCGAATGCGCCGCATCGCCGACGAGTGCGAAGCGGTCTCTGCAGTACTGGCGTGCGTGCGTGAGGCGCAGCGGAAAGTGCACGCGCGCCGCCGCGATCTCGACTTTGCCGAGCACGCCGTCCAGCGCCTGTTCGATCTCTCGCGACGCTTCTTCCGGCGGACAGGACGCGAGATGCTCCGCGTGGTCAGGGAGCGTCGTCCAGACGATCGAGCTGCGACCGTCGGCCAAGGGCAGGAACGCAATCGGACCGTTCGTGAGGAAGCGCTGCCACGCCGTGCGTGCGTGCGGGTGCTCGGTCCGTACGTGAGTCACGAAGGCGCGCTGGTCGTAGTTCCAGCCGGCGGTTTCGATGCCTGAGAGCTTGCGACTCAGCGACGCTGCGCCGTCGGATCCGACCACCAACGCAGTGCTCAACACTCGCCCGTCGCCGAGCGACACAACTGCGCGATCGCGTTCGAACGTCAGACCCGCGAGTTCGGCCCGCAGCAATGTGATCCGCTGACGAAACGGCGGGCAGTCGTACAGCGCCCACTGCAACCGGCGGTTCTCGACGATGTGACCGAGGTTCGGCTCACTCGTCGCGCTCGCGCTGAAATGAATCGCACCGGTGCCGCGGGGCTTGCCGGCCGCGTCCCACACGATCATGTCCTCGTAGGGCGACAAGGATTGCGTCGGAACGAGATGCCATGCGCCGATCGCCGTGAGAATGCGCTGCGAAGCTCGCGAGACCGCCGACACACGCAGATCCATGTCGCCCTGCGGAGGCGACGCCGGCGGATGTGCTTCCAGCACCGCGATGCGCAGCTCGGCGAGACGCGGATCGGCCGCCGCCAACGCCGCCGCGCATGCGCCAACCATGCCGCCGCCGACGATGACGATGTGAAAGTCGTGACGCATCAGAGCAGGCTCGCACCACGTGCCAGTTTCGGAATGCGCCCCGCCGCGCCGAGCGAAAGCTGCGACAGTGCGCCTTTCGCCGCCGGCATGAGGTCGAAGGCGAGCATTCCGACGTCGCGCAGTGCCTTGATCGGCCCGAGCGGCTGAGCGAACAACCGTACCAGACCGTCGGTGAAGCGAACGATGTTGGTGCGATCGGCCTGCCGCCATTCGCGATAGCGCTCGAGCCACAGCCCATCGCCAGGATCGAACGCGTCGCGCTGCTGCGCACGGCCATCTGCCAGCACTTCGGCCAGGCTGGCCGCATCGCGCAGGCCGAGGTTGAAACCCTGACCGGCGATCGGATGCAGCGTCTGCGCGGCATTGCCAACGATCGCCAAGCGGTCGGCGACATGCTCATCTGCACGAGTGAGCGCCAGCGGATAGAGCTGCCGCGCTCCTACGCGCATGAAGCGTCCAAGCCGGAATCCGAAGGCGTCCTGCAGGCGGGCAAGGAACTCGGCGTCGTTGGCCTGAACAACCGATTGCGCGACGTCAGGTGTGAAGGTCCAGATGAGGCCCACGCGCCCTTCGGACATCGGCAACAGCGCCAGTGGGCCCGAGGGAGTGAAGCGTTCGTAAGCGACGTGGTCGTGAAAGCGCTGCGTGAGGACGTTGGTCACGAGCGCTGTTTGATCGTAGTTCCAGGTCTGCGCACCGATGCCCGCAGCTTCGCGCAACGCGGATTGCGCACCGTCGGCGGCGATCGCCAGCTTCGCCGCGACCGACGCACTGCCCTGCGCACCGAGATCGCATTCGATGCGCTGACGACCATCGACCAACTGCATGCCGCGCACTTTCGCCGGAGCAAGGATCCGCACTGAGCTGTCTTCGAGTCTGCGCCATAGCGCCGCGCCGATCGCCCGGTTGACGACGACGAACCCGAGCGCGCTGAGCCCCTGCTCCGCCGCGTCGAGGCGCGCGAAGCCGAAACGGCCGCGATCGGAAACGTGGATGCGGCGGATCGCGGTTGCTTCGCGCTCCAGGAGCGGCCACACGCGCAGCGCGTCGAAGATGCGCCGACTGCCGTTGGACAAGGCGGTCGTGCGATCGTCGAAGCTCGGTTGCCCAAACGTGCCGAACGGATGGGCTTCGATCAGAACCACGTCGAGCGCGAGCTCGGCCAGCGCCAATGCGAGCGTGGCACCCACGAGCCCGCCGCCGCAGACCGCGACGTCGCAGCTCACACCATCGGGATTAGGCGCGACCGTTGCCATTCATCAGCTTCTCTATGGCGTCGGCGTCTTTCGGCGCACCGCGGGTGAGCACATCGTTGCCCGTGCCCGTCACCGCAACGTCGTCCTCGATGCGCACGCCGATGTTCCACCAGCGTTTGGCGACGCCCTTCGACCCGGCAGGAATGTAGATGCCGGGCTCGACCGTCAGCGCCATGCCGGGCTCCAGGACGCGCCATTGCTCGCCGATCTTGTAGTCGCCGACATCGTGCACATCCATCCCGAGCCAGTGACCTGTGCGATGCATGAAGAAGCGCCGGTATGCACCCTCTTTGATCAACGCCGGCACCTTGCCCTTGAGGATGCCGAGCTTGACCAGCCCTTGCGTGATCGCGCGGACCGCGGCGTCATGCGGCTCGTTCCAGTGATTGCCGGGCCGGGTCTTGCCGATGGCAGCGCACTGCGCGTCCAGCACCACTTCGTAGACCGCGCGTTGCTCGGGCGTGAAGCGGCCGTTGACGGGAAATGTCCGCGTGATGTCGGAGGCGTACAGCTCGTATTCGCAACCGGCATCGATCAGCAGCAGATCGCCGTCCTGGAGCGTCTCCGAGTTCTCGTGATAGTGCAGGATGCAGGTGTTCGCACCACCACCCACGATCGGGTGATACGAGATGTCGGCGTTGTGGCGACGGAACTCGTGCAGCAGCTCCGCCATCACCTCGTACTCGGTGCGACCGGGCCGCGCAAAGCGCATTGCGCGCTTGTGCGCACCGGCGGCAATGCGCGCGGATTCACGCATCGTGTCGACTTCGGGGCGCGACTTGAACAGCCGCATGTCGTGCAACAGGTGATCGAGCGCGACGAACTCCTGCGGCGGCTGCACGCCGCTGCGCGACTGCGATTGCGCCTTCAGCCCGTTGACCCAGCCGATCACGCGCTGGTCGAACTCCTGATGCATGCCCATCGTGTAGTAGACGCGGGAGCAGTTCTCCATCAGCCCCGGCAGGATGTCGTCGATATCGGCGATCGGGAACGCGTCGTCGGCGCCGTATTCGCGCGTCGCGCCCTCCGGGCCGGCGCGTCGGCCGTCCCAGGTTTCGCGCGTCGGGTCGCGCTCGCGGACGAACAACACGTACTCGGCCTGCGCGCGACCGGGGATCAGCACCGCGACCGCCTCGGGCTCGCCGAAGCCGGTGAGGTAATAGAAATCGCTGTCCGGGCGATAGTGATAGTGCACGTCGCCGTTGCGCGACTTCTCCGGCACGGCCGGCAGGATGGCAATGCCACCCTTGCCCATCATCTTCATCAGCTGGCGGCGGCGGCGACGGAACTCGTCTTTGCGCATGCGTCCGAGTCTAATTAGTCAGTTGAGGCGGCCAGGATCGGGCGGCGTGTTGCTGCCCTCGACGCGCAGCTCGATGAGCTCGTCATGGATCAGCTGCACGCCGGCACGCACGTACTCGACGATTTCGGCGTACGCCTGCTCCTCTTCTTCGGCATCGGCGCCGGTCTCGACCGACGCCTGGCCGATGTGCGTGAGATCGCGCAACACTTCTTCGACCTCGCCGCTGAGGCGGTCGCGCGGCACTGCACCGCCGATGCCGAAGCCGTAGAGGAACCCCTGGCACCACTGCGACAACGCCATCGCCCGCTCCACCAGCGGCGCGTCGTCGTCGGGCAACAGCAGTTGGAACTCCATCTCGTCGCCCCGCAGAGCGCGGACGGTGTCGGCGAACAACAGACGCAGGGTCGCGCGATCGTCGGCGGGATCTTCTTCGAGATCCGGCACCAGCTCATCGAGCCAGCTCTCGACCGGATACTGCTGGACGGTGCAGAAGGCGCCGCACAGGCAGCCATGACTTTCCGCCGCCGCTACCGATGACTGCAGCGACTGCAGTACGCGCGCAACTTCCGGAAAAGTGACCTGAAACATTCGCCGTTATGTTAGCACCGGCGTGAGCGGCGTTGTTTGACCGCATGGGGGTGCCGCCGCATAATCCAGGCCGTCATGAGCGAAGCGAAGCCCAAAGTCACTGTCGAACAGGAACTGAAGCAGCTCGAGCGTCGCCTCGACGAGCTGCTTGGCACGATCGCTCAGCTGCACGAAGAGAATCGCGCCCTGCGCCAGCGGCAGGACTCGATGATGGCCGAGCGTGCGACGCTGCTGCAGAAGAACGAGCAGGTGCGGGCACGCGTCGAAGCGATGATCGGTCGCCTGAAGGCGATGGAGCACAGCGCATGACGGAGCGCACGTCGCGAGTCAGCGTGCGGATCCTCGAGAAGGAATACCAGGTCGCCTGCCTCCCCGAAGAGCGCTCCGAGCTGCTCGATTCCGCCGAGTACCTGAACGTCAAGATGCGCGAGATCCGCGACGGTGGAAACATCGTCGGCCTGGACCGCATTGCGGTGATGGCCGCGCTCAATCTCGCGCACGAGCTGCTCAAGCTGCGCGGTCGCGGCGATGTAGTGGATACGGACGTCAGTCAGAAGATTCGCCAGCTGCGCGAGCGCGTCGAGAGCGCGCTCAGCCGAGGTCAGCAGCTCGAGCTGTGACCGCCACACGTTGGCCAAGTTGCGAATCGAACTTTTTTCCGCGGTCGTTCGTTGCAAAAGCGAACGTCCGCACTCAGATTGCGATATGGCGCCGCCTGCGGTGTTCGACATGTGTCGGGTTACCTCTCGACCCTAACGTAAACACCCCAGGGATTCGGTCTCGTGGCAGCGGTGTGCAAGTCCGTCTCGAACGGAAAGCCTTAGCTGTTGCGGCTGCGTCCCACCTATTGCTCCGTGTCGAGAGCAATGGCTCATGACGGCACATGCGGGTGGCGCCGCCCCTCCTTCCGATCGATCCCTGCTGCGCGCTGAGTTGCGTGGGCGACGTCGCACCTTGTCGGCACACGAGCGCGCGAGTGCGTCGCGACAATTCGCTCGCATCCTCCGACGCTCGAAGTTGCTGCGACCGGGCAGACACGTCGCCGTGTACGCCGCGCACGATTGCGAAGCGGATCCGTCCGCGATCGTGCACTTGGCGCGCCTCAACCGCTGCAAGCTCTACCTGCCGGCAATCGCCGACTACCGGCGCCGTCGCATGGAGTTCCGCCGCTACGCCCGCGATGCGCAGTTGCGACCGAATCGCTACGGCATCGCCGAACCGGAGCGCGGCGCCCCGCGCATTGCCGTCCGGCATCTCGACCTGGTTCTGCTACCGTTGGTCGCCGTCGATCCGAGCGGTACGCGGCTGGGAACGGGCGCCGGCTTCTACGACCGCTGCCTGCAACACCTGCGCGCGGGACGTCGCTGGCGCCGACCGAAGCTGATCGGCCTCGGTTACGACTTTCAGCGCGTCGCTGGCCTCGAAGCGCGCGCCTGGGATGTGCCGCTCGACGCACTACTCACCGAGAAAGACCTCTACGCACTGAAGGGCTCGCCATGAACTACTGGCTGATGAAATCGGAACCCGACACGTTCGGCATCGACCACCTCGCGAAGAAACCCAAGCAGACCGCGGGTTGGGACGGCGTACGCAACTTCCAGGCCAGGAACTACCTGCGCGAGATGCAGGTCGGCGACCTGGTGTTCTTCTATCACTCGAGCACTGAGATCCCGGGCGTCGTCGGCATCGCCAAGGTGGTACGCGAGGCGTATCCGGACAGCACGGCGTTCGACAAGAAGAACGATCACTACGATGCGGACAGCGATCCCGACAAGCCGCGCTGGTATCAGGTCGACGTGCAGCTCGTGCGCAAGTTCGACCGGGTGATCTCGCTCGACGAGTTGCGCTCGCACGCGAGCGGCAAGCTCAAGGACATGGTGGTGTTGAAGCGCGGCAATCGACTGTCGATCACGCCGGTGACGAAGGCGGAATGGACGTTCGTCGAGTCGCTGGCGAGCAAGTGAGCGCCACGTGAGAGTGATTAACATGCGTGATGCGCGTCGCTCTCTGCATGACTAAATTGCACGCACCCCTTGCTTGCTATTTTTAATTTATGTATATACTGCGCCCGGACTAACTCGACATGGAGATCTACGACTATGGCAACCAAGAAGAAATCGTCGAAGAAGAAGGGCGGCAAGAAAAAGGCCGCTAAGAAGAAGTAGAACCTCTTCTAGACGATTGTGATGAAGACTGTGCCCGCGAAAGCGGGCACAGTCGTTTCCGGAACCCCATAAAACAAGCATTAAACAAGGTACTTCCTGCACACGTGCGACGAGGGGAATCACATGAGCGCTGACTCGAAGAAGCGATCTGCGGCCGCAGCGGCACTCGCGTACGTGCCCGACAACGAAGTTCTCGGCGTCGGTACCGGCTCCACCGTGAACTTCTTCATCGATGCGCTGGCTGCGCGCAAAGTGCCGATCAAGGGTGCCGTTTCGAGTTCCGAGAGCTCGACGGCACGTCTCAAACAACATGGCATCGAGGTCCTGGATCTGAATGCCGTCGGCGACTTCGACGTCTACGTCGACGGCGCCGACGAATCCGACCCGCAACTGCATCTGATCAAGGGCGGCGGCGCAGCGCTCACCCGCGAGAAGATCATCGCCGCCGCCGCGCGCCGCTTCGTGTGCATCGTCGACGATTCCAAGCTGGTGCCCGTCCTCGGCCGCTTCCCGCTGCCGGTGGAAGTCATTCCGATGGCGCGCTCGTACGTCGCGCGCGAGCTGGTGCGGCTCGGCGGTCACCCCGTGTATCGCGAGGGGGTCGTCACCGACAACGGCAACCAGATCCTCGACGTGCACGGGCTGCAGATCGTCGACCCGGTCGGCCTCGAGGCGACGATCAATCAGATCGTCGGCGTGGTGACCGTCGGTTTGTTCGCACGTCGCCCGGCGGATGTCCTGCTCGTCGCGCGCGACAGCGGCGTCGAGACCCTCAAGCGGAAATGATCTCCCGCACCAATCCCGGTCCTCGATAGATCAGACCCGTGTACACCTGCACCAGGTCGGCGCCGGCATCGAACGCATCCTGAGCGTGGCGGGCGGAGTCGATTCCACCTGCCGCGACGATCGGCACACCCGCACCCAGCGCCGTGCGCAGCAACTGCACCGCCTGCAGGGCAAGCGGACGTAACGGTGCGCCACTCAATCCTCCCGCGTGCGAGCGCCAGCGTTGCGCGATCCCGCTGCGGTTCAACGTCGTGTTGGTCGCGATGATCCCGTCGATGCCGCTCTCGAATGCCAGCCGCGCGCTGCGCACGAGGTCGGCCGGCGCGAGGTCCGGTGATACTTTCACCAGCAACGGGACGCGACGTGCCGTGGCGCCCTGCAGTTGTCGACGCGCTTCGACCAGCGCACTGACGATCGGCTGCAACTGATCAGCCTCCTCCAACTGTCGCAGCCCTTCAGTGTTCGGCGAGGACACGTTGATCGTCACGTAGTCCGCATGCGGGGCGACGACGCGGAAGCATTCGAGGTAGTCGTCAACGGCGGCGGCGATCGGGGTCGCGGCGTTCTTGCCGATGTTCACACCGCACACACCTGCGAAGCGTCGGAGTGCGAGACGTGCGGCGACGGCGGCGGCTCCCTCGTTCGGGAATCCCATGCGATTGATCAGTGCCGCGGACTCGGCGACGCGCATCAGACGCGGTCGCGGTTGTCCGGGTTGGGGACGTGGCGTGACGGTGCCCACTTCGATGAAGCCGAAGCCGAGTGAGCCGAGCGCGTCGATGGAGCGAGCGTTCTTGTCGAAGCCAGCGGCGAGCCCGACGCGATTGGGGAAGTGCAGACCCATGAGCGTGACGGCTGCGAGTGGATGGGGGGCCGGAGGGCGAATGAGGTTGAGGGAATGAGCGCGGTCGAGAGCGGCCAACGCGAGTGAGTGCGCAGTCTCGGTAGGGAGCGCGAACATCAAGGGACGCAGCAGCGGGTAGATGCGCATCTGAGTGGACATGTGACACAGGTGACATAGGTGACACAAGTGACACGGGCCGGACGCACATACCTGTGTCACCCGTGACACTCGCGTCACCTATGTCACCCCAAAACAAAAGGGCCCGCATTCGCGGGCCCTCTTTGTTTGGCTGGGGGACTAGGATTCGAACCTAGGTTGACGGAGTCAGAGTCCGTAGTCCTACCACTAGACGATCCCCCAAGCGGATTAGCGCTTCGAGAACTGCGTGCCGCGACGGGCCTTGCGGAAGCCAACCTTCTTACGCTCGACCTCGCGCGCATCGCGCGTCACGTAGCCGGCGTCACGCAGCGGCTTGCGCAGCGTCTCGTCGTACTCGATCAGCGCGCGGGTCAGACCGTGACGGATCGCGCCAGCCTGGCCGGTGATGCCACCGCCCTTCACCGTGACTTCGACGTCGAAGTTCTTGTCGAGGCTGACGGCTTCGAGCGGCTGGCGCACGATCATGCGCGCCGTCTTGCGGCCGAAGAACTCGTCGAGCGTGCGCTCGTTGACGCGGATGTTGCCGCTGCCCTTGCGCAGGAAGACGCGGGCAGTGGCGGTTTTGCGGCGGCCGGTGCCGTAGTTGGACGTAGTCGGCATGGTTGCGATGGCTCTTTAGATTTCGAGGGCCTTGGGCTGCTGCGCGCTGTGCGGGTGCTCGGCACCGGCGAACACGTGCAGCTTCTTGAACATCTTGCGACCGAGCGGGTTCTTCGGAAGCATGCCCTTGACCGCGAACTGGATGGCGCGCTCCGGATGCTTGTCGAGCAGCTTTTCGAGGCTCGTGGTCTTCAGGTTGCCCAGGTAGCCGGTGTGGTGGTGATAGAACTTGTCCGTCAACTTCCGACCGGTGACGCGGATCTTGCCCGCATTGATGACCACGATGTGGTCGCCGGTGTCCACGTGCGGCGTATAGGCAGCCTTGTGCTTGCCGCGCAGGCGCATGGCGAGCTTCGAGGCGAGGCGACCGAGCGTCTGGTTCGTCGCGTCGACAACATACCAATCACGACGTACCGTAGCCGCGTTCGCGAAGACGGTTCTCATTGAATTCTCCGGGAAAAACCTAGGTCCGGGGCGAAAAGGCCGGCAAGTCTAAAGGACGACCCCCGGCTTTGCAAACCAGGCCAACCCTTTATGTGGTAGGGCCAGGGACATCCGGAGGGACATATATAAATGTGCTTCTATACTGTCGTCCCATGACCCCTGCCCCGGCCTCCCGCCAGTTCACCCCGACCGACCGCCTCATCGGCTCCATCGACCAGGCCCTTCGCACCCTCCTCGGCGGCAATTCGGCCACCCGGCCCTACCCCGCCGAAGGCATTGCCGAGACTGTGGACCAGCAGGCCGAACGCCGGCATGCCGCGGCACTGATGCGGGTGAATCATTCCGGGGAGGTCGCGGCCCAGGCCCTGTACCAGGGACAGGCGGCCGTGGCCGGCAGCTCCTCGACCCAGGACGCTCTGATGGAGGCGGCCCGCGAGGAAACCGACCACCTTGCCTGGTGCGCGACGCGTATTCACGAACTAGGCGGCCGAACCAGCCTGCTCAATCCGCTGTGGTACGCGGGCTCGTTCGCAATCGGCGCGCTCGCCGGCCTGGCCGGCGACCGTACGAGCCTCGGCTTCGTCGCCGAAACCGAGCGGCAAGTGGTCGAGCATCTCGAAGGGCATCTGCATCGGTTGCCGCAGACGGATGCACGCACGCGTGCGATCGTGCAACAGATGAGCGTCGACGAAGAGCGTCACGGTCACAACGCGCTGAACGCGGGCGGCGCCACTTTGCCGCCGCTGGCACGAGCGATGATGAAGGTGACCGCACGAATCATGACGCGCACGGCGTACTGGGTGTAACCGTGGGCGAGTGCTGCAGCGCTTGCGGTAAGGGTCCTTCCTGTATTAAAAGGCGCGGCAAGACATAAGGTCCATGCCGCTCGACGAGTCGGTCAGTAACACAAGCACAAACAACGGGGTGAGTATGGAAGAGGGCGCAAGGCCACTGAGCGATATTCCGGCGATCAACCGGTTCCTGAGCTACTGCCGGATTCGCACCGTGCCCTCCAAAACGGTCGTCATCCACGCCGGCGACCTGCCGGACGTCCTGTACTACATCGTCAGCGGCTCGGTCGAAGTCATGATCGAGGACGAGGAAGGCAACGAGATGGTGCTCGCCTACCTCAACAAAGGTCAGTTCTTCGGCGAGATGGGCCTGTTCTACGAGCAGCCGACGCGCAGCGCCTGGGTGCGCACGCGCCAGCAGTGCGAGCTCGCGGAAATGACCTATCCCCGCTTCCGCCAGCTCGCGGCCGAAAGCCCGGGCCTGGTGTTCGAGCTCGCGACCCAGCTCGCTACGCGCCTGGACCGCACCAACCGCAAGCTCGGCGACCTCGCCTTCGTGGACGTCACCGGCCGCGTCGCGCACGCAATCATGGATCTGTGCAGCGAGCCGGACGCGATGACGCATCCGGAAGGCATGCAGATCAAGGTGAGCCGCCAGGAGCTGTCGCGTCTGGTCGGCTGCTCGCGCGAAATGGCGGGACGCGTCCTGAAGGTGCTCGAGGACCAGGGTCTGCTACGTGCCACCGGCAAGACCATCGTCGTGTTCGGCGCACGGCCGAAGATGAAGACCAAGCCGCCGCTGGCGGCGGCCGCAGGTCGCGCGGGAGCAATGCAGAATCGCCGTGTCGACGATGACGACGACGATGACCTCGACGACGACGAAGATTAGCCGCTGCCCTTCTTGATCCCCTCACGCATCGCCGCGATCGTCGCGGCGTAATCCTTCGCACCGAAGATCGCCGAGCCGGCCACGAACGTGTCCGCGCCGGCGCGTGCGATCGCTTCGATGTTGTCCGCTTTCACGCCGCCGTCGATCTCCAGGCGGATCTCGCGGCCGCTCGCGCCAATGCGCTCCCGCACGAGCCGCAGCTTGTCGAGAGCGGTCGGAATGAACTTCTGACCCCCGAAGCCCGGGTTCACGGACATGATCAGCACCAGGTCGACCTTGTGGATCGTGTGATCGAGCCAGTTGAGCGGCGTCGCCGGGTTGAACACCAGGCCGGGCTTGCAACCGTGCTCGCGAATCAGCTCGATGGTGCGATCGACGTGCTCGCTCGCCTCGGGATGGAACGAGATGAAAGTGGCGCCGGCCTGCGCGAAGTCCGGGACGATGCGGTCGACCGGCTTCACCATCAGGTGCACGTCGATCGGCGCGGTGATGCCGTGCTTGCGCAGCGCCTCGCACACCATCGGGCCGATCGTCAGGTTCGGCACGTAGTGGTTGTCCATCACGTCGAAGTGGACGATGTCCGCGCCCGCGGCGAGCACGTTCTGCACTTCTTCGCCGAGACGCGCGAAGTCTGCGGACAGAATCGAGGGAGCGATCCAGGGTTTCATCGAACAGCACCTGCTTTCATTTCATGCCACGCGCTTCCCGCAGCAGCTCGTAGGCCGCGCGGATCTGATGGGTCTTCTCTTCGGCGACTTTCATCATCGACTCCGGCAGGCCCTTCGCGACGAGCTTGTCAGGGTGATTCTGATTCATGAGACGGCGATAGGCCTTCGTCACCTCGGCATCCGAAGCGGTGCGCGCTACGCCGAGGACTTCGTACGCCTGCGCGACGCGATCGACGGCGGGCCGCGCCTCCGGTCGATAGGACGCCTGCTGCTGCATGCGCAGCAGCGCTTCCATTTGCACGACCTCGTAGGCGGAAACGCCGAGCGCTGCGCACACACGCGCCAGCACCTCGCGAGCCGCGTTGTTCAGCCCTCCGCCCCACAGCGCAGTCTGCAGTTGGATCTGCACGAACATGCGGCACAGATCGGGACGGCGGCGACAGATCGCGCGCAGCTCACGCAGCAACGGCTCCAGCGGAAACTCACGGCTCTTACCCTGTGTGAACAGCTCGATCGCGAGCTGCACTTCGCGCTCGCCGAGGCGGAACTCGCCCATCATCGCGCGCGCCGCGCGGATCTCGTCCTCGGAGACACGGCCATCGGCCTTGGCGAGATGACCCATCGTGAGGAACGTGGCGCGAAAGAATGCTTCCTGCACCTGCACCGGGCTCGCCGCCGACGCTGCATCGTTCGCGCCGTCGTCGCGCACGCTCTCCGCCTGCACATCGAACAGGTGGCCGATGAACGTGCCGAACAGCGCGCCGACCGGTCCCGCGGCAATCACCCCGACCAGCGCACCCAATGCTTTGCCCTGCCATACCATCTCGGCTATGGTAGCAGCGATGCTCGAATCGCACGTTCCCAGCCTCCAGCGCATCCACCAGGGCAAGGTGCGCGACATCTACGCGGTCGACGCGCAGCACATGCTGATCGTCACCACCGATCGCCTGAGCGCCTTCGACGTGGTGATGCCCGATCCGATTCCCGGCAAGGGTCGCGTGCTCACGCAGATCTCGAATTTCTGGTTCGAGCGCACCAAGCACATCGTGCCGAATCATCTCGCCGACTATCCGCTCGCGCGCGCCGTGCCGGACGCCGCCGAACGTGCGCCGCTCGAAGAGCGCAGCATCGTCGTCCGACGCCTGAAGGCGCTGCCCATCGAAGCCGTCGTGCGCGGTTATCTGATCGGCTCGGGGTGGAAGGACTATCAGAGCAGCGGCGCGGTGTGCGGGATCGCCCTGCCCGCCGGACTGCGCCAGGCGGACCGCTTGCCGGAGCCGATCTTCACGCCGGCGACGAAGGCGGAGATGGGCTCGCACGATGAGAACATCTCGTACGAGCGCGTCGTCGCGCTCGTCGGCCGCGGTCTCGCCGAACAGGTGCGCGCTACCGCGCTCTCCCTGTACGCCTTCGCGGTCGAGCATGCCCTCAAACGCGGCATCATCATCGCCGACACTAAATTCGAGTTCGGCGTCGACGAAGCCGGACACCTGACACTGATCGACGAGGCGCTGACGCCGGATTCCTCGCGCTTCTGGCCGGCCGACACCTACCGGCCCGGCACGAGCCCGCCGAGCTTCGACAAGCAGTACGTGCGCGACTACCTGGAAACGCTGGATTGGCCCAAGCGCCCGCCGGCGCCGAAACTGCCGCCCGAGATCGTCGCGCGGACGAGCGAAAAGTACGCCGAAGCCCTGCGCCGCCTCACCAGCTGAGCCTCGCCGCTCATGCCACGCACGATCGCGCTGATCTATGTTGCCTTCGGCACCGTATGGATCTTCTTCACCGATCGCCTGCTCGTCTGGATGCACCTGAGCCCTGAGCTGATCCTGCGAATCCAGACGGGTAAGGGATGGTTGTTCGTCATCGGCTCCGCGACTTTGTTGTACGTGGCGCTGCATCGCTACGAGCGACGCGGCGGCGATGCGATGGCGGCGCTGATCAAGTCGCGCAACGAAACGCGCGTGGCGAACGCCGATCTCGAACGACGCGTCGCGGAGCGCACGCGCCAGCTCGAAGCAGCGAATCGCGAGCTCGAGGCCTTCGCTTACGCCGTCTCGCACGACTTGCGCGCGCCCTTGCGCAGCATGTCGGGCTTCAGCCAGATCCTGCAGGAGAGCGCGCCGCCGGGTCTCGACGAGAAATCGCGTCACTACTTGCAGCGCATCCACGACGCCAGCATGCGCATGTCGGGACTGATCGAGGATCTGCTGAACCTGTCGCGGATCGGTCGCAGCGAGCTGACGGCGCGCCCCATCAATCTCAGCCAGGTCGCCGCGGAGGCCGCAGCAGCGGTGCGCGAGCGCAATCCCGGGCGCGAGGTGCAAGTCGAGATCGCGCCGGACATGGAGGTCAGCGCCGATCCGCGGCTGCTGCGCATCGCGCTGGAGAACCTGCTGAGCAACGCGTGGAAGTACACCTCGCGTGCATCGCCGGCGACCGTAGCAGTCGGTACGCAGGCCGGCGAGCATGGCCCGATCTATTACGTGCGCGACAACGGCGTCGGCTTCGACATGAAGTACGCCGACAAGCTGTTCGTACCGTTTCAGCGCCTGCATCCGGAAGCGGAGTTTCCAGGAAGCGGCATCGGGCTGGTGACCGTTCAGCGCATCATCGCGCGGCACGGCGGACGCGTGTGGGCAGAAGCGCAGCCCGACGCAGGCGCGACGTTCTACTTCACGCTCTGACCTGCTGCCAGGCCTTCATCACCTTCTGCATCGCCTGCACTCCCTCCGTGAGCGCCGCCGGTCCCGGCTGCAAGATGATCGATGACTTGATCTCGTGCAGCTGACGCTGCGCGACTGCCGGTACGCATTCCCAGCCCGGCCGTGCCGCCACGGACTCCGGCCGAAACTTCTTGCCGCACCATGAGCCGAGGATGATGTCCGGCGCGCGGCGCACGACTTCGAGCGGGTCGGCGATGATGCGATCCTTGCCGAGCGCGTGCTGCGCGTTGTCCGAGAAGCAGTCCTCGCCGCCGGCGATGCCGATCAGCTCCGACACCCAGCGGATACCGGAGATCATCGGCTCGTCCCACTCTTCGAAGTACACGCGCGGCCGCCGCTCGAAGCGAGCTGCCGTGGCACGCACCTCGTCCAGGCCCTGCTCCAGACGCGCGGCCAGCGCAGCCGCCTTCGCCTCGCAACCGATCATGCCGCCGAGCACGCGGATCATCTGCAGGATGCCGGCGACATCGCGATGGTTGAACACGAACACGTTCAGGCCGAGCCGCACCAGCTGTGCGGCAATGTCCGCCTGCAGGTCGGAGAAACCCAGCACCAGGTCCGGGCGCAGCTCGCGAATGCGGTCGACCTTCGCGCTGATGAACGCCGAGACCTTCGGCTTTTCGCGTCGCGCACGCGGCGGTCGCACGGTGAAGCCCGAGATGCCGACAATGCGCCAGTCCTCCTCGAGCAGGTACAGCGTCTCGGTGGTCTCTTCCGTGAGGCAGACGATGCGGCTCGGATAACGGTCGGACGACGTGTTCATGCCCATGGCGGCGTATCTTGCCCCGGCACCGCTCGCGTGTCAGGCTCGGCGCGCATGATCCCCACGCTGCTCGGTAACTTGGAGCGCTGGCTGTTCGAGCCGCCAGAATCCATCTACGGGCGACCGCTGTGGAAGCTGACGCGCATCCTGCGCTATCCCTACGCGTTGATCCGCGACATCCTGCGCGGCGATCTCACGCTGCGCGGCATGAGTCTGGTTTACACGACGCTGCTGTCGGTCGTGCCGCTGATCGCGGTCATGTTCTCGGTCCTCAAAGGGCTCGGCTATCACCGCGAGCTCGAACCCGTCCTCTACACGTTCCTCGAGCCGCTCGGCGAGCGCGGCTACCAGCTGACCAGCCAGATCATGACGTTCGTGGACAACGTCCGCGGCGACGTGCTGGGCGCAGTCGGCGTGATCTTCCTGCTTTACACGACGCTGTCGATGATCCAGAAGGTCGAAGAGGCATTCAACTTCGTGTGGCGCGTGGCGCAGCCGCGCAGCCTCATGCGTCGCGTGAGCGAGTATCTGAGCGTGATGGTCATCGGGCCTGCCGTGATCGTCGCCGCGTTCGGCCTGATCGCCAGCTTCGCGCACAGCAGCGGCGCACAGGCCGTCGCGAAATATGAACCTGTCGGCACCGTGCTCGCGGTGTTCGGGCGCCTGACACCCTACGTGCTGGTGACCGGCGTATTCACGTTCCTGTACGGATTCATGCCCAACACCAAGGTGCGGTTCCGGGCCGCGCTGATCGGCGGCGTTTTTGCCGGCGTGGTGTGGGCGGCGACCGGCATGATCTTCACGTCGTTCGTGATCACCTCGACTCGCAACATCGTGATCTACGCGAGCTTCGCGATCGTGATCGTCGCGCTCATCTGGCTGCACGTCTCGTGGCTGATTCTCCTGCTCGGCGCGCAGCTGTCGTTCTACGTGCAGAATCCGCAATACCTGCGGCCCGGGCCCGGCGAGATCCAGCTCAACGCCAGCCTGCGCGAGCGTGTGGCGCTGTCGATCATGTATCTGATCGTCAGCGACTACCGCAGCGCGGATCATCGCTGGAACACCAATCGGCTCGCCGAGCACCTGGAGCTGCCGGGTGCGGGCATCAATCCGATCCTGAATGCGCTGGAACGAGCCAAGCTGCTGCTGGCGGCCGAAGACGAGACGTGGGTGCCGGGACGCGACCCGCAGGCAATCGAGCTCATCGAAGTGCTCGAAGCGGTGAGACACGATGCGGCGGGGCCGCGGCTGGCGCGGATTCGCGATATCGCACCGGCCGTAGCCGCTGCGCGAGCGGCGGAAGAAGCGATGCGGAAGAGCTTGAAGGGCAGGACGCTCAACGATCTGGTCGAGCAGGAGTCGGCAAAGAGTCAGGCCAAAGCCTGACCCACAAGCATCTTCTGTGGGTCAGGCTTCAGCCTGACTCTTCATTCTCCTGCGATCGTCATGTCGTCGAGCAGCACCGAGCCGGTGCGGATGCCACCGCGCGTATCCACATCGCTGCCGACGGCCACGACGTTGCGGAACATCTCGCGCAGGTTCCCGGCAATCGTGATCTCGTGGACCGGATACGCGATCGCGCCGTTCTCCACCCAGAAGCCGGCTGCGCCGCGTGAATAGTCGCCGGTGACCCCGTTGACGCCCTGCCCCATCAGCTCCGTCACCACCAGGCCGCGTCCCATCCGGCGCAGCAAACCCTCGAAATCGTCGGAGCCGCTGCTCACGATGAGGTTGTGCACGCCCCCTGCGTTGCCGGTTGTCTTGAGTCCCAGTTTGCGAGCCGAGTACGTGCTGAGCACGTAGCCGGTCAGCACGCCACGCTCGACGATCTCGCGATCGCGCGTTGCGACGCCTTCGCTGTCGAATGCCGCGCTGCTGAGCGCCTTGCGCAAGTGCGGGCGCTCGGAGATCTGCATCCAGTCGGGAAAGACTTGCTCGCCCGCCGCGTCGAGCAGGAACGACGCGCGACGATACTGGCTGCCTCCGCGTATCGCCCCCAGGAACGAGCCGAACAGACCACGCGCCAACTCGGGCACGAACAATACCGGCGCGGTGACTGTCGACAGCTTGCGTGCATTGAGCCGCCGCAACGCGCGCGCTGCGGCCTGTTTGCCGATGCTCACGCCATCTTCGAGATCGCGCCAGTCCCGAACTGTGCTGTACCAGTAGTCACGCTGCATCTCTTCGCCGGCTTCGGCAACGACGACGCAGCTCAAGCTGTGCAGGGTGGTCGCCGTATTGCCCATGAAGCCGAGCGAATTGCCGAACACGCGCATGCCGCGATGAGTCGACAGCGTCGCGCCTTCGGAGTTGCCGATGCGCGGATCGGCATCGAGCGCGGCCGCCTCGCACGCGATCGCCTGATCGCGCGCCGCATCCGGATCGATCGACCAGGGATGGAACAGATCGAGATCGGGGAACTCACGCGCCAGCGTGTCGGGCTCGGGCAAGCCGGCGGCTTCGTCTTCCGCGGTGAAGCCCGCGATGCTGAAGGCCTTCGCCACAGTGTCGCGGATCGCGCTGGCACTCAGATCGCCGGTGCTGGCCGAGCCCTTGCGCTTGCCCCTATAGACAGTGACGCCCATACCTCGATCGCGCTGATACTCGAGCGTCTCGACTTCGCGCAGGCGCGCTGTCACCGACAGGCCGGTCTCGACGCTGACGCCGACTTCGGCCTCGCTGGCGCCGAGCCCGCGCGCCTCCGCGAGCGCGAGGCTCACGAAGTCTTGCAAGTCCTGCTGGGAGTAGCTGAGCTGAGAAGAAGTGACGGCATTCGACATGACGGCGATTGTATAGGCTGTAGAGTGTAGGCTGTAGCCTATGGAAGAACGCCCTAGCAAAAGCGAACGCAAGCGCCGCAGCGACGATCTACAGTCGCTCGGCGAGGCGCTCATCGACCTGCCGGACAGCGAGTTCAATGCGCTGCCGCTGCCGGAGCAATTGCGCGAGGCCGTGCAGCTCGCGCGCAAGATCACAGCGCACGGCGGGCTCTATCGCCAGAAACAATACATCGGCAAGCTGATGCGCAAGATCGACGCTGAGCCGATCCGCGCCGCCATGGAGGCGAAGCGCGAGCGTGAGCGCGTCGAGGCGCTGCGCTTCCGACGCATCGAGCAATGGCGCGACCGTCTGCTGCAGGAAGGTCAGAGCGCGATCGAACGGCTCGCGGCGGAAGTGCCCGGCATCGATGTCGCGAGCGTTACAGATCTGATCGCGCGCGCCCGCGCAGAACAACCGACGGGTGACTCGACCGCCGCCAGCAGAGCGCTGTTTCGCGTGCTGCGCGAGGCTTTCAGCAAGTAGGCTACAATCCCGCGCATGAAACCGCTGGTCGGCATCATCATGGGTTCGAAATCGGATTGGGACACGCTCCAGTCCGCCGCCGACACACTGCAACGCCTCGGCGTTCCGTTCGAGACGCGCGTCGTCTCCGCACATCGCACTCCGGACCTGCTGTTCGAATATGCGGGCAGCGCTCGCGACCGCGGGCTCGAAGTGATCATCGCCGGTGCCGGTGGCGCCGCGCACTTGCCGGGCATGACGGCTGCAAAAACTTCGCTGCCCGTGCTCGGCGTACCCGTGCAATCGAAAGCGCTCAACGGTCTCGACTCTCTGCTGTCAATCGTACAGATGCCTGCGGGCATTCCCGTCGGCACGCTGGCGATCGGCGTCGCTGGAGCGACCAACGCTGCGCTGCTCGCCGCATCCATTCTCGCCAACAAGTACGACAACGTCCGCACGGCGCTGGATCAGTTCCGCAGCGAGCAGACTGCCGGCGTTCTCGCCCAACCGCTCCCCAGCCGCACGCCGCCGACATGAGGATCGGCGTCATCGGTGCGGGCCAGCTCGGTCGCATGCTGGCGTTGGCGGGCTATCCTCTGGGCCTGCGCTTCGTATTCCTCGATCAAAGTCCGGATGCGCCCGGTGCGCAGGTAGGACGCATCGTCAACGGCGCATTCGACGACCGGGCCAAGCTCGCCGAGCTGGCACGCGAAGTCGACGTCATCACGTTCGATGTCGAGAACGTGCCCGTCGATGCCGTGGCCGAGATCGCTGCGACCAAACCGTTTCTACCGCCCGTGTCGGCGCTCGGCGCCTCGCAGGACCGGCTCAACGAAAAGACGCTGTTCCGGCAACTGAAGATTCCAACGCCGGCCTTTGCGCCGGTCGATTCGCTCGCCGACCTCGAGGCAGCGATTGCGAAAATCGGCACGCCCGGCGTGCTCAAGACGCGAAGGCTCGGCTACGACGGCCGCGGTCAGTACCAGGTGCGCCAGCCGCAGGATGCCGCTGCGGCGTGGGCTGAGCTCGGCTCGGTACCGCTGATCTACGAGCAATTCGTGAACTTCAGCCGCGAGGTGTCGATCATCGGTGTGCGCAGCACGCGGGGCGAGACGCGCTTCTACCCGCTTGCAGCCAACACGCACAGCGCGGGCATCCTGCGCTACTCGACTGCACCGTACCGCCACGCGTCGCTGCAGAAGCAGGCTGAAACATATCTGAAACGCCTGCTGCGGCACTTCGACTATGCCGGCGTGCTGACTATCGAGTTCTTCGTCGCCGGCGGGCGGCTGATTGCCAACGAGATGGCGCCGCGCGTCCACAACTCCGGCCACTGGACCATCGAAGGCGCCGAGACCAGCCAGTTCGAGAATCACGTGCGGGCGATCCTCGGCCTGCCGCTCGGCGGCACCCGGGCGCTGGGCCACTGCGCCATGTTGAACTTCATCGGAACCCTGCCGGAGCTGGGGAACATTCTGCGAGTGTCGGGCGTACACTTTCACAGTTACGGCAAAGAGCCGCGGCCGAATCGCAAGCTCGGGCATTGCACGATCAGTGCACCATCTCCCGCCGCTCGCGACCGTGGCCTGAAGCAGCTGCTAAGACTCAAGGTCGATTGATTGCGAGCCCGCCATTCTTTTGAATCCGTCAGGCAATGTCCGTAAACTTGCCTCGCACATTGGAGCGCCCGCGTTGATCTGCGCTTTGACTTAATGCCCCGCCGCTGCGCCCCTCTGCACCGCCAGGACCCTTAGGTCTAATGTACCTCGAACTGTTCAAGCTGCATGAGTTGCCGTTTCGGCTGACGCCGGACCCCGCGTTCCTATACCTGTCCAAACACCATGCGCGCGCCAAGGCGTACATGGAGTCGACCATCTGGTTCACCGACGGCTTCGTGGTGATCACCGGCGAGATCGGCTCGGGCAAGACCACGCTGATCGAGACCTTCCTCAAGGAGCTGGAGAAGGACGTGGTGGTCGCGCAGATCAACCAGACGCAGGTCTCGGCCATCGAATTCCTGCAGAGCGTGCTGGTGCAGTTCGGCTTCCAGCCGTTCCGCATGAAGAAGGCCGAGCTGCTGTCGACGCTCAACGAGTTCCTGGTCGAGCAGTATGCGAACGGCCGCCGGGTGCTGCTGATCGTCGAC
>Ga0070664_100000476_pt1 | contig 30248 bp, 27 predicted proteins | sample KBSC73metaG_FD_65863 | JGI IMG/M metagenome (GOLD analysis project Ga0070664, IMG submission 65863) | Corn rhizosphere microbial communities from Kellogg Biological Station, Michigan, USA - KBS C7-3 metaG | ecosystem: Host-associated > Plants > Roots > Rhizosphere > Soil ... | reverse complement strand
CGAGGACGAACTCGGCCGCGCGGACCGCCTCGTCCCACTCACCCGTCGCGAGCCGCAGCATGGCCAGCTCCAGGTGCATGTACGTCAGGTTCATCAGATGCTCGGTCCGGTCGGCCAGCTCCATGCCGGCGGCCAGGTAGCGCTCGGCATCGGTGAGCCTGGCTTCCTCCATCAGGTTCCACACGATGTTGATGTACGCGCGGCCGGCATGTTCGAACTCGTCGGCCGCGAGCGCCACCCGCAGGCTCTCCAGCAGCGTCTCCTCGCCACCGGGATCGCGAACCATCCAGCGCGCCAGGCCGATGTTGTTCAACGCGTGCGAGAGCACGGCGGCGTCCCCGACCTGCCGCGCCAGTTGCACCGCGCGCTCGCCGACCTCGATGGCCTCGCGGTGGCGGGCCGCCAGCGCGTGCAACTGCGACTGGTTGCTGTAGGCCATGGCGAGCAGCCGCGGGTCGTCGACGCCGGCGAGCGCCGCCACCGCAGCTGCGGCCAGAGCGGCGGCTGCGCCGTCGCCGCGCCACCAGTGCAGCCGCGACAGCCACCGCAGGCTGACGCTGAGCGCGCGGGGGTCCCCGAGCGTGCGGCGCAGGTCGACGGCCTCCCGCTGGGCGGCGAGCGCGGCACCGTCGTCGTTGTTGGAGTAGCACTCGACCGCGTAGGCGTCGAGGAGGTCGGCGAGCTCCGCCGGCTGATACGCGGCGCGCTGGTCGAGGGCGAGCCGCAGGTGCGCCGCGGCCTCCCGGTGCGAGCCGGCCCGCCGCGCCTCGGCGGCCGCCCGCGGCGCGTACGCCACCACCGTCGCCACGTCGCCGGCCTCGGCCGCGTGGTGCACGATCGCCGACAGGTCGGCGCCGTCGTGATCGAGCAGCGCGGCGACGACGCGCTGGTTCAGCGCGATCCGGTGCGCCGCCGGCAGGGAGTCGGCGACCGCGCGCCGGATCAGCTCGTGCCGGAAGGCGACGCGGGCCGGCGTGACGGTGACCAGGCCGTGCCGCTCGGCTGTGGTCAGCGCGACGACACCGCCCGGCACCAACCGGTCCACCAGCCAACGGTCCAATGTGGACGGCACGACCGCGAGCTGCTCCAGGGCGTCCTGGGTGGACGCGTCGAGCGCCTTGACGCGCGCCAGCACCGCGTCGACGACGGTCGGCGGCGCCTGCCCAGCGTCGCCGGCGGCGAGCACCTCGGTGACGAAGAACGGGTTTCCCGACGTCAGCGCGTAGACGCGATCGGCGGACAGGGTGGTCGCCGCGCTCAGCTCGCCCACCGCGCCGGCCGACAGCCGCGCCAGCGGCAGCCGCCGGACCCGCTCGGCCCGCGAGACGAGCCCGAACAGGTGTTGCAGCGGCCGCCCGATCTCATCGTCCCGGTAGGTCAGCAGCAGCACGACCGGCAGCCGGGCGACCCGCCGGACCAGGTAGCCCAGCACGTCCAGGGTGGCCTCGTCGGCCCAGTGCACGTCCTCGACGGCGAGCACCGTCGGGTGCGGGCCACGGCTCAGCTCGGCGCGCAGCGCGTCCAGGAGGCGGTTGCGGTCGCCGCCCTCCTCCACCGCCCGGGTCAGGTCGGCACCGACGCTGCCGGCCAGGTCGCGCAGCGGACCGAGCGTGCGCCGGGTGGCGAGGTCGTCGCAGTAGCCGACGAGCAGGCGACCGGCGGGCGGCAGCACGCCGCCGACGGCGTCGACGAGGCTGGACTTGCCGATCCCCGCCTCGCCCGAGACGAGCACCACCGAGCCGGCGCCGGTTCCCGCGGCGGCCGCGGCCGCGGCGAGTTCCGCCAGCTCGTGGTCCCGTTCCAGGATGCGGCGCTGCACGCCCGCATCCTCGCACGCGTACCGGCCCGGCCCGACCGGTCCGACGGCCGGCCGACAGTGGGGCGATATCGGGTGCGCGGCGGGCGGGCGTGGCCGTATCGTCGCGTCCTTGTGACCAGGTTCGTCGAGGCAGTCCTCCCCGCCCGGCTGGGTTCGGGCTTCCGCTGGCTGATGGCCTCCTCGTGGACCTCGAACCTGGGCGACGGGATCGCGGTGGCCGCCGGGCCGCTGCTGCTGGCCTCGCTGACCGGCGACCCGTTCCTGATCTCGCTGGGTGCCCTGCTGCAGTGGGCGCCGCCGCTGGTGTTCGGGCTGTCCGCCGGCGTCGTCTCGGACCGGCTCGACAGGCGCCGCACCGTGATGGTGGCCGACGGCGTGCGCGTGGTGGTGCTCGCCGGCCTCGTGGCGGCGATCGTCACCGGGCGCGTGACGGTGCCGGTCGCCCTCATCGCGCTGGGACTGATCGCGACCGCCGAGGTGTTCGCCGACAACACCGCGAGCACGCTGACCCCGATGCTGGTGCACCGCGACGACCTCTCGCTCGCCAACTCGCGCCTGCAGACCGGGCTCATCACGCTGAACCGGCTCGCCGGGCCGGCGATCGGCGCAGCGATGTTCGCCGCCGGCCGGACCTGGCCGTTCGCGGCGCAGGCGGTGCTGCTGGCCGCCGGGGTGCTGCTGGTCTCGCGCGTCACGCTGCCCCGGCACGGCCGCGACGCCGCCGGGACCGCCGGCCACAGCGTGCTCCGCGACGTCGTCGAAGGGATCCGCTGGACCGTCCGGCACGCGGCGGTCCGCACCCTGGCGCTGACCATCCTTGTCTTCAACTTCACGTTCGGGGCCGCCTGGTCGGTGCTGGTGCTGTACGCCGACCGGCAACTCGGCCTCGGACCCGTGGGCTTCGGCCTGCTCACCACGGTCAGCGCCGCCGGTGGCCTGCTCGGCACCGGCGTCTACGGCTGGCTCACCCGCCGGGTCAGCCTCGGCAACCTCATGCGGGCCGGCCTGATCTTCGAGACGCTCACCCACCTGACGCTGGCGCTGACCACGTCGGCCTGGGTGGCGTTCCCCGTCTTCTTCGTGTTCGGCACGCACGAGTACGTCTGGGGCACCACGTCGATCACCATCCGGCAGCGGGCGGTACCCAACCACCTGCAGGGCCGGGTCGGCAGTGTGAACACGATCTGCATGTTCGGCGGGCTGGTCATCGGTTCGGCGATCGGCGGCCTGCTCGCCACCCGGTACGGCGTCACGTCGGTGTTCTGGTACGCCTTCGTCGGCTCGGCGCTGTTCGTCGTGCTGCTGTGGCGGGAGCTGACCCGCATCGCCCACTCCGAGGACGCGTCCTGACCCGCGGCTCAGAACGGCGTCCGCTCCACGAACGCCTCCTCGCTGACCCACGCGGTGTAGGTGTCCATGCCCATCGCCTCGATCAGCACCGTCGTCTGCGTCGCCTGGGCCTGCAGCGCGCGGACCTTGCGGGCGTTGGTCTCCGGATCCAGCCGCAGGTCGACGGCCAGCCGGTCGGCCGGCACGGCGATCGGGTACCCGGTCATGAACACGCCCAGGTCCGCGTCGATGGTGCCCCACCGGACGAGCCGGCTCTCCGGGACGGCGGCCTGCAGCAGCCGCGAACCGGACGGCGCCGCACGGTCGAAGGCAGCCGCGGTCCAGTCGCCGACGGTCCGGTGGTCCTCGTGGCCGGTGATGCCGTCCGGGCCGAACGTCAGGACGGTGTCCGGCCGCACGTCGTCGATCACCTCGCACAGCCGGGCGATCGCCGCCTCCGCCGGCGCGGCGGCACACCCGCCGTCGCGGTAGCCGAGCCAGTGGTGCTCGGTGACGCCGAGGACGTCCAGGCAGCGGGCCATTTCCGCGGTCCGCTCAGCGGCCAGCCGCTCGGGCGGCCAGGCCTGCGGGTCCGGGGTGCCGAGTTCGCCGCGGGTAGCGGTCACACAGACCACCCGGGAACCGGCGTCGCGGGCCAGCGCCATCAGGCCGCCGGACAGGTACGCCTCGTCGTCGGGATGGGCCCAGATCCCCAGGATCGTGCCCAGCGCGCCGGCGTCGGACCCGGACCCGATCGCGGCGGGAGCCTCGTGGTACATCCTCTATCTCCGTTCGTCAGCCCCCGATCATGCCCTGGCCTGCCGACTCGCCGCTGTCGCCTCCCTTAACCCGATCGCGGGACGTGCGTCACAGCGTCAGCCGAACCCGGGCGACGGGATCGCCAGGACGGCCGCCACCGCGTCCTTGACCGCGTCGCGGTGCGGCAGCGGGCTGACCGCCCCGGTGCGCCCGAGTTCCGGGTCGTACCAGCGCACACCCCGGTCGGCGAACAGGTAGAGCGAGGTCAGCGTCCGGATCGTGTTCGACGCCCAGGCCGGCACCGGACCGGCCTCGCCGCCCCGGATCACCGACTCGATCCGGTCCAGCCAGCCGACGGCGTCGGCCCGCGGGAGGTCGGCCCGGGTCAGCGCGGTGGACAGCGCATAGGCGAGCCGGTCGTCCTCGCCGTGCGCGTACAGGTAACCGCCGTCGTCGAGGAGGCGGTCCACCACCGTCTCCAGCAGGCCACGCAGGTCGGCCGGCCCGAGCCGGGGCGAGCGCGCGAACGCCCGCACGGTGTCCGAACCGTGGGCGACGGCGTGCAGCCAGCCCAGGTCGGGGTCCCAGCCGCGCAGGTCCGACTCCCCCAGCCACCACTCGGTGAACGTGTCCCGCCAGCGGGGCACGGCCGCGGCGTCGAGTTCGCCGGTGCGCGCGTCGCGGAGCACCACCCAGCCGAGGATCATGGCGGCGAACGTGCGCGCCTGGATCTCGCCGTCGACGAGCCGGGCGGCCATCCGGTCGCCGAGCGTGGCCAGGTGGCCGTCGAGCCGGCCGCGCGCCGTCCAGTACGCCAGCACGGTGAAGGCCGTGTCGTCGCGGACCACCGGGTCGGGCGAGGCGAGCATCTCGCACAACTCGTCCATCAGGTCGGTCAGCGGGCGGTCGGCGGGCACGGCATAGTCGGTCGACAGCACGGTGGCCCAGTCGGTCATCCGGTCACCGTAGTGCGTCGACGAACGTGAGGGCGGCGAGCAGCGCGCACACGACAGCGCCGGCGCGCCTGATGATCGACAGCCGGATCCGGGCGATCAGCGCCCGGCCGATCAGCGCCGCCAGGCCGGACACGGTCATCAGCGCCGCCAGCGACCCGGCGAAGACGGAGACCGGATCGGCGTAGCGGGCGGCCAGGCCGGCCGTGAACAGCTGCGACAGGTCGCCCCACTCGGCCAGGAACACCACGACGAAGCTGGCGGCGACCGCCCGCCACCCCGTCGCCGTACGGGTGACCTTGCCGGCGAACTCGCGCTCGGCGTCGGCCTCCTGGGCGTCGGCGGTGCCGGCGCCGCGCCACAGCAGTACCGCGCCGACCGCGAACAGCACCCCGGCGGCGATCGCGACAGGGGTGTCCGGCAGCCGCGAGATCAGCCCGCCGGCGGTCACCGCGACGAGGCACTGCACCGCGAACGCGGCGGCCACGCCGATCCACGCGAGCAGCGGCCGGTACCTCGTGGCGAGCACGAGGGTGGCCACGAATGTCTTGTCGGGCAGTTCGAGCAGCAACAACGGAACGAACGCGGTCGCCGCGACAGCCAGATCCAAGGTCCCGATTCCTTCCCGGCGCGGGGCCGGCCATCGAGACTACCGTTGGCTGCCGGACACCCGGTCCAGGTCGGCGACGTTCTCCGCCACGCTCGCCATGTCGGCCGACGTCGCCTGCATGATCCCGACGATGTCCTTCACCGCCGCCAGCTGCTGCTCGATCGCGGCGGACAGCGCGCTGTTGTGCCCGGCGATGGTGTCCATCGCCCGGCCGATGCCGGTGACCTCGGTCACCGCGCGATCCACGTGGGAGCGCACGTCGGCGACGGTCTCCGAGATGGAGGCCACGTTCTCTCCCGACTGCCGGGCCAGCTCCTTGACCTCCGCGGCCACCACGGCGAAGCCCTTGCCCGCAGCGCCGGCCCGGGCCGACTCGATCGTCGCGTTCAGGGCGAGCAGGTTCGTCTGGTCGGCGATCGCCTTGATGACCTCGCTGGCCTTGCCGATCCGGTCGCTGGTGCTGACCAGGTTCGCCATCACCGTCATCGTCTCGGCGGCCTGACCCCGGGCCGACGCCGTCGCCGTGCCGGTGGCCACGGCGGTGCGGCTCACGTCGTCAAGTCCGATCTTTATCTCTTCCAGCGCATCGGCAACGGCGGCCGTGCGGGTGTTGACGTCCTCCGCCGTCGCCGCGAGCCGGCTCGCCCGCGTGGCGACGATCTGCTGGATCTCGGCCCGGGTGGCCAGTTCGGCCGCCGCCTGTTCGGCCCGCGCCCGCTCGGCCTCCTCGCGCTCCCGCTGGACGAGCGCCTGCTGCTGCGCGGCGACGGCCCGCTCGGCCAGTGAGTCACCCATCGCCCTCTCGGTCGTGACCCGGATGCCCAGCAGCAACCCTCCCACCAGGATGTTGGCCGCGGCGACCCCGAGCACCTGCCACAACTCGTCCCCGCGCGCGCCGAACGCGGCCTGGGCGACGACGTAGCTGACCGCGTTGGTTCCGATGGCGATCTGCGAGTAGGGCCGTTCCATGGCCATCGCCATGTACATGACGCCGGCGACGACGTTGACGGCCAGCAGCACGGTGGCCTGCGGGGCGAGCCAGGACCAGAGGACGATCACGACGGCGGACAGGAACATCGTGTGCACCGAGTAGATCGGCCTGCGGATCGCCCGCTCGTCGACCTTCACGAGCGCGCCCAGCACCAGCAGGACCGTCAGCGCCAGCAGCACCCAGCGCCCGGCGCCGTGCGTGAGAAAGGCCGCGATCACGAACAGCGGCGCGGTCGCGCCCCCGAGCAGCCGGCACATGCGCGTGGCGACCAGGGCCAGGCTCACCTGGCTGTCGTCGAGGCCTTCCTTGATGTTCGCGTTGATGCCTTCGTCGGGCTGGTCGGTAGGCGTCATCCCTCTCCCCGATCGGCTCACCCGAGGCCATATCGGCCGAAAACCTGCGGACCTTTGAAAACTGGGGTGCGCGGTCAGCCGGCCGCCAGCGGCGTCTGCGCCGCGCGCGGCGCGTCTGCGCGACTTCAACGTCTGACGCCCAAGTGTTGTTATCGGGGCGGTGTTGCAACGCTAAGGCGTCAGAGGTTGAGGGCGGCTCGGGCGCAGCCGGTTGAGGCGGACCGCGTCGAAGCGGAACGTGTCGCGGTCGCGGTGGTGATCGCCCGTCGTACTCGAGCCCCACCCGCTGTTTCGGGTGGGCAGGACGCGGCATCGCGCCAGCGCGCCCGAACCGGCCACGCTGGCGCCGACCCTCAGTGCGGGTCGGGGACCTTCTCCAACGACGTCGGGACGGAGAGCCAACTGGCCCGACCCACCGGCCAGAAGATCACGAAGGCGCGGCCGACGATCGCGTCTTCCGGCACCGTGGCGCCGGTGACGTCGCCGCCGCGGATGTAGTGCTCGCGGGAGTCGGCCGAGTCGGACCGGTGGTCGCCCATCATCCAGAACCGGCCCTTCGGCACCACGATGTCGAAGGGCTGCTCGCTCGCGACGTCGGCGGTGCCGTCGGCGTCCTTGTAGAGGTACGGCTCGTCGATCGGGTGGTCGTTGATCACCAGGCGCTGCCTGTCGTCGCAGCACACGATGTGATCGCCGGGCACGCCGATGACCCGCTTGATGAGGTCTTCGTCGGTGCCCGTCTCCCAGCTCTTCGGGGCCTCGAACACCACGACCTCGCCGCGGTGCGGCGAGCGGAAGTCGTAGATCAGCTTGTTGACGAGCACCCGGTCCTTGACGAGGAGCGTGTTCTCCATCGACTCGGACGGGATCCAGAACGTCTGCAGCACGAACGCCCGCACCACGATGGCCACGACTATCGCCACCACCAGCAGGATCGGCAGTTCTTTCCAGAAACTGCCGCGGGAGCGTGCCGGTGGTGACGGCTGCGGCTCGTCGTCGATCACCACAGCAGCCTACCCGTGACCGGTGGCGTTCCCGGCCGCGGCATCGCGTCGTGATGCCGTCACCGGTGCGGCTCAGCCGCGGTACTCGGCCAGCCGCGGCGCCGCGCCCACCAGCAGCAGCACCGCCACGCCGACGGCGAGCAGCGGCGGCCGCCAGCCCCAGCCGTGCAGGGTCCGCCGGCCGGCGGAGACCGCGCCGTCGAAGCCCCACTCGTTGATCTCGATGAGCCGTCCCAACGCGTTGAGGTACGGCACCAGCGTGGCGTTCGCGCCGCTCAGCGACTGCCCGGTGTATGACCGGATCGCCCCGACGAGGTCCCCGTTCGCGACCGACGTCCGCAGCCGCCGGTCGGCCGCCTGGTAGGTCTGGTAGAAGCGCAGCGCGTTCTCGCCGGCGGCAAGCTCGCCGGTGAACGCGACGTGCCGCAGCGATCGGCCGAGGAAGCCGTCGAACGCGACGGTGCGCCGCGCGCTGAAGTAGGCGCTCAGTGCATAGGCCAGCGCGGCGTCGTACCGCGCCACCGTCGTGGCGTCGGTCCTGACCAGCTGCTGCGACTTCTCGTAGAACGCCGACTCGTACCGGTGGCGGCGCGCCGGGTCGAGCAGGTAGCGCCCCTGGTCGCCGTACGCGTCGTAGCTGACCGCACGGGCCTGGTGCAGCGTGACCGTGTAGTCGAACGAGTCCCGCTTCGCGACGTCGAGCCCGTCCTCCGCGTCGGACACCGCCGACATGCCGGTGAGGAGCACCACGAACGTGGCGAGGGTGGCAACCGCGATCGCCGGGTTGAGGACGCGGTGGTGTGCGCGGGCCAGGAGCACCTGCAGCGCCACCAGGATGCCGAGCAGCGCGAGGCCGAGCGCCGCCACCCACCCGTAGCCGACCGAGAGGCGCGACCCCGTGCGGGCGTACTCGCGGTCCACCAGGCCGACCTCGGCACGGACCACCCGTTGTGCGGCCGGCAGCAGGTCGTCGTGCATGAGGTCGGTGGCCTGCCGGTACAGGTCGAGCGCCGCGGCCGGCGGCCGGCCCGGCGCGGACGACGGCGCCTGCGACTCGGCGAGGATCGCCTGCGCGGCGAGTGCCTGGTAGCGGCCGAAGGCGTGCATGACGTCGCCCAGGTCGCGTTGCGCGGCGGCGTCCCCGCCGGCGAAGTTCGCGATCTGCCGGAGGTGGTCGTCGACCGCCCGCCGGCGGTCCTCGTAGCGCTCGAGCGCGCCGGCACGGGTGACGTCGAGGTCGGTCCGGTCGCCGACCAGGAGCACATTGGCGACCTGAGTGTCCATTTCGGACAGTTCGTAGTAGAGGTCGGACGTGGCGACCACCACCGGGCCGCTGTGGTGCCCGATGAGGTCAAGCCCGCCCCGTGCCGAGCGCACCGCGATCACCAGTGCCGCGCACAGCGCGACCGCGAGGATCACCGCGCCGGCGACGAGAATCCGAATCCGCGTCGCCACGGCCCCGAGGGTACGCATCGACGGCAATCCCCCGGGATGGCCGGGCTCTCCTACGATCGGTGCCACGCGGAGAGGTGGTGTCGCGTGACCACGGGGCGATGCGTTCGGTCGGGCTGTCCCGGCTCGTACGAGGACGGCTACTGCGACGTGTGCGGCCTGGCGGCGCCGGTGCGGCGGTCCGCCGGTCGCGCGCCGTCGGGTGCGGGCGCGAAGCCGTCGGGTGCGAGCGCCGCGCCCGCGGCGGCGCCGACGACCCGACGGTCGACCAGCCGACCGTCGTCCGCCGCGCCGGTCTCGCCGAGTGGCGTGCTGGTCTCCCGCGGATCCCGGGGGCCGCGTGGCTCGGGCGGCTCGCGGCGCGGAACGCTCGGCGCGGGCCTGGTCGACGTCCCGCCGGTGCCGGCGCCCGATCCCGAGACGGCCGTGCTGACCAACCCGCACGTGCCCGAGCGCAAACGGTTCTGTGCGCGCTGCGACGAGCCGGTCGGCCGGTACACGGACGGCCGTCCGGGTCTGCGGGAGGGGTTCTGCGCGACGTGCGGCAGCCCGTACTCGTTCACCCCGAAGCTGCGCGCCGGCGACCTCGTCGGCGGGCAGTACGAGGTGCTCGGGTGCCTGGCGCACGGCGGCCTCGGCTGGATCTACATCGCCCGCGACCGCAACGTCGCCGACCGGTGGGTGGTGCTCAAGGGCCTGCTCAACAGCGGCGACCCCGATGCGTTGACGGCGGCCCTGGCCGAGCGGCAGTTCCTCGCCGAGGTCGAGCACCCGAGCATCGTGCGGATCTACAACTTCGTGCGGCATCCGGACCCGAAGACCGGCGAGCCGGTCGGCTACATCGTGATGGAGTACGCGGGCGGACGCTCGCTCAAGGACCTGCTCGCCGAGCGGCGGGCGGCCGGCGCGGGGCCGATGCCCGTCGAGCAGGCGATCGCGTACGCGCTGGAGATCCTGCCGGCGCTGGACTACCTGCACGGCCGGGGCCTGCTCTACTGCGACTTCAAGCCGGACAACGTGATCCAGACCGAGGAGCAGCTCAAGCTCATCGACCTCGGCGGGGTGCGCCGCATGGACGACGACGACTCCCCCATCTACGGCACCGTCGGCTACCAGGCCCCGGAGATCGAGGGCCAGGGCCCGTCGATCGCGTCGGACCTGTACACCGTCGGCCGCACGCTCGCGGTCCTGACCACCGACTTCGCCGGCTTCACCGGCGAGTACGCGGTCAGCCTGCCCGACCCCGCCGGCGTGCCGCTGTTCGCCGCGCACGAGCCGTACCACCGGCTGCTCGTGCGCGCCACCCATCCGGACCCGCACCAGCGCTTCGACTCCGCCACGGAAATGGCCGGCCAGCTTCTGGGCGTGCTCCGCGAGATCCTGGCGGCCGACGACGGCCAGCCGCGGCCCGGCCCGTCGGCGCTGTTCGGCCCTGAGGTCAGCGTGCTGACCTCGCGGCCGGACCCGATGACGGCGGCCGCCGCGCTGCCGGTGCCGTACGTCGACGTCACCGATCCGGCCGCCGGGTTCCTCGCCGGCATCGTCACCACCGAACCCGGCGAGCTGATCGCCGCGCTGGCCGGTGCCCCTGTCGTCACCGCGGAGGTCCGGCTGCGGCTCGCGCACGCCCGGATCCTGCTCGGCGATCCCAAGGGTGTCGCCCGGCAACTCGACGAGATCGTCGCGGCCGGCGACGACGACTGGCGGGTCGGCTGGTACCGGTCGCTGTCCCGGCTCGCGACAGGCGACGCGGCCACCGCCGCAATCGGCTTCGGCGGCGTGCACGACCTGTATCCCGGGGAGGCCGCCCCGAAGCTGGCGATGGCCGTCTGCGCGGAGCTGACCGGCCGCTACGACCAGGCGGCCGCGCAGTTCGGCCGGGTGTGGCGCACCGACCGGGGCTACGTCGGCGCCGGGTTCGGGCTCGCCCGGGCCCGTCTCGCGGTCGGCGACCGGGACGCCGCGGTGAGCGCGCTGGCCGACGTGCCGGCGTCGTCGAGCCACCACGCCGAGGCGCAGCGGGCCGCCGTGCTGGCGCGGCTGGAGGTCGGCACGGCGCGCGACCTGACCCACGACGACCTGTTGGACGCCGGCGGCCGGTTCGCCCGGCTGGCCGCCGACGGCCACGACGACCCGGCGCTCGCGGCGCGGATCCTGGCGGCCGCGCTCGACTGGTTCACCGCCGGCGGCGGGAAGCGGATGCCGACGAAGCCGCCGCTGCGGCTGCTCGACGCCGAGCTCACCGAGCGCGGGCTGCGGCTCGCGCTGGAGCGGCGCTACCGCGAGCTGGCGAAGCGCGCCGACACCCGGGCCGACCGGGCCGACTTCGTGCGCCGGGCCAACGCCGCCCGTCCCTGGACCCTCGTCTGAGGAGCGACCCATGCTGAGCTTCGACGCCCAGGTCTACCAGAACGAGTACCTGTCCGCGGGGGCCGACGAGGTCAACGCGATCGTGACGATCACCGGCAGTACCGGCGCCACGGCGCGTCCCGGCGGCCGGCACCCGACCGCCGCCGCAATCATCATCATCGACTGCTCGACCTCGATGAACTACCCGAAGACCAAGATCCAGGCGGCCAAGCGCGCGACGGCCGCGGCGATCGACGCGTTGCGCCCCGGCACCGCGTTCGCCGTGATCGCGGGCACCCACCTCGCCGAGGTCGTGTACCCGATGTCGGGACGGCTGGTGCCCGCCGACGCCGCCAGCAAGGCGGTCGCCAAGCGTGCCGTTGCGAGGCTCGAACCCGGCGGCGGCACCGCGATGAGCACCTGGCTGGACCTCGCCGACCAGCTGTTCGCCGACCGTCCCGACGCGCTGCGGCACGCGATCCTGCTCACCGACGGCCACAACGAGAGCGAGACGCCGGCCAAGCTCGCGGCGACGCTGTCCGCCTGCCTCGGCGCGTTCACCTGCGACTGCCGCGGCGTCGGCACCGACTGGTCGGTGGAGGAGCTGCGCCGCATCGCCACCACCCTGCTCGGCACCGTCGACATCGTCGCCCGGCCGTCGGGACTGGCCGACGACTTCGTCCGGATGATGAACCACGCGATGGACAAGGCGATCGGCGACGTGGCGCTGCGCGTCTGGACGCCGGTGGGCGCGCAGGTGCGCTTCGTCAAGCAGGTCGCGCCGGAGATGCGTGACCTGACCGGAACGGCGCTGCCGGCCGGGACGCAGCAGACCCGCGACTACCCGACCGGCTCCTGGGGCGCGGAGAGCCGCGACTACCACGTCTGCGTGGCCGTGCGGCCGGGCGACCTCGGCGACGAGATGCTCGCCGCCCGGGTCAGCCTGGTCGCGAACGGCGAAGTGCTGGCGAAGGGGCTGGTCCGCGCGCTCTGGACCGACGACCGGTCCCGGTCCGCCCGCATCGACAGGCAGGTCGCACACTACGCCGGCCAGGCCGAGCTGGCGCGCGCCGTGCAGGAGGGGCTGCGGGCGCGCCGGGAGGGCGACGTCGTGACGGCGACGGCGCGGCTGGGGCGGGCGCTGGCGCTGGCGACGGCGTCCGGCCACGCCGACACGGCCAAGCTGCTCCGGCAGGTGGTCGAGGTCGACGACCCGGTGAGCGGCACCGTGCGGCTCAAGCCCGTCGTCGACGACGCCGACGAGATGGCGCTGGACACCCGCTCCACGAAGACCATCCGCTCCCGCCCCGCGTAGGCCAAGCCCTCGATCACGAGAACCATGCGACGCACCGCTAGTCACTGAGCGCACAGGAGTTGACACATTACGTCACACTGTGGGCGGAGAAGATCGAGTTCAACTAGCGAGGCCCGTATGCGCCGGCTCAAGCGATTGTGGATCTTCTGGCTCCTCGCGGGAATCGGAACGTGCAGCCTGGGCGGCACCATTCTCGCGTGGGTCGTGCGCGGTGGCGATCTGGCCGCGACGATATCCGCCGTCTCCGCCGCACTCTCCGCACTAGCGATTCTCGGAGTCGTCGTCGCACTCTACTTCCAGATCCAACAAACCGAGATCGCCCGGGTCGACGCGCTGATGACACATCGGTCGGAGTTGTTGATGTTCGCCATTGGCGAGCCCGAGCTTCTCGTCTCCTGGGGCTTCGATCCCAGCGGAAATGCCAGCGTCGCCAAACTCCAAGCGTACGCCAGCATGGTCTTCAATCACATGTGGGCATCGTTCGAGCTCAACCGGCTCACTCCTGAGGAGCTGGAGTACACCTGCAAACGAATCTTCAAGAATGAAGTCGTCACCACCTGGTGGGGTGAGTCACGAGCCATCTACCACGGTTATCGGTCCCTGCCCCTGGGCCGCCGGAACTTTCCGGAACTGGTAGACCGGGTGTACTACGCCAGTGCCGCGCAACGCCGCCAAGCCACCGACCGTTCTCCGGCTCAGCGCACGGCACCCGGCCCATAGCCGTACGCGAATCTAGAACTCGTCGGCCTTGATCGCTTTCACAAAGGACGCCCACGTTTCATGATCCACTGAAAGCGTCGGCCCGCTTCTATTCTTTCCGTCCCTGATCGTCACGGTCGTGCCTCGAGTATCGCCGATTTCCGCGTCGAATCGAATTTCGATACACGACCCATTTACGCATCTCGATGAACGAACCCACTGCCCGTCCGCGTGATCGTGTTTCCCGTCAAAACGCACAGCAGACTCCGTTCCACGTCGGTATAGCCGAACATCACGCTTTGCTGTACCCGTTTCCACAGACGCCGACTCGGCGAGTGATCATGCTAGCGACAGCGCGCAGCAACCGTTGCCCGGGGCAGCGAGGCGGCAAATAACAATTTGAACAACTACACAAGGTCATTGGACACGCACAGATAGCGGATGGGTGCTCCCGATGCTCGTGGTACCGGAGTGAAACGAACTACCCCGCCCGCCGGCAATGCATCCTTTGAGGTCCCCGCAACGACTGTGAGCACTCAACCGGACGGCTGACGATGACTACTATTGTAGTTCCACCAACTACGATGGTAGTCTAGGTCATGCCAACGCGACGGGAACAGCTGCTCGACGCCGCGATCACAGTGCTCGGCGAGTCGGGGATCCACGGCCTCACGCACCGCAGCGTCGACACCGCCGCCGGGCTGCCGGCCGGCTCGGCGTCGAACCTCTTCCGCACCCGCGACGCGTTGCTCGAGGCCGTCGTGGAGCGCTTCGCCGAACGCGAGCGGGCCAACTGGGAAGACATCGCGGCGACCATGGCCCCGACCACGCCGAAGGAACTGGCCGACGCGTTGACAGCGTTCGCCAAGGACGCCACCGGCCGCAACCGCACGCTGACGCTGGCCCGGTACGCGATCCTCGTCGAGGCGGCCATCCAGCCGTCGCTGCGGGCGAAGCTGCTGCGCACCGGCGCCCGGGTCAACGACTGGTTCATGACCTGGCTGCGCGTCGCGGGCTCCACCCGGCCGGAACTCGACGCGCCGATCATCATGAACTACGGCACCGGCGTCGTCCTGCACGACCTCGCCATCCCCGATCCGGCGTTCGACCCGTCCGAACAACTCACCGCCCTCGTCACGAGCGTCATCCAGGGACACCGGACAGAAGCGGGGGCCGACCGATGACCCAGACCCGACTCGACGAAATCTGGCAGTTGATCGACGCCCAGCGGATCGCCGTCGCCGACCTCCTCGACGACCTGTCCGACGACGAGTGGCGCCACCCATCGCTGTGCAGCGGATGGACGGTCCGCGACGTCGCCGCGCACCTGACCCTGCAGCAGTTGCGGGTCCGCGACGCGATGGGCCTGATGGTGCGCTGGCGCGGCACCATGCACCGCACCATCGCCAACGAGGCCCGCCGTCGGGCCGCCCTGCCGACCGCGCAGCTCATCACGCAGATCCGGGGCATGGTCGGCTCGCGGCGACCCAACGCCGGCGTCACCGAGAAGGAGACGCTGACCGACATCCTCGTCCACTCGCAGGACATCGCGATCCCGCTGGGCCGGCCGCTGCCGATGGCGCCCGGAGCCGCCGCCGTCTCGGCCAGCCGGTGCCTGTCGATGCGCTGGCCGCCGCCGATCAAGGCGTCGCGGATCGCCCGGAGCTTCAGACTGACCGCGACCGACACGACCTGGTCCGCCGGGAACGGCCCGGAGGTCCGCGGCCCGATGGCCGCGCTGCTGCTCGCCATCACCGGTCGGCGGGTCGCGCTGAGCGAGCTGACCGGACCCGGCGTGGCCGAACTCGGCAGGCGGCTGCCGGCGTAGCCCCGCATCGGCGGGGTAGAAGCTCCCGTATGCCGATCGGTGCGCAGCCCCCTCGCCGGCGGGGAACCGTCGGGCACCCGTACAGCGCCCTGAACCTCCGGCTTGCCCTGGCGGTGTTCGGACTGGTGACATGCGTGGTCCTCGCCGTGCTGGTGATGCGCACGGGCGCGCGCGGGTTCGGCTGGGTGCTCGTCGCGCTCGCCGTGGTCGCCGCCGCCGACATCGTCGTGGTCCAGGTGCGCCGGCGGGCCCGCCGGCGCACCGGCGAGGGGAAGCATTCGCTCTTCGAGTGAGGCCGGCTTCGAGTGCGGCCGGCGCTGTACGCCGGTCAGGTCCGGGACTCGTGGACCACGATCGCGATCTGGACGCGGTTCGTGCACTCCAGCTTGGTGAACAGCCGGGACACCGTCGCCTTGACGGTGGCCACGCTCATGTACAGCTGCGCCGCGATCTCGGCGTTGGACCGGCCGGCGGCGACGGCGTCGGCGACCTCGCGTTCCCTGCCGGTCAGCCGCCCCAGCAGCGCCCGGGCCGCCGAACCCGGCCCGCCGGCCGGCGCCGCACCGCCGCGCACCACCGTGTCTATCAGCCGGGTCAGCACCGCCGGCGAGAGCATCGACTCCCCCGCGGCCACCCGGCGCACCGCGTCGAGGATCTCGGTGGGGGCGGTGTCCTTGAGCAGGAAGCCGTTGGCGCCGGCCCGCAGCGCGCGCAGCACGTGCTCGTCGGCGTCGAACGAGGTGAGCACGAGGATCGCCGGTCCGGGGCCCGGCTCCGCCGAGCGCAACCGCTCGGTCGCGGCCAGCCCGTCGAGGCCGGGCATCCGGATGTCCATCAACACCACGTCGGGCCGCAGCTCGCCTGCCGCCACGACGCCCGCGGCGCCGTCGCCGGCCTCGCCCACCACGTCCAGGTCCGGACCCGCGCCGAGGACCATCCTCAACCCGACGCGCACCAGCGGGTCGTCGTCGACGATCAGCACCCTGATCACGTCTGCCACGGCAGCCAGGCTTCCAGCTGGAAGGCCACCTCGCCGGCCGGGCCGCGCCGCACGCCGTGGCGCAGGCGCCCGCCGAGCACGTCCACCCGCTCGGCGAGGCCGACCAGCCCGGAACGGGCCCCGGGGATCGCGGTCGGGTCCACCTCACCGAGCGCGTTGACCAGCCGGATCAACAGGCCGCCGCCCACGAGGGACAGGTACAGCCGCACCGGCGCGCCGGCGGCATGCTTGCGCGCGTTGGTCAGCCCTTCCTGAACCACGCGGTACGCCGTCCGGCTCACCGGTTCCGGCGCGGGCGCGTCGGGGAGCCGGTTGTGGACGGTCAGCTCCGTCCCGGCCGCCCGGCTCTCCGCCACGAGCGTGTCCAGCTCGGCCAGGCCGGGCGGGACCCGCAACTCCGCGTCGGTGCCGGTGCGGAGCAGCCCGAGGATCTCCCGCAGATCCTCCAGGGCGAGGTGCGCGCTGTCCCGGATCGTGAACGCCACGCGGGCCACCTCCTCGGCGGACAGGTCCGGCCGGATCGCCAGCGCCCCGGCGTGCAGGCTGACCAGCGAGATCCGGTGCGCCAGCGCGTCGTGCATCTCCCGCGCGATCCGCTCCCGCTCCTGGCCGCGCAGCTGCGCTGCCCGCAGGTCGGCCTCGGCCTCGGCGCGGGCCGCGCGCGCCCGCAGCGCGTCGACGGTGTCCCGCCGGGACCGCACGCCGACGCCGACGGCCACCGCGATCGCGATCATCGCGACGTTGATCGCGTTGTTGGCGGCGACCGGGACCTGCGGATCCGGACGCAGTACCGAGTACGGCACGTACGCCAGGGCCGCCAGGGCCGCGACGGCGACCGTCGCCGGCCAGCGCCGCCGGTTGGCGACCGTGTACACCGCGATCAGCACGGCGCCGACAGCGGTCTCGGTCAGCGCGAGCATGGGCGCGACCACCAGTGCCACCGCCACCGGCCATCGGCGGCGCCACAGCAGCACCAGGCACCCGACGCCGGCCAACAGCAGGCCCCAGAACAGCGCTTCCCCCGTCGCCCGTCCGGTCTGCTCGGCATCGCCCGCGACGAACAGCGCGGTCAGCGCGGCCGCGCTCACCGCGGCGACGTCCACGAGGCGCCGTGTCATGACGTCACGAGCGGCCGCCAGAACTGCCGCGACCCCTCGTCGCGGGCGACGTAGCCGAGGTTGTGCAGGGCCTGCGACAGCCCGCGCACCTCCTTGCGCGCCTTCTTGCGCAGCGCCACCTCGCGGGCGGCCAGCACCGCGTTGACCGGCGCGGGCAGATCGGGCGTGTCCGGCTGCCAGCGCCGGTACAGCTCGGCGAACGGATCGCCGTCGCGCCACGGGTAGCCGTGCGCCCGGAATGCCTCGGCGGTGCGGTCCCGCGACGCCGGGTTCGGATCGCGGGCCAGCGGCAGCGAGCGGTGGTCCAGCACCACGATCGCGTCGCGGTCGAGGAACACGTCGGCGACGTCGGCGCGGTCGATCGTCTCGGCGCGGTCGCGCTGCTCGATGCGCAACCGGTCGTCGGTCAGCGTGAGCCGGACACTCTCCCCGAGCGCCGAGTACGCGACGCCGAGCCCGACCGCGAGCCAGATCGCCAGGTTGACCGCGACCTCCCAGGGCCTGTCGACACCGCCGACGGCCCGCCAGACCGGCCGGAACGGCAGCCCGACGGACAGGTCCAGGCCCCACCGGGCGACGACCGGCAGGATCGCCCCGATCGCCAGGCCCACCAGCGGTGCCCCGACCATGATCACCGCCCGCTCGGCGCGGCTCGAAGCCAGCGTGGTCGCGAGTGCCTTGCCGACCATCCGGGCATCACCTCCGCCGTCTCCATCCGGGTCGCTGCCCCGAACAGTAGGCGGCCGGCGCCGGCACGCGCAGCGGCCGGAAGTCGACCGCTCCCGGCGTCGGCGTCGACTTTGGTCTACGGCTGAACGGTGCGGGACGGGTGCGGTCGGGGTGATCGCTCACGTGCCCCGCGGCCGGGTCGATCTCCGGATCGAACTGGTTCGCGTGGAAGGTGGGTGCCGTGCTCGGGTCGACGCGTCCGCTCCGCATGCCGCGGCACCCGCGCCTGACGGTCTGGCTGGCGGCGGTGGTCGTCGGCTGGCTGGTCGGCGCGCTGGCCGGCTGGTGGCGGGTCCCGATCGTCGCCTGGTTGCCGCTGCCGGCGATGTGCGCGATCGTCGCCTGGTCCTGCTGGCGGACGTCGGCCGTCGAGGGCCTCACGATCCCGGCCCGGCGGCTGTGGCGGTGCCTGGCGGTCTCCGTGGCCGCACTGGCGGCCGGCGTCGTGTCGCACATGACCGATGCGCTGTTCGGTCCGGGCGCGCCGACCCAGCGCCTCGGCGCCGTCACGATGACGTGCTACCTCGTCGTCGTGCTGGTCGCCTTCTGGGGCCTGCTGCGGCTGCCCGGCGGCGGCATCGGCGGCTGGCTGATGTTCGCGCTGGACAGCGGTGCGGTCATGGTGACGGCGGTGGTGTTCGCCTGGCACTTCTCGTTCCGCGACAACGCACAGTGGAAAGCGGTCAGCGGCTCCATGTGGTGGCCGCTGCTCGTCGTGCTGGTGATGGGCTGCGTCGCCGTGGTGGCGTTCGCGAAGGTCGCCTCCGTCGGCACCGCTCACATCGACCGCGGCGCGATGCGCATGTTCGCCCTCGCGACGGCGGTGAGCGCCACCACCGGCGGACTGGCACCGCTGTTCGCGGACTTCCCGTACATCACCACCGCGCAGTTGTCCGTCCCGGTGGCGTGCGTCCTGGTGGGCGTGGCCGCCGAGCGCCAGCGACGCGCCGGCGGGACGGCGGCCGGACCGCGGCGGGCCACCCGGCGCCGGTGGAGCCTCGTCCCCTACACGGCGGTCGCGGCGACCGACACGCTGCTGCTGGTCAGCGGCCACGGGTCGGACGGCCGGTTCCTCGCGGCCGGGGCGGTGGCGCTGACCGCCGTCGTGGTGCTGCGCCAGATCGTCGCGTTCGCCCACAACAACCGGCTGCTGACCGAGGTGGACCGGGCCCGCGGCGACCTGCTTCATCAGACCGAGCACGACGACCTGACCGGGCTGGGCAACCGCCGGTTGCTGCACGAACGGATCACCGACGCGCTCGACGGCCCGGACGCCGACCGCGTGCACCTGGTGCTCATCGATCTGGATGACTTCAAGACGGTCAACGACCGGCTCGGCCACCACGTCGGCGACGAGTTGCTGGTCGCCGTCGGGCGCCGGCTGGACCGCAGCGCCGGCCCGGACACGACAGTCGTCCGGCTCGGTGGCGACGAGTTCGCCGTCCTGCTCCCGCCGGGTTCGCACGAGCGCGCCGACGCCGCCGTCGAGCGGCTGGGCGGGGAACTGCAGCGGCCCGTGCACGCCGGCGACTACGAGCTGCTCGTGCGCGCCAGCCTCGGCATCAGCGACGCGGCCGGCGTCACCGAGGCGCGTGAGCTGCTGCGCCGCGCCGACGTCGCGATGTACGCGGCCAAGGACCGTGGCAAGCAGCGGGTCGCCCGCTACGACGCGACGCTGGACAGCACCGCCACCGAGCAGTCGGTGCTCGGCGCGCAGCTGCGCCGGGCGCTGGACCTCGGCGAACTGCACCTGGTCTACCAGCCGATCGTGGCGCTGCCCGACGGCGCCATCACCGGCGCCGAGGTACTGGTGCGCTGGGCCCATCCGGAACGCGGGCCGGTGCCGCCCGACGTGTTCATCCCGGTCGCCGAGCGCAACGGCCTGATCGTGCCGCTGGGCGAGTGGATCCTCCGCGAGGCGTGCCGGCAGTTCGTCGCGTGGCGGTGCCGGCCCGGCGGCGAGCGGCTGCGCAAGGTGTCGGTCAACGTGTCGGCACGTCAGCTGCGCGAGCCGGACTTCCCATCGGCCGTCGCGGCGGTCCTGGCCGAGACCGGCCTGGACCCGGCGCACCTCACGCTGGAGATCACCGAGACGGCGGTCTTCGACGGCGGTGCCGCGCTGGCCTCGGTGCGTGCGCTGCACCGGCTCGGCGTGTCGATCGCGCTCGACGACTTCGGCACCGGCCATTCGTCGCTCGGCCTGCTGCAGACCTGCCCGGTGGACATCCTCAAGGTCGACAAGAGCTTCATCGACGGGATCGTCGCCGGCACGCAGCAGACGGTCGTGGCGTCCGCCCTCATCCACATCGCCGAGGGCATGCACCTGCAGGCGATCGCCGAGGGCGTCGAGACGGCGGCACAGGCGGCCCGGCTGCACGACCTCGGATACCGCTACGCGCAGGGCTACCACTTCGCCCGTCCCATGCCCCCGGCCGCGCTCGCGGACCTGCTGGCGACCGCGGCGACCACCGCCGCGACCGACACCGGCCCGGCCGCCGCCGCGACCGACACCGGCCCGGCCGCCGCCGCGACCGTCACCGGCGGCCCGGCCGCCGGCGCGACGGTCGGCGCGGCGGCGTGAACCCGTGGTGATCCCCGGCCGCTCCCGGCCGGTGATCGGATCCCGCACCGACCGGCCGATAGGTATGACGCAGGCGCGACGGACCGCGCCGTAGGACAGCGAAGGATCGCGTGATGGATGCTGTGACGGCCTCCGAACAGGAGCGACTCGCCGCGCTGTACGGCTACCAGATCTTGGACACGCCGGCCGAGCGCGACTTCGACGACATCACGGCCCTGGCCGCCCAGCTCTGCGACACCCCCAAGGCCGCGATCAGCCTCGTCGACAGCGACCGCCAGTGGTTCAAGTCGCGGCTCGGGCTGGACGCCTGCGAGACCTCCCGCGACACGTCGTTCTGCGCCCACGCGATGCACCACCACGACGTGATGGTCGTCGAGGACGCCCGGCTCGACCCCCGCTTCGCGACCAATCCCGCGGTGCTCGACGACCCGCACGTGCGCTTCTACGCCGGCGCGCCGCTGGTGTCGGCGGGCGGGCAGCGGCTGGGCAGCCTGTGCGTCATCGACCACCGGCCGCGTCGGCTGACCCCTACCCAGCGCGACGGCCTGCTGATCCTCGCCCGGCACGTGATGGTCCAGCTGGAGCTGCGCCAGTACGGCCGCGCGCTGACCGCGGCCAACCGGCGCCTGCTCGACGCCGAGCGGCTCAAGGAGGAGTTCCTCGCCCGGGTCACCCACGAGCTGCGCACGCCGCTGACGTCGATCCACGGCTACCTCGAGGTGCTCGACGACCCGGAGCTGGCCGCGGGCACCGTCAGCAAGTTCCTCGGCCGGATCCGGCGCAACTCCGACCGGCTGCTGGCGCTCGTCGACGACATGCTGCTGGCGGCCCAGTTCAGCAGCGGCGCCGTGCAGCTGGACCGGCGCGCCGTCGACCTGGCCGCGCTGGCCCACGCCACCGCCGACCAGAACCGCCCGCTGGCCGAGGCCAAGGGCCTGGCCATCAGCGCCGACGCGGCCGGCCCGGTGCCGGCCGACGCCGACCCGGTGCGGCTCGCCCAGGCGCTGGACCGGTTGATCCTGAACGCGGTGAAGTTCACCACCCAGGGCCACGTGACGATCCGCGCCTACGCGCGCGACGAACGCCGGGTGCTGGAGGTACGCGACACCGGCATCGGCATCCCGGCCGAGGAGCGGGATCGGCTGTTCACCCCGTTCCGGCGCGCCAGCGCGGCCGAGCGCGCCGAGGTACAGGGCGTCGGGCTCGGCCTGAACATCGTGAAGGCGATCGTCGACGGCCACGGCGGCTCGGTGACGCTGGACAGCGAGACCGGCCAGGGCACCACGGTCACCATTACGCTCTAACCGCGATCCTGGTCCCGAGTCGTCGACCGAGTTTCGTGTTTATGCACTCCGGGCAACGTGTGGCTCCCCGGTGAGGCGACCGGCCCGGTCGGCGGCCCTGCCGTCCCGGGCCGGTCGTGTCCGGTGCGCCTGGCGCTAGCGGCCGGTGACGATCTCGGTGATCCGGATGCCGAAGCTCTCGTCGATCACGACCACCTCACCGCGGGCGATGACCCGGTCGTTGACGAGCAGGTCCACCGGTCCGCCGGCGGCCCGGTCCAGTTCGATCACGGCGCCCGGTGCCAGCGCGAGCAGTTCCCGCACGCTCATCCGGGTGCGGCCCAGTTCGGCCGTCACCTCGAGTTCGACGTCGTGCAGCAGCCCGAAATCGGCTCCGCCGGGGGCGCCGGCCGCGCCCGCCGCGCCGGCGTCCGGCGCCGCTGCGGGTGGGGTCGCGGCAACCGCGAGGGCGACGACGGCAGCGGTGCCCCCCGCGTTGGTCAGCGGCACGAGGGCGCCGCCGACCGCGACGATCGCGGCGAGCGCGTCCGGGGCCGAGAGCTGCTCGCCGGGGTCGACGGTGACCGGGCCGAGCACGGCGGCGGCCGCCTCCAGCGCGGGCCGGACCGACTGGGTCAGCTCGAGCCCGGTGGCGGCCAGCACCTCGAGCATCTCGGGCTCGACGATGACCGCGACCTGGCCCTGCGCCGCGCCGGTGAAGCGCGCGTGGATCGCCTGACCGTCGAGCGGCACCATGTCGGCCCGCTGGCTCGGCGTGCCCACCTCGAGCGGTGTGGTCGCGGGAAGGAGGGACGCCGCGGCGCGGGCCGCGTCGGCAGCGAGTGCGAGTTCCGTGATAGCCGCGGTCACGATGCGTAGATCGGCCTGCCGGAGGCGGGGTTGAGGGAAACGCCGGTGGCCGGGCGGTCGGTGCGAACGGGCTCACCAGGTGGCGAAGACCCGCGCCTGGCCGCCGGAGCCCTGCTCGTACGGGATCAGCCCGACGACGAGCGTCGCGCCGGTGCGCGGGATCCTGTCGAGGTTGGCCAGGTTCTCCACGCCGTACCGGTCGGCGCCGGTCAGCGCGAGGTGCGTGTCGAACGTCTCCGAGATGCCGGGGTCGATGCTCAGCGTGTCGACGCCCAGGCTGCGGATCCCCCGGTTGCGCAGCAGCCACTCGCAGGCGTCCACGCCGAAGCCGGGGAAGTGCAGCGTTCCCGAGGCGTCGCTGCCGCGATAGGCGTCGGCGTCGTTGACCTTGGCGCCCCAGCCGGAGTACATGAGCACGGCGGCGTTGCGCGGGATCCGGCCGTACCGGCGCTCGAACGCACGGATGTCGTCGACCGTGACGACGGTGTCCGGATCGCGCGCGGCCCGGCCGGCGATGTCGATGACGACGGCAGGCGTGATCAGCTCGGACAGCTGCAGCTCGGTCGACAGCCGGCCACCCTCGGTGAAGTGCCCGGGCGCGTCGACGTGCGTGCCGATGTGCTCGATGATCGTCCATTCCTGCATGTAGTAGCCGTCCGGGTCGATCCGGGCGACGGTGCGCCGGGCCGCCTCCTCACCGGGCGAGAACGCCGGGAAGTTCTCGCTCAGCGGGTAGGTGAGGTCGCGCAGGCCGCGGCCGTGGCCGACCGAGGGCCCGGTCTGCGTGGCCTGTGCTGTTCCGGAGAACGCCGCCTCCGCGGCGACGGTGGCGGCGACGGTGGCCGCGACCGCCGTCCCGCCGAAGATCGCCGCCCGCCTCGTCACGCCGTGGTGTTCTCGGGTGCACATGCTTCCTCCCGCGATCCTGGACGTCCGCTACGCCTATGACCGTAGTGAATGTCCAAGATCGGCAAAAGGCCCGCTCACCCACCGACGAGCCAGCCCACCCGCTGCAGCAGGATCGTGGCCTGGAACGGCTTGGCGAGGAAGTCCTCGGCGCCGGCGGCGTAGGCCAGGTCGATGTCGGTGCGCTGGGCGCGGGCGCTGACGACGATCACCGGGATGTCCGCGGTCTCCGGGATCTCGTGCAGCCGGTAGCACACCTCGATGCCGTCCAGGCCGGGCATGCTCACGTCGAGCACCAGGAGGTCCGGCAGCAGCCGGCGGGTGAGGGCCAGTGCCTCGTGACCGTTGTCGGCGGTGACCACGTCGTAGCCGACGCTCTGCAGGCGGAACGCGATCAGGTCGCGCGCGTCGTGGTCGTCGTCGGCGACGAGCACGGTCTTCGGTCCGAGCCGCGGACCGCGTACCGCGGCCGGGGCGACGAGGGTGAACTCGGGCGTTACGAGCAGTGCAGCGGTCACGGCAACTCCTGGGGGAAGGGACGGACGGGTCAGATCCTTCGACCGTGCCGGTGCCGGAACGGGTCCGCGACGGGTGCCGTCCGGGTGCGCGCCGCCGGTTTCCCGGGCGAGCCGCGCCGCCGTCGGCTAGTCGGCCGGTGCGGGCTGTCCATTTCCTGACGATCGATGGATGAACCGGCCGCGCACGGCCTCCGTTCTTCGACACTGGCAAGTCGGAGGAGCGAAAACCCTGCCCGCTCCGTGCGACGATCAGTCGGCCTGAACAGGAGCGTGGCATGACAGCGGTGAGTCAACCCCTACGGCGGACGGTAGTGCCGCCGGTCGTCGCGGCGCGCATCGTGCTGTGGACCGTCATCGTGGTGAACCTGATCATCGTGGAGACCCTGTTCTTCACGTCGTCCGGCGGCAAGAACCAGATCCTGACCGTCGCCAAGTTCTTCGGCCTGCACACGGCGCTGGCCATGATGTTCCAGCTGCTGCTGGTCGCCCGGATCCCGTGGATCGAGCGGCGGCTGGGCATGGACCGGCTCACCGTCTGGCACCGCTGGGTCGGCCTGACGCTGTTCTGGACCGTGCTGACCCACGGCACGCTGATCGTGCTCGGTTACGCGACCCTCGACGGCGTCTCGATGTTCAAGACGTTCGGCGCGCTCGCCGGCGTGCCCGCCTCGCTGCTCGGCATGTGCGCCGCGGCGACCGTCCTCTTCGTGGCCACGACGTCGATCAGCTACTTCCGTCGCAAGGTCCTCTCCTACGAGGTCTGGCACTCGCTGCACATCCTGCTCTACGTCGCCATCGGGCTCGCCCTGGTGCACCAGTCCCTCGAGCCCACCTCGTTCAGCGAGACCACGGCCGGCAAGATCTACTGGTGGATGCTCTGGGCGGCGGTGCTCACCACGCTGCTCGTCGGGCGGGTGGTCCTGCCGATCTGGCGCAACATCCAGCATCGGTTCCGGGTCGCGGCGGTCGTCCCCGAGTCGGACAACGTGGTGTCGGTGCACATCACCGGCCGCAACCTCGACAAGCTGCCGGCGCGCGCCGGGCAGTTCTGCGTCTGGCGCTTCCCCGGCCACTTCGGGCTGCTGCAGGCCAACCCGTTCTCGCTGTCGTCGGCACCGAACGGCCGGTCGCTGCGGCTGACCGCGAAGGCCGTCGGCAAGACCAGTGCCGGGCTGCGCCACCTGCCGGTCGGCACGCGGGTGTTCATCGAGGGCCCGTACGGCGCCTTCACGGCGCTGCACCAGGTGCGCGAGGCCAGCCTGCTGATCGCGGGCGGGGTCGGCATCACGCCGATCCGGTCGCTGCTGGAGGAGTCGGTTGGCTCGGTGGTCGTGCTCTACCGGGTTCAGAACATGACCGACGCCGTACTGCTGCCCGAGTTGCAGGCGCTGGCCCGCGACCGGGGCGCGCGGCTGCACGTGCTGACCGGGCGCACCGGCGCCGGCGACCCACCGAACACGCCGTTCGAGCCGGCGAACCTCGCCGCGCTGGTGCCTGACATCCTGCACCGCGACGTGTTCGTGTGCGGGCCGCCGGCCATGACCAACGCCGTGCTGCGCAGCCTGCGGGCGCTGAACGTGCCGCGGCTGCAGGTCCACTCCGAGCGGTTCGGCTTCGCCGGCGGCTGAACGGCGCTCACCGGAGTACTGGCGTGCAGTCTCCGGCGCGCTTGGATTCGTACATGGCCGCGTCGGCCCGGGCGATCAGCGTCTGCGCGGTGTCGCCCGGCGCCGACACGGCCACGCCGATGCTCGCGGCCAGGTCCACCGTCGCGGCCCGCAGGCCGACCCGGCGGCACAGCGCCGCGGCGGCCCGCTCGGCGACAGTCAGCGCCTGCGCCGGCCCGCTGACGCCGCGCGCCACCACGAGGAACTCGTCGCCGCCGACGCGCGCGACCGCGTCGCCCTCGCGCAGCAGCAGGCCGAGGGTGCGCGCGGTGTGCACGAGCAACTCGTCCCCGGCCGCGTGTCCGTAGGTGTCGTTCACCGGCTTGAACTTGTCCAGGTCGACGTACACGAGGGCGGCCGGGAGGTCGTCGTCGGCGAGCGCCCGGTCCAGCAGCGCCTGCACCGAGGCGCGGTTGTAGCACCCGGTGAGCGCGTCGAACGTCGCCTTGACGGTCAGCTCGGCGCGGGCCTTCGCGCTCTCGGTGATGTCGCTGACGCAGGCCAGCGCTCCCGGCGTCCCGTCCCGGTCGGACAGCGCGATCAGCGTGACCTGGCAGCGGCGCGGCTCGGCCGCGCCCGGCGGCGCCACGTCGATCTCGATGTCCTGTTCCTTGCCGTGCGCGAGGGCGGCGGCGAGCGCCGCGTCCAGCGCCGGGCGGTCGTGCGCGGCGACGGTGGCCAACTGCTCGTCGAGCGACCCGGCCGCCTCGACGCCGAGGATGCGGCCCAGGCGCGAGTTCGCGTAGGCCAGCGAGCCGTCGGGTTCGAGCTGGATGAGCCCGATCGGCAGCGACTCGGCGAGCCGGCGGAACAGCCGCTCCTGCCGGTCGAGGGCCTCGTGCGCGGCCATCTCGTCGGAGATGTCGTTGACCACCGACGTGATGACCGCCGACGTGTGGTCCGCCCCTTCGGCGAGGAAGTAGTTGTTCTCGATCTCGACCCACAGCCACGCCCCGTCGGCGCACCGGTGCCGCAGCCGGACCCGCTGGCTGCTGCGCGTGCCGAGCATCTCCATCCAGGCGAACAGCGCGCGGTCGCCGTCGTCGGGATGGATGAACTCGGCGGAGCGCTGCCCGACCATCTGCTCCTCGGCCCAGCCGAGCATGCGGCTGCTGCGCTCGTCGATTCCGGTGATGACGCCGTCGTGGCTCTTGGTCATGGCGGCCGTGCGCGGCCGGCCCGGGACCAGCAGCGACGGCGTCAGCCGGGTGCTGGCGTGCTGGTCGCCCTCCTGCTCGGTGAACGCCCCGACGATGAACCCGTACCGGTCGGTCAGGTCGACGAAGCTCAGCGTCAGCGGACGGTCCGGTGCGGTCCGGGTCCGCACCGCGCCGATGGACATCCCGGTCTGCAGCAGCCGCTGCCAGATGGCCACGACGATCTTCGCGTCGTCCGGAACCACGAGGTCGAGCAGCGTCGCCCTGCCCTCGGCCGGCGGCGGAATGACCCGCTCCGGAGCCAGGCCGACGGCAGCCGGCATGGGGATCCGGAAGCCGTCCGGGCCGATCGCCGAGAACATCGCCTCGGGGTGGCTGCGCACCAGCGAGTCGAAGCTGCCGTGGCGCACCCGCGCGTCGTGCCGCGTCTCCGTCACGCTCCGCGCCATCGGCGCGCTCGCGTCACACCTGAGGCATTCCGGCCGGGCGATCGCCTGCGCAGCGGGTCCGCAGTTGATCTCCTGAGTGGGCGGCCATGCAGATCATTCCGCCAAGATGATCTACATCCGCGCCCACCCAGGAGATCAACTCAGCCGAGCCGGTCGCCCTGGCACGATGTCGCCCCCACCCGTACGGGTGGCGTGGCGCGAAGATCGTGCCGCCGCTCGGCGCCCCGGCGAGACTCGTCGCATGAATCAGGCTGACGTCGAACGCCTCGCCCGCGACACCCTCGCCGCCCACCCGTCGATGTTCCTCGCGACAGCGGGCGACGCCGGCCCGTGGATCAACGGGGTGTACTTCGCCGAGAAGGGCCTCTACACCCTGTTCCTGGTTCTCGAGCAGCGTGGCCGCACACTGGCCGCGATCCGCAGCCAGCCCCGGGTCGCGGTGATCGTCTCGACCGGTTCGCCCGGCGACCCGTTTCTGCAGGCGACCGCCGAGGCCGAGGTCCTCGACGGGGCCGCGGCCGAGCAGGCGCGCGAGACGCTGCTGCGCAAGGTGCCCCAGGCGACCCCGTTCCTGGACACGCCGATCGAGACGGTGCGGCTGACGGTCGCCGGCTGGCGGGTCACCGACATCCCGAACGGCTGGCTGCCCGGCGTCGAACTGCCCAACCCCAACCGCCTGGTGCGCACCACGTAGCCGCCGGATCTTCACGAAAGGCCCACCAACCCGGGCGATCCGGACCCTAGCGTCGGCGCATGCCGTTGACGCTGCCGACGCATCCGCTCGCGGTCGTCCCGTTGAAGCTGTGGCGGCCGCGCTGGTTCGACGGCGTCGCGCTGACACTCAGCTCGATCGCGCCCGACGTGCCGTTCGCGCTCGACGGCTACCCGGTGCCGATCCGCGGCCACGCCGTCACGGCGCCGTTGTGGTGGGCGCTGCCGTTCGTGCTCGTGACCGCGCCGCTCGTGCGGTGGGCCGCGCCGACGGTCGCCGCGCACCTGCCCGCGGGTGCGCCGCTGGCGCTGCGCGACTACGGCGTGCTCGGCACCGTACGGCACCGCTGGTGGGTGACAGCGACATCGGCGGTGCTCGGCGCCGCAAGCCACCTCGGCTGGGACGCGTTCACCCACGCCGGCATCGACGGCGGCCGGATCGCCGTGCCGGCGCTGCGCGCGGTCGCACCGACCGGTGACCCGTGGTGGTTCCTGCTCTCGCACGCGTCGGACACCCTCGGGTTCGCCGCCGCGGCCGCGCTTTCCCTCCACTGTGGACAGACGCGGCTGGTCCGCCGGTGGTACGGGCCACCGCCGGCGGCACCCCGGCACCCCGTCGCATTCTGGATGGTGACCGGCGCGGTGCTCACGGCCGGCGTCGCGACGCTGCCGCTGCATCCCGTGACGTCGTTCGCGTCCCAGGCGGTGCGCACGATGCTCGTCACCGGGCTGGCCCTGCTCGCCGGCGCGGCCGCCGCGCGCACGGTCGGCAACCGGTCCGGTGTGACGGGATCCGGAGCGCATCGCGGTGCGGTCGGTGCCGCGCAATGCCTCGACGGCCCCGCCGCGTAGCGTCGCCGCCCGCCGCACAGCGGGGCCACCGCAGGACGCGGCGAGGCGGTAGAATCGAACACATGTCCGCCGACCGCCCCAACCACGAGACCGCCACCCCGCAGGAGGTGGCCGACGCCCGGCAGGAAGCGCGCACAAAGCTGGCCGAAGCCGCCCGTCGCCACGATCCCGCATACTGGGAGAGCCTGCGGGCCCGTTTCGGCGTCACGGCCGACCCGGCGTGAGCGACCCGCCGGTCCACCTGGTCCTTGACGCATCGGCCGTCCGCGCGTACCCGAGCATCCACATAGGCGAAACGCTCACGCAGGTCGCGGAGAACGGCGGCGCGTTCGTCACGCCGCTGCCCTGCGTCGTCGAGGCCCGCGATGGCGACTTGGACGCTATCGCCCTCCTGCTCTGCCATTCCGCCTTCCGCGAGGTGTTCCTCCCGTACGACCACTGGCGTCAACTCGCGGCGATGACCGACGTCCTGGGCCGGTTCCAAGCCGCGGCCGCGCTACTCATCGCAAGCATTCACCGCTGCCACATATTCACCGGCCGCCCCGATTGGTACGCCGCTCTCGGCGACGACCCGCCGATCGTCCGGTTCTGACTGACTCCGCGACGGGGGTGCCGAGCGCGGCGGCGAGTCGATTCCGGCTTCGTCACGGTGGCGTAACGCGAAAATGCCGATGCGCGTCCCATCGGTGCAGCGTGAGGCCCATTTTGTCGACACAGCGAACCGGTTGCCGGCCGTCGGTAGCGTGCTGCGCATGTCGCGGTCCCGGGCAATCGTCGCCGCGGTGCTGACCGCCGGAACGGTCGCCGGTGGCGCAGGCGGCGCGGTCCCGGCCCGCGCGGCCGGCACCTCCGCTTCCGCTCCCCCGCGTGTGGAGCGCGTGGTCGTGGTCGGCGTCGCCGGGCTGCGCTGGTCCGACGTCTCCGACCGGACTCCCACGCTGGCGCG
>Ga0070664_100000471_pt1 | contig 30555 bp, 30 predicted proteins | sample KBSC73metaG_FD_65863 | JGI IMG/M metagenome (GOLD analysis project Ga0070664, IMG submission 65863) | Corn rhizosphere microbial communities from Kellogg Biological Station, Michigan, USA - KBS C7-3 metaG | ecosystem: Host-associated > Plants > Roots > Rhizosphere > Soil ... | reverse complement strand
ATGGGGCACGACATCCGGCAGATCTGCTACGACGTGAAGAACCTCGTGGAGTACGCCCGCACGCACCGGACGCGCAGGCCGTCTCTGCCCCGGCTCCAGCCCTGAACCGGGGGGGCGGGGCGGTCCCTGGACCGCTGTAGGTGTGCGTCGTCCCTGGGGTTCTTTGGACCGACCCGGGTGGGGCGGATAGCATCCACCCCCGTGAGGAACGGCGCGCTCGCATTGCTCGCCCTGGTGGTCGTCGCCGGCGCGGCCGCACGCGCGGCGGACCCCAAGGTCAACACCATCAAGAAGGTCTCGGTGAAGGGCGGGACGGTGGAGATCATCGGCACGCAGAAGCCGAGCTTCACCACCTTCCCGATGAGCGATCCGCCGCGGTTCGTCATCGACATCAGCGAGGCGGTGTTCTCCGGCGTGCCCGAGGACGTGCCGGTGAGCGGGACCGGGCGCATCACCGCGATCAAGACCGCCAGCTACGGCAACGACGCCAGCGGCATCGCCCGGGTGGTCATCGGCTTCGACCGGGACGTCGAGCCGGACGTGCAGGCCACCGGGAACACCCTGGTGGTGAAGGTGGGCCCGGGCACGGCGCCGGCCGTCGCCTCGCCCACGACGCCGGCGCCCGCTCCTGTGGCGACGACGGCCCCGGACAGCTCCGCCCTCGCGCAGGGAAGGGCCCTGGCCACGGCCGCCACGGCGTCCCAGGCCAAGCCGGACGACCGGGCCGCAAAGGAGGCGCTGGCCCGGGCCAACGCCAAGACCGAGGCGGATCGGAAGGCAGCCGAGGCAGCGGCGCTCGCCGAGCAGCAACGGCAGGCGGAGCTCGCGCGCCAGCGGCAGGCCATCGCCGACGCGGACGCGGAGCGCAAGGCGAAGGAGCAGGCCGATCGCGACGCCCGTGCCCGCGCCGAGCAGGAGCGCGCCGCCCAGCAGAAGGCGATGGCCGAGGCACAGGCGCGCGCCGATGCCGAGCGCAAGGCCCAGGAGGAGGCCTCGCGCGCGGCGGCGGCCAGGGCGGAGGCCGAGCGGAAGACGCAGGACGAGGCCGCGCGCGCGGCAGCGGCCACCGCGGCAGCCCAGAAGAAGGCGCAGGACGACGCGGCCCGGGCGGCGGCCCAGAAGAAGGCCCAGGAGGAGGCGGCGCGTGCCGAGGCCCAGCGCAAGGCCCAGGAAGAGACGGCGCGTGCGGAGGCGCAGCGCAAGGCCCAGGAGGAGGCGGCCCGTGCCGAGGCCCAGCGCAAGGCCCAGGAGGACGCGGCCAGGGTGGCGGCAGCGACCGCAGCGGCGCAGAAGAAGGCCGAGGAGGACGCAACCCGGGCCGAGGCGCAGCGGAAGGCGCAGGAGGACGCGGCCCGGGTCGAGGCGCAGCGCAAGGCCCAGGAGGACGCGGCCAGGGCGGCGGCAGCGACCGCCGCCGCGCAGAAGAAGGCGCAGGAGGACGCGGCGCGGGCCGAGGCACAGCGGAAGGCGCAGGAGGCGACCGCCACACGGGCCGAGGCCCAGCGGCAGGAGCAGAGCCGGATGGTGGTCGCGCAGGCGGACACCCGGAGCTCCCCGGCTCGCGAGGCGAGCGACGCGCGGCCCGCGCCCAGCAGCGGTGGCGGGGAGGTCAGCGGCCGGCGCAAGACGGTGACCCTGGTCGGCTTTGCCCCGGACAAGTCCCGGGTCTTCGTCCGGACCAGCGAACCCGTGCGCTACACCGTCTCGCAGGCCGACGACCGGACGGTGGTCCTGGAGCTGGAGAACACCAGCTTCCATCGCAGCAACGACCGCCGCCCGCTCGATACCCGGTTCTTCGGGGGGCCGGTGGTCCAGATCACCCCCCGTCCAGCGAGTGGCAAGACGGTGCGCGTCTCCGTCACCTTGCGGGACAAAGTGGAGTATCAAGCCCGGCAGGACGGCAACGAGGTCTCGTTGCAGTTCGCGCCCTGAGCCGGTCGGGGCGCCCCACGCCCCGCGATGACCCCGCTCGGCCTCGTTCTCGTCCTGCTGGCCCAGGCTCCGACCACCCCGCTCCCGGCGGAGGGCGAGCCGGTGCGTTTCCAGGCGGACCAGGGCACGTCCGACGGCCGCGGGCAGGTCCTCCACCTCCAGGGGAGGGCGGAGCTGCGGACCGACACCGCGCGCATCCAGGCCGATCGCATCGACTACGACCAGCGCACACGCATCGTCACCGCCGCCGGGAACTGCTACGCGGTCAGCGGCCTGGCCGGGGCGGTCGCCGAGGGGCTCACCCTCGACCTGGACGGGAACTGGCTGCAGCTGCAGAACGGCCGGCTCTTCGTGAAGGCGGACGTCACGCCCGAGGTCCTGCTGCAGACCTCCACCCCCGAGCAGCTCATCGCGACCGGCCGGACGACCCTCGCCGCGCGCGTGGAGCGCGTCGAGCGCGTGGGCCAGGGCCATCTCAAGATCAACGGCCTCGATTTCACCCCCTGCGACTGCAACCCGCTCGACCCGCACTGGAGCATCAAGGCCACCGCGGCGGACGTGCACCCCGGCGAGCGGGCCTGGCTCTGGCTTCCGGTCGTCTACGTCTACGGGGTCCCCATCCTCCCGCTGCCGGTGCTCGACGTGCCGCTCAAGCCGCAGAAGACTGGGCTGCTGGTCACCACGCCGGCGCACAGCGCACAAAATGGATGGCAGGTGACGCAGCCGGTGTACTTCGCGCTGGCCTCGAACTGGGACCTGACCGTCACCCCTGGCTACACCTGGGGGTCATCCACGCAGCCGGCGCCCGGGGTCGGAGCCCTGGGGGTGAAGGGCCCGAGCCTCGACACAGAGTTCCGCTGGGCGCACTCGCGTGACACGAGGGGGAACGTCGAGCTGTTCCTCCTGAACGATCGCCTTCCCTACCGCGATCCGCGCTCCCTGGCCTTCTATCCCCTGTCGCTCGATCAGCCGACGAGGGTGACCGGAGATCTGCGAGGACTGCGAGGGAGCCTGAACGGCGCGGTGCTCCAGAGCTTCGGCGCCGGCTGGTCCGCGCGCCTGGACCTCAACCTGGTCTCGGACGCGGCGCTGGTGAAGGACACCACCACCGACGTCGCGCAGCAGGCCAACCAGTACCTGCGCAGCTCCGCGGTCCTGAGCCGGCGCACTCCGGACAGCGTGCTCTCCTTGGAGGTCACTGCCCGACAGGACATCGCCTGGGGCGGCTTCTCCGCCGTGGACGGCGACGTGTGGCCGGAGGCTCTCTACGCGCCAGGCCTTTCGCGTCTCGACCCGCACCAGGACAACTCGTCCAACCTCTCGAGTCGAGGCCAGTGGCTCCGTGGCCCGGCCACGCTCCAGCAGCTCCCGGCGATCCGCCTCGACCTGCCGTCCCGTCCACTCGGCGAGCACTTCAGCTGGCGCCTCGGTGTGGAGTTCACCCGCCTCGCGCCGTTCAACGGGCACTCGGGCGACGAGGGAGTGGACGGCATCTACCAGCTGGGCAGCCCGCCCCTGGTCGATCCGACCGCTCCCGATGCCGTGTGCCCGAACAACTCGACCAGCGACCTGCTCAGCCAGGCGGACCGGGTCTGGCAGTGCGGCGAGCGCGAGGCTCGGCTCCGCCTGGATCTCGCCCCCCAGCTCGCCGCGAGCTTCGGGATCGGCGACTGGCTCCGCATCCGTCCCAGCGTGTGGATCCGCCAGGACCTCTACTTCGGCGAGGTCACCCGCACCACCGACCAGCGGGGCTACGTGGTGGGAGACATCCTCGTCTCCAGCGAGATCTCCCGGGCCTTCCCCAACGGGCTTCGCCACACCATCCAGCCCAGCCTGCAGTACCGGGAGATCCCCGGTCAGTGGGGAAGCGTTCCCGGCAACCGTCCCACCGGGCCCAACCAGCCGGTGGAGAACCGGTTCTACGACGAGATCGACGGTGCACTCTTCCAGGCGCCGCTGCGGCAGGGCCTGGCCCGCGTGTCCCAGACCCTCAGCCGCCGCACCGGCGCGGTGATGCAGGAGCTGCTCCGCCTCGACGTCGCCCAGGAGTTCGACTTCCACACCGACAACGGGCTCGCCGACACGGTGGTGAGCCTCCGAGGAGGGCTTCCGCCCTTCAGCGGCGGGGTGACCTTTCGCTACGACACCCAGCGCAGCGCTCCGGCGCTCTGGGCCGCGTTCGCCTCCTTCCAGACGCCCCGGTTCGGGACGACGGTGCGCTTCGACCAGCTGTTCGTTCCCGCGCAGTTCTTCGATCGCGACGTCTTCGGCGCGTTCGCCCGCAACCTGCCTGCCACGGCCATCACCGCCGACGACCTCGCTCGCTGGGGTGGTGGCGGCAACCTGCGCCAGGGGATCGACGCGCTGGTGGGTTCCCCGGTGCCGCCCGGCTTCCGCGACGGGCAGCGCCAGAGCGCGCTGACCCTCGACATGCGGGTGACGCTCGCCTGGGGCCTCGGGCTCACCTATTCGGGAACGCTCTATCCCGGCGCCACCTGGACCCTCCGCAACGCGACCGGTGCCCTCATCGACAGCCCTCCGGCGGCCGTCCCGGTGGTTGCCCGGACGGTGGGCGTGGCGCAGGCAGTGGAGCCACGACCGGTCACCGGGCGCTACAGCCTGCTGGGGCAGCAGAGCTTCGGCATCTCCTTCGCCCCGGCGTGCAATTGCTGGCGGCTCGACGTCATCGGCCGGCTCCCCCCTCCCTTCGGGCAGTACATCGCCGATCCCCAGAACCCCGGGTCCTATGTCCGCAGCACGTTCCAGTGGCGATTTCCGGACCTCCTCTTCCTCCTGACGATCCAGAACTTCGGGACGTTCGGAGCCAGCTAGTTCCCGGAGTGCGACGCTGGACAACGGAGCGGCTTTGCAGGAGGTTTGCTCTGAGTCAAAAAGCGGACTTCGAGGCCCACCGTGTCTGACATCGGCAAGCGAATTGGTCGAAGAATCCGGGACCTCCGCACCCAGCGACAGGACCGCTGGACCCAGGAGGACCTCGCCGAGCGGGCGAAGATCAGCGTGTCGTTCCTCTCGATGATCGAGCGCGGTGAACGCGTGGCGCACGTCGAGACGCTGGCCTCTCTCGCAGAGGCACTGGGAGTGAGCCTCGCCGAGCTCTTCGTCGAGCCTACGCCACAGGGAACCAACGGGGAGGAGCTCCTGCGGCCCATCTCGGAGTTCGTGCGTTCGCGCCACCTCGACAGTCGCGACGTGGAGAAGCTCCTGGGCGTCGCGCGGGCCATGTTCGCCACCCAGGCCACCACCACCGTCTGAGAACCCCCCGCTTCCATCGCTTGACCGCCCGGATGCTGCCCCCTAGGGTCCGGCGCTGACTTTCGAGTCAACGAGGGCCAGACCCGTGCCGGGAACCAAGGCCAGTACCGCAGCGGAAGCGCGCGACCAGGACCGCCGGAAGACCATCCTCCGGGCCGCGGTCGAGGTGTTCGCGCGAAAGGGCTATCACGGTTGCCGGATCGCCGATGTGGCTCGAGAGGCAGGCGTGGCCTACGGCCTCGTCTACCATTACTTCAAGAACAAGGAGGAGCTGCTCCAGCTCGTCTTCGAGACCGGGTGGGGCGGCTTCATGTCCCGCATTCGCGACGCCGCCGAGGCGAACGCCGCCCTGGAGCAGAAGATCCACCGCATCGCCCAGGTCGCCTTCGAGGCGTACCGCATCGATCCCCGCGGAGTGCGGGTGCTGGTGCTGGAGTTCGCCCGGAGCCCGAGCACCGGCGAGGCCAACCGTCGCACCGCGTTCGCCGAGGTGCTGGGAGTCATCACCCGGATGTTCGAGCGCGCCAGGGCCCGGGGCGAGCTGAGGGGCGGCCTGGAGCCGGCGCTGTGCGCGGCGATGCTCTTCGGGTCGGTGGAGATGAGCCTCACCGGGTTCGTGATGGGTCTTCTCGACCCCCGCGAGGCCGGGCTCCTCGCCCACGCCCAGGAGCAGCTCACCTCCTTGTTCCTCGACGGCGCTCGTGGCACCCCGGAGGACGGACGATGGAAGGACCGGTCCGCTCCCAGGTTGAAGACGGTCAAGCGCTCCTGACCATCGATCGGCCGGGGGCGCGAAACGCGCTCTCTCCCGAGGTGGTGCAGGCGCTCCGGGCCGCGCTCGCTCGCGCCGAGGCGGATCCGGCGGTCCGGGTGGTCGTCCTCACCGGGGCCGGAGATCGCGCCTTCTCCGCCGGGGGAGACCTGGGGGCGCTCCCGGAGGCTGGCTTCCTCGCCGGTCATGCCCTTCGCCGCGAGTACGCGACGCTGCTGGAGGCGCTCTCCGGCTCTCCGCTGCCCATCGTCGCCCGGGTCAACGGCCACGCCCTCGGCGGCGGGCTGGGCCTGGTCCTGGCCTGCGACCTCGCGGTGGCCGTGGACTCGGCCGAGCTGGGCACGCCGGAGATCGACGTGGGCCTCTTCCCGATGATGGTGCTGGCCTGGCTCCAGCGACACGTGGGTCGCAAGCGCGCCCGCGAGCTGGTCCTCACCGGCGACCGGCTGAAGGCGGAGGACGCGCTCCGCTGGGGACTGGTGAACCGGGTGGTGCCCAGGGGAGAGCTCGATGCCGCCACTCGCGAGCTGGCCTCGAGGGTCGCCGGGAAGAGCAGGGCCATCCTCGCGCTCGGCAAGTCCTCCTTCCGGGCCGCCGAGGACATGTCGCTGTCGCAGGCGATGGACTTCCTCGCCGGGCAGCTCTCGCTCAATCTGGGGACCGAGGACGCCGCCGAGGGCATCACGGCGTTCCTGGAGCGCCGGCCACCTCGCTGGAAGGACCGCTAGCCATGGCACTGGTGCAAGACCGGGTGATCGTCACCGCCGCGCTCACCGGGGTGCTCGCCACCCGCGAGCAGTGCCCCTACCTCCCCTACGTGCCCGAGGAGATCGGCGCGGAAGCCCGGAGGGCCTACGAGGCGGGCGCGGCGGTGGTCCACATCCACGGGCGCGCACCGGATGGCGGTCCGAGCTGGTCGGTTGACACCTACGCGGCGATCAAGCGCGAGGTGCAGGCCCGCTCGCCGATCATCGTCAACTTCTCCACCGGGGGCTTCAACATGGGCGCCGACACCGAGGCGGAGAAGAGCGAGAGGCTCTCCTACGTGTCGAGGACCCGGCCGGAGATGGCCGCGCTCAACATGGGCTCGATGAACTACGCCAAGTACTCGGAGAAGCGGAAGGCGTTCGTCTTCGACATGGTCTTCCCCAACCCGTTCGGGGACATCCTCCTGGCGGTCCAGGCGATGCGAGAGGGTGGGGTGAAGCCGGAGCTGGAGTGCTTCGATCTCGGCCACGTGGCCAACGCCGAGCCACTCCTCCAGATGGGCACCCTGAAGCGGCCGCTCCAGTACAGCTTCATCCTCGGCGTTCTCGGCGGAGCGCCGCCCTCGGCGGAGACGCTGGCCGCGATGGCCCGGTCGATCGGGCGCGAGGACACCTGGGAGATCATCGGCATCGGCCGGGGCCAGTGGCGCCTGGTGGGCGCCGCCCTCGCCCTGGGCGGCAACGTGCGCGTGGGTCTCGAGGACAACTTCTACCTGGACGCGGCCGGCACCGAGATGGCGAAGGGCAACGGCCCGCTGGTGGAGAAAGCGGTACGCATGGCTCGCGACGTGGGACGCGAGCCGATGAGCCCGGACGAGGCGCGGAAGGCGCTGTCGCTCCCGCAAGCCTGGTGAGCGCTCACGGGGGCGGCGCATCCTTCGGCTTGCAGTCCGGCGGCTCGCCGCGCCGGCCGCTTCGGGAGACGCGGGCGATCGTCTCTCCTCGGAGCGGGGTGAACCCGGCAGGCGGCGCCGTCCCGCTGGCTCTGGCCGGCCTCGGCTCCATCGTCGCGGCCCTCCGGCACCGTTGCTTCCGCGTCCCCGGCGCACCCGGGGGCCGGCTCGCCGGCCTGTCCTGCCATCAGATGGCGCCGCCGCCAGGGTGCGGGAGTGCGTGCCTGCGAGACTCCCGGAGCCTCAGCGTGCCGGGCTTCCGGGAGCGGCACCCGTTCCGCCGTCCCCCGGCGCCACGCCCGGAGTTCCTCCATCCGGCGGCTCGGGTGGCGGGAAGGTGGCCGGAGGCGACGCGCCTCCCGGGAAGGGCAGGGCGAGCAGCGCCTGCGGATTCACCCACAGGGTGCCGATGTGGGCGCCGAAGTGCAGGTGCGGCCCGGTCACCCGTCCGGTCTTTCCCACCAGTCCCAGCAGCTGGCCCCGCCGCACCTCCTGGCCCTTCTTCACCAGAAACTTCGAGAGATGGAAGTAGGCGGTGATGAGCCCGGCGCCGTGCTCCACCAGCACCGTGTTCCCCGAGGTGTAGCAGTCGCGCACCATCAACACTCGCCCCTCGTTGGCCGCGCGGATCTCGTCGCCCGTCGCCCCGTCGAGGTCCAGGCCGAAGTGCTGGGTGGTCTTCTTCTCGTTCAGCGTCCGCTTGTCGCCGAAGCGGGCGGTGATCGCCGAGTCGCGCGGCTTCTCGAAGTTGTCGGAAAACGCGCGAGGGCGGAGCGGGGTGTCCCACGCCTTCCGGAACGCCGCCTGGTCGGCCTTGATCCGGGCCCTCGCCGAGGCCGGAATCTTCACGAACTTGGTCGCCACGGTGAGCTTTCGCTCCGGAAACTCCGGGGGGACGATCTCCAGCGGCGCACCGAGTGAGACCCCGCCCGCGGTGACCCGGACCTGGACCAGCCCGGGCTCGTCCTCGACCGGAACGCCCACCAGCGCCTCCGCGTGGTCCCCCTGGCGATAGAACGCGGCCGGACTCGAGCCCACCGTTCCCTCCGGGAGCTCCTCCGTCCCGCGCACCACGACGAGCACGGGGTCACCCGGCTTCACCCGTCCGGGGACGAGCTCCAGCGAGGGCGTGGCGGCGGCAGCGAGGGAGGCGAGGAGGGCGACGAGCGCCGCGAGTCTGCGCACGGTTCACCGACACCTATCGCGTTCCGCGGCCGAATGGCAGCCAGCGGCCGGAGCACCTCGTGACTAGCGGGGCTTCGTTCCGCGCTTGAGGTAGGAGACGTGGCACCGCACGCAGGTCTCCATCGTGCGGCCGAAGGCCGGGGCCAGCGCCGAATCGTCGTAGCTGCGCGCGGCGCTGGCCAGCTCCGTCACCCGCTCCCGCAGCTGCTGGTCCAGCTGCTGGAACCGGGCGTCGTGCACCACACCCCCGTCCACGTGCAGGGTCAACGCGGTGTCCAGGCGGATGCGATCCGCGGTCTGGCCAATGGCCTTCCGGTCGAGCACGGTCACCGCATGGGTGAGCTCGATGAGGTCGGCCCCGTGCCGCTTCATGCGGTCGGTCAGCTTGGCCTCGTTCTCCGAAGGAATGCGCTCCGCGGGCATCACCACCGGCTCGGGGGAAGTCCCCTTCTTCTGCTGGGCGTGGGCAGCGACGAGCCCCCCGGCCCCAAGCACACAGAGACCTGCGAGCAGCCACCGCATCATGCGCGGACCCTCCTCGCCTGGAGACGCTAGCCGTCCCGGCCGGCCCGCGCGAGCGCGAACGCGAGGGGAGCAGATCCGGGAAAGCCCCTCCTGCGTTTCAGGCCCCAGTACCCCTTCCGGAGTTCCTGACCATGTCCAGCATGCCCGCCCTGGTTTTCTCGGCGCTCACCGTCCTCGCCTCATCCGGCGTCCCCGCTCCCGCTCCCAAGCCCCAGCCGCAGCGAGAGGCTCGGGCCGAGCCCGACCTGGGCCGCCCCTTGCGCTGGCTGCTCCAGGCCCAGGGCGCGGACGGAGGGTGGGGCCCCGAGGCGGGCACGCCCGCGGACGTGGCCACCACCAGCCTCTCCGGAATCGCGCTGCTCCGCCTTGGCAAGGAGAGCCAGGGCCAGTCGCTCGCCGAGCCCACCCGCCGCGCGCTGATGTACGTCGTCCGCGCCGTCGAGCGGTCGCCCGCGCCGGGCGCCTTCATCCAGTCCGAGGGCACCCAGCCGCAGCGCAAGCTCGGCCGGGGCATCGATACCTTCCTCGCCGCGCAGTTCCTCGGCGAGGCCATCCCCGGGATGCCGGCCGGCGCCGATCGGGATCGCGCGCGTGCCGCGCTCGACCTGTGCGTGGCGAAGGTGCAGGCGCTGCAACGGAATGACGGCAGCTTCGCCAAGGACGGCTGGGCGCCGGTCCTCTCCAGTGCCTTCGCCGCCCGTGGCCTCTACACGGCCAAGGACGCCGGAGCCAAGGTCGCGGCCGAGTCCATTGCCAGGTCCGAGGAGTACATGCTCAAGGGTTACGACGAGAAGCGGAAGCAGTTCCGCACCGACGACGCGGCCGGGGTGGCCCTGTACCAGGCCGCCGGATCGCTCGACGCGGCCGCGCGCTCGGGCAAGCTGGGTGGGGAACCGGCCAAGGCGGCCCGTGCTCACCTCGAGGACGAGGCGTTCGTCCGCGGATTCGGGACCTACGGCGGCGAGGAGCACGTCTCCTATCTCCTGTCGACCGAGGCCTTCGCCCGAGGTGGGAGCGAGGACTGGGCGAAGTGGAGCAAGTCGATCCGTGGCCGCCTGGCCAACATCCAGAGGGAGGACGGCACGTGGCGCGGTGACCACTGCATCACCAGCACCTCCTTCTGCACCGCCGCGAGCCTCATCACGCTGGCCATCCGTCCAGGCGGTCTCCCGGCGAACCGCGGGTGACGAGCAGCGAGCGGCGCTTGACCGCCATCGGCCGGAGGTGGCTGATGGCGGTTCCACTTTCGTCAGGAGAAGCGCCATGGCCAACCCGTTCGTCCACGTCGAGCTGCAGACCACGGATCTCAAGAAGGCACGCGACTTCTACTCTCGACTCTTCGACTGGAAGCTCGAGGACCAGCCTGTTCCCGGCTTCGGCACGTACACGATGCTGAGCGTCGGCGAGGGCACCGGGGGAGGGATGGTGGCCACCCAGCAGCCCGGTATTCCCTCGCACTGGCTGGCGTACGTCGACGTCTCCGACCTCGCCTCGTCCACCAAGAAGGCGAAGGAGCTCGGGGCCAAGGTCCTGGTCGATTCCATGCCCGTCGCGGACATGGGGAAGTTCAGCATCATCACCGACCCCACCGGCGCCACCCTGGGCCTGTGGCAGAGCACCCGGAAATAGGCGCAGACGTACCCCCGGCGAGCGCGGTGCACCGGCGCCGCGTCTCCGCGGGGCGTGGCCCGGCGTTCCGGGTCTGTGGCAATCGCCTCTGGCCGGGCCGATGATCGCCGGGTGCCCCGCGCGCTCCCCGTCGATGCCCGGCCCTGGCGAGCGGTTTGCCTGCTCGCCCTCTCCGTGGGGGTGGCCTGCGGCTCCTCCGACCCCGGAGCGACCCGGAGCTTCCGGCTCGCCGCCTCCGGGTCGCAGCTGGTGGTGACCGGTCCGTCGACAGGTCTGTTGCTCACCCGGGCCAACCTGGTCACCGACGTCGAGGTGGTCGCCATCCACCAGGAGTTCTATGGCGTCCCCTGGGAGGCATTCGCCGCCGGAGGCCCGCCTCCCGCGGGCTGGGCCGGCACCATGTCCGGGCTGGCCAGTGCCGCGCGGGCCGCCGGCAAGCAGGTCTTCCTCTCCGTCTCCCCGCTCGATGGGAACCGGAGCTCGCTCGCCCCGCGCGTCCGGGTGCTTGGCGGGACCGAGGTCGTGGAGAGCGACTGGGCACCCCGCTGCTGGGATTTCCGGACCGCGGCCGACGGCCCGATCTGGCGCGATGCCTACCTCCGCTACGTCGAGTGGATGGTCGACCTCTTCCAGCCGGAGTTCCTCAACGTCGCCATCGAGCTGAACCTCTGGGACATCGCCTGCCCCTCCGCCTGGGAGGGCATGGTGGACGTGGTGAACGCCGCGTACGACGCCGCCAGGTCGCGGAGGCCAGGCGTCCCGGTCTTTCCCTCGATCCAGATCGACGCGCTCTACGGCCTCGCTCCCGGAAGCTGTCCGTCGGGGACCGACGCCGGTGTCTGTTACGAGAACGGCTACGCCCACCTCGCCCGGGTGAAGCGCGACCGGTTCGCCGTCTCCACCTACCCCTACCTCGGGGCGGTGCCGTCGCTCGAGGCATTGCCCGCGGACTGGTTCACCCGGGCGGCGAGACGTGGCGGGGAGCGCGCCCTCATCGCCGAGGCGGGCTGGCTCTCCACCCCGCTGGTCGCGCAGTCCTCGGGCGGGGCCTGCTTCACCGCGCTCACCAGCGACGAGACCTTGGCCGACGCGTACCTGGACCGGCTTCTCTCCGACGCCCAGGCCGCGGGGATGGACCTGGTGACCTGGATCGCCGATCGCGATCTGCTCATCGCTCCGCTGATGACCGACTGCGGCTGCCACCAGAGCGCGGAGTGGTGCGCGGTCCGGGACCTCTTCCGGGGGCCTCCCCCCAGCGGGAGCGAGGACACCCAGCTGCAGGGGGAGCTGCGGATGAAGGCCTTCGGCGCGATGGGGCTGCGCACCTACGAGGGTGTGCCGAAGCCCGAGGTCTACCGGCGATGGGAGGAGTGGAGCAGCGTCCCGCTCGGCACACCCTGAGGTCTGCAGACTGGAGAGCCGTTCGGGCGGATGGTAGGTGCTGTCGGATCGACAACCCGGGGAGCACGACGACGATGAAGGTCCTGGTCGCGGACGAGCTGTCGCCGGAGGGGCTGGAGATCCTGCGCGGCACCCCCGAGCTCTCGGTGGAGGTGAAGCTCGGCCTCGCCCCATCCGCTCTCAAGACCATCGTCGGCGAGTACGACGTCCTCGCCGTCCGCAGCGCCACCAAGGTGACCGCCGAGGTGCTGGAGAACCCCGGTCGGCTCAAGCTCATCGGTCGGGCGGGCGTGGGCGTGGACAACATCGACGTCGCGGCCGCCACCCGGAAGGGCGTGGTGGTGATGAACACCCCGGGCGGGAACTCGGTGGCGGTGGCCGAGCTGACCATCGGCCTGATGCTCACCCTCCTCCGGCAGCTGGTCCCGGCCATCAGCTCGACCCGGTCCGGCAAGTGGGAGAAGAAGCGGTTCGCCGGCGGACACGAGCTGTTCCGGAAGACGGTCGGTCTGGTGGGCTTCGGGAGCGTCGGGCAGATCGTCGCCCAGCGGTGCATTGCCTTCGGCACCACGGTCGTCGCCTACGATCCGCATCCGTTCGAGGCCTCGCGACGGCTGGGGGTGCAGATCCTCGCGCTCGAGGAGCTCTTCCGGCGGGCGGACATCGTCTCGCTCCACGTGCCGCTGATGGACAACACCCGGAACCTCGTGTCCCGGTCGCTGCTCGGCGTGATGCGGAAGGGCAGCTACCTGGTCAACTGCGCCCGGGGCGGCATCGTCGAGGAGGCCGCCCTCGCCGACGCGCTCCGCGACGGGAGGCTGGCCGGGGCCGCGATGGACGTCTTCGCAACCGAGCCGGTGCCTCCGGACCACCCGCTGCTCTCGCTGGAGAACTTCCTCGCCACCCCGCACCTCGGCGCCTCCACCGAGGAGGGGCAGCTGGCCTGCGCGAGCCAGCTCGCCGAGCAGCTGGTGGAGTACGCGCGGACCGGGCACGTCCGGCACGCGCTGAACGCTCCGGCCCGCTGAGACCGGGCCACCGAAGCTTCCGGCGTCCACCGGGATCAAAACGGGGCGCTGGTTCCCTTCCAGACAGTGCGTTCCTAGCTTCGACTCACCATGCCCCGCAGCTACAGCTTCGACCATTTCACGGTCCCCGAGTCGGACGCAGACCGGGACCTGGCACGCCGCGAGAAGCAGGAGCTCGCGGCCCAGCCGGACGCTTCCCAGGGCGAGACCGACATCCACTATGGAAAGAAGTTCGCCGAGACCGAGGCCATCCTGAAGGCCCGGACCGAGGAGCGAGCCGCGGCCGAGGAGGCCGAGCAGCACGAGGCCGCCGAGGTGCCCGACATGCACCTGGGATCCACGGAGGAACAGGTCTCCGCCACGCCCCCCCCGCCCGGAACCGGGGCGGTGGCCAGCGAGGTGGGGATGCCCGGGCTGGCCGCGGAGGTCGATCGCGGCAAGCGCCGGCAGCGTCGCCGGGGCCGCGCCGCAGACAGGAACGTGAGCCCTCCGCTCGGAGCGATGCCGTCCGAGGAGCTTCCGCCCCGGGCGGAGCAGGTCTTGGCCGAGACGCCTGCCGAGCTCATCGGTGCCTTCCGGGACCAGGTCACCCGGTCCGTCCGTGGTGTGGGCGAGGCCGCGCGCCAGCTCCGGTCCGCCGGCAGGGAGGTGGCGGGACTTCCGGTCGAGGCGCTCCGGCTTGCCCTCCGGGTGGGCCGCTCCTGGCTGGGTCGCTCGCCCCGCCGTGCATGATGGGTGTAGCGTTTTGCACGTGAACACCGGGCCGACGCACAGGACGCCGAACCACCGACCGGGGACGGCCGAGCTGCTGGTCCAGCTGGCGAGTGAGCTGGGGAATCTCCTGTCCCGGCACGTCGCCCTGGCAAAGCTCGAGCTGGGCGAGACCGCCCGCAGGACCGGGCTGGGCGTGGCGCAGATCGCGGCCTGCGCCCCCCTGGTGCTGGTGGGCTACGCCTTCCTCAACGCCGCCGCGGCGCTGGCGCTGTCCCGCTGGCTCCCGCTGGCGGGCGCCGTGGCGCTGGTCGGACTGCTGAACGTCGTCGTGGGTGCCGTGGGGGTGGCTCTCGCCGCACGTTCCTTCAAGCGTCCGGCACTCGACGACTCGGTGATCGAGCTGGAGCGGACCGTGCACGCGCTCGCGTCGGCCCCGAGCAACGGCCACTCTGCCCTGGAGCACCGGTCGTGACCCTGTCCCGTTCCACACCGAGAACCGAGGCCGAGCTCCGCGAGGACATCGAGCGGGCCCGGACGCAGGTGGTGGACACTGCCCAGGCGCTCAGACGCCAGCTGCACGACATCTGGGACCCTCGCCACTGGGTCTCGCGCCGCCCAGGGCTCACCCTGGGGATCGCCTTTCTCGCCGGGGCATGGCTGGGCATCCGGCGCCGCTGACCCCACCTTTCAACGACCGTCACACGGAGACGACACCGATGGCCACCACCGAGACGCTGTCCGATACGGCCCGCGACATCCAGAACCGGGTCGGCCCTCAGCTCGAGGAAGCCCGCCGCGAGCTGGATTCGCTGAACCACCGGGTGAGCGGGTTCATCAAGGAGCGGCCCATCGCCTCGCTGGCCATCGCCCTGGCCGCGGGATTCGTCATCGGACGGATCGCCTCTCGCTGACCTCGAGGATCGACTGCACATGGCCACCTCTCCGCAGAACCCCGCTCCCGGCAACGGACAACACCAGCAACAGGGCTTCGTCGGCCGGGTGGGGCACCTCAACGACAGCGCGCACCAGCTCCTCGACGAGGCGCGGAGCACCGTCGAGGACCTCGGCCAGGCGGTCCGTGGACGGGTACGTCGGCATCCGTACGCGATGGTCGCCACGGCACTGGGCGTGGGTTACGTGCTCGGCGGTGGGCTGTTCAGCGCGCTCACCTTCCGGCTGGTGGGTCTCGGGGTGAAGGTGGCCGCGATCCCCCTGGTGAAGGACCAGCTGCTCGGCCTTGCCGAAGCCGCGGTGTCCGGATTCGCCGGCGGAGACGCGGACGACGTCGGCTCGCCATCGTGATCGGAGGAGCACCATGCTGAGTCTCAGGGATCTGAAGAAGCTGGACCGGGACGACTTGCTGGACCTCGTGGGTCTGCAGCGCGCGAGCACCACGGACTGGGTGGCACCGGCGCTGACCGCGCTGGGGGTGGGGCTGCTGGTCGGCGTGGGCGTCGGGCTGCTGCTGGCTCCGAAGCCGGGCGCCGAGCTGCGCAACGACCTGCGCGACAAGCTCCGCTCCGCGCAGGACGCGCTTCCCGATCAGCTCAAGGGCGCGACGGCGAGCACGGGCGCGTCCTCGACCCGCTCCGTGCCCTGAACAGCGGACCCGCTGGGGTCATCGCCTCGCACCGTCGCTTCCGGCCGTGATTCCGGCGCGGGCTCCTTCGACGGGTCCAGCTGGTGTCCGCCGTGACATTCGGCTTGTCCGGTGCGGGGGGTGACGGCAACATGCCGACCTCCTGTCACCTCGACTCCCGTCCGCCGGGCGCCGCTTTCTGCGCGTGCTCGGGTTCAGTCTCTTCCAGGCCGCTGTGCTCGGCAGCGCAGTGGGCGCCATCGTCAGCGCCCGCGTGCCGCCCACCCCGGGATTCCGTGACGAGGAGCCGCCCCGGCGGTTCCGGATCCGGACCTTCCTCGGAGCGCCGATCGACGCGCTGGAGCGCTCGCTCCTGGACTGGCGGCTGCACGAGGTGGGACGGCGGAGTGAGCCCGCCCGGGACGTGGTCTTGGTGGGGGTGGACGACGAGACCCTGGCCAACGCGCGGGAGGACCCCCATCCCGACGTGAGCGTCTGGCCCTGGCCCCGAGCGTTGCTCGGCGGTCTCGTGGGTCAGCTGGGGCGCGAGGGCGCCTCGCCGGTGGTCCTCGACTGGGCGCTGGACAGCGGCAGCCCTCGGGTGGGAGGGGAGGTCTCCGACGACGAGCAGCTCCGCCGCGCGCTCGATGCGACCCCGGGGACGGTGCTCGGCTTCTCTCTCTCCGCCGCGCCGCCGCCCGCGGTGGTCCGCCCTCTCCGGCCCTCGCTGGTCCTGGCGGGCACCGAGGAGAGCGACGGACCCGCGGTGACCGAGCTGCTGCGCCGTGTGCTGGCGAGCAAGGCGCCCGCGTTCGCCGTGCCGGAGGGCGGGCGGGTCCGGGTCTGGGCCGGGGTCAGCTCCGCGGACGAGGCCCGGCAGCTCGCACGGCGCCTGGGCGTCGCCGGCACGCCGCAGCTCCGCGACTACGGGGCGGCGGACCGCGCGTTCCAGGTCACCCCGGAGGACCTCCTGGTGCGGGTGGCCTCGGTGGAGGTCCAGGGCCTGGACCTGGAGTCGGTGCCGCTGGCGCGCTCCCTCGACGTTCCCGCCTCGGTGCTGGTGGGGGCGGGAAGCCGCTACGGCCACACCGCGCTGGCGGTGGACTCCGACGGGAAGGTGCGCGGCATCCAGCACCTGGTCCGCTGGGTGTCGCCGCAGGGGCGGGCCTACCTGCTCCCCTCGCAGGCGCTGGCGGGCGCGCTGGCGCGGGCGAACAGCCGGGAGGTGATGTGGAGCGAGGGGAAGCTCCTGGTCGTGAGAGGGAAGGGCATTCCGGCCGACCGCTCGGGCTACGCGCTCATCCGCTGGGACGCGGCCGAGGGCGGGCGCGACGGGCGAGGGTCGCTGGAGCGGGCCATCTCCGCCTGGCGCTTCGTGCAGAACTTCTACGATGCCCAGGAGGGCGTTCCGGCCCACGCGCGCAACGACGTCCAGCGCCGGGCGGTGGTGCTCGCCGAGACCTTCCGCGGCTCGGGGAGCTGGCCGGGGACGCCGCTGGGAGACGGTGTCTCGCATGCGGCGGTGGTCGGTCAGTCGCTGGAGAACTGGATCGACGGAGCGGGCATCCGCCGGGCCCCGGTTCGCAGCGACGTGCTCGCCACCTTCGCCCTGGCCTTCGCCGGGGGCTTCCTCGCCCTCGGGTTCAGCGGCCTGTTCCGCTCGGCGGTCGGGGCGCTGCTCTACGTGCTCTTTGCGGTGGCGGCGGTGGTGCTGTGGCTGTTCTGGGTCCGGCGCCTGATGGTGGTGGATGGAGTCTGGCTCGCGGCCGGCGGTCCGCTGGTCGCGTTCGGTCTGGCCTGGCTCATCACCGGCCGCTACGCGCTGCGGACCGAGCGGCAGATGCGCGACTTCGTCTACGGCGCGCTGGGCCGCTACGTGAGCCCGGACATCGCCGACCAGGTGTTCCGGAACGTGGCGCTGATGCGTCCCCAGCGTCGCGAGGTGACGCTCTGCTTCGCCGATCTGGACGGGTTCCGGCGCCTCCACCATCTGCTGCCTCCCGAGGTGCTGGTGGATCTGCTCAACACCTACTTCGGCGAGCTCACCCACCTGGTGCGCCAGACCGGAGGCCACGTGGAGTACGCGGGGGACGCGCTCCTCGCCTTCTGGGGAGCGCCGGTCCGGCTGGACCGCCACGGGCCGGTGGCGTGCCGGACGGCGCTCTCCATCCGGGCCGAGCTGAACCGGCTCCGCCCCGAGTGGCAGCGGCGGTTCGGTGTCGAGGTCCACGCACGGATGGCGCTGCACACTGGCGAGGTGGTGGCGGGGGACATGGGGAGCGCCCTCAAGTCGAACTACACGGTCCTCGGGGAACCGGTGTCCATCGCCGCCCGCCTCGAGCGCGCCAACCGCCTCTACGGGACGGACCTCCTGGTGTCCGGGGAGACGCAGCGCCGCGCCGGCGACGAGTTCGTCTTCCGCGAGCTCGACGTGGTGACCGTGGGCGGTGGTTCCCAGACGCTCTACGAGCTGGTGTGTCGCCGGGGCGAGCTGGCTCCGCCGCTGGTGCCGGTGCTCCAGGGCTGGACCGAGGCGCTGGCCCGGGTGCGCCGGCGCGACTTCGCCGGAGCGCTCGCCTTCTTCCAGCAGCACGCCGGGGTGGACCCCGTCTCGGCCCGATGGGCGGAGCGGGTGCGTGGCTACCAGGCTTCGCCACCTCCGCTGGACTGGGACGGCCGGGGAGACCTTCGCCGCCCGGGCTGATCGGCGGGTCGGCCAGCGGACGTCCGCCGCCATCGCGGCTTGTGCCCGGACCCCTCCGCCGTGTGAGCGTGGAACCATGCGCTTCACGCGAGTCACTCAGCCGGTGAAGGCGGCGCCGGGGCGGGTCTATCAGGCCCTGGTCGATCCCGTGGCGGTCGCCACCTGGATGGTTCCGCCAGGGATGAAGAGCGAGGTGCATGCCTTCGATGCGCGGGAGGGCGGCAGCTTCCGCATCACGCTCACCTACCGGGCGCCACGGACCGGGACGGGAAAGACCACCGGCCAGACCGACACCTTCCACGGCCGCTTCGTCGAGCTGGTACCTGGACAGCGGGTGGTGCAGGTCGTCGAGTTCGAGACCGACGATCCGGCCATGCGGGGCGAGATGACCGTCCGCTACACGCTGGTGGAGGCCGGCGACACGACGTACGTCGCCGCCGAGCACGAGAATCTCCCGCCGGGCCTCTCCGAGGAGGACAACGCGATCGGCTGGCGCCTCTCGCTGGCGCAGCTCGCGAGGCTGGTGGAAGCGGGATGAGCTCGTCGCTCAGGGCTTCCCGGGGGTCCCCCCGCCCCGGGCGGGCTCGAGGACGATGTCCACCGCTCCGTTCGTGGCGAACTCCGGAGAGTTGGGAAGCGTCCGGGTGGGCGTGGCGGTGGGCGGCTCGGCGATGATCTGCCGGGCGGTGACGCCCTCGCCGACGAGGAAGTCGCGGACACTCTCCGCGCGCTTGCCGGAGAGGGTGAGCGCCGCCTTCCGCGAGCCCTTTTTCGGGGGCTGCGCCTGGACCCGGGCCGAGCGGCTGGCGGACTTCAGGTAGTCGGCGACCCGGCTCAGCCGGTCCTTGCCGGAGGGGAGCAGCTCCGCTTGGCCCTGACGGAAGAGCTGTCCTCCGGGGAGGGTGATGACCGTTCCCTCGGAGAGCTCGCGGATCTGGGCCTCGCGAGCCAGGACCGCCTTGCTCTCGGCGAGGCGGGCCTCGGCCGCGTCCCGGGCGGCCTTCTCCTTCTCCAGCTCGACCCGGGTGAGGGCCAGCCTCTGCTGGGCCTCGTCGAGCAGCTGCTGGCGGGTGGCCCCCAGCGCCTGGAGCGTCCGGTCGCGCTCGGCGGCGAGCTCGTGCGTGCGGCCCAGGGCCTCGGCGGCCTGGATCTTGAGAATGGCGATGGTGGCCCGGTCGTCGACGACCTTCGGGTCCCCGGTCTCCAGCCCCTTCTCCGCGACGTCGAGGAACTTCTTCGCGGTCGCCAGGTCGGCGGGGCTGGACGCGCCGGCGGGTCCCTGCTGCGCCTTCTCGTAGGTGGCCCGGGCCTCGTCGAGCCGGCCGGTGGACTGCAGATGCGCGCATCCGGCGGAGAGCGTCGATCCGAGAAGGAGAACGAGCGTGGTCCGGGTCATCGCGCCCTCCCCCCTGCGTCGCGGGTCGGTTCCGGGACCAGCGCGTCCGGCGTGCCCCTCCGCAATGCGTCCAGCCGGGCATGAGCCTGCTCCGCCTCGGTGCGGGCGAGCTGCTCGCGAGCGAGTACGTTGGCCAGCTCGGCCTGGGCCCGCGCGATCTCGAGCTTCCGGGCGGCGGCCTCGGGGTCGCTGTTGTTGGTCTCCCGAGCGCTCTCGATGGACTCCCGCGCCGCCTGGAGGTGGACCTTCGCCTGGGGCGCTCTCTCGCCGCCGATCTCCTGGGCTGCCCGGACCTCTGCCTCCGCCTGCGCGAGCTTGTCCGCCGGAAGCGGCGGTGCACCGGCACAGGCCCAGCCGAACGCCACCAGCGCTCCTGCTGTCCAACGTCGCATGCAAATTTCCTCCCCCGACGGCTGGCGAATGTGTTCACGCGGGGTCAGACCGGCAACGGTACGGCACGACGCTTGCGCCGGGGAAGGGGCTCGGCTGGGCACTTAGACGGGCGCGCCAGCGACCCGGCTCAGTCCCCCGCACCAGGGGGACGCCTGCGGAAGCGCGCAGGGGCGCGCGACCCGGCTCAGTCAGTCTTCGCGGGCGCCCTTGAGCGCCTCGACCGGGCGGTCATGGCCCACGTGCTCGGAGAGGACGGTGCGGACGCTCTCCGGGGTCATCTGGGCGTAGTGGACCTCGTCCTCCCAGCCCATGAGCTGGAAGTCCTCCTGGCGGAACGGGTCCGGCGGGCGGGGCCGCTCCTCGCGGATGACCACGTTGGGTCCGAGGTGGCAGAGGCCGTAGCACCCGCCCCGGGCGAGGGTGCACCGGCCGCGGAGATCGAGCTCCCTCACCGCGTCCTGGGCCGCGACGGCGACCCGTTCGGCGCCGTTGCGACGGCAGTCTGGCCCCTTGCAGATGGAGACGCGGTAGGTGGGCACGCAAACCAGTTCTACGGTGTCGGCCCCGCGGGAGGAAGGGAGGCCGGCGTGGCTGATTGCTCCTCGGTGGCGAGTCGGCGGTCCTCCCGGCGGACGAACGGCCAGTACACGGCGACCGCGAGGCCGAGGGTGGTGAGCTGAAGGAGGACGGCGCGCGGGTCGCCGCCGGTGGTGAGCCAGGCGCCCACCGGGGCAGGGAGGGTCCAGAGGGTCTCGAGGTAGGGCGGATGGACCCAGCCGAGGCGAAACGCGGTCCAGGCCACGACCGCGGAGAGCAGGGGGGCGAGGATGAAGGGCGGAGCCAGCCGCGGGTTCAGGACGATGGGCACGCCGAAGAGCAGCGGCTCGTTGATGTTGCAGAGCGCCGGGACGATGCCTGCTCGCCCCACCGCCCGGAGCTGGGCTGACCGGCAGCGGAGGAGGAGCAGCCCGAGCGCGAGGGCCGTTCCCGAGCCACCCTGCCAGACGAACCAGAGGAAGAAGTGGAGCGGCGCGATGTGCGGGGGCGTCGCGTGTGCAGCGACGGCCTCCATGTTGGCGACCAGCATCGACTCCCAGACCGGCCGGAGAGCGGAGGTGAGCGCGGCGGCGTGGACCCCGAGCAGCCAGAGCAGGCTGTCGGCGAGGACCAGGCCCAGCACGCCCCCCAGAGAGTCGGCGGCGTGGACCAGCGGAGCCACGGCGCGCTCGAGCAGCGAGATGAGGTCCAGGCCGAGCACGTGGACGACGAGGAAGACGCCGCCGAGCACCAGGGCCGCGGGGAGAAGAGCCACGAAGCTGCGGACGACGACCTCGGGAGGTCCGCCCGGGAGCCGGAGCGTCCAGCGTCGCTCGACGAGCACGCGGGTCAGCTCGACGCTGACGATGGCGAGGAGGAGACCGGCGAAGATGCCGCCGGCGCCGAGTCGGGTGAGGATCAGCGATGCGGGCTGGGCCGCCACGCCGGGCTGGAGCGCAGCGACGAGGTAGCCAGCGGCGGCGATGAGGCCGGCGCTCTGGGCGTCCAGCTTGTAGGCGCGGGCGAGCGACTGCGCCGTCCCGAAGGTGACCCACAGCGCGATGCAGCCGCCGAGCGCGCGGTAGGGGAGGAGCAGCGTCGCGGCATACGGGGCGACGAGCCGCTGCAGGGCCGGCCAGGGCGGCTGCGCGACGAGGAGAAACAGCGAGCCCACCATCACCAGCGGGAGCGCACCGACGACGCCGTCGCGCACCGCCATGAGGTGGCGCTGGCGAGCGAGCCGATCGGCTGCGCGGGCGAGGCTCTCGCGGCGAGTGAGCGGTACGGCGGTGGAGGGAGCGGCGGTCAGAGCGGAGATCGTCTCTCGGGGTAGACGTCCGGGCAAGCACGTGACTCCGACCCGTGAAACGGCTGTCGTTCGAGAGCACGCTCGTCCGTGTGAAGCGCGGGCTCATCCCCCCGGATGCGCTCGAGCTGGTGCCAACTCAGAGTCGCCTGGAGGCGCCGGTTCATGGTGGTCCGGTTCAACGATCGGCGGTCCCGGCAACGCCTTCTTCGAGATCGTTCGAGGCGGACGATCGAAGGTGGGCAAGCAGGGGATCGAAGGTGTCGGATCGAAGGTGTCTGGCACCTTCGAAGGGCCGACGGGCAAGCAGGGCGCCTTGTTCGTGCCATGAGGGATTCGCGAGAGAGCAACCTCGGTGCGTCTCCGAAGGTGTCAGACACCTTCGAATATGCAATCATTTCAATGACTTGTATTTCTCCGGGCCCCGCAGATGTCAGGAGGACCTCGACTCGACTTTGCGAATCAGTCTCAATATAAAGGGGCCATGAGGAATCTCGCGCAGCTCCCGCCCGGCGCCCGTGCGCGAATCGACGGCTTCGGGACCGAGCTCCGCCCGGAGGTGGGGCGGCGCCTGCGCGAGCTCGGGTTCGTGGACGGGAACGTCGTGCGCTGCGTCCGTCGTGCCCCCTTCGGTGGTCCCCGCGTCTACGCCGTGTCGGGAGCCGCGTTCGCCCTCGAGATGAACATCGCGGCGCACGTGCTGCTCGGCCCGGCGGACGGCGATGACGGCGCCCGCGGCTGACCGCGCCGACGTCCTCCTCGTCGGCAACCCCAACTCCGGCAAGAGCCTCCTCTTCAGCAGGCTCACCGGCATCGCCCAGAAGGTCGCCAACTATCCTGGCGTCACCACCGAGGTCCGCTCCGGCCACGCCGGCCGCCTCGTCATCCACGACTACCCGGGCATCTACTCGCTCGAGCCCCTCACGCTCGACGAGCGCGTCGCCATCGAGCGGCTGGAGAAGGCCCTCGCCGACCCGGGCACCAAGGCCATCGTCTGCGTCCTCGACGCCACCCGCCTCGAGCGCAGCCTGTACCTGCTGCTGGAGCTGCTCCCCCGCGCCCGCGCGGTCCACGTCCCGGTCATCGCTGCGGTCAACGTCATCGACGAGCTGGTCGGCCCGAGCGCCCGGCTGGACCTCCTCGGGCTGAGCTCCTCCGTCGGCTGCCACTTCATCGGCGTCTCCGCGAAGACCGGGCAGGGGCTCGACCAGCTCCGGGCGACTCTCCATCACCTCGACCGCGAGCCCCCCTGGGACGAGCGCTGCGTCGTCCCCGCGTCCATCGAGGAGCGGAAGCGGCTCGGCCGGCGGCTCACCCGCGCGCACGGGCCCCGGGGCGACGTCCTCCTCAGGTCCCAGGAGCGCCTCGACCGGGTCTTCCTCTCCACCGCGCTGGGCCTGCCGGTCTTCCTCGTGGTGATGGCCGTGCTCTTCCAGGCCATCTTCACCTGGGCGGCGCCGCTGATGGACCTGGTGAAGACCGGAGTCGCCGCGACGGGTGCGCTGGTCGGGGGGATCCTCCCGCCCGGACTCGCCCATGACTTCGTCCAGGACGCGGTATTCGCCGGCATCGGCGCGTTCCTCACCTTCGTCCCGCAGATCTTCATCCTCTTCCTGGTCATCGGCGCGCTCGAGGACTCCGGGTACCTGGCCCGGGCCGCGGTGCTGCTCCATCGGCCGCTCGGCTGGTTCGGGCTCTCGGGGCGGAGCTTCCTCCCGCTCCTCTCCGGTCACGCCTGCGCGATCCCGGCGATGATGGCCGCGCGGACCATCGAGTCTCCCCGCCGCCGGCTGATCACGGTGATGGTCATCCCCTTGACCTCCTGCTCGGCCCGACTTCCCATCTATGCGCTCCTCATCGGCGGCTTCGTCCCCGCGGTGAGCCTGGTGAAGGGGCTCATCGGGCTGCAGGGAGTGGTGTTCGCCGGGGTGTACGTCTTCGGCATCATCAATGCGCTGCTCGCCGCGGCGGTGCTGGATCGGCTCACTCGCCGCAGGATCCAAGGCCGGCTCGGCGACGCACCGTTCGTCGTCGAGCTGCCCCCGTACCGGGTACCCGGCGTGAAGCCGATCGTCGTCGCCGCGGCGTCCCGTTCCTGGAGCTTCGTCCGCCGCGCCGCGCCGGTCATCTTCGGGGTGGTGGTCGTCGTCTGGGCCCTGGGCTACTTCCCGCACGGCTCGGGGCACCTCGAGCAGTCCTGGCTCGCGGCCCTGGGGCACCTGCTGGAGCCGGTCTTCCGTCCCATGGGGGCGGACTGGAAGTCGGCGGTTGGCATCGTCAGCTCCTTCGTCGCCCGCGAGGTGTTCGTGGGGACGATGGGGACGCTCAACGGGCTGGCGGACGCGGGCGAGCATCTCACCCAGCTCTCCGGCGCGCTCCAGCTCGGCGGAATGGGCCTGGCCTCTGCCCTCGCGCTGCTCGTCTTCTACGCCACCTCGCTCCAGTGCGCGTCGACCCTCGCGGTCATGCGTAAGGAGACGGGGAGCGCGAGGGCGCCACTGTTCGCCTTCCTCTCCATGAGCACCTTCGCCTACGTCGGCGCGGTGGTGACCTTCCAGCTCGCCCGGGCGCTCGGAGCAACATGAGCGCGCTCCTCTCCCGCTGGCGCGAGGTGCTGGTCGGGGTGGTGCTCGGGGTCGTCGGCTGGGAGACCGCGCGACTGCTCCCTGTCTCCTGGTACCTGGTGTTCGAGGGAGCGCTGGTCGCCTGGATCGGCGCCATCTACATCGGGTTCGGGCTCCTCTCCGGAACCCGCTCGGCGATCGTCGAGGTGCTGGGCGGGGTGGTGATGCTCTTCCTCGCCGTGGCGGGCACCTCCTGGGCCTCCTGGCTGCTCACCCTCGCGCTGGTGCTCCACGCGGGCTGGGACCTCGCGCACCACGACGGACGCATCAGCAAGGCCGTTCCGCGCTGGTATCCCTCCTTCTGCGCGGCGGCCGACCTGGTCCTCGCCGGGCTGTTCTGGGCGACCCGACCGGGGGTCTGAGAGGGTTGCGCCGGCACCGGTCGTGAGCGCCGGTTATCTCCCGGGCACCATGCCGCGCCCCGTGCCACCGTTCTCCGTCCTCGATCTCGCGCCGATCTGCGAAGGCGGCAGCGCCGCCGAGACGCTCCGGAACTCGCTGGAGCTGGCCCGGCATGCCGAGCGTCTGGGTTACGAGCGCTACTGGCTCGCCGAGCACCACAACATCCCCGGCATCGCCAGCTCGGCGACGTCCCTGGTCATCGCCCACGTGGCCGCCGGGACCTCGCGCATCCGGGTGGGAGCCGGCGGCATCATGCTCCCCAACCACGCGCCGCTGGTCATCGCCGAGCAGTTCGGCACGCTGGCCACGCTCTTTCCGGGCCGCATCGACCTCGGGCTCGGCCGGGCCCCCGGTACCGATCCCCGGACCGCCTACGCCCTCCGCCGGAACCTCACCCCCTCCGACTCGGACCAGTTCCCCCGGGACGTGGTCGAGCTGCTGACCTACCTGGGCAAGCCCCGCCCCGGCCAGCGCGTGCACGCGATTCCTGGCGAGGGGACCGAGGTCCCGGTGTGGATCCTCGGCTCGAGCCTCTTCGGCGCCTCGCTCGCCGCGGCGCTGGGCCTGCCCTTCGCGTTCGCCTCGCACTTCGCTCCGGCGCAGCTGATGGAAGCGCTCGACGTCTACCGGAGCAAGTTCAAGCCCTCCGAGTGGCTCCCCGCGCCGCGGGTGATGGTCGGCTCGACCGTGGTCGTCGCCCCGACCGACGAGGAGGCTCGCTTCCATTTCTCCTCGCTCCAACAGGCGTTCCTCGCCCTCCGGAGCAATCGTCCGGGCCGGCTCCCTCGGCCGCAGGAGGACTTCGAGCAGAGGCTCGACTCCGTGGAGCGCGAGCTGCTCGGCGAGGCCCTCTCCTGCGCCTTCGTCGGAGCGCCGGAGACGGTGCGCCGCGGCCTGGAGGGCTTCCTCGCCCGGACGGGCGCGGACGAGCTCATCGTCTCGGGGCAGATTCACGACCACGCCGCGCGGCTCCGCAGCTACGCGATGCTGGCCGAGGTGCGCGACCAGCTCGGCACCGACGGCCGGACCGCACGCGCCGGGTAGCGAGCGTCCGGCAATCCGGCCTCGGGCGGCGGTCCAGCCCGCGGCCCGTTCCTAGTGCTCAGACCGGGGTGTGCTGATCGCTGTGGTGGCCGATCCTCTCGTTGCGACGCGCAGCCTCGTCGCTACGCTGCTCCACGTGCCGCGAGGCACGCCTCCGCTGCTCGCTCCTCGGGTGCGCCGTCTCGCTTCGGTCTCGGCCACAGCCCTCGCTGTGCTCACCACACCGCGGTCGGAGCACTAGTCCTTCAGGAACCGGGTGACGGGGATCGCCTGATCCGTCACCTCGGTGCGCTTGTGGGGCTCGCCGGACGGGAGCTTCAGCGCGACCAGGCCCTCACCGACGCGGGTGTGCGGCTCGCGCTGCTGGTGCGGCGGCGGCGCGGACGAGGCGCGCTTGTTCCACGGGTCCGAGGGGTGACTCACCGGCGGGCCCTGGAGCAGCTTGGGGATGTCCCAGACGAAGCCCGAGCGGTTGTACTCGGATGGCGTGTGCAGCCCGGTGTCCATCCGGATCGCGTCCTTGGGGCAGGCATCCACGCACAGGCCGCAGACGATGCAGCGGAGCTCGTCGATGACGAACTGGGTGGGGTACTTCTCGATGACCCGGCTCTCGCTGGAAGGGTCGGTGGTCTCGTACTCGCCCGCCTCGATGTAGATGCACTGCGCCGGGCAGATGGTGGCGCACATGTAGCAGGCCACACAGCGAGGCTTGCCGTCGTCGCGCGGGACCAGCCGGTGCAGGCCCCGGTAGCCCGGCGGGTACGGCGTCTTCTCCTCGGGGTAGCTGACCGTGGAGACGAGGTTGGGTCCCTTGCGATCCACCACCTGCGTGTTGGTGTCCCGGGGATTGAACAGGTTCCGCAGGAAGTGCCGGGTGGTGATCGCCAGCCCGCGCAGCAGCTCGGGGATGTAGAGCCGCTCCCTCAGGTCCGTGGTCGGGTTCTTGGTCGCGTTGTAGGCCATTCGGATTCCCAGGAGCTCAGTGGTGTGACGCGGTGGCAGCCCCGGGGAGCGGGGCGGGAGCGTGGCCGTGCGCGTCGGCCGGCAGGTGCGCGTCGTCGGTATCGTGGGCTCCCGCGGGCTCGGGCCTGCGGAGGGTCAGCGCGAGCACGAATGCGATCACCACGAACCCCAGCACCGCCAGGGCCCGGAGCGAGGGATCCACCAGGATGAGCGCGCCGGTGACGAAGATGTTCGCCAGGGCGAGGGGGAGGAGGATCTTCCAGCCGAGGGTCTGGATCTGGTCGTAGCGGAAGCGGGGGAACGTCCAGCGGATCGCCAGCTGGACGTAGCAGAGGATCAGCACCTTGACCCAGAAGATGGTCGCGTAGATCGCGCCGAGGAGCCACCCCAGGTTGGCCTGGGTCAGGGCGCGGGTGAGCGTCGAGTCGAAACCGAAGCCGATGTTCCACCCGCCAAGGAAGATCCCGGTGGTGATCGTCGAGAGGATCACCACCTCGGCGAACTCGGAGATCATGAACAGGCCGAACTTCATCCCCGAGTACTCGACGAAGTAGCCGATGATCTCGCTCTCGCCTTCGGGCACGTCGAAGGGGGTACGCTTGGTCTCGGCGAACGCGGCGGCGAAGAAGATGATGAAGCCCACCGGCTGGAGGAAGATCCCCCAGGCAGGGATGCCCACCTTCCCCAGGATGCCGAGCTCCTCGGAGCTCCCCCAGAGGTGGTTGGTCTGGCCGGCGATCATGTCCGGGAGGCGAAGGCTGGAGAAGGCCATCATCGCGCCCATCAGCCCGAGCCCGAGCGCGACCTCGTAGGAGATCATCTGCGAGCTGGCGCGCACGCCGCCGAGCAGCGCGAACTTGTTGTTGCTCGACCACCCGGCGAGCGAGGTTCCGTAGACAGCCAGCGAGGCGATGGCGAAGACCCAGAGCATCCCGAAGTCGGGGTTCGCGATCTGCAGGCCGACCCGGTGTCCGGAGACCGTCACCACGGGACCGACGGGCACCACCGCGAACAGCGCCAGGGCCGGGGCAAAGGCGAGGATCGGGGCGAGGGGAAAGAGGAGAGGGTCGGCAATTCTCGGCCGGACGTCCTCCTTGGTGAGCATCTTGATCGCGTCGGTGGCCACGTGGAACAGGCCGCCGAACGAACGGCCGCGCAGCCCGGGGAGGCCGATCGTGGCGCGGTTCGGACCGATGCGGTTCTGCATCATCGCGCTCCACTTGCGCTCGGCGAGCGTGAGGAAGGTCGCGATGAGCATCACGAAGCCGAGAACGAGGATCAGGAGGTTCGTGACCCAGGCCCATGGACCGAGGAGTCCGCCGACGACGTAGGCGAGCGCGCTCAGCCCGAAGAGGGCCCCGACGATGACGCCGATCGCGACGAGGACCGTGAACGCCTTCATCGTCAGATCCCCCGGACCCGCGGCGAGCCGAACTCGCGGTATCCCGGCGGTCGTCCATCCGCCGCGGTGGGAATGGGGTTGATCCCCCGGGCGAGCTTCACCGGCGGCGCACCTCCATCCCAGTCGAAGCTCTTGAGCTCGGCCACCCGCGGCCCCCACTCGAGAAACACGTCCCGGGCGCCGGCGTGTGCCCAGGGAAACCCGAACTCCCGGGCCAGGGTGACCGCCCACGCCCAGTGGGGCTTCACGTCCGCGCGGGCCGGGTAGGCGCGCCGGAAGCGCTGGGTGATGCCGTCGAGGTTGGTGAACGTGCCCTCGTCCTCCACGTGGACCGCCGAGGGAAGGAGCACGTGCGCCTGCGCGGTGATGGCCGACTCGTTGGACGCCTGGAGCACGACGTACTCCAGCCTGGCGAACCCGTGGGCGACGAGCGAGGGGTCCACCGGCACCTCGCCGCCGATGGCGTAGAGCGCCTTGACCTTGCCTCCGTTGATTGCCTGGGCCAGCTCGGAGAAGGGCTTCAGCGCGAGCTCCATCGCCCGCGCGATCCACTCCAGGCCGCGGCGATTGGGGTTCTTGTCCGCGGTCATCAGGTAGTGGTCAGCGGCTCCCTCTGGACGGCCGCTCACGTAGACCGAGCGGACCCCGAGCGCGTCCCGCGCGAAGCTCAGCGTCGCCAGCAGGTCCTCGTTCGAGGTCACCGGCGAGACGCACACCGCCAGCCCCTCGGTTCCCGCGAGGGCCTTGAACTGCTCGGCCACGGACCTGAGCGCCTCGGAGACGGTGGCCTCGCGCCGGTCCTCGCCCCGGCCGAGCATCACCGCCGCCACCCGGTTCTGGTTCACGTACTTGTACGAGAGCCGGCCCTGGTCGCACATCCAGCTCTTGTTGATCTGCTCGTTCTCTCGCGGGCGGTACCGGTAGGTGTCCTGCCCCATGAAGTCCACGAAGGTGCTGCACCCCCGGGAGCAGCCGGTGCAGACGCTCGGCGCCGTGGAGAGGAACCAGCTCCGGGCTCGAAAGCGGAAGTCGCGATTGAGCAGCGCGCCCACCGGGCAGATGTCGACCGTGTTCCCCGAGTAATTGCTGTCCAGCTGCTTCCCGGGAAAGGTGTCGATGTACTCGGCGCTGCCGCGGCCGAACATCCCCAGTTGCGGTTCCCCCGCCACCTCGGCCATGAACCGCACGCACCGGGTGCACTGGACGCAGCGCTCCTGGTCGAGCACCACCAGGGGGCCGAGCACCTTGCGCTTGGCCCTCAGCAGCTTACCGCCTTCCAGCCGGGACGGGCGGAAGTCGTGGCGCTGGTAGTAGTCCTCGAGCTTGCACTCCCCGGCCTGGTCGCAGATGGCGCAGTCCACCGGGTGATTGAGGAGCAGGTACTCCATCACCGCCCGCTGCATCTCCTGGACGCGCGGGTTCTTGGTGTGGATGACCATGCCCTCGGCCATCGGCGTCTGGCAGGCCGGCACCAGCTTCGGCGAGTTGCTCACCTCCACCAGGCACATCCGGCAGTTGGCCGCGATGGAGAGCCGGTGGTGGTAGCAGTAGTAGGGGATGTCCGCGCCGACCTTCTTCACCGCGTCGATCATGTTCTCGCCGGGCTTGGCGACGAGCTCCTTGCCGTCCACGGTCACGGTGACGAAGCCGGGGTGCTTCGGCGCGGGCTTGCCGCCGGGTGTGGGCGGCGTCGGGGGCGGCTTGGCCGCGGGCGGCTGGTGCTCGATGCCCGCCCGGGGTCCGCTCGCGGTGGGCGAGGGCGGAGGGTTGGTCGGCGTCGAACCCGTTCCGGCGGCGGGATGGACCGTCGGCGCGCCGGACGGAGGCGGCTGCGCATCCCCGCTGGGCTTCTTGCCGTCGCTCTCGCTCACTGCTCCACCTCGCCGCCGATCATGTTGATGGTGTCGAACGTCGGAATCACGTCGGCCAGCATCCTCCCCTCGACCATGCGGGGCATTCCGGACAGGAGCGCGAAGCCCGGCGCCCGGACGTGCACCTTGTAGGGACGGCCGGACCCATCGCTCACCAGGTACCAGCCCAGCTCGCCGTTGGCGGCCTCGGTGCAGTCGTAGACCTCGCCCGGCGG
>Ga0070664_100000469_pt1 | contig 30639 bp, 27 predicted proteins | sample KBSC73metaG_FD_65863 | JGI IMG/M metagenome (GOLD analysis project Ga0070664, IMG submission 65863) | Corn rhizosphere microbial communities from Kellogg Biological Station, Michigan, USA - KBS C7-3 metaG | ecosystem: Host-associated > Plants > Roots > Rhizosphere > Soil ... | reverse complement strand
CGCCGCGTTCGCATCGATCTATCTGGTCTGGGGATCGACTTATCTCGCCATCCGCTATGCGGTCGAGACGATTCCGCCGTTCATCATGGGTGGAACGCGCTTTGTCATCTCTGGCGCGCTGCTATACGTCTGGGCGCGGTCGCGCGGCGCGGTGAGACCTACACGCACCAACTGGCGAAACGCCGTCATCGCTGGCGGCTTCCTTCTCCTTGGTGGAAATGGCGCGGTAGTGTGGGCGGAGCAGTTCATGCCTTCCGGGCTCACGGCTCTGCTGGTTTCGATTCTTCCCTTCTGGCTGGTGATCATCGAGTGGGTGCGACCGCCACATCAGCGACCGAGTGGGGCAATCCTGCTCGGGCTCGTGCTCGGTTTCGCGGGAATCGTCGTCCTCGTGGGGCCGTCGGAGTTTGGTGGCCACGAGGATGTCAGCCTGCTGGGCACGGTCGTGCTCGTTTTTGGGTCGCTGTCGTGGGCGATTGGGTCGTTCTGGTCGCGCGACGCGGAATTGCCTGCCTCGGGCTTGCTGACCACCGGAATGGAGATGCTGGGCGGCGGCGTCCTGATGCTCCTCGTCGGATCGCTCGTGGGTGAATTCAGTCATTTCGATCTGCACTCCGTCTCGCGTGTCTCGATGACGGGACTCCTCTACCTGATCGCTTTCGGCTCGCTGATCGGATTCACCTCCTACATCTGGCTGCTGGACAAAGTCTCACCGGCGCGGCTGGGCACTTATGCGTACGTGAATCCGATCGTGGCCGTGGTGCTGGGCTGGGCAATTGCCGGCGAAAAGCTTTCAGCGCGGACAGCTGTAGCTGCAGCGGTGGTGATCTGCGGTGTCGCGCTCATTACGATCGCCCGGACTGCGAGCGCGCGCAGTGCCTGAACGTGTGGTGAAGTCGCTCGACATTTGCGCGCGGCGCCTTGTCAATCAGGGTCTGGTCGGGCCAACCCTGAAGAAAGCAAGCGAAGTCGTCACCAGGCTGGGCGCGGTTCAGGCGCAGGATTACTTCGGTGGAAAATGGGGGCTCGCACAGCGTAGCCGCGGGGTTACTGAGGCCGATGTAGAAGCCGAGTTGAGCGCCGGCGTGATCCTTCGCACCCACGTCCTGCGGCCTACCTGGCACTTCGTGACTCCCGACGACATCCGCTGGATGCTCGCACTCACCGCTCCGCGCATCCGCATGGTTTTGGCGCACTACGATCGGACCCTTGGGATCGACGCGGCGGTGCTGCGTCGCAGCAACGTCGTCCTGACGCGCGCACTGAGGAACGGACAGCAGCGCACCCGCGCCGAGCTCGCCGAGGAGCTCACGAGGGCCGGAGTACGCACGGATGGTACGCAGAGGCTTGCGCGCATCGTGATGCATGCCGAGCTCGACGCTCTCATTTGCAGTGGCGCCAGACGCGGGAAGCAGTTCACCTACGCGCTGCTCGACGAGCGAGCGCGGGCGTCCAGGCCGATGGAGCGTGACGCGGCAATGCACGAGCTCGCTCGCCGGTATTTCACCACCCGCGGCCCCGCGACCGAAGCTGATTTCGCGTGGTGGTCAGGCCTGACCAAAGGCGACGCCCTCCGCGCGGCGCGGTCCGCCGAGTCGTCGCTCGACACCGCGGTAGTCGGCAAGCAGAGATACTGGTTCCCGCGCGCACGCGCGCCACGGTTCGAGTCACCGTTCATACGCTTGCTCTCGACCTACGACGAGTACTTCATCGGCCTCCGTGATCGCACTGCAATGCACGCCAGACTCTCATCGGCACGTCATCTCGAGCGGGTTGGATTTCCGTCGATGAACCTGATCACCATCGATGGACAAGCCGTTGGAGAGTGGGCCCGCACACTCGCTCCAAAGTCGCCCACCGTCACGATCAGTCTCTACCTCGCGCTCAGCAGCAAGGAGCGAGATGGAATCGCGCGCGAGGTCGAGAGGCTCGCTGCCTTCTCAGGCAGCCGGTATGATATTGTTCTGAAGCGCGCTTAATCGAGGGAGAAATGGCCGACAACGGAGTCTGCAAGCACATCGCGGCAATCACTACCGTCAAGCAGCCGAAAGAGCGAGTCTGCGAGGACTGTGTCAAGATCGGCGCCCGCTGGGTGCACCTGCGCACCTGTCAGGAATGCGGTGGGACGCGGTGCTGCGACGACTCACCCAACAAGCACGCGACCAAGCATGCCCGCGCCACTGGGCACCCCGTGATTGCTTCCGCGGAGCCCGGGGAGCGTTGGATGTTCTGCTACCCCGACAACGCTTTCGCGGAGTACTGACGCGCGAACCGCTGCGAACTGCAACTGAACGGGCGGGAGGCGCTTGGGATCAGGCGCCTGGCATCAGGTTACGACCGTGGGACGTATCCGTGCGCGCGAAGAGCGGTGGGTCCTTTGAGTGAATGGCGCGAAGGTACGTCCCACGGTAGTCGTCCGGCGCCGGGCGCCTGCTCACCTGACGCCTCCCGCCCGGTCAGTTGCAGTTCGCAGCCTCCCGCCCATTCAGTTGCAGTTCCAAAGCTGACGACCCGTTTCGCTACGACAACTCCCCGGCCGTCTCGTGCGTCGCGATGCTGCGCGCAGCCTGCGGGATTGGATGCTCCGCCGTCCGCCGCTTGTAGACGCCAAACTTGCTGAGTACCCACTCGCGCCACTCGTCGAGGATCTCGTAGAAGGTCGGGATCACCACCAGCGTCAATAGCGTTGACGTGATAACGCCGCCGATCACCGCGCGACCGAGCGGCGCGCGGAACTCGGCGCCTTCACCGATTCCGAGCGCGACCGGGATCATGCCCGCGATCAGCGCCAGCGTCGTCATCATGATCGGACGCAAGCGGATCGCGCCCGCCTGAATCAGCGCTTCACGCCGCGGCAGTCCTTCCTTCTCGCGCGCCCACTTCGCGAAGTCGATCAACAGGATCGCGTTTTTGGCGACGATGCCCATCAACAGAATCACGCCGATCAGGCTCATGATGTTGATGGTGGTGTTGGTGAACATCAGCGCCAGCATCACGCCGATGAGCGACAGCGGCAGCGAGACCATGATCGCCAGCGGCTCGAGGAACGATCCGAACTGCATGACGAGAATGAGATACATCAGCATCACCGCGATGCCGAGCGCGGAGAAGATTCTGCCGAACACTTCGTTCTGGCTGTCGACTTCTCCACCCTGGGTGATGCGGACGCCCGCCGGCAGCGTGATCTTGGCGATCTTTGCATTGATGTCCTTCATCACTTCGGTCAGCGGCCGCCCCGAAGTGTTGGCCTCGACAGTGACTACGGGATCCGCGTCGAGATGGCTGATCTGCGCCGGTCCCAGCGATTGGGTGATCGTAGCGATCTGACCAAGCGGCAGAGTGCGCGGGTTTCCGTCTGGTCCGGTCACCACGATTGGCAGCTGTTCCAGGTCGGCCGCTCGCTGTCTTGCCTCAGGAGCGAGACGCACGTTGACCTCGCGCATCTCGTCGTTTGGATCAACCCAGTCGCCTGCCTTGATGCCGGCGAACGCGGGCCGCAGGGACTGCGCGACCTGCGCGACGGTCACGCCGAGCGTGCCGGCGAGCCCACGGTTGACATTGACCTCGAGCTCGGGCTTCTGGCCCTTGGTCGAAAGACCGACGTCCACGGCGCCCTTTACCTGACGGACCTGCTCGGCGATCAGCTCGGCGGACGGCGTCATAGACTTGATGGTGCCGCCACGGAGCTGGATCTGAATCTGCTTCTGCGCGCCCCCAAAGTTGTTGGTGAAGACCGACATCGTCGCTCCACCGATTCTGCCGACCTCTCCGCGCAGCAACCGGCCGAAATCCTCGGCGCCGATATCACGATCCGCTTTGGGAAACAGCCGCACGTAAATGCTGCCGACGTTCACATCGCCCGTCGATCCGCCCACAGTGGTGTACGTGAATCTCACGACGTCCTTGTGCTCGCGCGCGATTCGGGCCGCTTCTTCGGCCTTGATCTCGGTGTAGGCGAGATTTGAGCCTGGCGGCGTTTCCACCGCGATGGTCACCTCGGACTGATCCTCGGCGCCGAAAAAGCTGGCACCGACGAGTCCGACCGCCGGCAGCGCCAGCGCGCCGATGAATGAGCCGATAGCTATCAATACCATCGCCACCCGGTGGTCGAGCGCCCAGGCGACGAGCAGCTTGTAACGCTCGGCCATGCGGTTGAACCACTGGTTGAACCGCTCGAGAGCGCGCGCGACTGGATTGCGCCGCTCGTGCGCCTCGGTCTGCGGATCAGGCCAATACGCCGACAGCATCGGGTCGAGCGAGAAGGACACGAACAATGACACGAGCACCGACGACGCGATGGTGAGCGCGAACGGCTTGAACCACTGGCCCGCGACTCCGTACATGAACGCCACCGGGACGAAAACCGCGACGATCGAGAACGTCGTCGCCGCGACCGCGAGTCCGATCTCGTCGGTCCCTTCGTGGGATGCCGTAACGTGGTCCTTACCCATCTCGATGTGGCGCACGATGTTCTCGCGCACCACGATGGCGTCGTCTATCAATATTCCGATCGCCAGCGAGAGGCCGAGCAGCGACATCGTGTTCAGGGTAAAGCCGAACGCCCACACCGCGATGAACGACGCCAGCACCGATACGGGCAGCGCGAGACCGGTGATGACTGTCGATCTCCACGAGTTGAGGAACACGAACACCACCAGAACTGTCAGCAGGGCGCCCTCGAGCAGCGCTTCCTCGACGTTGTGCACCGAGTCTGAAACGCGCTTGCCGGCGTCGCGCACGATGTCCATCGTCACGCCCGGCGGCAGTGTTTTCTGAATCTCTTCCACCTGCTTTCTGATCTTGTCGCTGACATCCGTGGTGCTGTAGCCCTTGGCCTTGACGATGTCGATGCCGACTCCCTCGACGCCGTTGTAGAGCGCGATCGAGCGCTGCTCCTGGGTGCCGTCGATGGCGTCAGCGACCTGGCCGAGCCGGACGATCTGTCCGTTGCGCTCGGTCACGACGAGGTTCATGAAATCCTGCGGCCCCTCGAGCCGGCCCTGCAGCCGGATGGTACGCTCCTCGAGATTGCCGTTCACCCGACCGACGGGTGCGGCGAGGTTCTGCGCCTGAAGCGCACCCACGACCTGACCGACGCTGATGCCCGCCGCCTGGAGCGCGTCGGGACGGAGCTGAATGGTCATCTCACGCTTCACGCCGCCGACGAGCTGCACCTGAGCGATGCCGGCAATGCCCCGCAGCTTGCTGGTGATGTCGGGATCGGCGAGCCGGGTCAGCTGCGCGGGTGTCATCGTCTTTGATGCAAGCGAGATCGACACGATCGGGATGTCCGCCGGGTCGAAGCGCTGGAGCACCGGCTCCTTCATCTCGACGGGAAGATCCGCGCGAATGGTGGAGATCGCGTCGCGGATATCCTGGGTGCCGACCTGCGGATCCTTCTCGAACAGGAAGACCGTCACGATCTGCGCATAGCCGTCGCCGGCGGTGCCGAAGATCTGATCGACGCCCGAGATTCCCTTGATCGCGTCCTCGACGGGCTTGAGAACTTCGCGCTCGACACCTTCGGGAGATGCGCCCGGATACGGAATGAAGGTGAGCACCACCGGCTGCTGAATGTCGGGGAACTCGTCAGTCTGCAGACGCCACAGCGCAAACAAGCCGAATACCACCAGCGCCACCATGGTGACGACGGTGATCATCGGCCGCTTGATCGCAAAATCTGAAATTACCATAAGCTCAACTCCCCCGACCCTGGGCAACCGGCGCCGGCGTTCCACCGGGCGGCGCGGAAATCTTCACCGGAGTGCCCGGTGTGATTCCCTGCGCGGCGCCGAGCAGCAGCGTGTCGCCCGCCTGCAGTCCCGACAGAACTTCCACCGTCTCGGACGCCTTGTCCGTGACGCCAACCTGGATCTGAACCTTCTCGGCCTTGCCGCCCTTCACTCTCACCACCGATGGCGCCGTCCCCCGCACATCGACGGCCGTCGTCGGAACGACGAGACCCGTCCGCGTAGCAGTCGACATCCGCCCGGTCGCGAACAGGCCGCCGACCAGAGTGCGACCAGCGTTCGGAATCGACACGTAAATGCGTACCTGACGAGTCGTCGGATCGGCAGTCGGATTCACCCGCACGATGTGCCCGACGAAATCACGTCCCGGGTATCCGCTTACCGTGAATGTCACCGGCACGCCGACTCTGATCGACGACAGTTGCTCCGCCGGTACCGACGCCTCGAGCCGCATGCTCGATGGATCGACGACTGTGAAGAGAGGAGTGCCTGGTTGCACAATGTCGCCCGCCGAAACCGGACGCTCACTCACCACCCCGCCGAAAGGGGCGGTGACCGTGGTGCTGCGGAACTGTTTCTCCGCCGCTGCCAGTCTCGAATTCGCATCCTCGAGGGCCGCTTGCGCGGCGATCGATGCGCGACGCGACTGCTCGATGTCACGCTCGGCGATCGCGCCGGCGGCCAGGAGCTTCTCGTTGCGGGCAAGGTCGCGCGCGGCGATGTCAGCCGAGTTGCGCGCGGCAACCACGCCGGCACGCGCCGAGCTGTAAGCGTCCTGGATGCCGCTCGCATCGATGCGCGCCAGGACGGTACCCGCGCTCACTGCCTGGCCCTGATCGGCGTACGTCTGGAGAACGCTGCCCTGTACCTGCGCGCGCAGGACGGCTTCGCGCTCGGGCTCGAGGGTGCCGGAGAGCGCCGGGCCGGACATGATCGCGCCCGTCGTCGCCACCGCGATGTTCTCCGGTCCAACCATGATTGTCTCGGTCTTCGTCGTCTCGGCGGCGGAGACCTTGTCGCTCTTGCTGCGCGCGAACGCGATCAGCAGGATGAGAACCAACAGCACTACGCCGGCGATCGTGTAAGTTCTGCTACTGAATCTCTTCATATAGGTTCTCTTCTACTGTGGTGGAATGCCGGTTGCTTGCTGGCCCTGCCCCTGCTGCTGTGCCGCCTGGGCTGCGGGAGTCGTTGACTGCTGCTGTTGCTGGGATGGCGCTGTCTGCGATTGCGCCTGTGCCTGTGCCTGCGTCGCGCCGCTCGTGCTCTGGAGCGGAAGATCTGGGAGCAGCGCGAGCTTGACCCGCGCGACCTGAAGATTTCGCGCCGCCAGCGCGCGGTTGGCTACCGCCTGCTCGAGCAGGATCCGCGCATCATTGAGCTCGATCTGGGTCGAGATGCCTTCCTTGTACCGAACTTCAGCGATCGAATACGCGCGCGTCGCCTGCTCCGCGGTTCCCTGGCTCGCCTCCCAGGCCGCAGCCGCCTGAAGGAGATTGTTGATGGTGACACGCGAGTCGAGTGCAGCGAATTCCCGCAGTTGATCGTAGCGCGCCTGGGCCTCGTGGAGATTGGCCTCCGCCACGAGCTGGTCGCCCTTGATACGTCCGCCCGTGAAGAGCGGAAACTGCGTCGCGACTCCGATGGTCCAGTTCGTTCTGAAGTCTCCAGATTGCGGGAAGCTGTTCAGCGGAAACGCGACCTTCCCGTACTGCGAGGTCAGCGCGAGCGTAGGAAAGCGCTGCGCTTTGGCAACGCGCAGCAGTCCGCGCTGCGCATCGATCGCCTCGGCCGCTTGTCTCACCGTCGCGCGATCCACCGCCGCGGTGTCGGCGTGGATGCCGACGCTGGCGAGCGCGGCGTTGACCGCCGCGGAATCATCCACTGCGGTCGTGAGCTCGACCGGCCCGTCGAGCGGCAGATTCAGCAGCTGCTTGAGTCTGAGGTACGCGACCTGGCGATCGCTCTGGCGCTGGATCACGATCGGGCGCTGGTTCGCGCTCGACACCTGAGCCCGGAGAAGCTCGAACTCCGAGACGTTGCCAACGTTGCGCGCGAGCTGCGTCTGACGCAGTACCGCTTCCGTCTGCACCGACGACGATTCGGCAAGTGCGACGAGCCGATCCGCCAATGCGGCATCGAAGTATGCCTGGGTTACGTCGAGCCGAAGCTGCGCGCGCTGAGCAGTGAGCTCGATGTCAGCCGACCGCCGGCCCGCATTTGCGGCCTGGTTCTGACCAGAGATGCGGCCGCCCGCGAACAGGTTCTGTGAGAATGAAAGCCCGAGGTTGTACTGATTCTTCGCGCCGAAGCCGAGGCTCCCGAACGACGAGAACGGATTTCCGCCCAGCGCGCAGCGATTCGCATCCTCGAGGCCGGCCAGGCGCTCATCGGTCGTCGCGGTGGCGTCGCGCAAATACTGATCGCACGGCGCCGGCGGCGGAGCCGGTTTCGTCGTGTCGATCGGCGGACCGCCACCGATGGCCTCGAACTGCGAGGCCAGAGTGCGCGTGTAGCTCGCACTGGCATTGAGCTGCGGAAATCTGAGGCTGCGCGCCTGGTATTGTTGCCCCTGCGAGCGCTCTACGCCCGCGCGCGCGATACGAATCTCCTCGCTTTGGGATTCGGCCATGCGCACGGCTTCGTCGAGCGAGATTGCGCGCGGTGCGTTCGCGGACATCTGTACCGATGGTGCCGACGGCGGCACCTGTGCCCGCGCCACGGCCGGCACGAACGCGCTGGCGGCAAAAGACAGTCTGAGGAGTCGGCCGAGCCCGCGGGCGCGGCCGGAATTCTTTGTTGGAGGCACTGTTCAGGCTGAAAGTTGTTTCGGTCGTTTGGTCTGCTTACTCGTCGTTTTGCGCACTCCATTTTCGACACCGAGAGCGCGAAGAAGGAGCCGGGTGTACATCCGGGCCGCCCGCTCCTGTGGCTGGGGGAAGACCTCCGGCATCATGTCCCGCCCCATCGCGTCGGAAAAAATCGCCCCCATCAGCATCGCCGCCGCGGATTTTGGATCGAACTTTTCGCTGATCCAGCCGTCCCGCTTGAGCGCAGCCAAGTAGTGGCAAAGGTCGTTGGACGCCTGCTTTGGGACATAACTGGCGCATTCGGACATGTCGGGCCGCTCCTCGATCTCGCCCATCGTCTTACGGATGATCGAGTTCCGGAGTCTCAAATGCTGCATGAAGGAGTCGCTCCACTCGGTCAGCTCACGTTCCGGGTCCACCGGCGTGGCCGGCAGAGCTTCGAGGCCGGCGGATTGCGTGATGTGCCGCATGGCCTCACGGATCAGCGCCTCCTTCGAGCCGAACTGCCGGAAGATCGTGATCTCGTTTACCCCGGCGGCGTCGGCAATGCGGCGGGTGGTCGACCCGCGGAAACCATGCTGGGCAAAGACCCCGGCCGCAGCGGACAGGATTTCGTCTCTTTTCATGGGCCGGATAGTATCCGGGAATACGAGGTAATGCAAGTAGTCACTTACTTACACATTCGTTCCTACTATTAGAGCGGTATACGATGCCCGGCAATCCTGATCTGGAATCGGCCTTCGACGCCGCCATCGGACTCATCGACAAGTCGCTCCGCGCGCGCATGAAAGCAGCCGACGGAGATTCCGCCAAGCCACAGCTCCAGCAACTGAAAAAGGAGCTCAAGAGCCAGCGATCACGCGCCGTCGACCGCGGTGACATCGACCTGGAATGGTTTCGGGGAACGATGCGCTGGCTCGTCGGATGGCTGCCGGAGACCGAGCCCCAGCTGATCGCAGCCATGGGTCGCATTGCTCGAGCCGCGCCCCCCAGCCTTTCCTGACTCCGCTTACCACCTATATTCGACAGGTGCAGCGTTCCTGGGTATTTCGCGCCTTCGCGACCGTCATGGGGGTGTGGCTCGCCATCTGTCTGGCCGAGCCGCTTCAGCTGCACACCTGCGTCATGCACGGCGGGCTGGCGATCGACGTCGCCGGTCATCACGGCGAGATGGGATCTGCATCGTCCCACCCCACGCCGTCGGAGCATCACGCCCAGATGGCGTCGCACAGCGCCGGCGAGCATGGCCAGCGTGGCCAGTCCGATCACCATGCCCGGCAGTGCAGCTGCCTCGGCGACTGCAATGCAGGCAAGACGCCGGTCGTACTGGCGTCAGCAGCGGTAAACATCGATGCTCCGATGCTGTCCAGAGTCGATGCCGTATACGACTACGCATCGCCATCGCTGGTCGCACCGCACTTTCTGCTTCCGTTCTCGAACGGACCTCCCGCTTCCTCCCGCGCGTAACTGAGCCGCTTCGCGACTCCGCGCACTCCGTAAGTAGCTCCACCATCTCCGCCGCGGCATACGCCGTTGTCGCGGATACATACCGGAATAGAGGAAGTCATGTCAGTTACACTGTCGTTGCGGTGTCGTGCGCTTCGCATCGCCGCGCTCACCATTTCACTTGGCGTGTTCACCTCCGCACGCGCCTTCGCTCAGGCGGGTGGCGAAGTCGCGGGCAGGGTTGTAACCGCTGCCGATTCGCCGGTCGTCGGCGCCTTTGTCTCAGTCGACGATGCCGATCCAATCACCCAGACCGATGCCGACGGAAGCTTCCGCATCAGCGGGATTTCGGCCGGGAAGCATGAGATAGTCGTCCACCGCTCCGGCTACGTGCCGTCCATCGATTCGGTTGAGGTCTCGGCGCTCGTCACGAGCCAACTCAACATCGTTCTGACCGAAAAAATCGCGACCCTCGCCGGCGTCACCGTAATCGGCACCAAGACCGATCTCGCCGAGCGTCGCCAGCAGCTGGCGCGTGTGCCCGGGGGCGTGGCGATGGTTGAAGCACCGCAGATTCGCGCGACGCGGCAGGCCAACCTCAAGGACGTTCTGCAGTTCGTGCCGGGCGTTTACATCCAGCCCCGGTTCGGTGCGGCCGATGAGAGTCAGATCTCGATTCGCGGGTCAGGTCTGCGCGACAACTTTCACGCGCGTGGGGTCAACCTGCTGGTCAACGGAATGCCCTATCGTAACGCCGACGGGTTCACCGATTTCGAATCGCTGGAGATGCTCACCACCGAATCGATCGAGGTCTACAAAGGCGGCAACGCTCTCCGCTACGGCGGCTCCACGCTCGGCGGCGCCATAAATCTCGACACCAAGACCGGTTACAGCTCGAGTCCGATGTCGCTGTTCGGCCAGAGTGGCAGCTTCGGTTTCTACAAAGCCCAGCTCGAGTCAGGCGGCTCGCGCGGACCAGCCGACTATTACGTGAGTTACGGCCGCACTTCGCTCGACGGCTATCGGGAGTGGGCCGCTCAGCGCCGCGATCGAGTGAATCTTCACGCTGGTTATCGGCTTTCCGACAACACCGATCTGCGCGCCTTCTATTTCTTCGCTCACGTGAACGAAGAGCTGCCTGGTGCGCTCGACCGCGCGACGTTCGAGAACAACCCGCGCGCCGCCGATCCGGGGAATGTGGTGAACCGCTGGGGACGCGACTACAATCTGCACCACCTCGGGCTTCAGCTGCGCGCCCAGCTGTCGCCGAGCCAGCGTCTCGAGGTCAGCCCGTACATGCAGTACCGCGACATCGATCACCCGATCTTCGAGGTATTGTCGCAGATCAGTCACGACTTCGGGGCCGAGATCCGGTACGAGAATACGGCGTCGCTCGGCGCGTTGGGAAATCAGCTCACGGTTGGATTTCAGCCCGCGCACGAATCCCTCGCCAACAAGCAGTACCAGAACGACCGCGGCTCTCACGGCGCGCTCACCAAGGATCAACGCGATGGCGCCACCAACTTCGCGCTCTACGCGGAGGATCTGCTTTCCCTGACGCCGCGTTTATCGGCCGTTTTCGGGCTGCGTACCGAGCGCGCTACACGAGACACCAGGGATTTCTTCCTCTCCAACGGCGATCAATCCGACAAGCGGACCTACACCCCGGTGAATCCGAAGGTTGGGTTCATTTATTCACTCGATTCCGGCGATCAGATATTTGGCAACGCCAGCCGCAGCTTCGAGCCGCCTCTTCTCCTCGAGCTCAATAGCCTGACCGTTCCCGGCTATATCGATCTCGAGGGTCAGAGCGCGTGGCAGTACGAGCTCGGCGGTCGCGGCCGGCGGCTCGGCCTCAATTGGGATCTCTCGCTGTACGATGTCGAGCTGAGAAACGAGATCCTCAACATCAACGTCCAGCCGTTCGATGGCGCGACCTTCACCGTCCCGACGTACCGGAACGCACCGCGCACCCGCCACACCGGCGCCGAATTCGGTCTTGGATATCAGCTGCCGGGCGCGGTGTTCGTGCACGGCGACATTGCCGACCATCTGTCGATCCGAACCTCGTACACCCTGGCGCGTTACGTCTATGTCGACGATCCGAGCTACAGGGGAAACCATATCCCGGGTGCGCCGGGCCAGGTGCTCGACGCCGAGATCAAGTATACGAATCCGCTCGGCTTTTCCATCGCGCCGAGTGTGGAGTGGATCCCGCAGTCGTATTTTCTGGATAGTCCCAATACGGTGAAAAACGATGGCTGGACCAACATCTCCCTGCGGGCCGACTGGACCACATCTAACGGAATGACTGTGTTTGTCGCGGGACAGAATCTGGCCAATCGCCGATTCTCACAGTCCGTCCAGGTCGACAACGCCGCCGGCAAGTATTTCGAGCCGGCGGACTCGCGCTCCTTCTACGCCGGACTTCGCTGGACACCTTGAAGAGACCTGGTCGATCGAGAGATCGCCGCGTCGGGCTAGCGGCGACCTTGGTATTGTGCGTGTTGTTATTGGTGGCGTTCGTCCGACCGGCGAGTGCACGGCTGCTGCATGCCACGCTGCTGCGCTCAACGCCGGCCGCGAACAGCCGGCTCGACTCGGCGCCGCCAGCCATTCGCCTGGTGTTCAGCGAGCAGGTCGTGCCCGAGCTGAGCCAGATCTCCGTCGTCGACTCGGCTGGCACAACGCTGGCGCTGAAGGTTGCCAACGATCCACACGACGTCCACACCCTCGTCGGGCAAGTCGACCGCGCTTTGCCGGGCGGTAGCTACAAGGTCGTCTGGCGGGTGCTGTCCGCCGACGGTCATCCGGTCGGTGGAAATTTCGCGTTCTCGATCGCGGGCTCCGCAAGCGCGGTAGCACGGCCGATTGCACCGACGGCATTGCCAAAAACCGATAGCGCGACGTCAGCGAAAGTAGCCGACACCAGCGGATCACACATGCAGATGGAAATGCCGGAGAGCAAGCCGGTTCCGATCACTGCATCCGTGCTGCGCGGACTCGGGCTCGGCGCACTGATGACTGGCGTCGGACTGCTGCTGCTCGGACTTACAGCGCGCGAGTACAGCGGATTCACGCCGAGATCGGTCATAAGCCGCACTATCGCGATCGGAGCAGTCCTGCTCGTCATTCATCTGATCGTCTGGATGGATCACGTCTCCCCGACCGGGCATCTGAGCGCGGCATTCGTCAGCTCGCTGTTCGGCTCGACGATCGGGCGCATCGAGCTGCTTCGTACCGTTCTCGCCGTGCTTACACTGTGGGCGATCGCGCTCGCCAGACAGCAGAAGCTTGCGCTCATAATCGGTATCGCGTGCCTGGTCGTGAGTGGGGCGATCGGACATCCGGCGGCAATCGATCCGCTGCTGGCGATACCGGCGAAGATCCTCCACCTGCTGGCGGCGACGGCGTGGCTGGGTGGATTGGTGTGGCTGGTCTGGCTCGCGATGTCCGATGAAGCGGCGGCACGCGCGGAGGCGGGAAGGGTGTCTTCGATCGCGCTCGTCTCGGTGATCGTCGTCGCGCTATCGGGGCTGGCCCAGGCGGTGATGTTTCTCAACGCGATTGGTGATCTGATCCATTCGACGTACGGAAAGCTGGTGCTCGCCAAGATCGTCGGTGTCCTGATTCTGGTTGCATATGGCGCCTACAATCGCTTTGGCCTTCTTCCATCGATCACGGCGAACGCTTCTCCGGCGAAGCTGGCAAGGTCTGTACGCCAGGAGATCACGCTGATGATGGTCCTCGTCGTGATCGGTGGTTTTCTTGCCTATGTCCCAACCCCGCCAGTCGCACGCACTGCCACCGTGGGACAGATCGGAAGCATGCGATGAACACGGGCCGGACGTGGGCGTCGAGGAAGAGAGCACAACTGATTCTGATTGCGATCGCGGTCGCCATTCCCTCCGTTGCGTTGGCGCACGCGGTTGTTTTCCCGAGGACCTCCACACCGGGCGCTTACGAGAAATACATCCTGCGCGTTCCCAACGAGCGCGATGTTCCAACGACCCGGGTGGAGCTGCGCTTCCCTGCGGACGTGCGGGTGGTGTCGTTCGGGGATGTCGCGGGGTGGAAGCTGCAGGTGCTGACGGACACTGCGGAGCGGATTATCGGTGCAGTCTGGACGGGCAATCTGCCCAGGGAGCGCTTCATCGAGTTTCCGTTCGTGGCGGTGAACCCGAAGGACAGCGTCCGCTTGGCGTGGCCAACCATTCAGACCTACGCGAACGGTGAAACAGTTCACTGGACAGATCCCGACACCGCCGCGAAGAATCCGGTGTCATCCACCCTTGTATCGGCCGCAGCCGCGGTGCCGATCAGGGTCTCGCGGACTTCGCTCTACCTCTCGATCGTTGCGCTGCTATTCGCGCTCACGGCGTTGGGAGTCGCTCTCCGGCCTCGAGAGAATCCCGAACGGCCTAGCCAGTTTTGATTGCGCATATTGAGGCCGAGGACCAACGCTCTCCGACTGAGCCTGCTACAGGCTCGATTATCCGCCGCTTGACGTACCAATTTTTCTTGATATATTGAGTCCATGGCTACGTCGATTCATTCCCGGACTGAGCGGGCGGTCGAGCTGTTTCACGCGTTGTCGGACGAAACCCGCCTCGACATCGTCGAGCTGCTGCGCAGGGGTGAGCGGTGTGTGTGCGAGCTCACCGACTCGCTAGATGCCGCGCAGTCGCGGCTGTCGTTCCATCTGCGCGTTCTGCGTGATGCCGGGATCGTCCGCGATCGGAAGGACGGGCGCTGGGTTCATTACGAGCTGGAGCCCGATGCATTCGAAGAAATGGAAACGCTGATCGATGCGATGAAGCCGCGCGCGACCGGTCGATCCGCTGCCTGCTGTGACTGACTTTTTATTTCACCAACACATCAAAAAATCTTGTTAGGAGGAGCGGTGAGCGATTCAATCCTGAAGTCCAGCGTTAAAGAGAAGTACGGGCAGGCCGCGCTTCGTGTCGCTGACGGGGCTACCGCCAGCGCTTGCTGTGGCTCGAGCGCCTGCTGCGGCACTACGACCGAAATGTGGGATCCGATCACATCCGACCTTTACGACGAGAAACAGAAAGCCGGTATTCCCGCCGAGGCAGTTCTGGCTTCCCTGGGCTGCGGCAATCCCACCGCGCTTGCGACGCTCACGGAGGGTGAGACCGTCCTCGACCTCGGCTCAGGCGGCGGAATAGATGTGCTGCTGTCGGCCAAACGCGTCGGCCCAACCGGTAAGGTCTACGGACTCGACATGACCGACGAAATGCTGGCACTGGCGAATGAAAACAAGCGGCGGGCAGGCGCCAAGAACGTCGAGTTCCTCAAGGGTGATATCGAGCAGATCCCGCTCCCAGACGCCTCGGTTGATGTGATCATCTCCAATTGCGTCATCAACCTCGCCGCGGACAAAACCAGGGTGCTGAGCGAGGCATTCCGTGTTCTCAGGCCAGGCGGCAGATTCGCTGTATCCGACGTGGTGGTACGCGGTGATGTGCCGAACGAAATCCGGACGAGCATGGAGTTGTGGCTGGGGTGCGTCGCCGGCGCGTTGGAGGAGCAGGAGTTCAAATCCATGCTACGCAAGGCTGGATTCGCGAAGCCCTCCGTCGAGCCAACGCGGATCTACAAGGCCGCCGATGCCGCGGCTTTCCTCGAAGGCTCCGGACTCGACGCAGCGAGTGTTGCAGCCGAGATTGACGGTAAATTCATGGGTGCATTCGTGCGCGCCGTGAAGCCGGCGGCGCAGTGCTGCGGCCCCGACTGCTGCTGATCGCACCAAAGAGGCAAGTGTGAAAATACGGAATGCCAGCACTGCTGATTTGTCGGCGGTAGAGGGACTACTCACCGCGAATGATCTTCCGATCCAGGGCGTTCGCGAAAACTTCGCGGGGTTTCTCGTTGCTGAAGAGGAAGGTGTTGTCGTCGGTGCCATCGGCCTCGAAAGCTTCGATTCGGTTGCGCTCCTGCGCTCGGCAGTTGTCGCGCGGCATCTCCGGAGTACGGGAGTCGGTCGTCAACTCGTCGAACGGGCTCTCGAGCGCGCTGACCGGGAAGGTGTGAATGATGTTTACCTTCTCACCACAACGGCCGAGGACTATTTCCCGCGGTTCGGCTTCGATCGAACGGACAGAGACGGCGTTCCGGATGCGCTCAAGGTATCCCAGGAGTTTCGCGGTGCGTGCCCTGAGACCGCCGTCGTGATGACGAGACGCGGCCGGCGCTGAGACGGCATTGAAGCGGATCGCGCTGATCTCGGACATCCATGCCAACCTCCCGGCGTTGGAGGCTGTGCTGGGCGACATCGATACCCGAACGCGGATCAGCGCGATTTATCATCTGGGCGACCTCACCGGCTATGCGCCGTGGCCGAATGAAGTGGTGAGCCTGTTGTGTGAGCGTAGAATTTCGGGAGTCGGCGGAAACTACGATTCCACCGTCGCCAACGATTACAAGCATTGCGGCTGCCGGGCCGACTCGCCGCGAGAGGAAGAGCTCTCGCACATGAACGCCGGCAGTGCAGGTCGACCGAAAGACCACGATACTCGGGCCTGTTACGTCATCCTTTCCGTTGGCGCCGCGGAGCCCGCAGTCGAGGTTATACGAGTCACGTACGATGTTCAGCGAGCGGCAGCTGCAATCGAGGAATGGGGTTACCCGTCGAGTTCGCGGACGTGCTCCGAACGGGCAGCACTTCTTATTAGCGACCTTCCCGCTGAAGTCCTTTTGCAACCGCCTCCGCCTGCGAAAAGACTCGAAGCAGGTTCTCTCCCGCGAGCTTCCGCAGATCGCTGTCCGACCAGCCGCGCCTTGCCAGCTCCGCAAACAGCGCCGGAAAGGTCGATACATCCTCGAGGCCCTGCACCACTTCGGTGATACCGTCGAAGTCGCTGCCAATGCCGACGTGATCCACCCCCGCGACTTTGCGCACGTAGTCGATCTGATCGGCGACCTGTGATAATGTCGCGCGCGGCTCAGGGTGCGTTGCGCGCCACTGCTTGACCTCGCGGCTGATCGCTGCGGTGTCGTTGCCGTATTTCTTCTGGAGGTCGGTGATCAGTGGGCGCGTCGACTGCTCATAAAGCTGAACGGCCGGTGAAACAAAGCCCGTGACGAACGGGATCATCACGATCCCGCCATTGGTCGTCACGCGTCGCAGAATCGAGTCGGGAACGTTGCGGGCCACATCGACCAGCGCGCGAGCTCCCGAATGCGAGAAGATCACCGGCGCCTGCGTCACGTTCAGCGCATCGCTCATCGTGCCCGGTGATACGTGCGAGAGGTCCACCAGCATCCCGAGTCGATTCATCTCACGCACCACGCTGTCGCCGAACGGCGTCAGCCCGCCGTGCTTCGCTGAATCGAGTGCTGCGTCTGCCCAGGCAAGCGTGACATTGTGGGTGAGCGTCATGTAGCGCACGCCAAGGTCGTAGTACGCGCGCAGGGCGCCGAGAGAGTTCTCGATCGCATGTCCGCCCTCGAGTCCAAGCAGCGAGCCGATTTTCCCCCGCTTGAAGTCGCGGCGGATATCCTCGGGACTCAAGGCGAGCGCGAGACGGTCCGGGTACTTCGCGATCATCCGGCGCGCGATGTCGATCTGCTCCAGCTCGACACGGGCGTATCCCGAGTCAGGATACTCGCCGGGAGTGTAGACCGACCAGAACTGCGCCCCGACCATTCCTTTCTTCAGCCGATCAAGATCGGTGTGACCGGGTGTGCGTTTGCGGAGATCGTACTCGTCGACGTTCCCGCGCGCGATGGAATCTTGACGAATCCGCCACGGCAGGTCGTTGTGGCCGTCGATGAGCGGAGTCTGGCGAAGCACGCGCTTCGCGCGCTCGAGATCCTTTGCGCTTGGTGCCGGTGATTGCGCATGAACAGGTGGCCACGCGATGCCAACCGCGAGCACGAAGAAGCCGCCGAGCATGCACCGCGCTCGACCAACAGGACGGGTGTGATGTAAATGCACGGCGCCTAAAGTAAGGGTGTAGGCCGGCCGACGCAGTCGCGTTTCAGGGCAGCAGTGTTGGGCCGGGAGGTGTGTCCAGGAGCTCCACCGCCTCGAGACTATCCGCTTCGCGGACGACGAGTCGAATCGGGTGAAGCCACTGCAGCCATGGCATCATCCCGCCCGCATCGTCGCGTATGAGGTTGGAGTCGATGCCGTTGGCATCGAGCACCGCCTGCGCGATGTGCGCTTCGCCCTCGCTGGCGAAGGTCCTGATTACGGTATTGAGCTCCGGCAGCTGCCTCTCCATGCAAGTCCCTGACGGTGTCACTCAAATCTGCACCGATGTCGCGTCAACTGCATATACTTCCGTGGAGACCCCACCCACTGCTGGCACACGGTCTGCGCGTTAGGCAGGCTCACATCGTCCAAGCAAATATGAAAGTCTTCTCCCGCCTTTCGATCATATCGATACTCGCTGTTTCGACGGGCGTCGTGGGTTGCCGCAAGGAAACGAAGGCGAAGGAAGTCGCGGCCGTGGCGCAGGATACGATGCTGCTTCACGACCTCGCCGAGGCGAACAAGAATACCGCTGCGGCGGCGGCGGCGGATAACAGTCTCAACACCATTGCGACCAGCGGCGGCGGCGTCCTCACCAGCGATCAGACACCGCAAAACCGGACCGCTGACGATCGCGCGACTACGTCTCCCCCGCCCACCAGCCCCTCAACGGTGACACCGCGGCCGAGACTCACCGTTCCAACCACCGCCAACGATGCGCCTGCGCCGACCACCGTTCCGCTGGAGCGCTCTCCGGCATCCGCGCGGCCACCATCTGGAGATCCGTGCGATTCTCCGACGGCTACCGATCAGCGCACTTGTCTGAATCGGTCGATCGTCGCCAACGATGCAGATCTGAACAGCACCTATCAGGAGCTCATCGCCCAGGCGCGCAAGTCCGGTGGCGCTGACCTCGAGGAGCGGATCCGTCAAACCCAACGCGAGTGGGTGAACGAACGCGACGCGAATTGTCGCCCCGACTCCCAGGGTGCAGGCAAGCTGTGGGCGCGCTCGGTGGCGAGATGTCTCGCCAGCTATTCCGACAAGCGCACCGCCGAGCTGCGCCGCACCCTGGCAGGATTGCGAGGCCAGTAACGATCAGCGGTGGGCGCTGTAGCGCGTCCCCGCGCTCGCCAGCGCTCGTCCCTGCAACAGCGCATCGATCTCCGATGCAGCGACCGGCCGCGGCGAGATCCAGCCGTTGGCAATCGCCCGCGTAGGCACGCTGACGCTCGCCACTGTCCCCGTTTCGCTGATCTCCACGACCGCGGTTGCATCGGTGACGCCCTGATAGCCGCTATTGATCACCAGCACCCAGCGCCCCGTCGCCGGTTTCTGCCAGCGCACGACGTACATGCCGGGGTGCGATGTAGCGCGAATGTCGAGCCGTATGCTCTGGCGCTTGCCGTCCACGACGCCCTCGGCTGTTCCCGTGACGCTCTTGGAGACAATGTCGCCGTGATGGTACGTGCGAACCGTGAGGAACGCATCGCGTGTATCCTGGTCGAACGGATTGGCGGGATACTCGATCGCGATCCACGGCGGGCCGGCGTGTGCGGTGCTGAATGCGCAGAGACTGAGGACGGCGACGAGCGCAAAGGAGCGGAGCATTGTGGTTCTCATCGGACACTCCTGAAGGGTTAGTTGCGCACATACGACGCCGGTCGCGCGCTTCAGGTTTAAACCGACATCGAACCGAGTAAGGTGAAGGCGAGGGGAACTCAGCCCCCTCTCCGAAGCGTCACCATCCCCTTGAACGTCCGAACGGTCACCTTCGCGCCTCCTTCGCGCGTCTGCGTGGTCAGCTCGGAGCCACGACCAAAACGGCCGGCGACAGGCGCGGTCTTGGTGAGAGAGTTCGCAATCTTGCCGGCAATCGAAACCACCGAGAAGCTGGCAGCAGTGCGGTCGGGAATCGCGATGTCGATGGCACCGCTGTGGGTATCGAAGTCGAATGCGCCGCTCCGATCGAGGTGACCGGAGAATGCGACCGGTCCGGTTACCGTCTCGATTTTCGTACGCTCGAACACTCCGCCTGTGACCTTGACTGGTCCACTGACAGTTGTGAACGCAGCGTCGGCGCTGGCGCCCTGGAACACGATTGTCCCCGTCGCACTCTTGGCGCGTACCCACGGTGTCGTCGCATTGATGTGGATGTCGCCGTCGATCGCCTCGGCGTTGAGCTCGCGTGGGTTGCCCGCAACATCGATCGAACCGCTGACGACGTAGAGATCGAGGCCGCCGTCGACACCGCTCACGTCGATGCTCGCCGTCGCGGTCTTTATCCAGAGGCGCACCCGCGATGGCACCCACACCTCCAGCCGCGATGGCTTCGCCTCACGCTCGCTCGCCGATTCGACGAACATCTTGACGCCGGTATACGTACCGCCGCTGAACAGCTCGGTGCCGGGCGCCAGCACCGCGCGCACCAACACGGTGTCCTTATTCCAGCCGTGCACGACGACGCTGCCGACCATGTTGGAGATTCGGATCGCGGCCTCCATCCCGAGCGGCAGCCGGCGCTCCACCTTTGTCTGCGCGACCAGCGCCGACGGCAATAGGCCGACTGCCGCCACGACTACAATGCAGCAGCGGCGTATCACCGCCACTCGATCTCGTCTGCGTCCCGTCGTGTCAGCTGCCACGCGTCAGCTCGGTGGTACGACGAAGCAGATCGACCTTCTGCTTGTAGGTCCCGGATAGCATCTCCATCAGCGTCTGGTTCGCGGGATCGCGGGCCAGCGCCAGCCGCGCTTCGAGAATGGCTTCATCTATGGTGCGCAGGCTCGCTTTGAGCTGTGCGACGGTCTCCGGCGCCAGCGACGCCTGCTGCTGGTCCAGCATCTCCTGGAGGACCGCGACGTTGCGCAGATAGTTGTTCTCCTCGATTGTGAACGCGGCTAGCGTCGCGGGACTGGCGGCGCTTGGGATAGTCGCAGTCACTGACCGCGCTGAAGGATTGCCACGCTCGCTCATGTAAAGCGCGGTACCGGCTGACGACAACACGACCGCCAGAACGATCGCGGCCGCCAATACCGATGGTCGCTGCCACCAGCCTACGCGTAGTTTGTCGCGTTCCATCACTGCCAGCTTCTCGCGCTCGATCGAGGCGCGGATATTTCGCCACGCGGCGGCCGGCGGCTCGATCGACTTCGGCAGATCCGCTGCCTGCGTAAGTATTCGACGCAGGTCCTCCACCTCGGCGCGGCAGATCTCGCAACCCGCGACGTGCGCTGAAACCGCCGCGCGCGCGTCTTCGGCGAGCTCGCCGGTCACATACTCATCGAGCAAATGCCTGACGACTTCGTGGGTCATCTCTCCAACCTCTCTCTCAATAGCCTGCGGGCACGGTGCAGCTGCGCCTTGATCGTTCCCACCGACACACCCAGCTGCGCCGCTATCTCCTGGTGCTGATAGCCCTCGACGTCGTGCAGCACAAAGGCGACCCGCGCGCCATGAGGCAACGATGCGATCGCCTCCTCCATGTCCATCCGCAGGTCGACGCCGCTCGACCGCGCCGCACCCTCCAGCCGCGAGGTGTCGTCCATCGGCAGCACCCTCGCGATGCGACGCTGCTCGCCGCGCGCGTTCTCCAGCATGGTGTTCACCGCCAGGCGATGGAGCCACGATCCGAACGCGCTGTCACCGCGAAAAGTGGAGATCCCCCGCCAGGCCCGAATGAAGACGTCCTGCATCAGCTCCGTCGCGTCGCTGCTGTCACCCGCCTTGAGGCGCAGGCACAGCGCGTAGATGCGTCCCGCGTGCTGCCGGTAGAGCACCTCGAAAGCGTCGACGTCGCCCGCCTGCGCGCGCCGGACCGATTCCAGCGCCGCTGCGTTCTCTTCACCAATCGTGGACGGGTTGGGTCCGATAGTGTCCGATACCACGGCGCTCGTCTTCATTGTGGCCGCGGATAAGATGCCGCTAAAGGGCAGCGGGTTGGAACGTGCCGCCGATCAGAGACTCTCGAGCCAACGGCTGGCAGCCAGGGGCGAGCGCCAGGGCTCTCTATTCTATGTCGCCGCCGAGGTCGAACTTGGACCGGGTGAGCCCGACAATCCGCTGGAGGCCGGCCTTCGCTTCGGGCGGCAAGTCGCGGCGTGCCAGCAGCTTTTCTGCTTCGTCGCGAATCGAATCGAGCGCCTGCATGAAATTCCCTTTCTTGAGCTTCCCGGTGTCGTCAGGCATTGATCGGTGCGTGTAAGGGAGTCAGGCTCGGGCGAGCTTGGCAGGTTTGGCGGGCGGCAGCTGGGGCGAAGCGCGGCGCTCACCGACCTGCTGGCGCCACATCGCATAGTAGAGACCCGTTCGCTCCAGAAGATCGGCGTGTTGACCGACTTCCACGATCCGGCCACGCTCGAGAACGTAGATGCGGTCCGCGTGCATGACGGTCGAGAGTCGGTGCGCGATCAGAATGGTGATCACCTCGCGCGAGCTGGCGACCTCGCGCATGGTGCGGCTGATCTCTTCCTCGGTGAGCGAATCGAGCGACGAAGTCGCCTCGTCGAAGACCAGCAGGTGCGGATCGCGGAGCAGGGCCCGCGCGATCGACAGGCGCTGCTTCTCGCCGCCTGAAACCTTGACGCCACCTTCGCCAATCAGGGTGTCGAGACCCTTGTCGGCGCGAGCGAGCAGTGCGTTGGCGGCCGCCTTGTGCAGCACGTCCATGCATTGGTCGTCCGTAGCAAGCGGATTCACGAACTTGAGATTCTCGCGGATGGTGCCGGAGAAGAGCTGGGCATCCTGAGTGACGAGGCCGATTCGCTCGCGCAGCTTGTCCAGGTCGACATCCCTACCCGCAACTCCGTTGTAGAGGATCTCACCCTTCCGCGGCACGTACAGTCCGACGAGGAGTTTGACGAGCGTCGTCTTGCCCGCGCCCGAGGGTCCGACGAACGCGATCGTCTCGCCGCGACCGACGTCGAAGGAGATGTCGCTCAGCGCCGGGGTGGTCGCGCTCTGGTGCATGAAGCCGACACCCCTGAATTCCAGATTCGCGATGTCCGACAACGGCACCGGTGCCGCGGGCTTCGGATCGCGCGGCGTCTCCAGAATCTGGCGGAAATTCACCAGCGAGACTTCGGTCTCGCGATAGACGTTGATGATGTTCCCCAGCTCCTGCATCGGTCCGAAGATGAAGAACGAATAGAAGAGCAGCGAGAAGAACTGGCCGACGGTGATCTTCTGGGTGAAGATCAGGTACAGCATCAGGAACAGGATGCAGGTGCGCAGCAGATTGACTACGGTCCCCTGAATGAAGCTCAGGCTCCGGATGTACTTCACCTTCTTGAGCTCCAGCCGCAGGATCTTCTCGGTCGTCGCATTGAGCCGTACCTGTTCCTGGTCGGCGAGGCCGAGACTCTTGACCAGCTCGATGTTCCGCAGCGATTCCGTCGTAGATCCCGCCAGTGCCGTCGTTTCCGCGACGATCACTTTCTGAATGGTCTTCACCCGGCCGCTCAGCGCCCAGCTCAAGGTGCCGAGCAACGGCACCGTCGCGAGAAACGCGGGCACGATCACCCAGTGAACGGTGAGAGCGTAGATGACGACGAAGATCACGCCGACCAGCGTCGTGAAGATCAGATTGATCGAGAGCGAGATGAATTTCTCGACGTCCTGCCGCACTTTCTGGAGCTTGCCGAGTGTCTCGCCGCTGCGCTGATCCTCGAATACCGAATACGGCAGCTCGAGTGAGTGGCGAATGCCGTCGGAGTACATCTCCGCGCCCACCCGCTGCACGATCACGTTGACGTAATAGTCCTGGAAGTTCTTGGCGACCCGCGATACGAACGCGACGCCCATCGCCATCAACAGAAGCGTGCCCGCTCCCTTGATGAAGGTTCCGGTGGTGTACTCCCGGAAGCGGGTGGCGTAGTCGTCGATGACGTGCCGGAAAATGAGTGGATCCAGCAACGAAAAGACCTGATTGGTCGCCGCCAGGAAGAGCGCGAGGAGAATCAGCCCCTGATACTTACGAAGGTACGAGTAGAGTAAATCCACGCTCGGATAGTATTGGGGTGTTTGCGGAGCCGCAAATACCGGCGGGATGTTGCGAATCGCGCCGGCGGCGAGTCTTGAATGGGGGCCGTAACTCTGAACCGGCGCCCACTCGCACGTTAGAGGCTCTTCTTGCTCGTCCCGAAATCAGTTACGACCCTCAAGTCGTACAGCCGATCGCAGTTCACGTCCGACGTCGTCGCGGGCGTGATCGTCGGCGTCGTCGCACTGCCCCTCGCCATCGCGTTTGCAATTGCCAGCGGCGTCACACCGGACCGCGGCCTCTACACCGCCATCATCGCGGGCTTTCTGATCTCCGCGCTCGGCGGCTCGCGCGTCCAGATAGGTGGACCGACGGGCGCCTTCGTCGTCATCGTTTACGGAATAGTCCAGAAGTACGGGATCGACGGGCTGGTCGTCGCCACGATCATGGCCGGCGTAATCCTCATCGTGCTCGGCGTCGCCAGACTTGGCGCCGCCATCAAGTTCATCCCGCACCCGGTTGTGATCGGATTCACGAGCGGGATCGCCGTCATCATCTTCTCCAGCCAGGTCAAGGATTTCCTTGGGCTGCGGATGGGAGAGGTGCCCGCCGAGTTCATCCCGAAGTGGAGAGCGTTCGGCGCCAACTTTCACTCCGTCAACCCGTACACGATCGGCGTTTCGCTTGGCGCGCTGCTGATAATGGCAGTTTGGCCGAAAATCAGCCGCCGCATCCCCGGCCCATTCGTCGCACTGATAGTGACGACACTGCTTGCGAACCTGCTCCATTTTCCAGTCGAGACCATCGGCACGCGCTTCGGCGCGATCAGCGCCAGTTTCCCGCACCCGGTGATTCCCCACGTGACGCTCGCGCAGGTAACAGGTCTCGTTTCGCCGGCGTTTACCATCGCGCTTCTCGCGGCTGTTGAGTCGCTGCTTTCAGCGGTAGTAGCCGACGGGATGATCGGTGGACGCCATCGCTCCAACATGGAGCTCGTCGCGCAAGGTGTCGCCAACATCGTCGCTCCGATCTTCGGCGGCATGCCGGCAACGGGAGCGATCGCGCGAACCGCCACCAACGTCAAGAACGGCGGTCGCACTCCGGTTGCGGGGATGTTTCACGCGCTTACCCTGCTCCTCATCACTCTCTTTTTCGGCCGGTGGGCGGGATCCATTCCACTGGCCACCCTCGCCGCGATTCTCGTCGTCGTCGCCTATCACATGAGCGAGTGGCGCACCTTTCGCAGCGAGCTCAGCGCGCCAAAGAGCGACGTCGCGGTCCTGCTCACGACGTTTCTCCTGACTGTCCTGATCGATCTAACCGTCGCCATCGAAGTGGGAATGGTTCTGGCCGCGTTCCTGTTCATGCGCCGGATGGCGGAAGTCACCAACGTCAGCATCGTCACCCGCGAACTGGCAGACGGAATGGAGGGCGACGAAGAAGACGATCCGAATTCCGTGCGGAAGCGCGCAGTCCCGCGCGGAGTCGAGGTTTTCGAGATCAGCGGCCCGTTCTTCTTCGGCGCCGCCGAGCAGTTCAAGGACACTCTGCGCCAGGTCGCGAAAAAGCCGCAGGTGTTGATCATCCGTCTTCGCGACGTGCCAGCGATTGACTCGACGGGCCTGCACGCGCTGCACGAGCTGGCGCGAAGCTGTAAGCACGATCGCACCCTGCTGCTGCTCGCCGACGTTCACGCCCAGCCGATGTTTGCCCTCGCCCGATCGGACATCCTCGAGGAGATCGGCGAGACGAACCTCTTCGGAAACCTCGACGATGCTCTCGACAGAGCCAGGGAATTCCTCGGCTTGCCGGCGGAGCCGCATCCACCCGAAGCAACGCCAACCGTGGCGCGAGAGACGCCGCCGGGAATCGTCAACCGGATCGCGTAGGCGACTTTCAGCGACAATGCTGAGCTGCAGGGCACGGCGTATGCCCCATATCGATCTACAATCTTCAGTACGAGGCGATCGATGACCGACACCAACCGCGACAGAGAGCCCAAAATTCCGACCGATACCGACGAGCTTGCGCCCGGATCAGCCGAGGAGAAGCGCGCCAACAATCCCGATACCACCGCCGACCGAAATCGGGATCGCGACGATGTGAATCCGCCGCGCACCACCAGCGGCAAGCACTTCACTGCGCCGAAGTTCGGGTCTGCGGGTAGCGGCGGATTCGAGATCGAGCCCGGTCCCGAAAGAGACTAGCCGCTGACCCGGCGCGCGCCGGCAGCTAACGAGCTGCCGGGACGTCGCGCGTCGTTCTCATTTCATGAATTCGACCGGCCGGCCAATGCTCCACGGTATCTTCGCCGCGTCCATGCTGGCGTTCAATGCCGGGATTTTTTGCTGCAACAATGCATTGATCCGACCTACCTCGCGCTGGAGATCAGCGCTGGCCAGGTCGAGAGTCGCGCGCTGTAGCGCGGTCGGTTGCGAAGTGACGTTCCCGATCTGCTCGGCAACGTCATTCACGCGTTCCTGGATCGACGGATCCTCGACGCGCTTGTCGTCGCTGACCGGCTCAGCGTTGGGATCGCCACGCAGCTTCTTCAGGATGTCGGACACCTCTCGATCGATTGCGTCCGCCTGTTTCGAGACACTGTCGGGTCCGGACGCCGATTTGATCGATGCTTTGGCATCCGTGAGTTGATCCTTGAGCTGCTCGGTGGTCCTCACCGCGGCCTGCACCGTTGCCTGCAACCGTCCGGTGCTGACACGCATGTCGTAAAGCGCCCGATACTCCGCCTCGCTCAGTTGAACGAGCGGATCCGAGCGTACCTCGACCGGAACTTCCTGCACGCCCGGTGAGCTTCCGCCCTTCACCGTGAGCCGCGCGGTGTACCGGCCCGGCAGCACGAATGGGCCGAGTGGGTCGCGCTGGCGGAACTGCGGCTCGCCGACCTGGTTCGCTGGACGTCTCACCGTGTAAGGAGCGGGATTTCGCAGGTCCCACGTGACGCGATGCATTCCGCGCTTCTTGTTCACGGTGAGGTCGCGGATTTTCTTGCCCGTTGCATCGTAGATGGCGAGCGAGACATCGCCGCCCTTGGGCAGCGAGTCACGGAGAAAGTAGGTGACCGCCGCGCCGAACGGCGGATTAGGCGCGGAGTACTCGCGATCGCCGAGCGCTCCAGCGCCGCGAATACCGCCGGGTACCGAAGAATTCGGGTTGTACTCCGTCGCGGCCTTCACCGGGAACAGGAACGCTGGGCGCGTATTCGCCTCAGCTAGTTTTTCGAGCGGCGTGATGTCATCGATGATGTAGATCCCGCGCCCGTGCGTGCCGATGACGAGATCGTGCTCACGCGGCTGCACGACGATGTCGTGGACCGCCACCGTCGGAATGTTGTATTTGAGCTGAGTCCACTGATTGCCCTGCACCGGCGAGTAAAAAATGCCGAACTCGGTGCCGACGAAGAGAAGACCGGCAGCGTCGTAAGCCTCACGAATCACCTGCACCGAGCCATTAACGGGCAGATTACCCGTGATCGACTTCCAGTGCGCGCCGTAGTCATCGCTCTGGAGAACGTACGGCCTGAAGTCGTTGTTACGGTGATTGTCCATCGTCGCGTACACCGTTCCTTCACGAAAACGCGATGCTACCACGCGACTCACGTAAGTCCGATCGGGTACGCCCGGGAATTTCATGTACTTCGTCCACGTCGCGCCGCCATCGCGGGAAACGGATACCACGCCGTCGTCGGTGCCGACGTAAAGCACTCCCTGTCTGACCGGTGATTCGTCGATGGTGCTGATATTCCCGTACTCGGCCGTGCCCTGATGCCGTGCGATAGCGTCACGCGGCCAGATCTTCCCCATCACCGGCAGGCTGTCGCGATTCAGCTGTCGGGTCAGGTCCGGGCCGAGGCGTGTCCACGCATCACCGCGGCTCGAGCTCTTGAAGAGATAGTTCGCGCCGAAGTACAGAGTGTTGTGATCGTACGGCGAGATGAGCATCGGCGAGCTCCAGTTCCACCGATACGGTTTCGCTCCGAACGCCGGCAGCGGCTTGATGGTTTTCTGCTCGCCGGTGCGCACGTCGAAGCGCACGATGTCGCCGCCCTGTGATTCGCCGTAAACAGTGTTGGGATCCACAGGATCGATTTGCGCGTAGAATCCGTCACCGCCCGTAGTGCGAATCCAGTCGGCGTTCGTTATTCCCTGGCGATTTCTCGTCTGACTCGGCCCACCCCAGCTGCTGTTATCCTGCAGTCCGCCGTAGATGTAGTAGAACGGCTGACGCATGTCGGTCGCGATGGCGTAGTACTGCGAGATGGGAAGATTCGGAACGAAATCGACGGTGCGGCCGCGATCGTGACTGATGTAGACGCCGCCGTCGCAGCCGATGATGAGGTGATCCGGATCGGTCGGATCGATCCACATCGCGTGATGATCCGAGTGCGCGCCGCCGGCGATGTTCCGGAAAGTGCGCCCGCCGTCATTGGAGACCTGGAGCGGTACGCCCATGAAGTACACCCGGTCCGGATTCGTCGGATCGACGCGGATCTGCCCCATGTACCATGGATATGAGAAACCGGTGCCCATCTTCTGCCAGCTGCCACCACGGTCGTCCGAGCGATAGACGCTCGCTTCGGTGTTCCCCTCGGCAGCGCCACTCCCGGTGACTTTGGTCTCGATGGTCGCGTAGACGATGTTCGGGCTCGACCTGCTGACATCGAGGCCGATTCTTCCGACGTCGCCTTTGGGTAGCCCTTCAGTCAGCTTCGTCCAGGTGTCGCCGCCGTCGATGCTCTTCCAGAGCGCGCTTCCGGGTCCACCACCGACGTAGGTGTATGGTCTGCGCTCCCGCTGAAACGACGCGGCGTAGATCACATCGGGATTGGACGGATCGAAGATGACGTCCGTGAATCCCGTGTACTGATCGATGTTCTTGACATTCTTCCACGTTCGGCCGCCGTCGGTGGTGCGATAGAGTCCGCGCTCGCCGCCGGAATTCCAGAGCGGGCCGGCAGCCGCCACGAACACGATCTGCGGATTGGTCGGATGGACGATGATGCGGCCGATGTGCTCCGATTTCCTGAGACCCATGTTCGTCCAGCTTTTGCCGCCGTTCTCGGACTTGTAGACGCCGTCGCCCCAGGATGCGCTGCGCTGATTGTTGTTCTCACCCGTTCCTACCCAGATGATCTCGGGATTGCTTGGCGCAACTGCGATGTCGCCGATCGACGCCGAGCCCTCGTGATCGAAGATCGGCTCCCAGGTGGTGCCGCCGTTGACGGTTTTCCAGACACCGCCCGATGCAGACGCAACGTAGAACAGCTCGCCGAGCCGCTCACCGATTTGGGATGCGGGCCCCTCGGGGACCGCGAAGTCGACGACGCGCCCGCTCGTAACCGCCGGTCCTATCGATCGCCACGGCAGCTCGGCGAGCCGCGCTGAATCAGCGTCGAAGGCGACGGGAGTGGTTTTGGCGTTGCGGCTCGCCTGAGCGAATGTGGTAGTGAGCGGAGACGCGAGAAGGGCGATCGCGAGGACAGGGCGCGAGAACAGATGCGGCATCGTGGGAGTTTGAGGTGACCGTGATAATCTCATTCACGGCCGAGTGTTTTGCCAATCGCTCAGGGCGCCGATGGCGAGGCTGTCGTAGCAACGTCCACGTCAATGTTCACCGACGCGCCGTTCCACGTCTGGGTGACTTCGTAGATTCCCTGCCAAACACTCGCCCACGTGAATCCGGCTTCCTGAGGCGCCTTATCGATCGAGAACCCGTCGGAGCTCGTGATCCAGAACACGGCCGATCCACTCCTCCCCATGTCGGTGTACGCGCGGCGCACGCCGTCGTAGATCGATTGCGCGTTGGCCTTGTGGACGTAAATGCCGGGTATGAATCGGCCATCGGCCAGAACCTGCTGCACCCACGCTCGATAGTAGGCTTCCATGGACGCCGGAATCACATCCATGTGCTCGATGTCGAGAAAGATCACCGTTCCATTCGCGAATCCCTCCGACGCGGTCTTGCTGACGGCATCGATCGCATCGATGGTTCCCTGTTCGGTGGTGAGCAATGTGCGCGAGCAGGTCACCGCGCCCGACTGGAGCTGCGCTGGAGTTGACGGCGTCACCACCGTTCCGCGCGCGCGTGGAAGACTGTCGCCCGTTTCCGGTGAAAGCAGATCGAAGGAAAGAGGAACCTTCACATCGGGCACTCCGTCGAACGTCTGCTGGCCGACGAACAGCACCGCGAGGCCCCAACCCATCGCGGTGAGGGTCGCGCGCTTGCCCATCCACGATGGATCGCGATGACAAGGCGCCTGCAGATAGTAGCCGACCCATTCGTATGGCGATGCGGGATACCGCCACGCGCTCATTGTCGCATCCCCGGGATAAATGCTGGTATCGAACCCCGGATGACTCTTGCCAGGCGTCGGCGCGGGATTCGTGATACCGCGCTCACCGCAGCCGGAGACGAATGCACCGATCGAAAGTATTGCTGCGAGGAAAGCGGCTTGCCGCCGCACTCTCCGCTCCCTAGTCTGATTCACCTGCGCAGCTCTCGTTGCAAAAGATCCTCTTCTGCCGACCCTATCTGGTGAAACCCCGGCCGACGCCACCCGGTCCCCGCAGCCGCTTCCCCGGGCATACACTGCTCGAGTTCGCGCGCCGCCGGCTCCCATTCCTCGTTGAGTCGGCG
>Ga0070664_100000467_pt1 | contig 30703 bp, 28 predicted proteins | sample KBSC73metaG_FD_65863 | JGI IMG/M metagenome (GOLD analysis project Ga0070664, IMG submission 65863) | Corn rhizosphere microbial communities from Kellogg Biological Station, Michigan, USA - KBS C7-3 metaG | ecosystem: Host-associated > Plants > Roots > Rhizosphere > Soil ... | reverse complement strand
GAAGGTGCCAGACACCTTCGAAGGCCTCGGGCGGGGGCTATTCCTCGTTGTTGCGCAGCGCGGCGACGACGTTCAGATCCTCGAGCGTCGTCGTGTCCCCCGTGGTCTGACGGCCCGCGGCCACGTCCCGGAGGAGCCGGCGCATGATCTTGCCGGACCGGGTCTTCGGCAAGCCCTCCGCGAACCGGATCTCATCCGGCCGGGCGATCGCGCCGATCTCCTTCGCCACGTGCGCCGACAGCGCCTGCTTGATCGCCGCCGTGGGCTCGATGCCTTTCTTCAAGGTCACGAACGCCACCAGCGAGGTGCCCTTCAGCTCGTCCGGCCGACCCACCACCGCCGCCTCCGCGACTCGACCTTCGGACACCAGGGCGCTCTCGACCTCGGCCGTCCCCAGCCGGTGCCCGGCGACGTTCACCACGTCGTCCACCCGGCCCATCACCCAGAGGTAGCCGTCCTGGTCGATCCGCGCTCCGTCTCCGGTGAAGTAGATGCCGGGGATCTCGCTGAAGTACGTCTTCGAGTACCGGTCGGGGTCTCCGTAGAGGGTCCGCAGCATCGCGGGCCACGGACGGGTGATGAACAGCTTCCCCCCCGAGCCGAGCGGAACCGGCTTGCCCTCCTTGTCCAGCACCTCGGACTTGATCCCCGGCAGCGGCAGCGTGGCGCTCCCGGGCTTGGTGGGCGTCGCGCCAGGGAGCGGAGTGACCATGATTCCGCCGGTCTCCGTCTGCCACCAGGTGTCGACGATGGGGCAGCGCCCTCCGCCGATCACCTCGCGGTACCAGATCCACGCCTCGGGATTGATCGGCTCACCCACCGTGCCCAGCAGCCGAAGGCTCGAGAGGTCGTGGTTCTTCGGGTGCTCGTCGCCCAGCCGCATGAAGGCGCGGATGGCCGTCGGCGCCGTGTAGAGGATGGTGATCTTGTTGCGTTCGATGATGTCCCAGAATCGATCCGGCCCCGGCGTCGTGGGTGCGCCCTCGTACATGAACGTGGTGGTGTGGTTCATCAGCGGCCCGTAGACCACGTAGCTGTGGCCGGTCACCCAGCCCACGTCCGCGGTGCACCAGTAGACGTCCGAGTCCTTCAGGTCGAACACCCAGCGAGTGCTCAGGGAGACGTAGACCGAGAACCCACCGGTGGTGTGGAGCACGCCCTTCGGCTTCCCCGTCGAGCCGGAGGTGTAGAGGACGAACAACGGGTGCTCGCTGTCCACCCATTCCGGCTCGCAGGTCGCCGACTGCTTGGACACCAGCTCGTTCCAGGAGATGTCCTTGGGACCCTTGGGCGGCGCCGTCTTCCCGGTGCGCTGGGCGATGACCACCTTCTCCACCGTGGGCATCTCGGGCAGCGCCGCGTCCACGTTGGCCTTCAGCGGCACCGCCGCGCCCTTCCGCCAGCCGCCGTCCGAGGTGATGACCACTCTTGCCCCGGCGTCGTTCATGCGCTCCCGGAGCGCCTCGGCCGAGAAGCCCCCGAACACCACCGAATGCACCGCGCCGATCCGGGCACAGGCCAGCATCGCGATGGCCGCCTCGGGGATCATGGGCAGGTAGATGCCGACGCGGTCCCCCTTCTTGATCCCCAGCGACTTGAGCCCGTTGGCGAGCTTGCATACCTCGGCGTGCATCTCGCGATAGGTGAACCGCCGCTGGTCTCCCGGCTCTCCCTCGAAGAGCAGGGCCGTCTTGTCGCCGTGGCTTGCCAGATGACGGTCGAGGCAGTTGTAGCTGAGGTTGGTGGTCCCGCCGAGGAACCACTTGGCGAATGGCGGCTTCCAATCCAGCACCTTCTGGAATGGCGTCTTCCAGAAGATCTCCTCCTTCCCGCGCGCGCCCCAGTAGCCCTCGGGATCGCGCTCGGCCTGCGCCGCCAGCTCACGGTACTGCTGCATCGATTTGATGTGGGCCTGCCGCGAGAACTCGGGTGGCGGCGGGAAGACGCGACCTTCGGTGAGAACCGAGGTGATCTCCGGGGAGGTTGGGTCGGCCATGGCGAAGCCTCCTTTCGTTCAGGGACAGGTTGCGGTGGTGCTCAGATCTGCTTGGTACTCGAACCAGGTTTGACAGATGCAGCTTTCCGGTAATGGGGCGCGCGTGCCGAGCCGGACCAAGCCGGCGAAGCGCGTCGCACTGTCGCTGGTCGCGTCGAGGTGCACGTCCAGCCACTGGATCTGACAGGTCTGGCCACCGATGGGCAGGGGAATGCTGGACGCGGTTCCATCGGCGGTGAAAACCTCCCGGCTGAAGTCGAACCGCCCGGCCATCGAAACCGTGAGCAGCTCTCCCTGGCTCGGGGTGGAGAAACGAAGACCCATCTCCACGAGGTTCCCGTCGATGACCAAGCGCGCGCCCAGATTCGCGGCAGCGTCCGCGAGCAGCTGGCATTCGTCCCGGATGATTCCAGAGGGCAGCACGGGAGTCAGGGCATAGCACCCTTCCTCCTGCTCGTGCGTCCGTCCGCCACAGGCCATCAGGGAAGAAGTGAGAACCACGACTGCCATCCGTGCATTCATCTAAAGGGCACGGGAGTCTAGAGACCGCGCCCGGAGCCTTCAATCGTCCGTGCCGGCCGGCCGCGCCCGCTGGTACGCTGTCAGGCAGACCCCATGCGAGCCCTCCTCGCGCTGCTCGCCCTGGGCGTGCTCCTGACGGCCCACGAGCTGGCGCACCTCCTCGCCGCCCGCATCTTCGGCACCCGGGCGGTCGTCTTTTCCTTCGGGGTGGGTCCCCCCCTCTTCGGCTTCCGCGCGCTCGGCCAGCGCTGGGCGATCGGGGCCATCCCCTTCGGCGGCTGGCTGCGGCTCGAGGGGGAGAACCCGCACGACGCGGCGCGTGCATCGGGGGTCCCCTTTCCCGCGCTCTCCGCGGGACGGCGGCTCGCAGTCTTCGCCGCCGGGCCGCTCGGGAGCTGGGCCGTCGCCGTGCTGCTCCTCGCCGGACTCTTCGCCACCGGCACCCACCACCCGACGGGCACGATCCTCGGCGGCGTCGAGGCCGGCTCGCGCGCCGCGCTTGCCGGTTTCAGGCCAGGAGACCGCGTCCTCTCCGTCGACGGCGACGAGGTGCATGCGTGGACGGAGATGGTCGAGGCGCTCAGCCACGCCGATGGCCCGGCCTCGGTGACCGTGGCCCGCGGCGCCGACACCCGCACCCTCGAGGTCACGCCCGAGCTCGGCCCCGACGGACGGGCACGCATCGGTCTCCGCCAGCTCTACACCTACGAGCGACTGCCGGTGGGGCGAGCCCTGCGGCAGGCCGTCCTCCACACCGGGGTGGTCATTCCGAAGATCCTGACCGAGGCCGGTGCGCTCCTGGCACAGCCCTGGGGTGGCTCGGCCCGGAACCATACCGCCGGAGCCCTGGTGTGGAGCGCGGCCGAGGCGGCCGGCACCGGCGCCGATGCCCTCATCCGGAGCCTCGCTGCCCTCTCCCTCGCCCTGGGTCTCTTCTACCTGCTCCCGCTCCCCGCCCTCGACGGAGGCCGGATGCTGCTCACCCTGTGGGAGGCGGCGATGGGTCGCCCCGTGGATGGCCGGGTCCAGACCCTGCTCCAGACGGTGAGCCTCGTGGCCGGCGTCGCCGCCGTGGCCTGGCTCGCCTACGGAGAGGTCCGCCAGGTGCTGTCGATGACGCTCGGCCGGTGAGCTCTCCTCGGCGCCGTTGTGCGCGACACCCGCGCCGTGGCATGCCGGGGACGGACGCCGCGCCCGGACGGAGGACCCCGTCGTGACCGACGCCGCACCCCGCTTTCCGCCGCAGATCCGCTACATCATCGGCAACGAGGCTGCCGAGCGCTTCAGCTTCTACGGGATGCGGAACATCCTCACGGTGTTCCTCGTCGACTATCTCCTCACCCGCCACACCGGAAACCGTTCCGACCACGCGCAGGCGATCTTCCACACCTTCGTGATGGGGGTGTACCTCTTCCCCCTCCTCGGGGGCGTCCTCGCCGACTGGTGGTGGGGGAAATACCGGACGGTGCTCTGGCTCAGCCTGGTCTACGTGGCCGGACACGCCTGTCTCGCGTTCTTCGAGAGCAGCGAGCGCGGCTTCTACACCGGCCTGTTCCTCATCGCCCTCGGCTCGGGCGGCATCAAGCCCTGCGTGTCCTCCTTCGTCGGCGACCAGTTCACCGTCGCCAACCGGTCGCTGGTGCCCAAGGTGTTCGGCTGGTTCTACTGGTCCATCAACCTGGGGAGCTTCTTTGCCTCGGCGACCATTCCCAAGGTTCTGGAGTACTACGGCCCGCGGGTGGCCTTCGGCATCCCGGGCGTGCTGATGGCCATCGCCACGCTGATCTTCTGGGCCGGCCGCGACCAGTACGTGAAGGTTCCTCCCCACGAGCCTGACCGGCACTCCTTCCTCTTCGTCCTGCTCTCCGGGCTCTCCGGGAAGGCTCGCGGCGGCTTCTGGCAGCGCGCCCGCACCGAGCACCCCGCCGAGGCAGTCGATGGTGCCCGGGCCGTGCTGGGGGTCGCGAGCATCTTCGCGCCCATCCCCTTCTTCTGGGCCTGCTTCGACCAGAAGGCCTCGCTGTGGGTGCTCCAGGCCCGGAACCTCGACCTCCAGGTCGGTTCGGTCACCCTCGCGCCGAGTCAGCTCCAGGCGGTCAACCCGCTCCTGGTGATGCTCCTCGTTCCCCTCGTCACTTACGTCCTGTACCCGTGGCTCGAGCGGCGCGGCATTCGCTTCACCCCGCTGAAGCGCATCGGGACGGGGCTGGTGCTCACCGCCACCTCCTTCATCGGCGTGGCGATCATCCAGCGAGCGCTGGAGATGGGAGGCCGCCCCTCCGTCCTCTGGCAGGTGGCCCCCTACGTGGTCCTCACCGTCTCGGAGATCCTGGTCTCCATCACCGGTCTCGAGTTCGCCTACACCCAGGCGCCACTCCGGATGAAGGGCACCATCATGAGCCTGTGGCTGCTCACCACCTTCCTCGGCAACTTCGTGGTGGTGCTGGTGAAGAAGCTCGGCCTGGTGCACGGAACCACCGAGTTCCTCTTCTGGGCCGGCCTCACCTACCTCGCCGCCCTCTGCTTCGCGCTCATCGCCAGGCGCTACGTGGTCAAGGACCACTACCTGCCGGACGTCCCGATCCCGGCGAGCGCCCCGGCCACCGGAGCCACCGCCCGCCTCGCCTAGCGTCCGAGCCGCACGCTGGGGATCCGACGGACCTGGCGGCTCCCGTCAAAAGCTCACGCCGATCGCCGCGACGAAGAACTGGTTGATGCCGCCCGGCTGGAACCAGTACGCGGTGAGGTCGAGCTTCCACACCGTCACCCCCAGCAACGGGCCGATGACGACCTCCCGCGAGGTGTGAAAGACCCGCGTCCGCTGCACCACCATGCCGGCGCGGAGCCACTGCCACGGCCGCACGTCGAGCTCGGACCAGATGTAGATGAATCCGCCCGTGTCCCCCTGGACGTCGGTCACCCACTCCCCCTGCGAGCTGAAGGAGAGCGGGCCCCAGCCGACGGCAAGCTCCAGCCCGAGGATGGGTCCCCCGACCTCGCCGAACATGCACCCCACGATCGGGGTGATGCCGAAGGTCACGGTCTCACCGAACTCGAAGTTCCAGCCGACGAAGGTCGATGCCGTCCGCTTCGCCTCGTAGTTGTAGCGGGCCTCGAGGTGGATCGGGCCGTGGTCTGCGGTCGCGGTCACCACGCCGAGGTCCGGCTGGTCACGGAGGAAATACCAGGAGAACGAGGCCCCGAAGCTCCAGGCACGCTCCTCGTGTTCAGCGTGCTCGACCGGCTGCGCCGAGGCACGGACGCCGGCCAGGAGCGCCGGGACCAGCACGAGAAGCGCTGTGCCCGCGTCCCTCATCCGCCGAGCGCCGTCACGATGGCCACCAGCACCACGCCGATGGCCAACATCGCCAGGCCGACCCTCACCGGGCGAAGCCCCGAATACCGGCCGACGGCATAGCCGCTGAGGAACAGGAGCCCCAGGGCGAGCCCGCGGGAGACCACCTGAGCCAGGGGAAGGTCGTGGGTCAGGAGATAGGGCAGCGCCACGGGGAAGGTGGTGGCCACCACCAGGAGGAAGACTCCCACGGCCCCGAGCAGGTCCTCGCCGCGGACCCGGGCAGGCTCTCCGGGATCGAGAGGCACCGAGGCCACCTTCCTCCGGATCTGCGCGATCTCGGTCGCGCTCAGGTCCTTGCCATGGGACTCCGGAGGAAGCTCCGCGAGAACCGCAGGAATCTCGGAGCTCTCCCGAAGCGCACGAGCGAGGCGGAATCGACGCGCGCGGTCCACCACCCCGTTCATGACGTACATCACCGCATCGACCAGCCCCCAGGCGACGTTGCAACCCAGCGTGCTGATGAACATCGCGCCCGTCTCGCGCTCGGTCGCCTCGGTTACGCTCAGGGCGCCGGTGAGCGTCAGGGCCATGATCAGCCCGAACAGCACCTCGGATGCCCGGTCAGCGGGGCTCAGGACACCCCGGATCGCCTGCTGGGGAACGGCCATGGACGGTGTCGATTCTTCGCGCGCCGCCGCCCGGCTCCATGGGACCTTGGTCCGATGGTCGGCGGCACGGCGCTCCGCGAACGTGTGGGTCCTCGGCCACGCCGGGAGAGTGAGGGGAGCCCATGACCGTGAGACACGCGCTGTTCCTCGCAGCCGGCCTCTGCGCCACTCTGGCCATCGCTCAGACGCCACCGCCCCCGGCCGCGCCGGCCAAGCCCCCATCCGGACCGCCCGCCACCGGCGCACCGCCCGCCGCAGCGCCGCCGGCCGCTCCCCCCGCGAAGGCTCCAGCCCCAGCCGCTGCCGCACCGGCTGCGCCCGCTCCTGCCGCGGCCGCACCCGCTGCCGCGCCGCCGGTCATCGCGGTGAAGACCGACTCACCCTGCAAGGAGGACGTCGCGGCGTTCTGCGCCGAGGTCCAGCCCGGGGTGGGTCGCCTCTACCGCTGCCTGTGGGAGCACGAGGGAGAGCTGTCGGTCAGCTGCCGAGCGCGGATGACCGAGATCCGCACCACGGGGGGCGCCGAGTGCAAGGACGACATCGCCAGGTTCTGCGCCACGGTCCCCCAGGCCCGGGGAATGCTGGCCAAGTGCCTCGACCAGCACAAGGACCAGCTGAGCGACGCCTGCAAGGCACTGGCCTCCAAGGCGAGCTCCCTCGCCGGCCCCGCGGCTGCCGCACCCACTGGCGGGGCCGCTGCTGCGGGCGCAGCAGCCGCTCCAGCCGGCGCGCCGAAGCCTTCCGCGTCCACGCCCGCGGCAAAGCCGGCGCCTCCCGACGCGGGCAAGTGACGTCCCCGGCCCTTGCCTAGGGCCCCAGACCCACCCACTCCTCGCCGTCCTCGAACCGCTCCTTCTTCCAGATCGGGACGTCGGCCTTGAGCCGCTCGATGGCGTGCCGGCAGCCCTCGAAGGCCGCCGCCCGGTGCGGCGCGGAGACGGCGATGACCACCGCCGCCTCGCCGGGTTCCAGCGTTCCCACCCGGTGCACGATGGCCACCCGGGTCCCCGGCCATTGCGACTCGATCTCCCGGCCGATGCCCGCCATGGAACGCTCCGCCATCGCCGGATAGGCCTCGTAGCTCAGCGAGCGCACGCGCCGGCCGCGGGTCTCCGAGCGCACGGTGCCGGTGAAGGTGACCAGACCGCCGCGCTCCGTCCCGCCCACCGCGCGCACCACCTCGTCCAGCTCGAGCGCGAGCTGGGAGAGCCGGAAGCAGTCGGCGCCGCCCGCCACCGGCGGCACCAGCGCCACCTCGGCCCGGTCGGGGACCGCAGCGTCCAGGGACGTGAACTCCTGGTTCACCGCCACCCGGAGGTGCGGCAAGAGGGCGCGAAGGTCCGGATGGCGCACCGCCAGCGTCTCCAGCAGCTGCCGCACCGGCCCGCCGCCCCACTCCAGCGTCTCCTGCGCCGTCCCGGCACGCTCGCGAGCCGCAGCGAAGTAGAGAACGGTGAGCGCCACGCTAGAACTCGAAGCCCAGGCCGAAGGTGAAGTACCGCGCCGAGAGGTTCAGCCCGATCTTCCCGAAGTCGTCGAGCTTGTCGTAGTTGTACTCGGCGAAGACGTACGTCCGGCGGATGCCGGTGTCGTTCACCATGTCCTTCGCCATCTGCGGCGAGAGCACGTTCAGGATGAACGCCACGCCGGCGGTGAAGCCGTAGCCCCACTTCAGACCCGCGCCGCTCTGCCCGTTCACCACCTCGGTGTTGCCGCCCTTGGTCACCCGCCACGGTGTCATCAGCAGCGCCAGCTTCACGTAGGGGACGAAGGGGATTCCCCAGCGCGTCCAGGTCACGTCGAACCGGTAGGCGAACGGGACACGGAGCGGAAAGATGATCAGCGCCGTCTTCTCGGTGGACGGCTGGCCGTTGTCGGGCCCATCGGTCACCAGGATGGCCGGCGCGTACTTCTCGGCGTAGCCGGCCGCGAAGCCAACGGTGAACGACCCGTAGCCGCGCCAGGCGACGAAGTCGATCTCCCCTCCGCCGAACAGCATGCTCTTGTTTCCGAAGATCGTCTCGTAGGGATTGGAGGAGAGTCCCGGCTCGTCCCCCACCCGAGGAATGAGCGTTCCCATCTTCAGCTCGAAGATGAAGCCGATGGGGGGCTCGGGAGGAGGCGGCGGCTTGATCTGCACCACCGTCTGCGCCGACGCGACCGAGGCGGCCAGCAGCATCGCGACCGTGACTGCCCTCACCGGCGCCTCCGCATCAGGGCGACGAGCACCGCCAGCGCGCCGACCACCGACGGAACCGCCGCGCCGGTGGCGCTGCAGCCTCCGAGCTCGTGTCCGCCCGCGTCCTTGTACTCGCCCCAGAACCCGTTCGAGGCCTCCGGAGTGGCGCTCAGCGGCGCGGTGTAGGCCGATACGTTGTCCACCACGTCGACCGACCGGGCCTGGACGAGGTACTCCTGCCCGTTGGTCAGGCCGGTGATGGACACGCTGGTCTTGGTCGCCTCGAGGTTCGGACCCTGCCTCCAGACGGGGCCGGCATCCCCGGGCGGAGCCTCCGCGTACTGGGTCTCGTAGCGCTGGAGCGTCTCGCCCTGGGGCCCGAGCTGCACCACGATCTTCGCATCCTGGGCCAGCAGGTTCATCGAGGGTGGATCGGGGGGCTTGGCGTCGTACTGGAGCGTGAGGTTGGTGGTCGAGGTCTGAAAGGTGTCGCAGCTGGTCGCTCCCACCGCGCGGGTCTGAACGGAGGCGCAGACGGCGTTCGTGACGTTCACCCCGTCGGGGCAGCTTCCACCGAGCCCGGGCATGTCCCGGAGCCGCTGGGCCTGGATCGTCCCGCTCCCCGTCGCGAGCGTGGCGAGGTCGACGGTGCCGATGATCAGGTCCGGGGTTCCGCTTCCGGCATCGGCGCTGCCCCCCGTGTTTGGCGAGTTCGGGCAGCTCTGGGCGTTGGTGACGAAGATCTGCATGTTGGCGCAGGCGTTGCCCGAGCCCAGTCCAGTTGCCGTCCAGGTGATGATGTACGACGAGTTGTTGTTGCACGACGCCTGGTTGAACGGAAACGAGGTGGCGCTCCCACTGCCGAAGGCGAGGGAGACCGACTGGGCCAGGGCCGGGCTCGCGACCACGAGCAGGACCAGCCCCGCGCGAAGGGGGGTGCGCATCCGCCCGAGGGATAGCAAGCGCGGGGCCAGCTGTCGCGCCCCGGACCTCCCGGAAGACGCCACGCTCGGCGGGTCATCGCGACACCCTCGCCGGCCTGCCTCTGTCAATTTGTCACAGGGGCCCGGCTCACCAGCTCGGCCACCTCGAGACACAGGCGGGCCGTTGCCCCGGCGTTGTCGATGGCCGCGACCAGCTCCAGCACGTCCGCGCTCCCGGCGAAGGCGCGGATGCGCCCCACGTGGATCGCGTCGTCCGCGGTCACCAGCATCGGCATGGGGTAGACGCGCTCACCCGGAACGTCGAGCACCTTGAGCCCGGGCGCGGACTGCAGCAGCTGCCGCGCTTCGGCCGGAGTCATTGCTCGCCCCAGCCGGACCTGCATCAGCACCAGGTCCCCGTAGAACGTCGGGACCCACACCGCCGTCCCGTCGAGCGCCGGGGCCGAGCGCCCCCAGAGCAGGCCGGTCTCCGCCCGCCAGGAGAGCTCCTCCAGCGTCGACCCGCTGCCCTCGCTGAAGGGGCCGACCTGCGGCACCAGGTTGAACCCCAGCCGCTGCGGGAAGTGGGTGGGCTCGAGCTCGCGGGCGGCGAGAAGTCCCGCGGTCTGCTGCTCGAGCTCGGCGACCCCCTGACGGCCGGCACCCGACGCGCAGATGAGCGCCGAGACCTGGATTTCTCGGAGCCCGACCGCCGCGCGGAGCGGCTCGAGACATCCGAGGATCGTCTGGCTCACCGGCCCCGGCACCCGGAACCGCCGGGCGGCAGGCACCCGGCCCAGCCCCGACCCCGGCACGCGCGGAAAGACCACCGGGGTCCGGAGGTCGGAGACGAAGGCCCGGCTGGTGTCGACCACCAGCGCCCCTCCTGCCTCGGCCACCTGGGCCAGGGTCCGCGAGACGTCGGCCGGGGTGGCGAGGAAGACCAGCCGCGCCCCGCGCAGCGTCTCGGCCTTGGCGACCTCCACCTCCAGCGTCTCGTCGCCGAAGGGCAGCTCCTCGCCGGCCGAGCGCTCCGAGGCCAGCAGGCGGACCCGCTCCGGTGGATGCCCCGACTGGGCGAGCGCCCCGACCAGCTCCCGGCCGACGACGCCGGTGGCCCCCACCACTGCCAGCTCCCAGCTGCGGTCCATGCTCAGCTCTCCTCGCCGCGGATGCGCGCCGCCGGCGCCGGGCCGGGGAGCGGAGGGAACTTCGGATTGCGCTCCGCCTCCGACGCGCGGACGTAGTGCGGCTCCAGCGCTGCGAGCGCCTGCACGTCGAACGGCGGAGGAAGGCCGCCGAGCCGGGCCACCGCCCAGGCGGAAGGAACGTGGGGCGACTCGAGGAGCGCCTCCTCCGGCACGCCCGCCGAGACGAGCGCCGGACGCGCGTCGTGCACCGCGGGACCGATCACCCGTGCCTCGGGCTCGCCGGACAGCCAGCGCGCCAGCTCGGCCTCGGTGCACGCCTCCTCCGGGGCGAGCGCCTCTACCCGATCGCCGGTGCGGCGATAGCGACCCAGGTACAGCTCCCCGCGCCGGGCCACCGCCACCACCGCCAGGGGTAGGTTCTCCGGACCCTCGAGGGCGAGCGCGGCCAGCGACGAGGCACCCGACACCCCGAGCCGGCGCGCGTAGGCGAGCCCCTTCACCGTGGCCAGGCCGATCCGCAGCCCGGTGAAGCTGCCCGGCCCGAGACCGACCGCGAACCCACGCACGTCGTCGAGCGTCAGCCCGGCCCGGCGGAGGAGACGGAGCAGCGCCGCGGGGAGCAGGTCGCTCATCTTTGCCGGGGGCCCGAGGCGCTCCGCGGCGACAGGGTGCGCATCACCCGACCGGCCCACGGCCAGCGAGAGCGTGAGGGTGGAGCTGTCGAGCGCGACGATCATTCCCGGACCCGTGCTTTGCCCGGGTCGGGGGCCCGGACGCAACCCGGGAGCGCCCCGGGGCGCCTCGGCCCCCCGCACCAGGGGACGCCTGTGGACGCCCCCGCACCAGGGGAGGCTCGTGGAGCGGCGCAAGGGCGCGCTGCCCTCCGGGCTCAGAGTCCCTCGCCGGCCTCCTGGATCCACGCCCGGGCCACTCGTTGCTCTTTTTCTTCCCCCTCGGGAAGCTCCACCTCCGTGCGACCCGAGCAGCGCTCCAGCCGGACGCGAGTGACCCCCTTTCCGTGCATGCCCAGGGCGAGGGCCGCGCTCTCGGAGACGTCGAGGATGCGACCGGCGGCGTACGGCCCGCGGTCGTTGACCCGGACCTCCACCACTCGCCGGTTCTCGAGGTTGGTGACGCGCAGGCAGGTGCCGAAGGGCAGCGTCCGGTGCGCGGCGGTCATCGTGCCCGGGCGGAGCACCTCGCCGCTGGCGGTCTTCCGGCCGTAGAGCCCGGGCCCGTACCAGGAAGCGTCGCCCTCTTCTCCGCCGCCACTCTCCGACCGGAGGTTGCGCGCACAACCGACGGCGAGGAGAAGCGCCAGACACCCCAGGAGGCGCGTCGCTGCCCGCGGCGCCCGTCCAGCCCACCGGACCGCCGGAGCACGCGTCGAAGATTGTCGCCAGGTACGGGCCTGCAACCGAGCACGCTCAGCGCGTGAGGTCGTTCACGCAGACCAGGACCATCAGCACGATGAGCGCCACGATGCCCACCGCATTGGCGATCTCCCGCGCGCGCATCGGAATGGGCCGACGCCGCACCGCCTCCCATCCCGCGGACAGCAGCTGGAACCCGTCCAGCGCCGGGATGGGCACCAGGTTGATCAGGCCCAGGTTGACCGAGATCAGCGCCATGAGATTGAGGAAGTAGTCGAGCCCCGCCTGCGCCGCCTTCCCGGCGATGCCGTAGATCATGATCGGCCCGCCCACGTTCTTGAACGACACCTGTCCGGTGAAGAGCTTCGCCAGCCCGGCAGCCGTCTCCGCCACCGCCTCCCCCAGTCGATGGCCGGCGGTGAGGAGCGCCAGACCGGGACCGACCCGCACCTTCGCGTCGGAACCCCGGTCGCCCGGCGTGCCGGACTCGAACCGGAGGCCCAGCTCGAACGCCTCGCTCTCGCCCGTCGCGGAATCGGTCGACTTCGCCGGCCGCATCCGCACCTCGGCCTCGCGGGGGTTGCCATCGTGGATCCAGGTGAGCCGGAAGGGGCGGTCCTTGAGCTCGCCGAGCTTCCGGAGCAGCTGCTCCCGCGAGCGGAGCTGCTTGCCGTCGATCGCCTCCAGCCGGTCTCCACGGACGATGCCGGCGTCCGCCGCGGCGCTCCCCGTCAACGCCCGTCCCACGTAGAGGAGCGAGTAGACGTCCGCCGGCTCGAGCCCGAAGGCCGCCATCCCGGCGCCTTCCTGGCGGGGAATGCGCACCGTCTTCACCTCGGGAACGCTGCCCTCCAGGCCCGGGACCTCGGCGGGAACGCGTCGAGCGACCTCGAGCGTGAGCGCGGCGCCGGTCGCACCGGCGATCTCCTTCTCCAGCGCCGGAAGGTCCGCCACCGGCCGGCCGTTCACCGAGAGCACGCGGTCCAGCATCTGGAGCCCCGCGCGCTCGGCCGCGCCTCCCGACCGAACCGCGACCACCGGGGGAGCGCGGTTGGGAGCGATGCCGATCAGGCCGCGATTCCTCGACGCACCCTCTCCGGAGGGGGTCAGCACCACGTTCACCGGGCGTCCGTCGCGCTGCACCACCACCTGGATGCGCTGGCCGGCCTTTCCCACCAGCGCCCACTGCATCTCCTCCAGCGACCGGACCGGCCGCCCGTCCACCTCGGTCACCACGTCCCCGGGGCGGATCCCCGCGGCGTCGGCCGGCATCCCCGGCACCACCCGGAGCACCGCGGTGGACGGCTGCGGGTAGCTGACGATGACCGCGAAGAAGATCAGCAGGGGGAAGAGGAGATTGAACGCCGGCCCGGCGGCGACGATCAGCATCCGCTTCCACGGCGACTGCGCCAGGTAGCTCCGGGCCTCGTCCTCCGGCGAGGCGTCCTCGCCCGGGACCTCGCCGGCCATCTTCACGTACCCGCCCAGGGGCAGTGCGGCGATGCGGTACTCGGTCTCGCCCCGGGTGAAGCTGAACAGCGGCGGGCCGAATCCGATGGAGAAGCGAAGGACCTTCACCCCCACCGCCTTGGCGAAGAGGAAGTGTCCGAGCTCGTGGACGAAGACGAGCGCCCCGAGCAGGAGCACGAAGGCGGCCAGATTCTGGAGGTCCATCCCTGGGAAGGGAAGTTAACCGCCGGAGCCCCCCGTCACAACGCGCCCGGAGCCGAACCGCCCAGGAGTGCGCGGACCGCCACCACGTACAGGTACACCGCTGGCGCATTGAACAGGAGGGCATCCACCCGATCGAGCACCCCTCCATGGCCGGGAATGAGCGTGCCCGAGTCCTTGAGCCCGTGGGCACGCTTGAGCAGCGACTCGCAGAGGTCTCCCAGCGGGCCCAGCACCGCGCCGACCAAACCCAGGATCAGGCAATCGGTGGCGGTGAGCGCGGGGAAGGCCACCCACCGCGCGATGAACATGCCCGCCACCGACCCCACCGCTCCGCCGGCGAACCCCTCCCAGGTCTTGTTCGGGCTCACCGCGGGATGGAGCTTGTGCCGCCCGACCAGCCGTCCGGCGAAGTAGGCGCAGGTGTCGTTGGCCCAGGTGATGACCAGCGCGGAGATCACCCACTGCAGCCCCTCGGGAACCACCCGGAGCGCGGCGATGGGACCGAGGCCCAGCCCGGCGTACAGACATCCGGTGACGACGTGCGCTGTCCGCGAGGGGGCCCACTCGCGATCAGGAGCGAACAGCGCCTGGACCGAGGCGGCGATGAACACCGCCCAGAGGATCCACGCCGCGAGCAGGGTGAACCTCAGCGGGTGCGCCGCGGCGGCGAGGGAGATCAGACCCGCGCCGAGCACCGCCAGGATCTCGGCCGGGCCGAGCCGTCCCTGGGTGATCAGCTGGTACTCCAGCGCGCAGGCCGCGGCCGCGGCGGCGACCAGGCCCGCGGTCCACCATCCGCCCAGCACCAGCAGCGTCAGCACCACCGGCAGCAGGATGACCGCGGTGACGATGCGGACGACCAGGTTTCGGTTCTTCTCGTTCACTTGGGAAGCTGCGCCGAAGTGAGCCCGAACCGGCGCTCGCGCTTCTGGTACTCCAGCACGGCTTCCAGGAATTGCCGAGCCCGGAACTCGGGCCACAGGGTGTCCACGAAGATGAACTCGGCATACGCCGACTGCCACAGCATGAAGTTGCTGACCCGCGTCTCGCCGCTGGTGCGGATCACCAGATCCACCGGCGGGAGCCGACCGGTCCAGAGCGCCGAGGCGAACGTCTCCACGTCGATGGGCCCGGGTGGCAGTCCGCCGGTCCTGGCGCGCCGGATCAGCTCCTCGGCTGCGGCCGCGATCTCCTCCTGCCCGCCGTAGCTCAGGGCGAGGGTGAGCACCATGCCCCGGTTCCGCGCCGACGCCTCGCGCACGGAGTCCAGCGGCTCGCGGACGAACCGCGGCAGCCGTTCCAGCTCTCCGACCGCATCCAGACGGATGCCGTTCTCGAGGATCTCCTGCCGTTCCGACTCCAGGTACTCCCGGAGCAGATCCATCAGCCCGGCCACCTCCTCCGCGGGGCGCGACCAGTTCTGCGCCGAGAACGCGTAGAGCGTCAGCGCCTGGACCCCGATCCGGCGCGCGGCCCGGGTCACCTCCCGGACGCTGTTGCTCCCCTCGCGGTGCCCTTCCAGCCGGTTCAGGCCACGCTCCTCGGCCCACCGCCCGTTGCCGTCCATGATGATGCCGACGTGTGCGGGCAGGGGTCGCTCCCGGACCTCCATCTCCAGCGGGTCGCGCTCCACGGCCGGCGCCATCACGGCCTTCCACCGTATGCGAGCGGGGCCGGAGCGTCCACGCAGAGCGTCATTCTCGGTCGGGACCTCTCCACAGCGCGATTCCACCCAGAAGGCCGGCGAGGTTCGCCACCAGGTGCACCTCCGGCGGCAGCTCGATCTCCAGATGCTTGGCGTTGCCGCCTCCGAGGTACAGCCGGCGGGGGTTGAAGATGGGCAGCACCTGGGCGACCACCCGGCCGACCCGTCGGTTCCACCGCTTCTTCCCCACCGCCGCGAGCGCCGGGGCGCCGACGTAGTCCTCGTAGGTCTTGTGTTTCCGGAATGGGTGGTGGGCGAGCTCGATGTTCGGCACGTAGACCCCTTCGTTGAACAGCGCGCATCCCATCCCCGTGCCGAGCGTCAGGAGCATCTCCACCCCGCGCCCCGCCACCACCCCGTAGCCCTGGACCCCGGCGTCATTCAGGACCCGGGTTGGACGCCGGAACCTGTCCTGCAGCGTGCGGGCCAGGGGGAAGCCGGCCCAGTCCGGATGAAGGTTCGGCGCGGTTCTGGTCACCCCCTCGACCACGACGCCGGGGAACCCCACCGACACTCGCTCGAAGGAACCCAGCGGCTCGGTCAGGGCCCAGAGCGCCTGCACAATCCGTCTGGGAGTGGCCGGGCGTGGCGTCTCCACCCGGACTCGCTCGGTGACTGGCTGTCCAGCCGAGTCGAGAACCAGCGCCTTCAGGCCGGTTCCTCCGATGTCGATGCACAGCGTCCGCGGGGTGTGGGGTTTGGGCAGCGCGCGCGTGGCTGGGGCCATGGATCGACAATCTATTGCGTCCTAGAGTTTCCGGTGGTTCCGGATGCCACCCAAGGTCATTGGCCCCTACCGCGTCCTGGACACGCTGGGCAGTGGAGGCGCGGGGACGGTGTACCGCGCGCTCGACCGCCGCACCGGTGATCCCGTGGCGCTGAAGCTGCTCTCCACCGGGCCGGCCCTGGATCCGCGCGCCGCCCGGCGGCTGGCTCGCGAGTTCGAGACCCTGGCCGAGCTGTCGCACCCCAACGTGGTGAAGGTGTTCGACACCGGGGTGCACCACGGCTACCCGTACCTGGCGATGGAGCTGGTGGAGGGGCTCACCCTCCGCAACTACCTCGAGCTCGATCTCAGTGGAGCCCCCGTCGTCCGTTCCCCGCCGCGAATGCGCGACGAGCCCAGCCTGCCCTGGAACGACACCGATACCGGCGACTTTGCGCCGCCAGCCTTCACCCTCAGCACCTTCTCCGAGGAGCCGCCCAGCGACGAGGTGTCCTACTCCTCCGGCCCGGAGAGCGTGCGGGCGCTGGCCGACGCCGCCGACGAGCCCGATACCCAGGAATCGCGCGACGTCAGCGTCAGCGAGGCCGCCGATGCCCCGCCGGTGGAGCAGCTTCCCGAACAGGCGCCACGGCCACCGGACCTCCAGGCCCTGAATCGACCGGAGCGGACCGGACGGCTGAAGGATGCGATGACCCAGCTCGCCGGCGCGCTCAGCTACATCCATGGCCACGGGCTGGTGCACCGCGACCTCAAGCCGAGCAACGTGATGGTGGACGAGGACCGCCTGGTGCGCCTGATGGACTTCGGGCTGGCCAAGTTCCTCGCCGACGATGGCGCGGTCACCGCCGACGGCCGGCTGGTGGGCACCTTCCGCTACATGGCGCCGGAGCAGATCCTCGGCGAGGGGCTCGACGCCCGCGCCGACCTCTACTCGCTGGGAGTCATCCTCTACGAGATGCTCACCGGACGGGCGCCCTTCGACGCCCGGACTCCGCATGAGCTCTGGCAGAAGGTCCTCGAGACCGAGGCCGCAGCGGTGACGTCCATCAACCCCGGCGCCGACGCGACCCTGGCGCGCATCGCCCACCGCCTCCTCCGCAAGGAGCCTTCCGAACGGTTCCAGACCGCGGAGGAGGTCGCCGAGGCGCTGGCGGAGTGAGCGGCGAGCGGAGAAGCCTCGAGGTGCCGGCCGACGGCGCCGGCCTGCGGATCGACGTGTGGCTCGCCGGTGCCCTGGCGCTGCCGCGAGCGAAGGTGAAGGAGCTGCTGGAGCAGGGCGCGGTGCGCATCGGTGGGCGGGCTCCCCGCAAGGGAGACCGGACGGTGGCCGGTGCCCGGGTGGAGGTCACGCTCCCGACCGACGATCCGCGTCCCCTCCCCCAGCCCGAGCTGCCCCTGGCCCTGCTCCACGTGGATCCCCGGCTGGTCGCCGTGGACAAGCTCGCGGGAATGCCCAGCCATCCTCTGCTGCCCGGGGAGCGCGGCACGGTGGTGAACGCGCTGGTCGCGTCCTATCCGGAGTGCGTCGAGGCATCGGCCGATCCGCGCGAGGGCGGGCTGGTGCATCGTCTGGACACCCTCACCTCGGGAGTGCTGCTCGCCGCTCGCGACCGCAGCTCGTGGAGCTCGCTCCGGGACGCTTTCTCCGGGCGGCAGGTCGACAAGCGCTACCTGTCGGTGGTGACCGGGCCCGTCGCGGACGAGGGGGAGATCGACCTTCCGCTCCGCCACCGTGCCGATCACGTGGAACCGGCGCTCTCCGGCAGCGGCCGCGAGGCGCTCACCGACTTCCGGGTCCTCTCCCGGGCGGGGGATGCCGCGCTGCTGGAGGTCCGCATTCACACCGGTGTGCTCCATCAGATCCGCGCCCACCTCGCCGCCATCGGAGCGCCGGTGCTCGGAGACCTGGGCTACGGAGGCCGACCCCATCCCGGGCTCAATCGCTTCTTCCTCCACGCCTCCCGGCTCGGCTTCGTCCATCCCGCAACCGGCACCCGGCTGGAGCTCTCCGCCCCGTTGCCGACCGAGCTTCGCGCCGTGCTCGCCGGTCTGGGGCTCGGCGGCGTCGACTGATGGACAGCACTGCCTGGCACGGCACATGCGCCGCGCAAGTCTCCACGCTCCGGATCTCCGCCCCTACCGTGAGGCTCAGGAGGTTGGACGTGGACGAAGCGCGAAGGTTCGGGCGCTACATCCGTCAGCTCCGGGAGGACCGGGGGCTGACCCAGAGCGAGCTGGCGCGCCGGGCGGGGGTGGCGGTGGACAGCGTGCGGCGGATCGAGCGAGGGCAGCTGAGCCCGTCGCTGAAGAGCGTGGCCAAGCTGGCGGCGGGACTGGAGGTGTCGCTGCACTCGCTGTTCGGCGGTTACGAGGCTCCTGGATCCTTCCTGGCCGACCGGATCTGCGACCTGTTCGCCGAGCGGCCGCTCGAGGACGTGGTGTCCGCGCGCCGGGTCATCGTCGCGCTGCTCGGGGCCTGAGCAGCGGAAGACCCGGCCTGCCGGCGATCGGCCCCGGGAGATCGGTCCCCGGCGCTAGGCTCCCCCTCCTCAGGGCATGCGGGCCATCCTCCATGTGGACATGGACGCGTTCTACGCGTCCGTCGAGCAGCGCGACCGGCCCGAGCTCCGGGGCCAGCCGGTCATCGTCGGCGGCCATCCGCGACGGGGCGTGGTCCTGGCCGCGAGCTACGAGGTGCGCCCCTTCGGCGTCCGGAGCGCGATTCCCATGGCTCGCGCATTGAAGCTTGCCCCGGCCGCGGTCGTGGTTTCCCCGCGCTTCGCCGCCTACGCCGAGGCCAGCGAGCAGGTGTTCGCCATCCTCGAGCGCTACACGCCGCTCATCGAGCCGCTCTCCCTCGACGAGGCCTTTCTCGACGTCACCGCATCGCAGGCGCTCTTCGGAACTCCGGCGGAGATCGCCACGCGCATGCGGCGGGAGATTGCCGCCGAGGTGCGTCTGCCGGCGTCGGCGGGCATCGCCTCCAGCAAGTTCGTGGCCAAGATCGCCTCCGACCTCGCCAAGCCGGATGGGCAGCGGGAGGTCCCGCCGGAGAAGACCCGCGAATTCCTCGCCGCCCTTCCGGTGTCCCGCCTCTGGGGGGTGGGGCCGAAGCTGGAGGAGCGTCTTCACCGGCTGGGGCTGCGCCTGGTCGGTGACCTTGCGCGCAGCGAGGAAGGGTGGCTCTCCGCGCGCCTCGGCGACCTCGGCGCGCACCTCGCGGCCCTCGCTCGCGGCGAGGACGAGCGGCCGGTGATCCCCGATCGGAGCAGCAAGAGCATCGGCGCCGAGGACACCTTCGAGGAGGACGTGGCGGATCTCGACGTGCTGAGGCCGCGGCTCCATGCCCAGGCGCTCCGGGTTGGACGGCGGCTGCGGAAGGCCGGCCTCCGCACGCGGGTGGTGCAGCTGAAGCTGAAGCTCGACGACTTCACCCTCCAGACGCGTCGCTGCACGCTCGAGCGCCCCACCGACGACGGGCAGGAGCTCTACCGGCACGCCCTTGCGCTTCTGGAGCGTGCGCCGCTGCCGCGCCCGGTGCGGCTCACCGGCGTCTCCGCGCAGGAGCTAGACGAGGTCGGGAAGGCACAGCTCGGCCTCTTCGGGGAGCCGCCCCGTCGCTCGGACGCGCTCAACCGCGCGCTGGATGCGATCGCCGAACGCTTCGGGCGCGGCGCGGTGGCGCCGGCGGACGTGCTCTCCCTCGAGGACGGTGAGCCGCTCGACGAGCTCCGGACCCAGGCGGGCGTCTCGCGGCTCGATCTCAGCGGCGAGCCGAAGCGCTCCTCGTCATGACCGGTCGGGCTTCGCCCGGGCGGCGGCCTCAGCCGGCGTGGGGGCCGAGCGGTCCCTTCACCCCGAAGCGGGTGCGAAGCTCCTCCAGCCACTCGCCCTCGCTCCGGTAACGGTGCCGCACGGTGCGGGCCCCGCGGGTCTCCATCCGGTACCGCTCGGTGACCGTGCTCCGACCCCACGGCCGGGCGAGGGTGAAGACGGTGTGGTTGGTGAACGGCGAGTCGGGGCTGGTCTGGTGCCAGTGGAACATCGCTCCGAACTCGGACCAGGCGCGGGGCCGCAGCGACACCCGGTACAGCGGACGCCAGTGACCGGGGACGACGGCATGGTCGAGCTGCAGCTCACCCCCCTCGGGCGAGAGCCGGTACGCACCGCTGACGTCGCTTCGCTCGGCGGAGGGCAGCGGCAGCGGGGTGCGGAAGGAGTCGCCGTAGCCCACGTCGACCAGGTAGTCCCCACCGTCGAGGCGGACGTGCAGCGCGAGGTGATCGTATTCCGGCCCCCAGCTCCGGGTCGGCTTGCGCCACACCTTTCCCGAGAGCAGCGCGACGTCGAAGCCGAGACCCTCGAGCGCCCAGCCGAAGAGGCCGTTGAGCTCGTAACAGTAACCGCCCCGCCGGCGGCGGACGATCTTCTCCCAGGCGTGCCGGAGATCGAACGGGATCGGAACCTTCCAGTGGATGTCCAGGTTCTCGAACGCAACGCTGGTGAGACACCGCCGCTGGAGCCGCCGGAGAAAGGGAACCGATGGGCGCTCCCTCTTCACCGCCAGCAGCTCGAGGAACGAGCCGAGCTCCGCCTCACCGAGCGCGCTCGGGGCGGACGCCGGCGTCGACCGGGACGGCCCGAAGGGAGCTTCGAGGAAGGACGGGTTCAGCACGGGAAACGCTCCAATTGGCGCGGAACGAGGCTGCGCGCAACTTCAAGACGTTGACTCGGAGCGTCAGCCGTTCAGCTGCCTTGTCCGGAGGGCGGACCGGGGCGCGGCCCTCGCCTGCGACGACGGCGCCGCCGGCGGCCACCTTCCGCGGGCCCTCCTCCGGCGGGAGGTGCCGGTGCCCCGCCCGACCTCCAGGCCTGGAGCGCCTCCCGGTGTTCACCGGTGGCCTCCACCGAGAGCTCGAAGACGGTGAGCGCCTCCTGGAACAGCGGATGGCGGCGGAAGCTCGCCAGCCCGCCGCGGCGCCGCCGCTGCCCGGAGAGCGTCGCCTGCGCGAGGAGAAGCATCCGGCAGCGCTCGGCGATGCGCCGCGGAAGCCGCGCGGTGCGCACCAGCTCCTGCAGCAGATCCTCGACCGCCGGCGGGACCGAGGGCCCGGCTTCCTCCTCCTCGCTGCGCGGCGGAGCCCCTCCCTCGCCACCAGACGCCTGTTCGTCCGCCGGGCGAGGAACGGGAAGCGGCGCGGGGCGCAGGAGCGGCAGGAGCAGCGTCGCCAGGAGCACCGAGTCCTCGAGCACCGCTCCGGACCGCACCCGGGCATCCAGCCGCTCGGCGTGCGCGCGCAGGAGCGTCTCGCCCTCGGGGCCTCGCTCCTTGAGCCAGGCGTCCATCGGCGGAAGCAGGAACCTCAGGGCCTCCAGCGCGGAGAGCAGACGCAGGCCGCCCGCGCTCACCCCACCGCGAAGGATGCGGAAGGTGTCCTCCAGCAGCCGCGGCGGCGCGCAGCGGGGAAGGTCCTCCACCGCCCCTTCCATCGCGGCGTAGGTCCGCGACTCGATGTCGAAATCCAGGCGGGAGGCGAACCGGACCGCGCGCAGGATGCGGACCGGATCCTCGCGCATGCGGATCTCCGGGTCACCGATGGTGCGGACCTCACGGAGCCGCAGATCGCGGAGCCCACCCACGAAGTCGATCACCCGGCCTTGTGCCACGTCGTAGAAGAGGCCGTTGATGGTGAAATCCCGCCGGCGCGCGTCCTGCTCGGCGGTGCCGAAGACGTTGTCGTCGCTGATGAGGAGGTCGTCCTTCTCCTCGCCCTCGCCGGCATCGGCCTGCAGCTCGAGCTCGGTGGGGTTGGCCCGGAAGGTGGAGACCTCCACGATCTTCCCGCCCTTGAAATACACGTGCGCCAGCCGGAAACGGCGTCCGATGAGCCGGCAGTTCCGGAAGATGCCCCGCACCTCGCTCGGCACCGCGCTGGTCGCGACGTCGAAGTCCTTGGGTCTCCGGCCCGCGAGAAGGTCCCGGACGCACCCGCCCACCAGGTACGCCTGGTGCCCGTACTGCAGCAGCCGGTTCACCACCTTCAGCGCATCCGGGTCGAGCTTGTCCGGGTCGATCTCCGGCGCGTGGTCTGCCGGAACCGGAGCGGTGGGATCGAGGTGGTCGGCATCGCTCTCCCAGAGCACCGCCGGGACCGGCTCGGGCTCCTTCTCGTCGTGGGGTGGCGGGGGTTCGGGCACCGGGCCGGCAAGCGGATCCGGCCCGTCCTCGTCGTCCTCGAGCTCCTCGTCCTCCTCCGCTCCCAGCTCCAGCGACTCGCCCTCGACTGGCGCCTCCAGCTCCGGGTCTCCGGAGTCGTCGGCCGTCGTGTCGTCGGTGCGTGCGGCGGAGGTGGGAGGCTGGGGCGCGGTGGGATGGTCCGTCATCAGCGATTGACGCCCCGGGTCGGAGCGGGCTTTGAAGGGCACGCGTCTATACCATGCGAACGCTCCTGACGGGCGCCACTGGACTCATCGGAGCAAACCTGGTCCGGACCCTCCTCCGGAGTGGGGAACGACCGCGCGTGCTGCTCACGCCCGGCTCGGATGCCCGTTCCCTCGGTGGGCTGGACGTGGAGCGGGTGTCGGGGGACGTGCGCGATGCACACTCCCTGGCCAAGGCGATGACCGGCATCGACCGGGTGTTCCACGCCGCCGGGCACGTCCGGTTCGACCAAGCGGGCAGATTGCTGTTGATGACCATCAACGTCGAGGGCACGCGGCAGGTCCTGCAGGCCGCCCGCAGTGCCGGGGTGCGCCGGCTGGTGCACGTCTCCTCCAGCGTCGCCATCGGTCACGGCACGCTGGACCGGCCGGCGACCGAGGAAGACCCTCCCCCGGAGCGCAGCACGCCCTACGCGGAGAGCAAGCGAGCCGCCGAGGAGCTGACGCTCGGCGACTGGGGTGACCTCCAGGTCGTCGTCTGCAACCCCACCTTCGTCGTGGGAGCGTACGGAACCGGCGCGAGCAGCGCCGAGGTGGTGCGGCTGGTCGCCTCCGGCGCGGTGAGGGCGTTTCCGCCAGGAGGCGCCAACTTCGTCAACGCCGACGACGTGGCGGACGGCCTTCAGCTGGCGATGCGCGTGGGGCGGCCCCGGACGCGCTACGTCCTCGGAGGGGAGAACCTGACCCATCGGCAGTTCCTCACCCAGGTCGCGGAGGAGTGCGGGCAGCGGCCGCCGGCGGTCCGTCTCCCTGGCTGGGCCGCGCGGGCGCTGGGGCGAACGGGAGACGTGCTCGGTGCTCTGTCCTCGGCGCGGCTGGGCTGGGTGAACACGCCCTTTTTCCGTCAGCTGTTCGAGCCCGCCTACGTGAGCTCGGCCCTCGCCCAGCGCACCCTGGGCTATCGCCCGCGGCCGGTGCGGCACGGCATCCGCGAGGCGCTCCGCTGGTACCAGGAGCAGGGGCTGTTGCCGCGGGACCGGCCGCTCACCCCGCGCGGCGTGCTCGCGAGTGCCTCGACCCGGGTGTACTGAACGCTTCGACGGCCGATCCTCTCGCTGCGACGCGCAGACTCGGGCCTCTGCTGCTCGACGTCCCCCGCACCAGGGGGAGGCTCGCGGAGCGGCGCAGGGGCGCCGGGCGTCCAGACTCACTGCCGCGAGGCACGCCTCCGCTGCTCGTCCCTGGTGTGCGCCGTCTCGCTTCGGTCTCTGCCGTCTCGGCGTGCTCACGACACCCCGGTCGAGGCACTAGAAGCTGATCGGCCGGCGTACGACGTCCACGGTGCCGGTGGTTCCGTCCGTCCGGCGCACCTCGAGCCGCACCACCGTGCCCTCCTCCCCCCGCAGGCGGGAGATGGCCTCGGTGAAGCCGATCTCGCCGATGGGCTGCCCGTCGATCCGGAGCACCACGTCTCCAGGGTGGAGCCCCGCCGCCGCGGCGCCGCCGGACGTCACCAGGTTTCCGAGCACCAGCCCGTCCTCGTTGCGGTTCACCACCGCGCCGATGCCCACCAGGTCGGTGGCCGGCTCCTGGTCCGCGGCGACCGGCCGGAGCGCGACCTCCACCTCGGTCCTGGTCCGCGGGAGGGTGACGATGCGGCGGTGGTAGCGCTCGGCCTCGACCGCGACGCTCACCGGCGCTTCGGAGAGGCCCTCCAGCTCGAAGCGGCCGTCCGGTCCGGTGAAGGTCCCGGTGCGGACCAGCACCGAGTCCTCGCCCGGGGAGGCCTCGATCGCCACCCGCGCTCCGGCGACGGGCTGCCGGCTGTTCGCGTCGCGTACCACGCCCACCAGCCGGCGACCGGAGCGCAGCCGGAGATCCCTCTCCACCCGGCCACCGGGCGTGTTGGGCAGCTCCACCCGCACGCGTTCCGACGGGCCGCTGTCCGCGGCGACCGCCTGCAGCTCCCAGGGGCCCGCGCCGAGGCCCCGCACCTCGAACCGCCCCTCGGGATCGACGATGGAGAGGGTGCGCGCCCCTTCGCCCCGGCGCAGGCGCACCAGCTGCAGCGCGAAGGCGGTGGCGGGACGGCCGTCCGGGTGCAGGACGCGCCCGGCGAGCACGCCCCCGGGCCGGACGGTGAGGGTCACCTCGGCGTGGCCCGACTCGATCGACACCCGCTCGGAGAGCAGATCTCCGGCGGCGGCCTGCGCCCAGCTCACCTGCGACGGCACCTGCTCGAAGCGGAAGCGCCCCTGGCCATCGGTGGTCACCGGGGCGGGGAGGATCACCCCCGGACCCCGTCCTCGCCCCCGGCCAGCACCGAGGGTGACCACCGCGTCCGGAACCGGGATGTCGCCCGGCTCCACCACGCGCCCGGTCAGCGTCCTTTCGGAAAGTCCTTCCGGGGGCAGGACCGCGAGCCGGAGGGTGACGGAGCGGGTCCGGCCACTTCCGCGGAGCGGCTCGGCCGCCGGAGTGAACCCCGGCGCGCGCGCCACCACCACCGCCTCCGGGGGGGCCTTCCCCGAGAACGCGCCCTGCGCGTCGGTGGTCCACGTCCGCTCGGGGCTGAGGAGCCCCGGCTGGGCCCCGGGAACCCTGAGCGCCACGGTGGCCCCGGCGATGGGAGCGCCGCCGTCGGCCGCCTCGACCCGCCCGCTCAGCCGCACCTCGGGGTCGAGCGTGAGCACCAGCTCCGGCGTGCCCGCGGGCACGGGGGCGAGGAGACGGATGGGGCTCTGCCCCCAGGCGGGACCGAACGGGACGTACCCCTCGGCGAGCACCGCCGCGAGCTGGTGCGGCCCCGGGCGCGACGGCACCAGGCGGAAGCGCCCGTCCGGGCCCGAACGTACGGACGTGGCGCCCTCGGGTGCGAGGAAGGTCACCTCCGCTCCGACGACCGGACGACCGTCCTCGGCGGACACGAGCCGGCCGGTGAACGGCGGGAGCGCCGGGACGGGCTCGGCACGGGGCGCGAGGTCGTGGGCCGCAGGAGCCGGCACCGACGCTCGTGGCGCCGGGGCGGAGGAGGGGGCCGGCGAGCCGGCGGAGGGTGCCTGGGCCTCCGCGAGAACGGACCTGGGACTGTCACGGCGCAGCAGGAAGAGAACCACCGCGACGGCCACCACTCCGAGGACGACGAGCCATGGCCAGCGACGACGACGGGACGAGAGTTGAACGGCCATGGAGTTCGGCGCGGGTGGTTCAGGGGCGCTTTCGCGCGCGGTGGGTCCGGGGTCGAGCATCGTCGAGGACGCTGAGGTAGTCGATGGTCCGCGGCTCGGGGGGTGGAGGCGGCGCCCCGAGGGCCGCCAGGCGCCGGGTGAACGCCTTGACGATGTCCGGCAGCGGCCGGAACGCCTGCAGGACGGCATCTGGCCCCTGGAGCGCCCCCTCGAGCGCCTGGAGCAGCGGCGCCGCCACCGCCTGGATCGGCAGTCCGCGGCGGACGAGATCCTGGAAGGAGTTGCTCAGGGTGAGGAGGTTGTGCCCCGCGGTCTGCACCATCTCCACCGCGACCCGCGCCACCTGCGCCGCCGTGAGCTCGCCATCGGCGAGCAGGACCAGCGCGGCCTGGAAGTAGTTGAAGATCGGCACCACCCGCGGGCCGTAGCGCGCGAAGTACGCGGGCGGGGTGAGGCGGTCGAGGTGGATGAAGATGCGCCGCACCGGGTCGGCGCGGGGGATGGCACGCCACGCGGCGAAGATGCGAGCCCGGTCGTCGGGATAGACCTGCGCCGCCTCGAGGACCTGTCCCAGCACCGCCTCGTCCACGCGGCCGGAGATGAGGTCGGCGTAGAGCGAGTAGATGAAGGCGTCGGCCTCGGCGTCGTCTCCGAAGAGCACCTCCTCGGCCTCGACCGGCGCGCGGATCCGGCTCTCCAGCAGGACCGGGAGCTTGTAGCCGACCTGCCCCCGGAGGGCGCGGAAGCGGCCTCGCAAGAGATTCCGCACGTTGTCCTTGAGCACCAGCTCGTCCCACTCCACGCCGTCGAGCTTGAGCTTTGCCTCGAGGACGGTGCGCATCTGGGTGGGGCTTCCGGAGATGATGCACAGGCGTGAGTCGCCCTTGTCCCGGAGCTCGCGGATGAGCGCTGCGGCACCCGGAACGGCCTGCTTCTCGCTGGCCTTCTGCAGCGCGGTGCGGACCAGCTGAGCGAAGGTGTCGAACTCCGTCTGGAGATAGGTCTTGTCCAGATCCCAGCGGTAGATGCGACGGGGCGGCCGCGGGTCGATGCGGTCCGGAAGTGCCATCGTCAGGTGTTCACGGGCACGAGCCCCTCTCGGATCACCTGTGCGAGATCGGAGCTGACCGCCTTCGCCGCCACCTTGCCGGCGTTGGCGATGGCAAAGGCCTTGGAACGACCGTGTGCCTTGATGAACAGCCGATCGAAGCCGAGCACCGGTGCGCCTCCGTACTGCTGCCAGTCGGTCACGTCCTTCAGCTGCTTGAGCCCGTTGCTGAGCATGGCCAGCCCGACCCTCCACCGCAGAGCCGAGTGGTAGGCATAGTTGGCCAGCTCGACCACGGTCTCCGCGACGCCCTCCAGCATCTTGAGGCAGACGTTTCCCACGTAACCGTCACAGCAGATGACGTCCGCCGTGCCCTTGGGGATGTCCACGCCCTCCACGTTTCCCACGAAGCGAATGTCCGGGTGCCGGGCCAGCCTGGCGTGCGCCTCCACCACCCGGGGGGGGCCCTTGGTGGCCTCGGTGCCGTTGGAGAGGAGCGCCACCGAGGGGTGCTGGTTCTTGCTGATGATGCGGGCGTAGGCCGAGCCCATCACCGCGAAGGTGACCAGGTCTTCCGCGGTCGCATCCACCGTGGCGCCCACGTCGAGGATCAAGCTGAAGGGGTCCTGCTTCGTGCCGTGCCCCGTCCGCGTGGGGTAGACGCTGGCCAGGGCTGCACGCCGGACCCCCGGGATGAGCCGGAAGGTGCGGGCGCAGGCCAGCACGCCGGCCCCGGTGTTCCCGGCGCTCACCACCGCATCCGCCTCGCCGTCGGCCACCAGCCGGGCGGCGACGAGGACGGAGGCGTTGGGGGTGCGGCCCAGCGCCTCGGACGGCTTCTCTTGCATGCCGACGAAGTCCGGTGCGTGGTGCACGCTGATGCGCTCGCCGTTGTGGCGGGTCTCGGAGAGGACCTGATCGATCTGCTGGCCGTCGCCGACCAGCAGGGCGTGGACGTGCGGCGCCTCGAGCGACAGCGCGGCCGCCCCCCGGACCACCTCGGCAGGGCCGTGGTCGCTTCCCATGACGTCGAAGGCGATGGTGGTGGCGCGGGCAGGCATCGGACCGGGGAGCCGGTCATCCTAGTGGAGTCCGGCCCCGCGGACCGAGCCCGATTCACCCATCCCGCCCCGGCACGGGTGGGGCAGTTCTTCGCGCGTCTACTTCGCCGCGGGAGCGCTGGCGTCGGAGAGGTTCTGGCTCGGCTGGTTCGCCGTCTTCCGCTCGATACAGCCCTTGGTGAGCGTGTACTGGTACGTGCCCAGCTCGTCGCGCCAGAACTCGCCCTGGAAGGGCCAGTAGAGCTGGTCGTCGTTGACCGCCACCGAGTACCGGTACTTCTTGATGATCGCCCGGCGCCCACCGGCCTGGAGCTGCTCCTCCAGGAACTCCTTCTCCTTGGTGGTGGTCTCGAACTTGATGCGCTCGCCGTTGCCCAGCAGCGTCCGGAGCTCCTCGCGCTCCTGCTCCAGCTTCGCCTTGGCCATCAGGCCGGCCTTCTGGATGAGCGCCGTCCGCTGCTTCTTGAGCAGGTCCTGGAGGTGCTTGCCCAGGTCGGTGCTGTTCAGGCTGGGGTGGCTCTTCTCCGACTCCAGCTCGTTCTCCAGCTCGATGATCGACTCGTTGGTGTTCTTGAGGTCCTTGTCGCTCAGCGCCAGCTTCAGCACCCGCTCCAGGATCACGTCCGGGCTCTGGCCGGCCTTCTTCGCCGCCCGGTTCTTCTTCTGGATGTCGGCCAGGACCGAGTAGTAGTCCGCCGCCTCCATGTTCTTCCGGGTCAGGTCGTCCAGCGCGTCGTAGACCGGCTTGTAGCGCCGCTCGAACTCCCGGATGATCGCCGTCGACTCGGCGTAGCGGCAGTTCTCGTAATAGATGACCGCCTTGAGGATCAGCGCCTCGGGGAAGTACTCGTCGCGGAAGAAGGGGCTGGACAGGGTGATGAGGTTTCCGAGCGCCTGCTCGTACTGTCCGATGCGGTAGTTCGCCCACGCAGACTCGAAGAGCGCCTCGAGCCACTGCGGCTTCCCGCGCTCGATCTTCCCGTAATAATAGAGGGCGTAGCGGTTCTGGCGCGCGCCATAGTGGATGCGCGCCAGCTGCATGAAGGCCAGATCGCGCGTGGCATCTGCCACCTTGGCGTCGGCGGGCGTCCGGGAGCCGGAGGGGCGGGTGACCCGGACCACTTCCTTCATCGCCTCCAGCGCCATGGGCATCTTCCCGTCACGGAACCAGGTGAGCCCTTCCAGGTATCTGGCCTGGGCGTAGAAGCGAGAGCTCGGAGGGATGGTGAGGGCGAGCTTCCTGGCTTCCTCGAAGCTCTTCGCCGCCTCGACCTTCTGATCCACCGTGTCCAGCGCCCGTCCACGGACGAAGTGGTAGCGGGCCAGCAGGTAGTGGAACTCGTCCTTGTAGCGATCGGGCCAGTCGGCGTTGGCGTAGCGCGCCACCTCGTCGAGGATGACCGACTCGTTCACCGTCTTGTGGCTGATGAAGAACAGCCACTCCAGCGACTTGCCGAAGAACTTGGTGTCCTTGCCCCGGGCGAGGATCTGACTGAACTCCCCCAGCGCCGCGTGGTACTGGCCCATGCGGTACAGCGTCTTCCCCAGCAGGTACTGCGACTCGAGCTGGAGCGGCGCCATCTTCGGGTCGTTCATCAGCTCCCAGGCGGCGAGCGCCGCCTTGTCGTACTCACCGCGATTGAAGGATGCGTTGGCTGCCTCGAGCCGCTGCCGGTCCGCGGTCCGGCCGGTGACGTCCAGCGCCTCGAAGGTGGTGGTGGGAGCGGTTCCCTTCTTCGGCGGCGGGGGCGGCACCGGCACGTCCTGCTGCGCCTTGGCCGGAGCGGCGGACAGGTCTATCCCCAGATCCTGCGCGCTGGTCGCCTTCGCCGGCGTGGCCGCGGGAGCCGCCGCTGCCGGCACCGTGGCGCTCGCCGGAGTGACCGAGGGCGCGGTGGTGCTGGCGGCGCTGCTCTTCGGGGCGGCGGACTTGGTGCTGCTGCTGCTCTTCTTGGCCGCCTTCTTCTTCTTCGGCTGCTGGGGCGAGTCGAGACCCTGGAACGTCTGTGCCCCTGCGCCGCCGGCGATCACCAGCGCGAGGAGCACGACGAGGGGGCGGAGCGAGCGGAACATTTCGGCGAGCCCTCCCTAGCCCTCGTTGAAATTGTTGGGGAAGAAGAACGACAGCCCGATGTCGAAGAAGAGCTGGTTCCGGACCTGATACGCGGCCCCGGTGGTCTCGGTCGCACCGGCGGTCTTCTCGCGGTAGATGACGTCGCGCAGCTCGAACCGCAGCGCCATCCAGCGGTTGAAGATGAACCGCATGCCAAGCCCCGCTTCACCGCCCACCGCCCACGCGGATTCGCTGCCGGGGGCGTTGCCGTCCTTGGGAGCCTTGTACTGGAGCGCGGCCGGGCCGGCGATCAGGTAGAGGTTGAAGTGGGCGAACCCCTCGGCGAGCAAGGAGATCTTCCCGTAGAGCGGCGCCCACTCGAGGTCGAGCCCGGTGATCAGGTTGATCTGCCCCGGGCCCTTGCCGTTCAGCTGCTCCTTGCTGGGGCTGAAACAGGCTTCCGTCGGCGAGGGGCAGACCTGCGCCGAGCCACTGACCGAGGTGAAGGCATAGCCCCCCCGGAGCGCGAGCCCCAGGGTCTCGGTGAAGTGGTAGGTGAGCGTGGCTCCCACCACGTACTTGGTCCAGAACGCGTCGCGGAAGCTGAGGCTGAAGGTGGGCGCGATCTCGAACCGCCGCGCCATCAAGAAGGTGTAGCCGGTGACCGGCGGGATCCGGTCCTTGAGTGGGCCGATGTCCCGGTCCACCGCCGCGGTGTCGCCCGCCTCGGCGGAGGGAGCGAGGTCCTGCTGTGCC